>Ga0307420_1000079_pt1 | contig 42200 bp, 36 predicted proteins | sample SalMarWE160240MG_2_FD_202167 | JGI IMG/M metagenome (GOLD analysis project Ga0307420, IMG submission 202167) | Salt marsh sediment microbial communities from the Plum Island Ecosystem LTER, Massachusetts, United States - WE1602-40 | ecosystem: Environmental > Aquatic > Marine > Intertidal zone >... | reverse complement strand
CATCTTGATCTGAAATTCGAAGAGACTGACGGGGTAACTGAGGTTGATTATCTGGAGATGATCGAAGGAAAGACAGCAGCGTTGATTGCTGCGAGTTGCGAAATTGGCGCTCTCGCTGCCCATAGCAAACCTTCTAAAGTCGCTCTTTTTCAGAAGTTCGGTCATGATCTAGGGATGTCCTTTCAGATATATGATGATTTGCTGGGGATTTGGGGGACACCAGATGTGACAGGAAAACCCAGCGGCGACGATTTGCGCGTTCGCAAGAAGACCTTACCGATCATCTTCGCAATAAACCATTCGGATGATTTCCGGGGATTATGGGTTTCCCATGAAATCGACGATAATCGGATATCAAGGATGATAACCTCTCTCAATCGATGCGGAGCGCGAGAGTACGCCGAGGAGGCGACCCAGCGTTGGACAGAATCAGCGCTCGAAGCCCTCAGCATAAGTGAGCCCACCGAACCGGCCGCGTCGGAGCTGGCACACCTTGCGCAGAAGCTTTTGAGCCGAGAGTACTAAATCCAGCTGAGTCAGGCAAAACCTTACACAGTGCTTACAACTAGGCCGATTTTGCATCGTTATCAATTGCGGCGCATGCCTCTCATGCTATAATCCGAAACACATAAATTATGCCAAGAACAACGCGTCAGCTCGGGGAAAACGAACAAAGCGAGGGCGACGGCCTAGATCGTTTACAACCGGGCACTACACTCGAAGATCGATACCTTATCCTGGGCATGCTGGGTGCCGGCGGAATGAGTTCCGTGTACAAAGGGCGCGATCTTCATTTCCCTAACGTGACTAAGCTTGTCGCAATAAAAGAGATGGTGAACCTCATCGCCGATCAGTCGATGCATGAGATGGTCGTGAAAAATTTTGAACGTGAGGCCGATCTGCTCGCGACCCTCTCTCACCCAGCAGCTCCCGCAATCTACGACAACTTCTCCCATAAGAAACGGTCCTACCTAGTGATGGAATTCATCGATGGCGATGATCTCGAAGCGATCCTCGCCGAAACCACCGACTTCCTGCCTGAGGATAGAGTCATTGGTTGGGCGATCGAACTCTGCGATGTCCTCTCATATTTACACAACATCCAGCCCGAACCGATCATCTTTCGGGACATTAAACCTTCAAACGTAATGATCGATCACCACAGCCACGTACGTTTGATCGATTTTGGCATCGCCCGCAACTTTCAACCCGGCGAAAAAGGGACGATGATCGGCACCGAGGGATACTCACCGCCAGAGCAGTACCGCGGTGAGGCTTCTCCAGCTGGTGACGTTTACGCCCTCGGAGCAACACTGCACCACCTTCTCACTAAACGAGATCCTCGTATTGAAGCGCCTTTTTCTTTCGCCGAGAGACCGGTTCGGTCGATCAATCCCCTTGTATCACCTGAAGTAGAGACCGTGATCTCCACCGCCCTCTCCTATGATCCCAAGGATCGTTATCCATCCGCTATGATCATGAAGGAAGCCTTGATCTCAGCCGCAAAACGCACTGGATTGCTAAGCCAACCCAGTATCGCCGCGGTGATCGCTCATAGCGATAAGATCGAGGAGTTATGGTCTTTCTCGTGCGAGGACGAAATTCGCGGCTCCCCTCTAGTCTACGAGAATACCGTCTATCTAGGCTGCTATGACAACAATCTTTATGCCTTAGATAAGCAGACAGGCGAATTCCAATGGAAATATGCCACGGAGGGCGGCATCACAGGAAAACCCGCAGCCGAGGATGGAGTGATCTTCATTGGCTCCGAGGATGGTCGTCTCTATGGGCTAACCGCAAATCGAGGTAGTCTGGTCTGGACGTATTACGCTGAAGGCCCGATCCGCTCCTCTCCTACTCTATCCGAAGGGCATATATTTATCGGCTCCGACGACAGACGGCTTCATGTGGTAAACCAGGTGAATGGCCGCCGTGCATGGCGCGTTGAAGCAAATGATGCGATCTGGTCCACACCATTTGTGCAGAACGAACTCGTTTATTTCGGTTGTGAGAGCGGCGATTTTTATTGCTATGACTTTAAAGGGGAGCTGAAATGGAGGAAGAAAGCGAAGAGAGGTATCACCTCCTCTGCAATCATCGTTGATGGAGTTGTCTACTATGGATCTCGGGATTGGACCATGTACGCTATTGATTCAGAAAACGGCTGGCAGATTTGGCGTTTTCGAATGCGGGGAGCAACGATCTCATCCCCAACCTACTCCGATGGCATGCTTTATATAGGTTGCGGGGATAATCAGATTTACTGTGTTGATGCAAAGCATGCACGCGAGGTTTGGCGTTACGAGACGGATCACCAAGTTACCGGCTCACCTGTTGCACATGATGGATCCATCTATTGCGGATCAGTCGACGGTTCCGTATATTGCCTGGACTACAAGACAGGCCGGCTCCGCTGGCGTTTTCATTCAGAAGGTCCAATCACAGGAACACCCTTTATCTCCGATAACGTTATCTATATTGGCTCAACTGATCACAAAATGTACGCTCTAGTCGCGTAGGTAACTTCATAGGAACATTAAAGAGATATCAATACATGCCGATTAAAACTTTTTTTTCCCGCATCTTTAGACCACCTCCCTCTCAGACCGGAGCTGGCACTCAATTGACAGGTGGAGAGTCTGCAGGTAGTCGCGCCTATAATTCTGCTCCCAACGATCGAATCATCATCGGCGCAAGTCAGTCACCTGGCCTCGAGCGAAGTCATAATGAGGATGCACAACTGGTTATCAAAGGGGATTCTGCTGGGGCTGAGCCGCTTCCTGAGTTCGGCTTGTTCATGGTCGCTGACGGGATGGGAGGACATCGAGCCGGAGAGGTCGCCAGCAACGTTTCCATCCGCTCTGTTGCTCGAAAATTGATGGAAGAGACGGTCCTTCATCTGCTCGATTTGGATAACTCCACCGAGATGCTTCCGCTGCAGGACCTCCTGCATGCTGCTTTAGAAGAAGCGAACTCAGCGGTTGTGGAGCAAGTGCCCGGCGGCGGAACGACAATGACCGCGGCATTACTGCTAGGGTCACAATTGACGATCGGGCATGTTGGTGACAGCCGCGCCTACTCCATCAATAATGGTCAAATTGAAATCCTGACCAGGGACCATTCGCTGGTTGAACGACTCAAGGAACTCGGTCAACTCACTGCTGAGGAAGCCGAATCGCATCCCCAACGTAATGTTCTGTACCGTGCGATCGGTCAGGGGGCTAACCTTGAAATTGATGTTTTCACCACCGCCGCACCAAAGGGCGGGCATCTGCTTATCTGCTCGGATGGTCTTTGGGGCGTTGTACCCGATCTCCAAATAAAGCATGTCGTGAACGATGCACCTCATCCACAAATCGCCTGCGAGCAACTCGTCCAAGCCGCGAACCTCGCCGGTGGGCCTGATAACATCTCCGTTGTTATCGTTCGATTTCCATCTGATTAGAGGAACTAGGTGCCAGTAGAGAAGGATTACTATACTCTCCTCAAAGTGCCAAGGAATGCGACATCGGAACAAATCCGCCACGCCTTTCGCGAAGCCGCCCACCAGCTCCACCCCGATAAGAACATCCAGCTTGGTGAGACGGAGCTATTCCTTGATGTAAGTAAGGCATATGAAACTCTCATCGACCCCGATCTGCGCGCAGCTTATGATAAAGAATTAGCGGCTGCAGATATCGCCTTCGCCGCGGCTTCGCCATTTCACTGCAACATCCTCAACAGTCGAAATTGCTTGCTTGAAATTGATGAGCCACAAGTTCACTACATCCTTCTTGATATTTTCCCTTCGAAAGATTTACCGGAGATCCGGCCTCCCATTAACCTCAGCATCGTGATCGACCGTTCAACCTCGATGGGCGGCAAGCGGATGGACAAGGTACGATCTGCGGTATTGGCGATCCTTCAAGATCTACAACCAGAGGACAACACTTCCATTACCGCTTTCAGCGATCGCGCTGAAGTTATTGTTACGCCAGATCAGGCAAAAAACCTTGCGACCGCCCGAGCTCGATTGAGCCTCATGCAAGCTGATGGCGGCACAGAGATCGCCCAGGGCTTGACAGCTGGCTTGGACGAGATCCACCAAACATTCTCAAAAGAGGGCGTCAACCATCTAATCCTTCTCACGGATGGCAGAACATATGGGGATGAGGAGCTATGTCTTGAGCTTGCGGATCAAGCCGCAGCGACAGGCATTACCATCAACTGCGTTGGTATTGGCTCCGATTGGAGTGATCGCCTGCTAGACGAAATCGCAAGTCGAACAGGCGGACATGTCATTTTTCTAAACACCCCACGGGCTGTAGCAGATTTGCTGCATTCAATCTATGACAACTTGAGCCAGATCGTGGCTAAAAATTTACGAATCGACGGAGCGATGGGTCAGCAAGTTGATCTGCGTTCAGCTTATCGTCTCCTTCCGGAGCCAATGCCGTTCGGTGACAGCTTTCCAATGACACTTGGTAATCTTCCGAGGCAAGGTTCAGTCCGCCTTCTGATCGAGCTTGTTATCCATCCTCTTGCGGGCGCAGTCGAGATCACGCTTGCTCACCTCAACCTCAGCGGGGATCTGGTGGGTGTAGATATCGAGACAAAGACACTGCCCTTAGATATCAGCTTACCGGTCACGAGCGAAGCCGACCCCAAACCACCACCAAAGGAGATTGCCACCGCATTGAATATGCTCGCTTTATGCAAAATGCAGGAAAAAGCGCGCCACGAGGTCGAACTCGGTCAAGCCGCACAGGCTGCGAGGAGATTGGAGAACCTCGCCACACAACTTCTCGCGGCAGGAGAACGCGATCTCGCAAAAGCCGCACTTCATGAGGCAGTTCAACTCTCCCGCTCCCGGCGTTTCTCGACAGAAGGCGAAAAAACGTTAAAATACGGTACGCGAGCTTTACTATTACTTCCACCTTCGAGTGAATCATGATCGAATGCCCATCCTGTAATCACCGTGAATTCGTCGGCACTCTTTTCTGCAGCGAGTGCGGCACTCGGCTAGTCCACGCTTCCCCAATCCCGACGATGTCAATATCACCCGACAAAATCAGCAAGGAGGCAAACGCGACCAAACCATCTCCTCCAGCCGGACCCGACCTCTCGACCGGTTCACTGTTAGGAGTGCGGGTTGTTTCTTCGGGTGACGTCATCTCCCTACTTGGGCGGGACAATTTCACACTTGGACGATCAATTGAAGGCCAGGCAGTTATTCCAGATGTCGACCTTGCAAAATACGATGCCTTTGATCAAGGCATCTCCAGAATGCACGCCGAACTGAGAATCGAGGAAGATGGAGTATTCGTGGTTGATCTGGACAGCGCGAATGGGACAATCGTGAACGGTAAACGCGTCAAGGGACAAGAGACTGCGCCAATTCATCATGGTGATATTATCCAGCTGGGCCGCTTAAGGCTGCAGATTATCTCGCAACAGACAAAAGGGTCAAGGTAGCGCCTATGGCTTATACAGTTTTGCTCCATATATCCGGTGAAGAAGCGGTTCTTGGTGAGATCGAAGATTTACCAGGGCCGCAAGACACATCGCTAGCGGTAAATAATCCCCGACGCAAGGATGACAAAGATTTGCCCTTCTTGCACGAGACTGTCACAAGTGTCGTGTGGCCAATGCATCGGATCTTTTTCATAGAGATCCTCCCCACCAAAGAAGACGAAGACCTCATCGGTTTCGTTCGGGAATAGAATGACGGATTCCTCACCCCGCCGACGCAAGATCCTTGTTGTCGACGATGAACCGCGGATGATTCACTTCATCCGTTTGAATCTTGAGCATGATGGCTTCGAAGTCTACGAAGCTACTTCGGGGACTCAGGCGCTCGACCAGATGCGAGATCTATTGCCAGACCTGATTCTCCTAGATGTTATGATGCCGGACCTTGATGGATTCGAAACGCTGCGGCTAATTCGGGATATCTCCACTGTGCCTGTTATTATGCTTACCGCTAAGGGCGAGGAGGAAGACCGGGTGCGAGGGTTAGAGCTTGGCGCCGATGACTACATGACCAAACCTTTCAGCCCGCGTGAATTGGTAAGTCGTGTGCGAGCCGTTTTACGCCGCACCGAAATGGCCGGGCAGCCCATTCACGATGTTATCCAGGTAGATAGCCAGCTTAAGATCGACTTCGACCGGCGTGAGATTTGGGTAAACGATGAGCTTGTTAAACTCCGCCCAACAGAATATCGCCTTCTATACCATCTTGTGAAGAATGCAGGATGGGTTGTCCCTCATGAGCAGCTGCTTGCCAAAGTCTGGGGATATGAATACCGCGACGAAACGCACTACCTCCGTCTGTATATCAATTATTTACGGCAGAAGCTCGAACAAGACCCATCGAACCCCAAATACATCATCACCGAACGGGGAGTAGGCTACCGATTTGTTGATTACAAGCGCGACCTGGCTAATAGTAAGGACTCCTGATGCCTTCCCTCCCTGAGTCGCTTCGATATCGATTCTGAACATTGGATACAAATGCACTCATCCCTTTCAGGCACTGCATTGGTCATCGCTCTTGCCTTTCCTAAAATCGATCTGAAAGTCCATTTTTGACGGATCCTTCCGCAAGTCTTCGCCTGGGAGATTAGCAAATAGCTCCTTGTCCAACGAGGTCTCCTCGATTAGAATCTGGATAATTATTAGCTGAATTAGAAAGGAAGACAATTGACTCGTCAACGCATACTCCTTGTAGACGATCATGAAGTTGTTCGTGTAGGCTTGAAAGCATTGCTTGAGAAACATCCTGGCTTCGAGGTAGTCGCTGAAGCAGTTGGTCCTCGTGATGCAATCGAAAAAACCAAATCATATAAGCCGGATGTCGTTGTGATGGATATTCGCTTGAAGGGTGGCTCTGGTATCGAAGCCTGTCAGGACATCACAGAAAACCACCCTAACACAAAAGTCATCATGCTCACATCCTATGCTGAGGATGAGATGCTCTTCTCAGCTATCCGCGCAGGGGCTGCTGGGTATGTTTTAAAGCAGATTGGTGGAAGCGATCTTGTTCGAGCGATCGAGGCGATTGGAAGAGGTGAAGCCCTACTTGATCCAGCCGTCACTCAGAGAGTGTTCCAGGAAGTCCGGAAAGCAGCGCGTGAAGAGGAAGCCTCGGCATTTGCAGAACTCACCCAGCAAGAGATGCATGTACTGCAGCTTGTTTCTGAAGGAAGAACAAACCGTCAAATCGCTGAGATGCTCTTTCTTGGAGAGGGAACTGTTCGCAATTACGTCAGCAGCATCCTTTCAAAGCTAAATGTCCGCAATCGAGCGGAAGCTGCAGCCTATGCTGTTGAGCATAATCTGAAAGACTACCTTTAATCCCTCCTTTTTTATAAGAAAGGACCTCATCCAGATCGGAGGGTCGACTAAGTCCAGGGCCACCTTGATCCACATGATGATAAGCCAAGAGTTCCACATCTAAAGGGCACCATTGTGCACTTTTTCGTTTTCATGATGGATCAAACGGTGTCAGACAGAAAATGGTTGGTGATGATACGAATCTGTTATCCATCATCTTCTATAGTTGAAGAAGAACGCGAATAAGTCAGCTTCCTTCCGTATTTGGAAAATAATTTGATTTTTGAACGAGGCGGTTGGCCTAGTGGGAGGATTTGGCGGTAGGCCGCAGATACTTTTACTGAGGGTGATCTGGAAATGCTGCCTTTGTTATTCCGAATTTTCAGGTGAAGAACGTGGTATACACGTGCCAAACATGGCTACACGAACCTATTCGGTTTGCCCTTCTACAATTCCTGTGATTGGTTTCTTTAATGACTCGTCCCTTGAGGGCGATCCCAACCCGAAGGCTCGAAATTGTGTACCGCTTCATAAGTAAGCCCATCAATCCAATCTTTGACACTTTCTTCGAGCTGCGTGAGAATCGCCATTCTCCCGGCAATTGCAGTTACTTTATTCCCCGCTTCTATGCAAATTTCTTCGAGTAAGGCACTTTCCTCAATCTCCAAATTATAGGCAATCTCATTTACCTTATATCTCATCTCGTAGCCGCATATCTGCCTGAACGCTTCAGGGTCTTCCGCTGAGAGAAGCCTAGGCAAAGCGACGCCGAATTCTGCCATCGCATCAACGAGATTCTGACGTACATCTAACCCTTCTTTACCCAGACCAGCCTTTAACACTCGAATGACATCTAGAATCTCACGCAACACGCTGAGAGATGATGTTCCAGCTAGAATCAATTCTTCAAGAAGTTTGAAAAAGGGTTTAGGCTCTCCACGCTCGATACAATCAACGATGAGCGTCTCCGCTTCTAAGCGAACGTAAGTCCTTTCCGCGAAATTGATTAGCTCATCCAGAGGACCCTTCACACTGATCTCCTTCCTTCACCAGGTTCGTTTCCAGGGTGAAGGTGATAAAGGTAATCCCATGTGTAAATGCCGGCGTGGTGACCATCTCGCCAAACCAATTGAACAGCGTAGTTGCCTACTCGCTCGATTCCTTCCAAAATCGTCGCATTCTTATCGCGTAAAGTCAGCTCCAGCATATCTTCTTTCTCAGCGCCAAGATCTTCATCATGGCTTGCGCGGCAATCTGCACAAGGACAAGCTGCACGAAGCGTGCCGAAGGGATATTCGCTTTTATGACCATCCTCCCATTCTATCCGCAATGTCGATTCCTTACGGGAGGCTGAGACGCGCTTAGGTTTAATCATCACTTGTTCCGTCCTTAAACGGGCAAATATTAGCTCATGAACATTAACGGGGCAAATCGCCTTCTAATCGATAGCTCGCAAGTAGGTGCTGACGGCCCACCCCGTTTTTTCCAGGTTATAGGGGTTAACCAAGAACCACCATTCATAGCCATCTTTTTCCACGGGGCCATCCTGCAATTCAAACACTTCGCTCTCAACAGCCAAAGACACAATCTTGGAATCCAAACCTGTATTTTCACGCAACCGAAGCCCGTCCCCTTCCGTGCCAAAGACTTCGACGAGTCTCCCCTGCGAGAGTGAACCATCCACTGCCGGGGGAAATGTCGGTGTAGGGGTGTATGAAGGTGCGATAATTTCTGTCGGCGGTGGGACGGCAGTGTAAGCAGTTGGCGCGGCGATTAAAACTAATATTGGTGTAGCAGAGGACTTCACCGCATGAGCCTGACGAGTGAAATATCCGAGCACAATCAACCCTAACAAAGTGATTGTGCCCAACAAGACACCTAGTCCAGCCCATAGCCAGTTTGTTTTCACAAGTCCGAGGAAAGAAGGTCTGTTTTCCATTAGTGGAGCAGGAAAAAAGCCAGGGCAAGCATAAGATAAAGAGCCACCAATATTGCCCCCTCAAGCCAATTTGACTCGCCGTCTTCTGCCACGAGTACTGCAATTAAAACGCCTCCTATGAGCGCGATCAATTCAAACTCATTGAACACCAAGGTAAGCGGGTTCCCAAGCGCCAGACTGAGAAACACTAAAAAGGGGACGACGAAGAGAGCAATTTGCAGGCTTGAGCCAATGGCGATTTCCACGGATAAACCGATTCGGTCCTTCAGGGCAACACCAACGGCTACCATATGTTCTGCAACGTTACCGATAATCGGAACGATGATCACGCCCATGAAGAATTCGGAGAGCCCGTAACTTATGATAGCCACTTCCACATGTTTAACGAGGATCTCACTCAGCCAGACTACACCAATAGTAGAGATGAGCAGGACAATAATCCCAGTGCGTATCGACCATGACCGGCGATGCACAACCACTTCAACCGATGGACGCGTTAATGGGCCATCATCCAACCGGAAGCCATAGATTAATCCGAGGGCATAAAGCACAATCATCAGACCAGCTACACCAAGGCTGAGAATCTCCACGTCGAACTCATCAATAATCCCATGCCCGGATTGAGCGAAAAGTGAAGGAATCGCCAGTGCTGTAATAGCCAGGAGAAGTAAAAGACCATCGCTGCTCGCCTTTTCTCGATTGAATTTTTGTCTTCCGTTTTTTAATCCACCCAAGAGCATACTGAGGCCAAGAACGAGCAGGAGATTGCCAATAATCGATCCTGTAATCGAAGCTTTAACCAGTTCCAACAGCCCTTCGCGGATTGCCACGACGGTGATGATTAATTCCGCCGCATTGCCAAAGGTCGCGTTAAGCAATCCTCCCAGTCTCGGTCCTGCGTGCACAGCGATGGACTCTGTTGCCTCTCCTATTAGCCCGGCCACAGGGATCATCGCCAACGCGGAGGTAATGAGAACCCACACCGGTGAGGCACCGATCGTGTCTAAAATTACTGCGACCATTGTTAGTGGCAACAACAAATTCAAAGGATTCTCGAGAAGAGGTTTAATGTTTTTCAAAATCCATCCCTTATTTATCAGCTTTACTCGCAAATAGATTGGAGTTCACATCGCTCGGAACGAGAACTCTGAGGACTTTATTTTGAATACTGAACTCCAGGGGAGAGTCAAGAACCTTCGGTTCACCGTCAAACTGTAATGGCACCCCATTGTCCAATTCAAAGACCGCTTCACTGGCTCGAAAGTTGTATACCCCTTCTGCATCCACATGACGACCCATAAAAATCTGTGCGACCCGCATAAGGACATCACGAAGTTTACCGCTTTCAATAAACCAGAAATCCAGCAAGCCATCGTCAACCTTTGCACCTGTTGCTAAGTCCACCAGCCCGCCAGCATATGCGGGAATATTGGAGGCTACGGCAACCAGGTAGCGCCCCTCAAATTCATCCTCATCTGTTCGAACCTTTAGATCCACTCCCTCCCACCCGATAGTATTCCACAAAGCCAGGGTTGCATAATGGACCGTGGCAAACGCCTTCTCCCAGCGCTCCCGCGGTTCGATGGCGTTGACAACATTCGCATCCAACCCGACACCCGCCCATAGCAGAAATACCTGACCATTACACTCTCCAACATCCACGAGACGGACATTTCCAGCGGCTAACCTCTCTGCCGCCTGCTCCAGTGCAAAGACGTGAATCCAATCAAGACGTGGCAGACCAAGTTCCTGCGCCCATACATTTGCAGTTCCAGCCGGTAGAACACCAAGAGCTGTTTCCGACCCCGCTAGAATGGATGCCGCTTGACCGATAGAGCCATCACCGCCGACTACAAATATCGCATCACAGCGTTGTGCGACAGCCTCCTTGGCGACATCGGTCAGCCCTTTCTTTTTTTCCCCTTCGACGATATGCGCATCCCAACCCGCAGCTGAGAGAACGCGCAGCACGCGCTCAAGAAGCGGTCTGGCGGGAAACCTGCCAGCAGCAGGGTTATAGAGTAGCCAGGCACATCGATTCGTCATAGATTTCCTCGGCACATTATAGCGCCGTTTTATATTCTCTCCTTCATTGCCGCGAATACTTGAACGGATTACAATCGAATGGTCATGCCCCTTTCTCATTTGGGTTGAAGGGTGAATGTTGGATGTGCCCTAATAAATGCCCATCCAGCTCAGGCAGGCGGGGCATCTGGAGAAGTTAACAACATGGCACAGGACCTATTGGGTGGACGGTACGAGTTGATTGAGAAAATCGGCTCAGGCGGTATGGCAGATATTTACCGTGTATTGGACCACCAACTCCAGCGTGAGGTTGCCGTGAAGATCTTACGCGATCCACTGGCCCAGGATGAATCGTTCCAAGAGAACTTCCTGCATGAAGCTCGCGCAGCTGCGAATCTCTCTCACCCCAATATTGTCACAGTTTTCGACTTCGGCCGAGACGATGGAACACTCTACATTGTGATGGAATACATCGCGGGTACTGATTTGAAGACTCTCATCCGCCGCAGGAAACACCTCACCCCGTTCGAAGCTGTAGAATTAATGAAAAAAATCTCTGCCGGAGTTGGCTATGCACACCGAGCAGGTCTCGTTCACTGTGATCTCAAACCACAAAATATCTTGGTTACACCCGACAATAAGGTGAAGATTACCGACTTCGGCGTCTCCCGTGCACTCGCGACGATCCAACCGGATGAACATTCAGACATTGTTTGGGGAAGCCCTCAGTACTTCTCTCCCGAGCAAGCCTCAGGGGGAGCGCCTTCGCCCGCGAGTGATGTTTATTCACTCGGAGCGATCCTCTATGAAATGATTACCGGCCAACCTCCCTTCGTGGCGGATAACACAGAAGATCTCGCCCTTCTTCACCTTTCCGCTGAGCCGATACCTCCTCGTTCTATTGAGTCCAGCATACCCGAAACCCTGCAGCAGATCGTCTTAAAAATCCTCGCGAAAGAACCATCCGCACGCTATCGCACCGCAGATCAACTTGGCCGAATCCTCACGAGTTTCAACTTGAGTGCGACACCCGGAGAAAGTTTAACGACAACTGGTGACTTGGACTTACCTAATCTCGCACCGGTTATGCCCACATCACTTCAAGATACAGCGATAACCTCGGAGATGGATTGGATCGTAGTGGCTCTCGGTTTATTAGCCTTTCTAACGATTGGCGGGTTAATCCCCCTCTGGCTGTGGGTATGCCTGCTTTACCCTTCCTGCCCAATTAATCCCGGGTAACTCAACATACTGGTCGACCCACATCGGGCGCGGTATAATTCGGACGAACATTCTATAAATTAGCAAATATGACCAAAGCAATCGATTTGCTTTGGGAGGTAAATGTGAATTCACCCCGAAGTAGAAACTCTCTAGTTCTTTTTATATTGTTACTATCAATCGTGGCGGTAATTTTCTACTCACGCAGCGATGCGATCAAACCTGAAAGACTGCCTTTCAACGAGGTCGCCGCAAAGATTCAATCCGGTGCAATCGTCCGTATTGTCGTCGATGAAAACGAACTGGAATTGATCTATGCGGACGGCACAAACGCCTTCTCTCGCAAGGAGCCTACAAAAACTACGGTTGAGCAATTAAAAGATCTGGGCGTTACCCAGTCCGCACTGACTCTCCCGAATTTATCGCTCGAGATCAAAGAACCCAGCGATCTGGGAACCATTATCAGCCTGATCACCTATATCCTTCCCGCACTACTTGTTGTGGGCTTGATTTGGCTCATGATGCGTCAGGCGCAAGGTACAAATAACCAGGCACTTTCCTTTGGGAAGAGTCGCGCACGCATGTTTACAGGCGACCAACCCACCGTAACTTTTGAAGACGTTGCCGGCATAGAAGAAGCGAAAGAGGATCTTGAGGAGATTGTCGAATTCCTTGAAGAGCCCGAAAAATTTATTTCGCTTGGCGCTCGCATTCCAAAAGGCGTGCTTTTGATCGGGGCTCCGGGGACGGGTAAAACGCTGCTTGCGAAGGCAGTATCAGGGGAAGCGGGTGTACCCTTCTTCTCCATTTCGGGCTCCGAGTTCGTCGAAATGTTTGTCGGCGTTGGCGCCAGTCGGGTGCGCGATCTTTTCGATCAAGCCAAGCGCCACTCACCCTGCATCGTTTTTGTCGATGAGATTGACGCTGTTGGCCGCCAGCGCGGAGCCGGTCTCGGCGGCAGCCATGATGAACGGGAGCAAACACTCAACCAGATGCTCGTTGAGATGGATGGCTTCGATACGGATACGAATGTGATCATCATGGCCGCTACGAATAGACCAGATATCCTCGATCCTGCTCTCCTTCGACCCGGCCGCTTCGACCGGCGTGTTATCCTCGACCAGCCAGATATGCGTGGACGTGAGGCTATCCTGAAAGTCCACTCGAGAGGTAAGCCCCTCGAGGAGGCTGTAGATCTCTCGACGATCGCTAAATCGACCCCAGGGTTTGTCGGCGCCGATCTTGAGAATCTCGTAAACGAAGCTGCAATCTTGTCCGCTCGTCGAGACAAAAAGACAATCGGGCAAGATGAGTTCGAAGAATCAATTGAGCGCGTTATCGCCGGTCCAGAGCGAAAGAGCCGTCTAATAAGCCAGGAAGAGAAATTAATCGTCGCCTACCACGAAGCGGGTCACGCAGTCGTGAGCCACGTTATCCCCGAATCAGATCCCGTTCATAAAGTAAGCATCATAGCTCGGGGAATGATGGGCGGCTTTACACTTGCCCTCCCCGAGGATGACCGGACCCTGATTTCCCGCAACAAGCTTCTCGCGGATATGGCTTATGCTCTCGGTGGTCGTGCGGCAGAGGAACTGGTCTTCAATGATATTACTTCGGGCGCATCGAGCGATCTCGAACGGGTGACGAAGATGGCACGATCTATGGTCACTCGGCTCGGGATGAGCGATGAGCTCGGACCGATGGTATACGGGCAAAAGGAAGAGTTGGTTTTCCTCGGTCGAGAGATCTCAGAACAGCGAGACTACTCTGAGAGTATCGCGGAGAAGATAGATGCTGAGGTTCGTACCTTGGTTCAAGAAGCATACGCTCGCGCTAAAAAGATCTTGACCGAATATCGAACCGCGCTCGATAACATCGCCCAATATCTCGTCGAAGAAGAAACCATCGATCGAGAGACTTTCGAGAAGATATTCGGCCAACCTGTCAAGGAGAAAAATAGCGGAACTCCTCTCCTCGCGGGTGCGTGAAATTGTTAATCCATACTACAACCAACGCCCGGGCAATAATTGCCCGGGCGTTTCGTATTCTGGTCTCCAACTGGAAACGTTTGTTTACTCTTCCGCCCCCTGCTTCTCGCGATCTTGACGCACGAGCTCCCGCCGTAGGACTTTCCCAACAGTTGTCTTGGGCAGTTCATCCCGGAATTCTACATGCGTGGGAACTTTAAAAGCAGCCATGTGCTCTTTGCACCACGCTTTTACTTCGTCGACAGTTAGCGTTTCTCCCGGCTTGAGAACCACCCACGCTTTTACGGTTTCTCCACGATAAGCATCGGGAATGCCTGCGACACCGACTTCGAGGACCTTGGGGTTCTCGGCGATGACCTCCTCCACTTCCCTGGGCCAAACCTGGTAACCGCTGGGTTTGATAAGCTCCTTCTTGCGATCCACGATAAAGAAATAGCCATCCTCGTCCATATAGGCGATATCGCCGGTGTAGAGCCAGCCGTCTCGTAATGCGTTTGCTGTCTCCGTAGGCATATTTAGATAGCCCTTCATTACTAGCGGACCCTTGATGACGAGTTCCCCAATCTCCCCCGTTTCAAGCACAGTAACCTCGTCATCCAGAGAGATGATGCGAGCATCCACGTCAGGTAAGGGGATGCCAATGGAGCCTTCTTTGCTCATGCCGAACACCGGGTTGCAGTGAGTCGCTGTCGGGGCTTCGGATAGACCATACCCTTCCACGAGCTTCCCCCCTGTCAGCTCTTCAAATGTGGTTTGCGTCTCCCTCATAAGCGGGGCGGATCCAGAGATACAAGCCCTGATCGAGCTTACATCTACCTTTCCCGCCTTTACATCAGGGTGATTGTTAATCGAATTGTACATTGCCGGAACACCGGGGTAAATCGAAGGCCGATACTTGGTAATAGATCCGAGGACATCATCCATGTCACGCGGGTTGGGGATCATCACCAAACTGGCCGCCGAAGCGATTCCGAAGCTCATCCCCGCAACCATGCCATACACATGGAACATCGGTATTGCCATCATGACTATTTCGCCACCTTCCTTTATATCGGGCAAAAAAGATTTAATCTGGAGTGTGTTCGCAACGAGGTTCCGATGAGATGCGATCGCAGCCTTGGACAACCCTGTCGTTCCACCGCTGTACTGGTATAGAGCATCATCTGTTGATTCGATTTTTATCTGCGGTCGGTCAGATGCTGAGTACTGCTTAAGGATGTCCTGCAGCCAATAATCCCCCTCGCTCAGTTCAACTCGATGACCGTCCTTTTTCTCCTTGGTCAGAGTGAACAGGAAGCGAAGCAACCCAGGTAGATATTCTTTAATATTCGTTACAATCAACTTCTTAATGGGGGTTTGCGGTTGAACCTCTTTGATCAAGGAGTAGAAGTTGCTCATGACGAGCATAATCTCCGTTCCCGAATCTTTCATTTGATGTTCAATCTCCCGCCCAGTGTAAAGAGGGTTCGTTGCGACGACAATACCGCCTGCTTTCAGTATCGCGTAGAATGCCATAACGAACTGAGGCGAGTTGGGCATGAAGATACCAACTGGTGTTCCCTTCTTCACGCCCATTGCAGCAAGTGCTCCAGCAAGACGATTAGTTAATTCGTCCATCTCTGAGTAAGTAATTATCGAGCCCTTGAATATCGTACAAGCCTGATCAGGGTATTTTTCTGCAGCATTTTCCAAAAACTGAGAGAGCGGCATATCTGGGTAATCAATGGACTTCGGGACATCTGATTCATAGTGCTTAAACCAGGGTCGCTCTTTCATGTCTGCATTCTCCTTTATGACTGGTTGGGCTAAGAAATCTACCTTCCTTTATACAATGGAATAAGCGTTATGCAAAGCGAGAGTGATATAATTCACCATCTTCTTCGTATCTAAACGGCGGAGAAATTGCATAAAATCCATCAATAAATCTTGGCTATGCGCAACAATATCCGGCGCACATCAATCCTAGATCCAGATTCTCCTCAGGAGGCATTACATCAATGAAACCGCTGAACGTACCCGGCAAAAAGGCAAAGGAACTCTTGGAACGAGACCATGCAGTAATATCCCAATCCTACTCAAGGACATACCCATTCGTAATGGACCATGGAAAAGGATCCGAAATCTGGGATGTTGATGGGAATCGCTTCATCGATTTCGCCTCTGGAATCGCTGTATGCTCAACCGGTCATAGCCACCCGAAAGTCGTTGAATCGGTCAAAACCCAGGTAGACAAGTTCATTCATATCTCTTCTGATTTCTACCATCAAGTGTGGGTAGAATTCTCTGAAAAAATAGCCTCGACCGCTCCATTTAAGGAACCCGCCAGAGTATTCCTGGGAAATTCCGGTACGGAAGCTGTTGAGGCTGCTATTAAACTCGCCCGATTTCATACAGGCCGGCAGCACTTCATAGGTTTTTTTGGCGCATTTCATGGTCGGACAATGGGATCACTGGCCTTCACATCCAGTAAGACACGTTATCGGGAAAATTTCAGCCCGATGATGAGCGGTGTGACCCACGTCCCATATCCAGACCCATACCGACCTATCCTCGTTCAATCTGAAGGCGAAGATTACGGCGAAGCTGTCGTGCGCTACATTGAAGAGGTCGTTTTCACCCGAACAGTTCCACCCCAAGAAACGGCTGCGATCCTGGTCGAGCCCATCCTTGGTGAAGGCGGGTACGTTGTCCCTCCCGCGGGGTTCTTCCCTGCTCTAAGGAGATTGTGTGACAAGCATGGCATACTCCTCATCGCCGATGAAGTCCAAACAGGTGTTGGCCGCACCGGGAAGTGGTGGGCGATCGAACATTGGGGGGTAGAGCCCGACATTGTTTGCTTCGCGAAAGGAATTGCATCGGGCATGCCGTTGGGCGGCATCCTCGCTCGAGCCAGCGTTATGGATTGGCCAATAGGAGCTCATGGGAATACCTACGGCGGCAACCCCGTCTCATGCAGCGCTGGTTTAGCGACTCTGGAGTTAATTGAAGGCGGCTTTATGAAAAACGCAGCGGAGGTTGGGGAATACACTTTGGATGCGCTTGCCGAAATCATGATGCGCCATTCATCCATTGGACAGGTGCGCGGTAAAGGCTTGATGATCGGAATTGAGTTTGTTAAGGACCGCGAGACCAAGGTGCCTGCGATAAATCTACGAGATCGTATTGTTGAAGAGGCATTCCATAACGGATTGATCACCCTGGCTAGCGGTAAGAACTCGATACGTATCGCCCCGCCCTTGAACATCTCCAAGGAGCTTATCAACGAAGGCCTCCAGAAGCTCGAAGAGGCAATTACATCCGCTGAAACTGGAGCGTAAAAGCGACAAATGCTTCCTGATTTCCGAATCCGCCAGCGCGATTATCTTCTAAGAATCAGCCGAGCGATCACCGAAGAGCTGGATCTAGATCGTGTTCTGGCTGAAATCGTGCGTTTCTCGGCTGAAATACTTGGCGGCAGCGCAGGCCTCATCGCATTGCGTGATGCGGGGGGGGATTGGCGGGTCGCCTCCACGTTTGGGATTAACCCGGATTTCATCCGCTATCTCGACCCACTCCTTACGGATATCCCAGACCACGGCGATCCTGCTCGCTTCGAACTTCCAGAAGTCAACCGACGCCTGCAGCGCATAACACAGGCAGCTTCGATGGGTCTGCTCACCGGCGTCGGATTGCCGATGAACGTAAAGGGGGAGACCGTCGGGGTTATCTTCGTCTTCAGGTCCTATCGCGGCCAGTTCTCGGCCGATGATCGTAAGCTCCTGAGTGCATTCGCCTCACAAGCGGCTATTGCTGTTCACAATGCGATGCTCTTCACTGAAATTGCTCAGCAGCACCATCATCTGGATGCCATCCTGGAGTCCGCCGCTGATGGCATTTTTATCCTCGACCCATCATACCGTTTCATCCGTTTCAATCGGGCTTGTTCGAGTTTAATGGGCTATGAGGCTGATAACGTTATCGGGAAACAACACAATGAGGTCATCCGCTGGCTCAACCGAGAACCCGGCATATCCCTCGATGACGCTGAGGCCGACGGTTGGCCTTTAAGCGCACAGGCGACACTCTACGTAGAGGGCGATCTGATAACAAAAATCGGTGGCGCTGTAAGCGTAGGCATTACCTACGCGCCTGCTTTCGATGAGACCGAGGAACTTATTAGTATCGTCGCCACCGTGCGCGATATTACGAAATTTCGCGAGGCAGAGGAATTAAAGAGCACATTTATCTCCATCATCAGCCATGAGTTACGCACTCCGGTGGCGCTTATTAAGGGCTATGTAGGCACACTCCGCAGAGAGGATGCACGCTGGGACTCCACCGTTGTGGAGGATAGCCTAGCAGTAATCGAGGAGGAAGCTGACCATCTTACTGGGTTGATCGACGACTTATTAGATGCCTCGCGCCTGCAGGCAGGCGCGCTTAAATTGAACCGGTCGCAAATCGCCCTTGATCACCTCGCGCAGCAAATGGCGGACCGCTTTACAACGCAATCAGACAAACATGATTTCAAGATTGATTTCCCTTCCGGTTTTCCCCTTGTATTCGCCGATGAGACTCGCTTGGTACAGGTGATGGGAAACTTACTCTCCAACGCAGTGAAATACTCTGCGGATGGGGGGAAAGTCACCATATCGGGGACAACAAAACGGAACGAAATTATCATTTGCGTGCAAGATGAAGGTCCGGGGATCGCCGTCGAAGATGTGCCCAGAATTTTTAATCTATTTTATCGCTCTAACGAAACCAGCCGGAAGATCAAGGGAGCAGGATTGGGACTCTTCCTCGCGAAAGCCGTAATCGAAGCCCACGAAGGTCGAATCTGGGTGGATGACCGCGTAAAGGATGGAGCACGCATCTGTTTCTCTTTACCTATACTGAAGGACACCGAGGCAAAAGAATAATATGGTATCAAACACCACTCAAATACTTTGTCCCAATTGTAGGGCACCTATTCAGGCACAGATCCAGCAATTAATCGACGTCGGGCAGAATCCGGGTGCAAAGGAACAGCTTCTTTCCGGATCGTTCAACCATGTCCAATGCGGCGTTTGCGGATTCAAAGGGGCTGTTGCAGTGCCAATCGTTTATCACGATCCGCAGCATGATCTTTTATTGACCTATGTCCCTATAGAAACGAGCATGCCGAAGAATGAGCAGGAACGTTTCATCGGTGCAATGATCAAGCGCGTGTCCGATCGGCTTCCTCCCGAAGAACGCAAGGGGTACCTCTTTCAACCGCAAGCCATTCTAACGATGCAAGGCTTGGTCGATCGAGTTTTGGAGGCAGAAGGTATTTCGAAGGAAGAAATCGACGCGCAGCGAGCCACCATGCGTCTCTTCGAGCAAGTGCTCACGCTGCCGGATGAACAAATCGAAGCCTTTGTTCAGGAACACGACGCCGAACTCGATGCGACATTTTTCCAGATTGCTGGTCTTGCGCTTCAATCAACAGGCGATAAGAAAGCAACAGAGGCAATGGGTGCCAGACTGGAGAAGATCATAAAGTTCAGCACCTTCGGGAAGAAACTTAAAGCTCAGGAAGAAGCCTTAAAAGAAGCGACGGAAAGCCTGCAAACGCTAGCTGAGAAGGGATTAACGCACGAGACGCTTCTCGATCTGTTGGTGGAAGCGCCAAATGAAAACCGTGTCGTAGCTTTGGTCAATCTCACCCGCCCCGCATTGGATTACAGTTTCTTCCAACTCATCACCGAAAGGATTGACCAGGCACAGGGCGAGGAGAAAGAACATCTTACTTCTTTGCGAAAGCAAATCCTCGAAATTGCAGAAGAGTTGGATAGGATTCAAGAGGCCCGAGCTGCGCAATCCGCTGCTCTCTTGAAGTCTCTGCTCGACGCAGACGATCTAGACCAAGCCCTACTGCAGGCCCTGCCGATGATCGACGATTTATTCCTGGGGGTACTTCGTGCTAATTTGCAGGATGCAGAAAAACGGCAGGATGAGGACCTCACTGCCCGTCTATCAGCGATCGAACAGCGTATTCGAACTCTCGCTCAAGAATCCATGCCTGAGGGTCTCAAACTCGCTCAACGTCTGCTGGAAATCGAGGATGAAGAAGAGGCGAGAAACCTGCTAGAGGAAAGTAAAAAGGCGATCGATAACGATCTGCTGAACGCTCTGGTCTCGACCATTCAACAGCTGGAAGCCGCGCAGGAGAATGAAGCCGCGGCTCGAACCCAGAAGATCTATAAACACGCGTTGAAACTATCAATGCAAGAAAAGATGAACCCATCTTGATGGGGCATACTTGATTGATGTGGGATCTTCCCAACAGAACAGCTACAGGCAAGTACGGAGTGGTGACATTAGCGTGAGTACATGACTCACCATATCTTTGTTAGTTCTTCACCTTCAATACATCAGCAAAGGATGAGACACAGGCGGCTTTGAGGCGCTTGGTTCACGATCTCGAATACCCTTATAACCATGTCTCCTCTGTGTTTAATGACGATCGTTACTCCCATGATATGGGGTCAGTTCGCTCAGCGTATTACTTCTTATGGTGTCGCGCAGCCCCTCACTTCTTACGAATCTGGCACACAAGCCCTTTTAGATAGTGGCCCTCCGGGAAGTAGACTCTAACTGGATGGTCGCTCGCCTGTGAAAGCCATCCAACGATGACCGCCTCAACCCCGGCGTCTAACGCAGCATCGGCGACAATCTTCTGGAAAAGTTGTGGGGGTACTCCACCCGAGCAGGAGAACGTAAGCAAATAACCACCTGCTCGCAGCAGTTTAAACGCCAGTAGATTCACATCCTTATATCCCCGCGCCGCCCGGTTCACCTGAGCCGATGTTGCCGCAAACTTCGGTGGATCTAAAATTACTGCATCGAAACTTCTTCCTTGGTCACGGAATATTCGCAGCACCTGAAACACATCTTCCGTAAGGAACTCCGCTCGTTCCCTTTGGAAACCATTTAAGTGGACATTTTCTTCAGCCAATCTCAACGCTGTTTTGGATTGATCCACAGCGGTAACCCGCTCTGCCCCTGCACCCAGGGCAGCAACGGTAAAACCGCCGCTATAGCAGAAGCAGTCGAGTACATCTCCGCCCCTTATCCATTTCGCCGTCGCCCCACGGTTCTCGCGCTGATCGAGGAAGAAGCCGGTCTTTTGCCCCTTACGAACATCCACGAGATAGCGCCGTTCACCTTCATGTATTTGGATTCGCTCGGGTGGTTCCTCCCCAACGAGCATTCCAGAGCGCTGCTGTAAACCTTCCAGTGCACGTACGTCGACGTCAGAGCGCTCATAAATCCCCTTAGATCCGCCATGAGAGAAAAGCGCTTCTACGATTTCGTCTTTCCAGCGTTCAACGCCAAAGGAGAGGAATTGGACTACACGGTAATCCCCATAGCGATCGACGATCAAGCCAGGGATGCCGTCTGACTCGCCATTCACTTCTCGATAGGCATTCGATGATTGGGGAATCCCAATCTCGTCTCGCGCCGAGATCGAATGAAATATTCGCTCCTGGATGAAATCTGCGTTGACTTCCTCTTCTCGGTTCCACGTCCAAATACGGATACGAATTTGTGATTGCGGAGAGTACGCTCCTCTAGCGAGCCACCGCCCATCCGCGGCATGGATCTCAACAACATCACCGGGATCCGGTTGCCCGGTCACGTTCTTGACAGCTCCTGAGAATATCCAAGGATGGCGGCGTAGGATCGCTTTTTCGCGACGGGGTTTCAATGTAACTTTCTTCATAATACTGTCAACATCCAGCAGGATATTTATGCAAGGAGTATTTCCTGACTAACAAGAAAAGGATGATTTCCAGTGCCTCTTAATCTCACTCAATTAACGCTTTTAATTGGGCTCCATCAATTACGGGCACCTTTAATTCCTGAGCGCGAGCAAGCTTCGAGCCGGGAGATTCTCCAGCGACGAGGTAATCCGTCTGCTTACTGATGCTTCCGGTGACCTTTCCTCCATGCGACTGTATTAGATCTTTTGCTTCTCTGCGTGTCAATGAAGGCAAGGTGCCTGTAAGAACAAAAGTAAGTCCTGCCAGGATCTGCCCAGTTCCCTCATCATCGGTTGTGGAAACCTCTGGCCACACTTCAGCCTCCCGTAATTTCTGAATGATGCTTCTGTTTGACGCTTGCGCAAACCAGTCGGTGATCGTCTTGGCCACCTTTGGTCCGATCCCCTCTACGCCTATAAGCTCATCTAAAACAGCCTCGGATAGTCGGTCCAGGTTTCTGAATTTGGTGGCTAACTCTCCAGCTGCTGCCTCACCAACATTGCGAATACCCAGGGCAGTCAGCAGGCGCGAAAGAGGTTGTGACCGTGAGGCTTGAATTGACTCGATGAGGTTTTGCGCTCTCTTGTCCGCAAAGCCTTCCAACCCGAAAAGAGCTTCCTCGTCCAGGCTGAAAAGGTCCGCCACGTCCTTGACGAGGTGGTTCTCAACCAGCATTTGTGCAACTTTAATCCCCAGACCTTCGATGTCCATCGCCCCACGAGAAGCGAAATGCTCGATATTTCGAACCAGTTGATCTGGGCATGCCGCATTGACGCAGTATATTGCGACTTCGCCTTCGATCCGCTCAAGAGTCTCCTTACAGGATGGACATTGTTCAGGAATTCGAAATGGAATTTCTTCCCCAGTCCGGGCTTCAACAACGGGCCCAATTACATAGGGGATGACATCACCAGCCCGCTTAATAAGCACACGATCATCTATGCGGATGTCCTTTTCATGGATGAAATCAAAATTGTGCAACGTCGCATGCCGGACCGTCACACCGCCGACCTCAACCGGTTCAAGAATAGCGAATGGAGTAACGACACCTGTCCGCCCGACGTTGAGACCGATATCAACCAGATGAGTAGTGACCACCTGAGCCGGGAATTTATATGCGATCGCACCGCGTGGGTCTTTACCGACCACCCCTAATTCCCTCGATAGTTGAAGATCATTCAATTTCACAACAATGCCATCGGCTTCGTAAGGGAGAGAATCGCGACGCTCGATCCAGTCCTGGTATCTGTCGAGGACTCCTTCAAGGTCAGACTCTAGCGCGATATCCGACGGGACCGGTAAACCCAGCGCATCTAGGTAGGCAAGGGCTTCCCACTGCTCTTGTGGCACCGTGCCGTCAGAATCCACGATGTCATAGCAGAGCAAGCGAATCGGACGGGAAGCAGTAAGACGCGGATCGAGTTGACGTAGCGCCCCGGATGCTGTGTTGCGCGGATTAACATATATACGCTGGCCAGCGGCATCAAGGTCGCGGTTAAGTTTCAGAAAATCCTCAAGATATATAATCGCCTCGCCGCGCACTACAAGTCGAGCCGGTGGCTTAGGACCGCTGGCGATAACTGGGATACGGAGTGGCAAACTGCGGACTGTCTTCAGATTGGCGGTGATATCCTCCCCGACCTCCCCATCCCCGCGAGTCGTTCCGAGGGTGAACACTCCATTCTCATAATGCAGCACCACGGTCAGCCCATCCAACTTCGGTTCGACGGTGAAATTTGCGTGGCGAACACGCTCGTCAAGTTTCGTGATCCGATCAAACCATGCTCGAACTTCGTCGTGACTATGAGCGCTGCTCAAACTTAGGATCGGTACTGGGTGCGACACCCGTGCAAATCCCTCGGCTGGTTCCCCACCGACGCGCTGAGTGGGCGAATCAGTCGTGATCAATTCGGGGTGCTCTGCTTCAAGCGTCTGAAGCTCTCTCATCAAGCGATCATACTCATGGTCGCTGATGAGAGGCGTGTTCAGCACATGATACTGATAATTGTGCTTCCGAATCTCACTCCGGAGGGTGATTATTCTTTTCTTGATATTTTCTTCAGCCATGCTTTTTGAGACGCTCTTACCTTACGTGAATTGAGGAGATGTCTGAGATGCAGTAATTTTACGGGATCACATCGGGCCACAGCGGCAGAAACATCATCCAATCTTCAGGATTGCTGCGGATGCATCCTTCGAGGATACTCGCCACACGTTGTGCAAGCGTGAGTGTATCCTGTTTAAGATTGCCTGTTATTTCCGGTCTGATGATTGGAGGAGCGGTAACCGAATATCTGCCATCCGCAGCTTTATTTACGATGGCAACGATCATGTGCGCCCCGGACCGGATGGCGAGCCGGGCATGACCAATCGGTAATTCGACTTTTCGGTTAAAAAAGGTCAATGGCGCTCCGCCAACATCTGGGCGATCTACCCCGGTAAGGACAAACCCATTGTTTGAAAGGCGATGGAATGCTTGGCGCAGAGATTCAAATGAGATCGGTGTAGCGTTAATCCCAAAACGCTCTCGTAGGACATTGTCAGATCTGTGACTCGCTTTAGATCGGGCGTATGAGAGTACCTGAATTGGGAAACCTCTCTTAGCCAGAAGTAAGAGAAACAAATTAAAACTACTTAAGTGCGCACCCGTGAACACGACACCATGACCGTTGCTCTGGGCTTCGAGCGCACTATCAATTATCGACTCATCCAGCTCGCACAGCGACTCGATATCATCCAAACCAGAAGCCATCATCCTGTACCAATCCACATAACCATACGCAGCATTCTGCAAGACCCTGCCGACTCCACTATCGAGTTCTGGTGACGAGTACGGGATCCCTTTCACGACGGCGAGGTTGCTCCGCACCGCCTTGTAAAGTGCACTGTCTCTCTTGACAGAAAGTCTCGCCACTATAAAGTCAGCTAAGCGGAAAGCCTGCTTGCGAGTTAATACTCGACCAAGAAACGCCCCAACCATCGGACCAAGCCGGCTGTTGATGAACTCATTGAGTGCCATCTAAATATGACTCTCCAAAGTTAATCATTGGTTTTTCTTCAACTCCCGAAACCTCTTATACGCCACCCAGACCATATCCAAAAATTTTACCGAATCATAAAATGGGTGAAAATAGCTCTTCTTATCAATTCCATAGATTGTATGCACGTCCACCCATCCGATCTCCAAACCCGCCGCTACAGCTTCGACGACAGCCTCCACCTCAAATTCAAATCCCGTTCGTCCCAGATCCACTGTCTCCAGCAATTTGCGCGTATAGAGACGGTATCCACATTGATTATCATCGATCTTGATCCCGAGAACTTTCGAGAGCATCCATGTTCCGATCCCATTACCGAAGGCGCGGTATAGAGGCATCTCCCGGAAATCACGGCGGCCGATGATTAAATCCCCTTCTCCACGTTCATAGGCTTCGATGAACCTAGGTGCTTCCGCGGGATCATGCTGTCCGTCCGCATCCAGGGTGAGCACCGCGTCGAAGCCTCTTTCCAACGCCCACGCGAATCCCGTAGACAGCGCCACACCCTTACCCATATTCTGTGGATGGACTACAACTTCAACACCCATTCCCCGGGCAACGGCTGCAGTGTCGTCGCTTGATCCGTCATCAACCACAAGAACGGACCAGGATTCGCGAAATGCTTCGATGATCGGTCTAATCCGAATTGCTTCATTCCAGGCTGGAATCAATACAAGAATATTCAATCTGCTCATCCGTTGAACCCGTATTCACCCTTATCCTTAACTCTCCGGGGACTTGATCAGGCAGAGAGCATGGCAGTCTCTTAGGACCCACTCGGTAAATGACAGCGTAAAATCATTTACACGTCAGGCACGCTTCTTTATTTAATTCTAGTCTAGCCATGCCAGAGGTCAAGCGGGTAGATCTTACAGAAATGTGATGTCTGTCAGGGGATAACTTGGCAACCAGTTGGTAGACTAATCAAGTGCGATTCATCTATTTGCATGTTAAACATGATTTGCTACACTACTATCACATCTTGGCTTTGGAGGTAAAAAAAGCATGGGTAAAGTCATTGGATATATTGCAGCCGCGATACTTATCTTCTTCGGCGTTCTTTTTGTTTGGGGTGCTTTCAGTGAAACCGGATCAGTGGGGTGGATCATAATTGGCGCTATCAGTATAGCCGGCGGACTCGGTTTAATCTGGCTCGCAGGACAGCAGGCAAAATCGGAATCGACTGAGTTGATCCAGAAGATTGAGCTCTCTGGCGATGTTAATCTTGAAACGCTTTCCTGTCAGAGCTGCGGCGGTGCGTTATCCCCCGACAACATCAAGATGGTCGCGGGTGCGCCTGTAGTCACATGTCCATATTGCAACTCTACCTACCAGCTTTCTGAAGAACCGAAGTGGTGACCCGAAGCAATGTTCTTATGTATGGCATAACGGGGAGCAACTGATGACTTCTTTGCCTTTTCCATCTCGATTTGAGGGATCAACGGTGAACAAATTAAAACAGCTCACGAACTGCAGCCGTATCTGGAAATTCTTGTGGATTACGGCGATCCTCACCTCACTGCTTCTTGTTTTCTCGGCGCCTGTTTTCGGACAATCCTACTCGTTCACCGTTGACCAGGAGATCGCAGAGGTGTACTGGGAATCGGATGGAAGCGCTCGAATCCTTTACATGATCGTCCTCACCAATGACACCTCCGGTCCTACGATCGAATTCGTCGACATCGGAACGCCGAATGACAATTACAATCTCGGTTACATGTCAGCGACGATCGACAATCGCACCATCTCTCATATCGCCGTCTCCGAGTACATAGACACTGGCATAGAGCTGGGCTTGGGCAGCAATTCCATTCCGCCAGGCCAGCAGGGTACGATAGTTGTCGATCTGGGTTCGATAAGCGGGCTTCTTTATAAAGATTCCCAGTCTGACGATTACGCCAGCGCGCGCTTCGAACCTAATTTCTTTGATAAAAACTCTGCTCATGGAAGCACTGACATCACCGTGATATTTCATCTGCCGCCTGGAGTCCAACCTGATGAACCCCGCTGGCATGGATCACCAAGCGGCTGGTCCAGCGAACCCGAGACTTATTTAGACAAAGAAGGACGTGTTGTTTACCAATGGCACAACCCCGCCGCGAACGCCTACACGGAATACGAGTTTGGCGCCTCCTTCCCACTCGAATACGTCCCGGCCGATAGTATCGCATCGTCATCTCTACGGTTTGACTTTGATGCGTTGATACCGATCTGTTGTGTCGGTGGTATCTTTTTATTGATCCTTGGGATCATCATCCTCTCGGTTTACGCAGGCAATAAACGAAAGTTAGACTACTTACCACCGAAGATCTCGATTGAAGGGCACGGCATCAAACGCGGATTAACCGCGGTGGAAGCAGCCGTTCTCTCCGAAACACCGCTCGACCGGGTGCTTACAATGATCCTCTTTGCCGTGGTGAAGAAAGGCGCGGCCAAGGTTGTGAAAGAGGACCCGCTAACACTAGAGCGCCTCGATACCGAGGTAAACGTACGCGATTATGAACGTGAATTTCTCGAAGTTCTGATCGATAAACCTAAGAAAAAGAGACGTTCAAATCTGCAGAGTGTCACAATTAGCCTTGTGAAATCCGTACAGAAGAAGATGAAAGGCTTCAGCCTTAAGGAGACCCAAGCCTATTACAAGTCGATCACCAAGAAAGCATGGCAGCAGGTTGAATTAGCTGAGACTCCGGAAATTAAATCTGAACGCTTCGCCGAGGATATCGAGTGGACGATGCTCGATGACAACTTTGATGATAAAACCAAACAAGTGTTCAGAACAGGTCCGGTTTATATACCGATGTGGTGGGGTTCGTACCGTCCTAGCTCATCGCCCAGCATTCCAACAAGCACTAAAACAGCCGTGCCCATGCCAAGCGGGAGAGGCATATCGCTGCCAACGCTCCCCGGCGCTGACTTCGCAGCCTCCGTCGTTAATAGTGTCCAAGATACCGCCGCAGGTCTGGTCGGAAACCTGACCGGTTTCACGCAAGGCGTGACCAAGACAACCAATCCGCCCCCTCCCCCCCGTTCCATCAGCTCCGGCTCATCGAGGAGCGGCGGTGGATGTGCCTGTGCTTGCGCATGTGCGGGATGTGCTTGTGCCTGCGCGGGAGGCGGTCGGTGAGATTGCGCCTCCCCTTTCCTGGCAACCGGAGCGCTAATCGCTTCGAACCAGGTTTGTACGCCTATATGCAGGAATCTGAGCATGAGCGTACCCAGATCCATCTGCGGATCGATCAGGATGGAACTGGTCTGCTTCTGATTAATGCCAACCGAGCACTTCATCTGAATCCCACGGCAGCCAGGATGGCATGGTTGATACTCGAGGACCTGCCGGATACAAAAGCTCACCGCGAGATCCGCAAATCTTTCAAGGTCTCAGCCGATCAAGCCCGAAGAGATTTCAGCGCGATACGAACGCAAATTGAAGAGTTGATCCAGCCTAACGGGGCTTGCCCCATCCATGATTTGGCGATCGACATCCTGCCCCCTTTCGCCGCGAAACCCAGCGCACCCTACCGGATGGACCTGGCGCTCACCTACCGCTGCAACGACAACTGCCCTCACTGCTACAACGCCAGATCGCGCGACTATCCCGAGCTGGAAACGGACGATTGGATTGACATCATTGACATCCTGTGGGATTTGGGAATCCCGCATATTTGCTTCACGGGCGGTGAAGCGACGCTGCGTTCTGATCTGCCGGACTTGATCGCCCATGCACAATCGAAGGGGCAAATCACAGGACTTCTCAGCAATGGCCGCCGTCTCGCTGATCGCAATTATTTAGATCGCCTGCTTGCGGCAGGCCTGGATCACATACAGATAACGCTAGAATCTCACCAGGAGGTTGTCCACGACCGAATGGTCGCAACCAGCGGCGCATTCCGCCAGACTGTCGAAGGCATTCGTAATTGCGTCGATGCGGGTGTCTACTTGATGACCAACACGACGATGCTCGCCGAGAACGGTCCTGGAATCGGAGAGACTGTTGATTTTCTCGCAGATCTGGGGGTTAAGACTGTAGGTCTTAATGCGTTGATCTACGCCGGTAAGGGCGCGACCGTGGGAACAGGCATGCTGGAAGCAGACCTTGAGCCGCTCCTCGAGCACATACGAGAGAAAACAGACCAATACGGACAACGATTAATCTGGTACACCCCAACCCAGTACTGTCATTTCGATCCGGTTCAGTTGGAACTGGGTGTAAAGGCGTGTACTGCAGCGTTATACAACATGTGCGTCGAGCCAAATGGGGATGTGATCCCATGTCAGTCTTTTTATGAACCATTGGGTCATATCCTTCGCGATTCTTGGGACAGTATCTGGAATCACGAACGCGCGATCTGGCTCCGCGAACGGAAATATATTCCTGCTGCTTGCGAGGATTGCGCTGTGCTTTCTGAGTGCGGCGGCGGATGCCCACTTACCCTGATGAATCGATCAGACCACGAGCCCATCCCTTATCAGAATCTCGTGCAACACAGTACCTAGCCAGAAGGACGAAATAATGGACTCAATAATTTCTCGTTTCTTCACACCAAAAGAACTACCCCCTGCCCCGGATCCCGGGATTTACCATTATATGTTCCCTGAGAATGCAGAAGCCCCAAACCGATTACATCTGCGCGTGGAGAGCGATGGGACAGGTGTCCTTTTAGTCAATGCGACGACTGTGCTTCACCTGAACCAAACCGCTGCCGAGCACGTTGCGTTATGGATCCAGGGTAAGGATGAAGAAGATGCCGCAGGGACGATGGCCGCGAGATACAAGTTGAGCCGAAAAGATGCTTTGCGGGACCAACGCGAACTGCGGGAAGAGATCCTTACCTTAGCAACCGAGCCGGATCTAGACCCTGTTATGTTCCTGGGGATGTCTCGTGTTGAGCCCTACAGCATCGTCCCTTCCGCCCCCTATCGCCTGGATTGCGCGCTCACCTACAATCTGGATAAACAGGGCACTCATGATCCACTCGCGAGAGAGCGTGTAGATCGAGAGCTTTCAAAGTCCGAATGGACGCAGATCCTCTCGAAAGCGTGGGACGCTAACATTCCGCATGTAACGTTCACTGGTGGGGAACCCACGCTGCGAGAAGACCTACCCGATCTAATCCAATCCGCAGAGACCCTTGGCCTGGTCACGGGGATCATCACAGATGGAATTCGGTTTTCTGATACAGCTTACCTCGATCGTCTCGACAAAGCCGGATTAGACCACATACTTCTATCCTTCGCCCCCGATAACCCTGCTTCAAGAGATGGCCTAAAAAGGGCACTTGAGACCGATATCTTCGTTGCCGTCCATTTGACGCTGGATCCTTCAACATCCGTCAATATGATGGATACGCTGGAAGAACTTTCGCGGATGGGGGTAAAGGCTGTCTCTCTATCCGCGATTGAAAAATCGGATCAAAACGTCAGCGACTTAGAACAAGCCAGGGAGAAGGCCGCAAACCTTGGTTTGGATCTCATTTGGGATCTCCCGGCACCCTATTCAGAGACAAACCCAATCGCCGTTGAGCTTGAGAATGTACCTCAAGGCGCGGGACGCGCCTGGTTGTATGTTGAACCAGATGGTGACGTCCTGCCAACGCAGGGTGTGAACCAGGTCTTTGGGAACATCTTACGCGATCCCTGGGATCAGCTCTGGAACCAGGCTGTCTCAAGCTATCACACCGCAGATTAATCGCTCCTAGATAGCCCAGCGAAATCGTAAAAGAACTCATCAATGTTGTTTCCTTAGCGAATCCTCATGTATCAAGAAACCCTAGAGCGTTTGCACTCGCGCTACCTCGTTCAAGCAACCTGGACTGCTTCGATTCGAGAGCAGTTGTTTGCTTCCCTTCAGATTCAAGGAACGAACAAGATGCTGGAAGTTGGGTCCGGCACGGGAGTAATCAGTGCAGAAATTAGCCAGCGGTTTTCGTTGAAGAGTATTGGCGTTGACATCGACCGTCCTGCTGTAGGTTTTGCTAAAGACTTTGATCCTGCGTCCTCGTATCTCGCAGGAGACGGCAGCGATCTACCTTTCCAGACCGCTGCATTCGATATAGCTGTCTGTCATTTTCTCCTGCTCTGGGTTGAAGATCCGGGGAAGATCCTTGAGGAGATGTTCAGGGTCACAAAACCGGGCGGTTGGATCCTGGCACTGGCAGAGCCTGATTATGGCGGTCGGATAGATTTCCCGCGTGAGCTTGAAACTGTTGGTCAAGGGCAGATCCAAGCGTTACTCGACCAAGGCGCCAGCCCATACCTGGGACGGACACTGCGTGCGCTTTTTCACTCGGCGCAGCTTTCCGAAATTCGAACCGGCTTACTAGGTGGAGAATGGCAGGGAAGTCCGGATGAGGATCAACTTGAGTCAGAATGGGAGACCCTGGCTCAAGATCTGAGCTATTTGCTCCCCGCTGATGAAATCGAACGATTTAGACGGATCGACCGCAAAGCCTGGGAAATGGGGACGAGAGTCTTATTCGTGCCGACATTCTACGCCGCTGGTCGTGTCCCATCCATGTAATCCCATCTAATCCTATTCGGGTTTCCCCACAGACTCCTCGCTTCGCTCACGTTTACAGTAAGGAGCGGCCCCCTGGTTCTGTCATAGGCGAAGTCCCCGACCAAAGGAAGTGATGGGCCGACAAACGGGTCGGCCCCTTCGCTCCTTGGGGATTGTGGGTGCGCACCCATGAGAGTGCCCCCCAAAATAATAAAAACAAGGGGCTGCCTAAAACCGGCAGCCCCTTACTTGCTATAGGTATGAATATCTAGAACAAACCGGTGATTTTGCCTGTCTCCAGATCCAAGTCGATATCCATGAACGCGGCATGCGTGGCCAGACCGGGCATCGTGCTCATCTTACCCAGAAGTGGATAGATGAACCCCGCGCCTACGCTCGCACGCACTTCACGGATTGGTACCGTGAAGCCCGTAGGAACGCCCTTCAATGTCGGGTCGTGGCTCAGGCTGAGGTGCGTTTTCGCCATGCACATGGGTAGATTCCCGAAACCTGCTTTCTCATAGGTCTCAATTTGTTCTTCGGCTAATGGCTCATAGGTTACCCCATCCGCGCCATAGATCTCTTTGCATATATATTCGATCTTCTTCTTAATCGACCAATCCAGCGGGTAGAGGAATTCGAAGTTACTTGGCTGTTCGCATGCTTCAACAACTGCTTGCGCCAATTCCTTAGCGCCAGCACCGCCATCAGCCCAATGGGTGCTCTTTACGGCTGCGAATGCCCCCTGTTCCTCCGAATACTTTCGCACCATTTCCATTTCGGCATCCGTATCATCCTTGAACCCATTGACGCAGACAACAACCGGGATCCCGAAGCGTAAGGCGTTCTTGATGTGAACTCCGAGATTCGGCAGACCGGCTTCTAGCAGTTCAAGATTCTCCGATGTATACGCCTCATCAAGAGGTGCACCGGGGGAGACTTTTGGACCGCCGCCATGCATCTTCAGGGCGCGCACCGTGGCAACCAGCACTACGGCATTGGGGATTAAGCCAGAGTAGCGGCACTTGATATCGAAGAACTTCTCCATGCCGATATCAGCGCCGAAACCGCTCTCGGTGACGACGTAGTCGGCAACCTTAAGCGCGATCTGATCAGCGATGATCGACGAATTGCCATGTGCGATATTGGCGAAGGGTCCCGCGTGCACTAACGCCGGCTGACCCTCGAGAGTTTGCATGAGGTTAGGCATGAGTGCGTCCTTCAGCAGGACTGTCACCGCACCGGCAACACCAAGATCCTCAAGTGTGACCGGATCGCCTTTCTTATTCAACCCAACCACGACTCGGCTCACTCGCTCTCGTAGGTCCCGCAAACTCGATGCCAGGGCAAGGATCGCCATTAACTCCGAGGCGACCGTGATATCGTAGCCAGTTGCGCGCGGGAAAACCGGGCTGGGTGAACCATCCCGCAGCTTGTCGTCATTGAAGCCCACTTTGATATCTCGCAAGGTCCGATCGCATACATCTACAACACGATTCCAGGTGATCGTATCAGGATCGATATCGAGGCGTGTCACCCCTCGGCGCTTGAGCGCTTCATCCGTCTGCCGGCTCTCGTGATACATGCGGGTATCGAGCGCCGCGGCAACGAGATTATGGGCGACAGTGATCGCATGGATATCGCCGGTGAGGTGGAGGTTGAAATCCTCCATTGGGATAACTTGGCTGTAGCCCCCTCCCGCCGCTCCACCCTTGATGTTAAAGGTTGGCCCCATGCTCGGTTGGCGAATGCAGCACATCACATTCTTCCCGAGATGCGTGCCCATGGCTTGAGTAAGACCGACCATAGATGTGGACTTCCCCTCCCCCAGAGGAGTCGGTGTGATGGCAGTGACGTCGATATATTTCCCCTGGGGACGATCTGCAAGCTTCTTGAGGACGTCAAGATGGACTTTCGCCTTATATTTGCCGTAGAGATCGAGGTCGTCCATCTCCAACCCGATCTTTTCTGCGATCTCGAGGATCGGACGAAGGTCAGCCTCCTGTGCGATCTCGATGTCCGTAGGGACGGGGCGCTTTGGTTTCAGGACCATGGAATCAACCTCCTATTAGATGAGCTGCGTTAAAAATTGCATGCAGACGGATTAGACCCTAAGTTTGCTTTGCTTTTAGATTTAAGGCAAGCGACATTTTTCACAATCCGGACTGTCAACAATAACTATTACTCTTTCTTTAGATATCTTGTCCTTGTTTTCACGATAACCTGATTACCTTTTACTGGGGACACATTGAGCAAATTGTGGACATATGTCGAGTAATCAATGGATCATCGGATACACATCCATAATTTTTGAGCGTCCCATTTATTGCGCGCTTCATTCTGTTTTGTAACTAACTTTGTAGTTCATTCTTCTTTGCTTGACTTTCATCCAATTAGCGCTGGTATTCTGTCACTTATATAACTTGTGAGAAAAATCACATACTTAATTAACTGAAAATCACACCTTCTTTGTCGGGGATGCGCGGGTCTTTAACCCCGATGCCCAACACAGTTAATTAGGTGAGTTTTTGGGCTGATCGATGCCCAAGAAACCGGGAGGTTATAGCATGCCAGAAGTGCCCACGAACGGATCCTCTAGCGATTTCCGCAATGAAGTGATTAACGCCACACCAGGAGGCGAGAATCTAAGACTCTGCCTTCAGTGTGGCACTTGCGGCGGCTCATGCCCCTCCGGGCCGGATATGGACTACTCCCCACGACAACTCTTCGCCATGATAGATGTTGGCCTTAGGGACGAAGTCCTGAAAAGCAATACCCCCTGGTATTGTGTCTCCTGCTACTACTGCACTGTACGCTGCCCCAAGGAAATCCCCATCACCGACATCATGTACACCTTAAAACAGATGGCGGTAAAAGAACATCTATATGACGAAAGCGATGCGCCCGAGTGGTCAGAGAGTTTCATCGGGCTTGTTGAGACCTACGGCAGAAGCTTTGAACTGGGCTTGGCAACACGCTACCACTTGACTCACAGCCCGTTAAAAAAGTTTAGCCTGGGACCTTTCGCAATTGGTATGCTAATGAAGAATCGCCTCGCATTCCGACCTGAGAGAATCGAAGGCATTAGCCAGCTCAAGGCGATCTTGGAACGAGCGAAACAACTGGAGGCCGAGCTATGAAATACGGATACTACCCTGGTTGTTCTTTAGGCAAATCCGCAAAACCCTACGATGACTCAACAAAGGCAATAGCCGACCAGCTTGGCATGACATTCGAAGAGATCGAGGATTGGAACTGCTGCGGAGCGACGGAGTATTTTTCACTCAACAAAACAGCCGCTTACGCTCTCGTTGCCCGTAATCTCGCTCTTGCTGCGAATCAGGACAGCTTAAAAGAGCTCGTTGCGCCTTGCAGCGCATGCTACTTGAACCTCAGGAAAACGGACGATTACATGGGGAAATTTCCCAAGTTGGGGGAGTCGACCAACGAAGCGCTTGCCGCTGGGGGTCTTTCCTACGAGCCTGGTTCTCTTCGCGTCCGTCATCTGCTCGACGTTGTCGTTGACGATATCGGATTTGAGAATATCCGTGAGAAAGTCACAACCCCATTGACAAACTTGTGGGTTGCACCGTATTACGGTTGCATGGTCGTTCGCCCCGAGTTCGGTGATAATGAACTCGAGGACGCTGAATATCCGCTGAGCCTGGACCATCTCATGGAGGCCCTTGGCGCAACGGTGGTTGATTTCCCACTAAAAACCCACTGCTGCGGTGGTCACATGACTCAGATCAGTTCCGACACTGCTTTCGAATTAATCCGCCAACTTCTGCACACTGCAAACGAAGCCAATGCGGATGTCATCGTGACGATTTGCCCGATGTGCCAATTGAACCTGGACGCTTACCAGACTCAGGTAAACCGTCATTTCGGCACAAATTACAAACTACCAATTCTCTACTTCACGCAATTGATCGGTCTGGCGATGGGGATCCCCGCGAAAAAACTTGGGATCGGGAAAGAGTTCGTCTCCGCATCCCCCGCGTTGAAGAAGATCGGTTTAGAGCTTGAAGAAGAACCCGCCCCGGCAGGCAAGCGTACAAAGGACGACAAATCGCTACCGATGCCGAGCGGAAGAGTGGAGGGTTAACATGGCTGAACGTGTTGGCGTCTATATTTGCCACTGCGGGAGCAACATCGCCGGAAAGGTTGATGTTGAGGAGGTCTCTCGATGGGCAGGCGAGGAACTCGACAACGTTGTTGTATCTCGCGATTACAAGTTTATGTGCTCCTCACTTGGCCAAGAACTCATCGAGGATGACATCAAGAACGAAGGCCTTACGAGGGTCGTTGTCGGCGCTTGCTCCCCTCATCTTCACGAAAAAACTTTTCGGAAAGCCTGCAGCAACGCCGGTCTCAACCCCTACCTATGCCAGATGACCAGCCTGCGCGAGCAGGTCTCCTGGGTCACAGAGAACGAGGCGCTTGCGACGGCGAAATCTAAAGCGATGATCTCCGGTGCTGTCAAGCGCGTGCAACTCCACGAGGAGCTTGAGCCCACCGAGGTTCCAGTTAACCCCAATTCACTCATTGTTGGTGGTGGGATAGCCGGTATTCAAACCGCCCTCGAGCTGGCGAATTCAGGCAACCCTGTCTTTTTAGTCGAGAGAGAGCCCTCGATCGGTGGGCATATGGCGCAGTTCGATAAGACCTTCCCCACTCTCGACTGCTCAGCCTGCATACTCACTCCCAATATGTCTGATGTCAGCAGCCACCCGAATATTACACTCCTGTCATACAGTGAAGTTGAAGAAGTCACTGGATTTGTTGGGAATTTCCATGTACGCATCCGCAAGAAAGCAAGATATGTAATCGAGGAAGACTGCACGGGGTGCGGGATCTGTATTGAGAAATGCCCTAAGAAGGTCTTGGATAATGTATTCGAGGCTGGCATTGGCTACCGAAAAGCAATCTATCGCCCCTTCCCCCAGGCTGTTCCGAAATACCCGGTCCTTGATACGGAGACTTGCATATACTTCGAGAAAGGCACTTGCAAGGCATGCGAGAAGTTCTGCCCGACTAATGCCATCGACTTTGAACAGAAGGATACTTTCATCGACATTGATGTCGGGAACATCATCCTTGCCACCGGCTACGATGTCTTTGATAGTCGGAAAATTCCGCAATACGGATACGGACGGTTGTCAAACGTATTCACAAGTCTGGAATTTGAACGCCTGTGCAATGCAGCCGGACCAACGGACGGCAAGATCGTACTTAGAGATGGGGTGACAACCCCTAAATCTGTCGCCATCATCCACTGCGTCGGGAGCCGTGACACCAGGTTTAACGCGCATTGCTCCGCAGTCTGCTGCATGAGTGCTCTGAAGTTCGGACACCTTGTGATCGAAAAAACGGGCGCAGAAGTACACTCTTTCTATACCGACATGCGGCCAGCTTTCAAGGACTATGAAGAGTTCTATAACCGGTTGCAAGAGGAAGGCATGCACTTTACAAGAGGCCGAGTGGCCGAGGTGACTGATGCGGCCCTTCAACCCGGCGAAGAAGGCAAGCTCATCATACAGGTGGAGGATACGCTAATCGGCAAACAGCGGCGCGTCCCTGTAGACATGGTTATCCTGATGACCGCGCTGGAACCGAAGCCGGACGCCAGGGAAGTTAGTTTGAAATTCGGCATCTCTTGCAGCATGTCAGGCTGGTTCACTGAACGCCATCCCAAACTCGACCCGGTCGCTACGATGACCGACGGCATCTTCATCGCTGGAGCTTGCCAGGGGCCAAAAGATATCCCTGCATCGGTCTCTCAGGGGGCGGCTGCCGCCGCTCGCGTCCTGGGCATGATCTCTAAAGGCGCGGTTGAAATCGAACCGATTGTCGCCACGATCCACGAGGAGAGGTGCTCGGGGTGCCGGATTTGCAACACGTTGTGCCCCTTCAACGCGATCGAGTTCCTGGAAGATAAAAAGGTAAGCTTCATCAATCAAGCGCTGTGCAAGGGCTGCGGGACCTGCGTGGCCGCCTGTCCCGCACAAGCGATCAGCGGCGCCCATTACAGCAATGATCAAATCTTCGCCGAGATTGAAGGTTTGCTCTTTGACGTAGTTCAAGGAAACGGCACGAAGCCCGTCGTTGAAGAACCCGAAGCAGTTCCCGCTTAGCGGAGGATAAATCCTATGGCTGACGAAAGATTTGAACCGAAGATTGTCGCTTTCTTATGCAACTGGTGCTCCTACCGCGCTGCGGACTTGGCAGGTACGGCACGGATTAAATATGAGCCTAATATTCGTATGCTGCGGGTCATGTGCAGCGGTCGCGTCGACCCTTCATTCGTGCTCAAGGCTTTCGCATTGGGTGCAGATGGCGTGATGATCGCTGGCTGTCACCCCGGTGAGTGCCATTACCTGGAGCAGAACTATAAGACCATGCGGCGCTTTTCTATGCTGAAGCATACGCTGAAGGCGCTGGGCATGGAGGATGACCGTGTTCGCCTGCAGTGGGCTTCAGCCGCAGAGGGCACTTTGCTGGCGGGAGCGATCAACGAAATGATTGAACAGGTTCGAGCACTTGGACCACTCGATTGGCCCAAAAACTGGTCTGAAAACGGAAGAATCGAAGAAGCGATAGAGCAACTTATCGATGAACATGCCGAGGCGATGGAGGTGCCAGTATGAGTGAAAAAGGTGTCCTAGCACTATATTGGGCTGCTTCCTGTGGCGGCTGTGAGATCGCCGTTTTAGGGATCAATGAGAAGATCCTCGATGTCGCCGCTGCATTCGACATTGTCTTCTGGCCCTGTGTCCTGGATGGAAAAGTCCGTGACATTGAAAAAATGGCCGATAAGAGCATCGATCTTTGCTTCTTCAATGGCGCCATCAGGACGAGCGAACAGGAGTACATGGCCCGCCTGATGCGCCAAAAATCGAAAGTCCTCGTCGCCTTCGGCTCCTGCGCTCAGGAGGGTTGTATTCCCGGCCTGGCGAACGCAACGACGAAGGAAGCGATCTTCCAGACTGCGTATCACGATACACCAAGCACCGTGAATCCCGACGGCGTCCGTCCGCAGACAGAGACGGAAGTGGCCGAGGGTACGCTCTATTTGCCTTTCTTCTACGAGACCGTCAAGACCCTTGGGCAGACGGTTGATGTGGATTACTACCTGCCGGGTTGCCCGCCTGAACCGGAGCGGATTTGGGATGCCATCGTCGCCATTTTGGAGAACAAGCTCCCTGCCCCGGGCAGCGTGATCGGCGCAGAAACGACAGTATGCGATGACTGCCCACGCACGCGGGACGAGAAGAAAATCAAAGCGTTCAAACGAACGTGGGAGATCATCCCTGATCCCGATATCTGTCTGCTCGAACAGGGTCTCGTCTGCTGTGGGATCGCAACCCGCGCCGGATGTGGCGCCCTCTGTCCGACCGTAGGCTCTCCCTGCATTGGCTGTTATGGCCCGAATGAGGGGGTTGAAGATTTTGGCGCTCGGATGATGACAGCCCTGGCTTCCGTGATCGATTCAGAAGATCCTGAGGAGATCGACCGGATAATACACGAAGGGATCCCTGATCCTATAGGTACGTTCTACCGTTTCAGCTTGGCACATAGCGAACTGCGTAGAATGGCATTACCTGCCAATGGAGGTTCGAATGCAAAGTTGGAGACGGCCGAATCGGCCTGATGAGGAGATTTGGACATGAAACGAATTTCAATAGATCCGATCACCCGACTCGAGGGCCACGGTAAGATCGATATCTTCCTCACGGAAGATGGCGAGGTAGCAAACGCATACCTACAGGTTCCCGAGTTGCGCGGTTTTGAGCAATTCTGTGTCAACCGCCCTGCGGAGGATATGCCCAACATTACCAACCGCATCTGCGGCGTTTGTCCCGAAGCGCATCATATGGCTTCCACGAAGGCGCTGGATGCGCTCTTTCACGTCGATCCACCACCGACAGCGAAAAAGCTGCGGGAGATGTTCTATAGCATCTTTTACGCCACCGACCACACAACCCATTTTTATGCACTTGGTGGACCCGACTTCGTGATGGGTCCTGATGCCCATCCCGCGGAGCGCAACATCCTGGGTGTAATCAAGAAAGTGGGCATGGATATCGCCGGCAAGGTTCTCAAGATGCGCCACGATGGCCACCACCTGATCAAAATGATTGGTGGCCGTCCCGTACATCCAAACTGGGGTCTTCCCGGTGGTGTAAGCCGGGGCATCACCGAAGAACAGCGAGAGGAGATTGAAACGCTCGGTCGCGACGCGATCGAGTTCGCCAAATTCTCCCTCCAGCTCTTTAACGATGTTGTCCTTGGAAACACCGATTATGTATCATTGATCACTGGCGGTTTGTACACCCATGAAACATACAACATGGGGACCGTCGACGCGAACAACCATGTTAACTTCTACGATGGGAAGATCCGGGTTGTCGGACCGGATGGGAAAGAGCACGCCAAGTATGACGCCAAGGACTATCAGGAATACGTCGCCGAGCACGTTGAGCCCTGGTCCTATTTAAAATTCCCATATCTAAAAAAGATTGGTTGGAAAGGGTTTGAAGATGGCATGGATTCGGGTGTTTATAAAGCCACCCCCCTCTCCCGCCTGAATGCTGCCGATGGGATGGCAACGCCTCTGGCGCAAGCTGAATATGAGCGCATGTTCGATACATTAGGCGGCAAACCTGTAAATCACACCCTCGCCACTCACTGGGCTCGTCTCGTCGAGCTGCTCTACGCAACCGAGCGTTGGGTGGAACTGGCAACAGACTCAGAAATAACGGGGGAAGAATTTCGTGTCCTGCCGACGGAGACCCCCGACGAAGGTGTTGGCTGCGTTGAGGCACCACGCGGTACACTCACACACCACTATTGGACTGACGAGCGCGGGATCCTTACGAAAGTCAATCTAATCGTTGGTACAACGAACAACTATGCTGCGATCAACATGTCGGTCAAGAAAGCCGCACAGGGGTTGATCACGAAAGACGTCGAGATCAAGGAAGGTTTGCTGAATACGATCGAGATGGCGTTTCGTGCCTATGACCCTTGCATGGCCTGCGCGACGCATACACTGCCAGGTCAGATGCCGCTGGAGGTGACGCTCCGGGCGCCTGATGGCGAAGTCATCGAGCATCTAGCTCAGAATTTGGATTAAGTATTCAGCGGTCACCAACACAACAGTATGCAACGAGTATACTAATGGCTGGCCGCTGTATGCGTTAATAAGTGCGATGAAAACCCTTGTCTTAGGTCTTGGAAATCCAATATTGAGGGACGATAGTATCGGCCTGCGCGTCGCGCAGGAAGTAGAACGCCTTATTCCTCCGAACCCTGATATCGAGGTGGGGCTGGACTACTGGGGCGGGCTGCGCTTGATGGAGCGTATGATCGGTTTCGATCGCGCCATCATCATTGATGCTATCTGCACCGGCGCTTCACCAGGGACTATTCACCTGCTCAACCCGGACGACATCCCCACGCAGCGCAGTGCCTCAGCGCATGATGTGAACCTCTCCACCGCGCTCGAACTCGGCTATCAAGCCGGAGCTCACCTGCCTGCTGTGAAGAACATTCTTCTCATAGGCGTCGAGGCGGCGGATGTCCAGACTTTTGATGAAACCCTTTCCCCTAAGGTTGAAGATGCTTTGCCGGCGGCGGTCGAGGCGGTGATGACCGCTCTGTCCAACACGGGTGAGGACCAATAAATTCACAACTCGGGAAACTTACCCCCAATATCTCGAAACAGACCTTTAAATGTAACTCTGCTTTTTTTAACCTCCCGCAGGTTTGAAACCTGCGGGAGGTTTCTAAGTTCCACTCAAATTACCGTGTGCAACCCTTAGCTTGTAGATGGAGGATTAAGCCAGAAATACCCGAAGCCTAAACCAATGAACAGATACAGAGCAACGGTTGTCCAGCCAAGGGCATTCACAACCCCATTTAATACCGCGATCAACGAGACGACGAAGCCGACCGCATCCCCCAAAAAGAGGGACATCGAAAATGCCTTCACGGTCGATGCTTCGGTCGTGTTTCTCATCAGCCAGAGAAGAAGACCCAACAGGATAAACGCCGCTCCAAAAAGTTGAGCCATGAAAGCGCCGCCGGGATCTAAGGCTGCCCCGTAAAGCGACATCAAAGTCGTTGGGATAAGGACCTCACCAAAACCGAAAAACAGACAGATGACTGCCTTGATCGACATGAGTGTGCTGAATTTCATAATTTTGCTCTCCTAAGGTGGTAAGAATGAAGCTGGAATGTTGAGTGAGTAAAATAACGTGGCACTGATTTTTAGATAACTTTGTATAAACACCTCCTTGGACTCTGAATGCGTATGAGCGAAACCTAAAAGTCCGCCACAGAGTTGATTATATGAAAGCGCTGCACCCCCAGCTACACTAGTTGTATCCCGACAACGCGTAG
>Ga0307420_1000076_pt1 | contig 42832 bp, 42 predicted proteins | sample SalMarWE160240MG_2_FD_202167 | JGI IMG/M metagenome (GOLD analysis project Ga0307420, IMG submission 202167) | Salt marsh sediment microbial communities from the Plum Island Ecosystem LTER, Massachusetts, United States - WE1602-40 | ecosystem: Environmental > Aquatic > Marine > Intertidal zone >... | reverse complement strand
GATGACAAAGGTAATCTTCAAACTTCTAATTGAAGATCGAGACTACTATGTTAAGGATGAATCTTAAGAAGGAGGTAGCTAAAAAATCTCATTTTTTACTTGACATTTTACATGGGAAGTTCAGGCTAAGAAATAAGATATAACTGCTCAACATGCTTGCATCAAAACTTCCATAAAGTCCACTCACAGTTTTAAGCGAATTCTATTATTATTTTGGAATACGCACCGTAGAAGTTAAACGTTCAGAATTAAATTTATTATTGAAGGAATATTAGCAGGAAGCAATTAGCTTGTCAATGAAAAAATGTGATTATACGGTTGTCTGGGCTGAGCGGTGTCTAAAATCGTCACTGAACCAGAGGGTTGAAGGAACAAGGAGTTAAAAAATGGTCGCTGTCCCTAATTTCCCTTTTCAAATAAAAAATCCCTTAGCAAAATGAAAATGTCCTATCCTATTCCCATATTTTTTAACTTCCTAAATTCACAGATTCAAGCATCGTCCCCAGCTCACAAATTTACTGCTACTTATAGTATCATTGACTTTTGTGTGACATTAGTATATTTTATTTTCATGAGAAACAAAATCCTTTCGATTTTCGGAAACAATGTAAGAATGCATAGAAAGAAAAAAGGTTGGTCTCAGCAAAAACTTGCACAAAAAGCAGCGCTTCATAGAACGTATATTGGAAGCATAGAACGATCAGAAAGAAATGTAAGTTTGATTAATGTTTCAAAAATTGCGAGAGCTTTAAATGTTACAATTGAGAAATTGCTCAAACCATAAGTAAGGATATTTCATGAAATACAAAAAATTATTTGAAATTGTAAAAATATTAGGATTTAATCAAGAAAAAACCATCTGTGTTGAGAAAGGGGTTGAACTGTTTATTTACAGACCATCCGAATTATCAAAAAGGTTTAAGAATTATGATGTAAAAAAGAATTTTCAAATTTGGTTAAGAGAAGAAGAACGTGAATTCAGACCTAACCATTTAAGAGTATTAATTGATTTAAACCTAAGAATACGCTCGAGACCTTCCCTGAAAAAAGAATTGTTGTCAGTTTTCGACAACATATTTTATGGTAAAGATCCCAATAAATTAATAACCAAATTAGAAACTGAGAAGTTTAAACACTATCTTAACTCATTAAAAATAATTGCTAACCTTGCACAGCTATTTATTATTGAACAAGACTATTGTTATAACAAAGAAAGTAATTTCGAACCACTTACTTTATTTTTACAGGGATGGATAAGAGAGTTTATTGATAGTCCAAAGGAAATTGATAACCTTTGTATGAGTGTTGCTAATCGGCAACCACCGACGGCGCAATATACAGATAGAGAAAATAAAAAGAACAGAAAATACCAAAAGAAAGTGAAGCCACTTTGGTATTTAGTTAAATCCTAGCCAATTTCTTTAGTTATACTGCAACGAAGTTTTATTTCTTTACTTCATATATCAATAAATATCTATGAGCAATTCTAAGATAATCTCTTTTAAGGTCAGGATTGTTTCTATTATTCTCTGTTGTTGCAAATACAATTTCCTTAAGCCAAAGAGAATCGTAAGTGAGCGTATCTAATATCTTCTTTGCAAGTGGTACAACATAGTCATTTACTCTAACATCCTGTGTCTGTATTACTATGAATCTTCCCTTGGTAAGGTTATGCAATTCGGAGTCCACTACATTTCTTACTTCATGTAAATAGCCTTCAATACCTGAAAGAGACATTTTTTGGTCGAGATATGTGGATTTTATAAAAATGACGCTGTTTTTCTTATTTTTCCTTTTACTTGTTTTCTTTACTCCTGATTGAGGACACAAATTAATGCTCGAATATCCATGGCCATTCCAATATCTGTCAATAATATTTTTATTGAGCAGTTTTTCGAAATCTTTTTCGGGGAAGATCCAGACGGTTGTGGTTTCAAACTCCTTTAATTCCCTTTTTTGTTTCAACTTCTCTAACGTCGGAACAATGGTTCCAGCATAGCTTTTGCCGTCCCGCTCCTTTATCATCTTAGATGAGACTGGTTTCTCGAAAATGGATAGATACTCGTGTGCTAATAGTAAAAAATTGTATTTTATACTGTTGGCATACCAGAACCCTGTTGTTTTACAATTATGCTGTCGCTTTATGATCAATTCCCTTAGTTTGAAGCCTGCCTTCAAATAAACATCAATTAGCATAAATCCCAAAGGAATAATGTGTTTCTTTCTGCGGGTATCACCTATCAGTATTGCACATTGACGACCTGGTTTTAAAACCCGGTAAGTTTCTTTTGCAACTTTTGACATTTCATTCAAGAATTCGTCAATATCCAAAAAGGATAAATCGCCCTCTGTACCATCAGTGTAATTTATAATATTGGCATAAGGAGGATGAGCACATATTAAGTCCATTGAGTTATCATTTAATGATTTCAGATTCCGCGCATCTCCAACAGACAATTTTGGTTCATAAATTTTTGGAGTAAGGTTTTTTATCCTGAAAAGTGACGGCTGTCCATTAACAGGAAAGTCAATATTTCTTTTTGCCAGCTCAATTGCTTGAGGATTAATGTCCAGTGCAATACATTTTCTCCCGAGCAATTTCGCCTCAACTGCTGTTGTTCCCGCTCCACAGAAATAATCCAGGACAGTTTCACCTGGTTCTGAATATTTCAAGATGACATTTCTCGGAATGTAAGGAGACCAATTCCCTCTGTATTCTCCACTGTGTGTAGCCCAGTTTCCTCTGCTTTTAAAACTCCATACCGTTGTCTCCTCTTCTTCAAATTTCTTTGGTTCGAGCGTCTTTATCTTCTTTGCGCCCTTCAAAACACTTACATTGACCCCTTTTGACTTTGTGATTGTCTTTTCAATATATCGAAATGTTACACCATATTTCCTACCGATTTCAATGTCAGGTGTCCCATTGGCTTTCTCCTGTAAGATTGCGCTTTCAAGATCCTTGTTATTTTTGAAATCGTCTTTTATTTGGACACAATTATTTTTACTCATTTTCCTAGCTTACTATATCAAATAATATCACAGAAATCAAGAAGAAAAAAAGGAATCACTAAGAATTTCTAAGAATTTACGGGGTCAAGTCTTCACATTTCACATAAGAGCACATGAAACAAGGGGGGTCAGGCCCCATTAGAGAATGTGAAATTCCTAACCACAGTACGATATTTTCATATCCTACGAGGCAGGCGGGGTAAACTGAAAAATAGAAATAACTTCCTTTTTTGTAAAATTACGAAATCTTCTAACTTGTTATCCATCGTGAGATAATAATAGCAGAAGATTCAAAGTGTGTCAAGGAAATTTGATATGTCGTAAAGTTTGTACAAATAAATGCTATGGAACTTAAAAATCTGAATTCCTCTTGACATTTTCATTAATATTTGTAATATATGTTAAGTATGGAAGAATTCATTGCAATTTTCAGGCATCAGCAACCTTATGTTGCTGAAATGGTACTGGGAGCATTGAAGAAAAATGCGATTCCATGCTATATGCAGCAAGTAGCTATTACGGGGCTTATTATGGCACCTGTTGTTCCTACTGCTGGTCCAGGTATTGAGTATGTGGTCTATGTCCCTAAACAGGATGTGCATGATGCAAAAAGAATTATTGGTGAATTGCCTATAGACAAAGAAAAACTCAATGTTCCATGGACTGGTGGCAGCAGCCGTAAGAGAAATAGATTGCTTGTGGTATACTGGATAGTGATTGCTGGATTATATATTCCCTTTTTGATTTTTCTTTTTTATAGCATTTCGAAATTTTTTAAACAGTAGCAGAAGTGAATGGTTGGGCATTAGCAAAAAATGTATCCCTGTACCATATGGTTCGGGGAACACAGGGTGCTTTTTATCTTGGTACAATTTTCACATTCAGATGCAAGTTATTTTCAACTTGAAAAATTTGATCTTAAACTGTAAAATAAGGTAATAATGCAAAAGATTAAAGTTAGCAAATTAATTAAGCCCATTTTACTGATTTCCGGAGGTTTTACTATCTCGCTGAAATATACCTGGCAAGCATTAGATTCGTATCAGTATATGTTGTATTTCACTTTAGAATATCAACGAGCTATTATGAATTGTGTTCCTCTTTTTCTTGCCACAATAATTATTGGCTTTGTTGCCAATAAGAGAGGATGGTTACTTGGTCTAATTGTAGCATTTTCCCAAGTAATGTTCTATTTTTATTTTTCTTTGGTGGCTGCATCAAGCTCGCCATTTGGCAATCGATTTTCAGAATTGCCGGCTCAAGTACCTTTGGAACTTTTAATTCTGTCTATTGCTATTACCGGTGGGCTTATAGGCGAATTAGTAAAAGTTATGAAAAAACGACCTTTTGTAAAAATACTAAATTGGATTACGAAGAAAGGGACCATAAAATTGGCAATTCTGATATTTCTGATTTCCAGCATATTTGCCATCGGACTTGAAGTGGTCATTATTATGATTCAATTTAAGCTTCAATCAGTAGTGAATGCACCTTTGCAAGATAATCATTTTGTCTTATCAAAAGCATTTCAATATTATTCAGTATATTGTTATTCTATTGGGAAAATTAAATCGATAATTTACAATATTATCTCAATTCTTCTTGGATCCTTTCTTATTCATTTGGCATTTCCTGTAAAAAAAAGGTTGAAGAGATATATTCATCTTTTGAATTCTACACTTTTTCTATCGGCAATCGGAATTCCCTTTTTGTTTATACGGATTTCACAGTCTATTGTGACAAGAGAAGCCTACAATCTTTTTTACAAGCCATATAGCGTTATTATTATAACTATTGCAAATTCAGGAATAATTTCCTCTTTACTTTTCTGGATGATAGCTTTCTTTGGCTACTTTCAGGGAAGTCCTGCGGGTCTTATTAATATTGCATTTTATGTTGTAGTATGCTATATTTATGTACTGATGATCTCAAAAATTTACAATGTCTCTTTTGCAAATGGTCTTGCAAGATTCTTGATTGCCACATTACTCCTGGGACTAATATGGTTGTTCTTGTATTCATTCTTGCCTCCATACACATTCGGAGCCCATGGTACAAGATTGCGAATTCTTTTAGTACGATTGGATTCTTTTCTGTTGAGATGAGAAAATCCGGGAATTAAACAAGGGGGGTCAGACCCCATTAGAGAACTGCTGACCAGTAACTGGGGATTAAAAGACCAGGTTTACTCTAGTTAGTTGGATTCCTGCTGTTGCAGGAATGACAGAAAAAGTCATCGTGGATTGAAAGATCAAACATCGAGATGCTGAAATGATACTGAACAACGAGATTCTTCCAGGGTTACTAAGACTGTGTTACTCAGAATGACATAGTTTCACTTGTTACACACCCCGTCTCCTTCGGTGACACCCCTCTTTTTAGAGGGGATTTGAGCCAGTCGGAATGACGAATTAAAGACCAAATAACTATTGACTAATAACTGCTGACCAGTAACTGGAGATTAAAAGACCAGGTTTCTCTACTTAGCTGGATTCCTGCTGTTGCAGGAATGACAGAAAAAGTCATCGTGGATTGTTTAGTAAAAGTCGAATTCCTTCTGGGGGTTGTTCTTTCTTACCAATTTACTGATTACATCAACAAATTTTTTAGCAGTTTGTAAAGCATCCCTTGCCTCTTTTTCTGAACAAGGAATATCCGGTTCATAGACAAACCGATGTCTTTTCCTTCTCATAAAATCATAATCGTTGATAACCTTTTTGAATTTCTTTCCCAATATTAGACTCGCAAACTTCACAATAGTCAGATGTTTGTCCTTAATTTCGGGTCTGAATCCTTCACTGAACATCAAAGCCAAACCAGAACGCAACATTGCATTGTAAGCATAGCTGTAACAACATTCTTCATCCTCATCCATATTTCTTTCAGCAGTTTTCAGGTCTGTATAAGCTCGCATTAGAAGATTGTTCACAGCTTTCCAGTCTATCGGAGATGTCTTTATCGAACCTTGTTTTAATAAAGTCTCTTTTGATATTCTATAAATCACTTTCTGTACCTATCAGCATAATTCTTGGATTGTTTAGCAAATCCACAATGAAACCACTTTCTTGCTTTTTCTTAGTTTTATATTCTTTCAAGGAATAGATTGTTGGGTTTATTTCTCTCCTTAGTTTTTTTTCCAATGCTGCGATTTTTTCATTCAGTAGAGATGTGTCGGGGTCTCCAATTATCATAAGATCTATATCACTAATCGCTTTTTCACGCTTTGCCGCAAAGGAACCATATATGAATGCATATTCGATTTTTTTTACTGCCGAGAGAACCTTTCTTAAACTGCCTTCAACTCCCACTGTCTTGGATACAATACTCTTTATTTCTTTGAATAACGGATGTTTTGTGTTTAAGGAATAGTAAAGTAAATTACCTACTTTATGAGTATTAAATAGCTCATCTTTTTGGAATTTCAGAAGTTCTCTTCGTATACTGCCTGCTGAATAACCCAACATGCGATGGAGTTCCCTTAGATAATATTTTTGCGATGAGTTGGTGAAGAATAGGGCTAATAAATCTTGCCTTATCTTTGATTTTGAAATATATAAACTGTCTAACATAAGTCATACTCCATATCGAGTACAATTATACTCAAAATAGGATATATGTCAAGGGAAAAATTGTTATTCGGCTTCATTAAAATGGAAACAGAGATTCTTCCAGGGTTCACCCTGTGTAATAGCATTATGTACAAGATATTTTGCTATTACACGGAGTCAATATGGAAAACATTACTCAGAATGACATAGTTTCACTTGTTACACACCCCGTCATATACCATTCGGTATATGACACCCCTCTTTTTAGAGGGGATTTGATACACCCGCAAAGATAAGACAGGAAAGACATGAGACAGGAGACATCAGACATCAGAGTGAAGACAGCGAAACGGAGTATCGGAGTGTCGGAGAACGGTAGAATCAGAAGACACCGGACATAAAACCGAAGATCCGAGACCGACGAAAGCGAAGCGGACTAACAGAGTATCGGAAAACTGGAAGGATGAAGGACAAAGTCAAGGTAAATTTTGGGTAAATATAGGGTAGAGTAAACCCAGTTCTTGTTTCATATTACGATAAAGGTAATTGTAACGAGAGAAAGGACGAAAACAGGAAATTGCGAAAACGGAAAATGGAAATTTGGAAAATCATAAAACCTAATAACCAGTGACTGATGACTAAAAAATGAGATTGCCACGTCGCTTTGCTCCTCGCAATGACAAATAAAGACAGAGAAGGGAAAAGAGAAAAGAGAAAAGAGAAAAGAGAAAAGAGAAAAGAGAAAAGAGAGTACGGAGAAATATGAGATTGCTTCGGCAGAAATTAAACAAGAACACTCGCAATGACGAATATAGCAGAACTAGGAAGTCCTCCTATATCTATCGTTTTATGATTTCTCTTAGGACTGTATCTCCCGAGTCGAGTTTTTTAATTGTGACGTTTATGGTTTGTTTATCTATATCGAGTATTGCATAACTTGGCTCAAAACCTTTTTTATCCGTTGATTTTAAATGTCCTGGATTTATCAGGTAAACATTTCCCTGCTTGGCTATTGCAGGGATATGTGTGTGTCCATAGAGGACGATGTTTACTTTGTTGTCTCTTACCATGTCTTCCGGTGAGATGTCATCCGGGAGGTCATTTTCATGCTTTTCTTTTGTATGGGTCAGGAGAAGTTTCCAACCTTCGAACTCGACTATCTTCCTATTGTCAACATCCTTTTCTGCATAATATGCACTGTAAACACCCGGAACTCTTTCGAGCTGGATGCCTTGCTCCACGAGGAAATCAGCATCGTCGTAGTCATCACCAAGATGAATTATCTTATTGACATTTTCTTCGCGGGCTATTTTTGATACAGATAGAACATTTTTCTTCTCGCCATGACTGTCACTTACAACAATTACTCTCATATTGACCTCCTATTTTTTAGCTACGGTTACTCCACGGTTAAAACATCAATTCAAGGTTACCCTCCACACCACCAAAACTAAAACCTTTAGCCACGGTTACTGCACGGTTAAAGAACAGTTTGCGGGGGTCAGACTGAAAAATAGAAATAACTTCCTTGTTTGTAAAATCACCCAAATGTTTTGACTTGTAATTCATATTAAAACGACGATAGCAGAAGATTCAAAAGATGTCAAGAATTGTAATATAGGGTAATTATGGAAGAATTCATTGCAATTTTCAGGCATCAACAACCTTTTGTTGCGGAAATGGAGTTGCATTTCAAAATTCTTTAGATAATAGCCGTAAAGAAAAAGCCTTGACAAGGAACTTTCTTTGTTATAAACTTTGCCCATAAGAAGAAACAATGAATCTTTGTAAAGTTTGTGGGGAAACTGTAAATTGAGCAATAAAACAGGTATGAGCACATTTGCGAGGAAACTCATAATTGTTTTTCTTCTTCTTCCGATTCTTCAGGGCTGCATCGCCACTTTTCAGACAGCGCAAACACTCAAGAGGGGTGAAACTGATAAGATATTTGCCCTTTATTATCCCTTTAGCTACAGAGCGGGAGTAAGAGGTGGTCTAACTGATTGGACAGAGTTGGAGTTTATGATGGACGGAATAGTGTTTTTACCTCCAGTTCCTCATTCTTTCTATCTTGGACTGAAGCAGAAATTGTTTTGCATGAGTTTTGTAAGTGCAGCGGCGCTTGCAAGAGGAGGATTCTCCGGAATGGCTCAATAAACAGGGGGTGATTATGCTTATCAAGCGGACCTGCTTCTATCTTTATCTGCACCACAATATGTTTTAACGCTTGGAGCGGGTATAGTTAGACATCCGGCATATCCACCCTGTGGTTTTTTTGGTTCATCCTGTTCTGAAACCGTTCCAGCATATCACCTGATGATAAACTTGAAAATGAACAACACTCCACCTAAAAAACTGGGTTTGCTTCTTGAAGTGAACCTCCTTGAAATGTTTGAGGACGAAAAACCCGGTAGGATTGATGAATTCACGGCTGGTGCTGCGATTGTCTGGAAGTGAACAGAACAAAGACATGAAACCGGAACACACAAAAACACGAAATTACGAAATTGGAAATTGCGAAAATGAGAAACCACGGCAAAGAAAATGTCATTACAAACAGACAAAACGATCCAAACGCTCAAAACGACAGTAACGATTGAAAGGAATTACCATTGACCAAATTTTATTGTCCCTGAATGGCTTCCTCTGTAAAACTAAGGCTGAACCGGGGTGATGCTTATATCAGCTGGCAGTAAACCACTCCAGATATTCTCTTAATTTTCCTGCTAAGTAATAGGGCAAACTTAAAAGATGATAATTTTTTCCCGACGGTGTTGTATTTTGATCCTTAGAGATTTCGCCTGAATAAAAGCGAACAGCATATGGGTGATTAGTTTTGTCAATAAACTGATGGAGCGATCTTAAAGTGCCACTTTTCCCAGCTTTTACTTCAATCGGAATGATATATTCTTTGAAGGGAACTACGAAATCTACTTCTGCGGAAGATTGTTTTTTTTCTCGAACCCAAAAACTTAATTGATCGTTTCTGTAATAATTGGCTTTTAACTCCTGTCCAACTATATGTTCAGCAAGAATTCCCTTATGGAAAGAGTGAAGGTCTTCCATTGTAAAAAAGTATTCCTGAAGACCTGCGGAAAAATTAATCAGTCCTGTATCCAGAAATTGAAGCTTGGGAGACTTTCTGAAATCCGGTTTAACTGGTGGTTTTGTATTTGTAGTTGGATAAATAATATCTATTAACATAGCTTTTTCTAAGGTTTTCAGAGCTTCGTTCATTTTCTCTGACTTATAATTTGAGTTACCGAATCCCTGGAACTTGATTCTTGTTCCCGCTTCATAAGGGCAACTGTCTATTGCGAACCGAATAATTCGAGCCATTTCTTCGTTACGCGCATATTTCTTTACATCTTCCTTATAAGCAATTAAGAGATTATTATAGATAGAATTCAGAGAAAGAATATCATCCGTTTTTATATAGTCTTTTATTACCTCAGGCATACCCCCTAAAAGTGTGAAACGATGAAAATGTTTTAATAATTCAGAATGGGCAAATCCAGTTGATGGAATCTGATTATAGAATTCAAGAGCCTCTTTAGCATTTGCAGCACTTAAGTATTCTGAAAACGTCAGGGGGTACATATTAATGAATTCAACGCGACCGACCGGATAAGTTATTTTTCTACTGGAAATTGTTTTTAGAAGTGACCCAGAGGCAATTACATATAAATCTTTTGCAGACTCACAAAAATACCGTAATTGAGCCAGAGCCTTCGGAACATTCTGAATTTCGTCAATGAAGATAAGCGTCCTCCTTTTCTTACGACGTTTATTTTTATGCAAAAACATTGCAGAAATCAGGTCGGTTATGGACAAATCCTGCTGGAATATCTTTTGCTCATCGGGAAGGTCAAGATTAAAATTCAGGTATTGTTCGAATTCTTCAGAGAACATATTAACTGCTGTGGTCTTGCCCACCTGTCGGGCACCTCTAATTATCAAAGGTTTTCTGTCTTCTTTTTCCGACCAATGCCTTAAATCATCCAGAACATCTCTGTAAAACATTTTATTCATTTGAACACCATCCTTTGGTCAATTAGCTTTAAAGTCAACCCAAATATAAACAAAAAACAAGATAAAGTCAAGGTAAATTTTGAGTAAATATGGGTAAAGTAAACCCAATTTCTGTTTTATATTATGATAAGGGGAATCCTAATGGTAGAAAAGACGGAATTAGGAATTAAGGGGGACAGGCACCATTAGAGACCAAGAGACATAAGACATCAGACCAGAGACCGAAGAAAACAGGGAAACGGAGAATTGGAGAAACGGAGATTGCACGCTATCGCTGTGAACAAACGCACTGCGTGCTGCGAATAAAACGCCCTTCGGGTGTAAAACTAATGCCTTCGGCTGTAATTAAACATTAATGCTATGCATTATGAGATTGCTTTCATTCGACTTCGCTCCCTTCGGGTCTGAGTCTCAGGGTCGAAGACAGGACAGGCTCTATGTGGTTACTCTCAATGACAGGGCAAGAAAGACCACAGACTTGAGACCGAAGACCAGAGACCAGACACCTGAAAGGCGAAATTACGAAATTAGAAATTGCGAAAATGGAAAATAACACAAAAAAGCTAAAAACGAGATGTTTGATTAGTTTAATTAGTTGAATTGGTTTGATTGGTTGAAACCTTGATGCTATATAATATGAGATTGCTTCGGCAGAAATTAAGAAAAAACACTCGCAATGACAAGGCAGGAAAGAACTGAGACCTGTGAATATAAATGGGAAAATTTTATAATCTTGACGGAAGTGTGTTTTTTTGCTATATATTAAGCGTAATGAGTTTGAAACCAAAAAATATCAAAAAATCAAAAAGAGCAGAAGTTCTGGAAAGTTTCATACTGCCGGTCATCCTGCGGCATCGCGCGGATGTTCTATCTCTTATAGGGAGGAATAAAGAAGCCGTTAAGGATTTACGCAAGGGGATCGATACAGCAAGAAAAACAGGCAATGCCAAAGCGGAAGCTTACTGTCTAATAGGATTGAGCAATGTCTATGCGGCTTTGAGCAATTATAAGGGAATGGAAAATACTTCAAAGTCAGCCCTCAGAATATATAGAAAATTTAGAAACAAGAAAGGCGAGGCGGATAGTCTCGATAATATCGGTGAAGTACAAAGTAGTCTTGGAAAATTTCCAGAAGCCCTTGAATACTACAGGCAAGCTATAAAGATACAGAAAGAAATCGGTGATAGAGTTGGTGAGGCATTGAGCCTCAGTAACATTGGAGCAGTATTGGGTATGCTTGGCAACTACAGAGAAGCACTTAGTTCTTACGAACGTTCCCTGAAAATCCGTGAGGAGATCGACGACAGATGCGGTAAAGCAACAACTCTCAATAACATCGGATTTTTGCAGAACAAACTTGGCAATTGTTTGGAAGCGCTTAAATACTACAGACTGTCGTTTGCAATGCGGCTTGAGGTCGGTGACAAGATGGGTACAGCAATAAGTCTCAACAACATCGGGTTTGTTCAGAAGAGACTTGGTAAACATAAAGAAGCACTTGAATTCTTCAGAAGTTCATTACAAATTCGAGAAAAAACAGGCGATAGGCGAGGGCAAGCAGTGACACTCAACAATATCGGGACGGTGCAGCAGAAATTCGGCAACTATACAGAGGCACTGAAATATTACAGACGCTCTCTGAAGATACGAGAAGAAATAAACGACAGGCGAGGTCTGGCAATAACAATCAGCAATATTGGGACGATATATGAAATCCAGGGTAATCACTTGAAGTCACTTAAACACTGCAAGCGTTCCTTAAGAATAGAAGAAGAAATAGGTTACAAGAATGGTGTTGCGTTAAGCCTCAACAGTATTGGCAAGTTGCACCATAAACTTGGCAACTTAACCAAGGCGTTCAAATCCTTCAGTCAATCATTGGAGATAGCAGAGGAAATTGGTGATAAGAACTGCATAGTTATGAGTCTCATCGGCATTGCAAAACTTCAGTTGGAAAAAGGAGAATTTGGACATGCCAACGCATATCTGAACAAAGCCTTAAAGATGTCCAGAGGACTTGATGAAAAGGATACTTCATTTAATATCCATTTGTCATTAGCTGAAAACTCGTTGGTAACAGCAAAATACGATAGAGTTGAGAAGCATCTGAACCGAGCTTTCACCCTTGCTCGAGAGCTCGATTCAAAAATAAAAAAGGGAAATGCACTTCTTGTTTTAGCGCAATTTGAAAACCATAAGGGAAAATTAAAGAGGGCACAGGTTTCCTTTGATGAATCCATAAAGATATTTGAAGAATTAAATGCCCCTTTTGATTTTGCAAAGGCATGTTTTTATAAAGGACAAGCACTAATACAGAGGCGCAAAAAGGGCGGACGACTTGTTAAACAGGCAAAAGAGATATTTAAGAAACTTGGTTCTAAAGGATGGCTCGCAAAAATAGAAGAGGGAAACGGAGAAGCTACAAGGATAAAGGATAAAAGATGAAGCCAAAACAAACCCCGTACGACCACTACTATATAATGCAAGAAGGTGTTTTACATGGCATACAGGGCAGCCGCACCTCGTGCTGCGGATAAAACGCCCTTCGGGCTGTAAAAGTGACACTAAAGTGAAAATGAGGAGATTCTTCCAGGGTTAGTAAGGCTGCGTTACTCAGAATGACATACTTTCACTTATTATACACCCCGTCATATACCATTCGGTATATGACACCCCTCTTTTTAGAGGGGATTTGAGCCAGTCGGGATGACGAGGCAGGAAAGACATGAGACTGAAGACATACAGAAAAAGAGCACCAGAGCACAAGTCACAAGAGCACAAGAAAAGGCAAGTTAAAAGTGAAATCGGTGAAACGGTGAAGATATCTGTATATTCATAGTGTATTCAGTGGTATATTTGTAGTGTATTTATTGTTTACAACAAATAACACGAAGTAAATAGACAGCGAAGCAAATATACGCCGAAGGCAAATAACGATTGACTGATGATATAAAACGTAAGACATAAGACCTCAACAACGAGATTACGAAATTAGAAATTGCGAAAATAACACAAAAAAGCTAAAAACGAGATGTTTGATTAGTTTAATTAGTTGAATTGGTTTGATTGGTTTTATTAGTTGGATTGGTTTTATTAGTTTAACCCTTGAACTGATGTTAACCGTGTCAATTCGTGGCGAAAAATCTGTTTTATCAGTCGGTGATTTTTCTTTCGAGGGAGGGGTTAATGTTGGTGACGATTTCGTAGTTTATGGTTCCCGCTAATTCGGCAAGATGGTCGGCTGTTATTTCTTCATCGCCCTGTTTTCCAAGGAGAACAACTTCATCCTCAAGCGTGACGTTTCCAATATCAGTTACGTCCACCAATATCATATTCATACATACCCTTCCTCTGACAGGTGCTCTTTTCCCTTTGACAAGCACATAGGCAACATTTGAAAATGACCTTGAATAGCCATCGAAGTAACCTACGGGAAGGACTGCAATTTTAGAATTTCTTGTGGTTCTATGTGTGCATCCATAGCCTATATATGAACCTTCAGGGACTTGTTTTAATTGAGCAATCGTTGATTTCCAGGTAAGCGCAGGTCGCAGTTCAGGGAGTTTCTTGCCTTTCATTGAAAAGGAAACCTTTGTCTGTTTTGAGGGCCACAGCCCATACATACTTATACCTACCCTGACCATCTCGTAATAGGTTTCGGGAAAGAGCAGGGTTGCTGCCGAACAGGCAGCATGTCTTATAAGATTAGTAAATTCTTTTAAATACTCGTCTTCAATCTTTTTGAACTGTTCTAATTGATATTTGGCATAAGAGTGGTCTGTCGTATCCTCTATGTTGGCAAAATGGGTTGAAATACCTTCTATCTTAATTGAAGAACTGCTCCTTATAAAGGATAGAAGATTCTCAAGTTCCTTGTCTTTAACTCCCTGTCTGTTTGTTCCTGTTTCGATTTTTATGTGTACGGGTGTATTCTTACCGAGACGTTTACCGACTTCATCCAGTTTCTTGACAGTTTCCATATTGTAAATCGTCAGTCTGAGGTCATTTTTAATTGCTTCCTCGAGTTCAGCTATAGGAACATAGCCGAGAATGAGCGTGGGTTGTGTAATTCCTTTGCCCTTTAATTCAATCCCTTCTTCGATAGAATTCACACCGAGCCAGTCTACACCTGCCTTGATTGTAATTCCTGCAACTTCGCACATACCGTGACCATAGGCATTGGATTTAACCACTGCCATCAGCTTTCTTTGTTTTCCTATGAGTTTTCTAATTATGGAAAGGTTGTGAAGAAGATTTTTTTCGCTTATTTCAACCCAGTTAAGTCGGGATTTTCTCAAACGTCCTCCTTTCAATCTCTTTTATTGACAAGCCAAGATGGGATTTATTGCCCTGATATGTTTTTCTCTTTTTGAACTCCTCGTTGATGCGCGCAAGCACCTTTTGTTTTTCAAGACACCACATAGGTGCAACAAGCCTTTCTCTTTCCGCTTCTCCTGTGAGTCTCTGGATAACTATGTTTTCTGGTAACCTCTCGATGAAATCTACAACAAGCGATGCATAGTCATCCATCGAAAGTGTTTGCATTCTCTTGGCATAATAATCTTTCGCCATTTCGGTATCTTTTAGAATATGCAAAAGGTGGATTTTTATACCGTCTATGGGAAGAGCAGAGATAACTCTTGCTGTTTCCAATATTTCCTCGCGGGTTTCTCCAGGCAATCCGATTATAACATGAGAGGAAACAAGGATATTTTTCTTTTTCTTTGTTCGCAACACTGCATCGATGAATTCTGCAAGTGTATGGCCTCTTTTTATTGCTTTAAGGGTTTTGTAATGTGCGGACTGTAGTCCATATTCCATCCACAGATAGGTTTTGCTTGCATATGATTCGAGCAGGTCAAGTGTTTCATCCGGGACGCAGTCCGGTCTTGTGCCGATTGCAATTCCGACTATCCTTTCAGAACTCAGTGCTGTTTTCAGACATTTATTCAGATAATTCAGCGTAAGGAATGTATTTGTAAAGGGTTGAAAATAGACTATGAATCCTTTTGCTCTATATTTTCTTTCTGCCCATTTTATACCTTTTTCTATCTGTTCGGTTAGGCTGAGATTAATGTTAATAATGGGGGAAGCGGATGCTATATCATCGCAGTATGTGCAGCCTACTTTTCCATCTATCCTGTTGGGACAGCTTGCACCGATGGATACAGGGACCCTATAAACCTTAAAACCGAACCTTGCTTTCAGGTGTTCGTTGAAACTACTATAGTAGTTCATAGAACCTTATGATCGTTAGACTAAATATGGTTTTATTAGTTTGATTTTTTTAATTGACATTAACAGTTTTATTGGTTTAATTGGTTGAATTAGCTGAGGGGCAAGATTGCTTCGGCAGTAACACACCCCTAAATCCCCTCTTATTAGAGGCGACTTGAAGGACTCGTAATGATGAGACAGATATGCCATTGTCGGTATACAATCGAGGAATCCCGGTTCTTGTCTGCTTCATCTTAAAAAATGAATCTTTAATGTTTCTCTATATCCTCCGGATGTCAAGGCGCAGAGGTAGATACCGGAGGGAAGCAGTGTACCGCTATCATCCCTGCTGTCCCATGTTACTTCAGAAACAGGAAATTTGAAATTTGAAATTGGGAAATTCTTGACTATACGACCACTTACATCATAGATACAAAGCGAAATTGGAAATTGGGAAAGTGCCAAATTTCTATTTTCTATTTTCGAAATTTCGGGAATACTGTATCTTATTTCTACCGTTTTTGTAAACGGATTGGGATGGGCGGAAAGTCTTATGTCCCTGGTCTCTTGTCTATTGTCTGCCTTTTTTATTCCCGTATAGTAGAATGCATCCCTTAATGCCCCCCACAACTCCGGTTTTGTTCCATCGTATCCAAGAGCCCAGATACCTGCTCCACAGAGACTGCTGTCGAGAACCACCTGGTATTTCATCCTCAGGCTCAGTGAATCATCGAACCATCCCTGATACCAGCCATCACCTGTTATGTAGTTTGCATACCAAACGGTTTTCGATGTGTCGTCCCACAGTTTTCCGTAAACCACGGCTGAATCCGTAGCTCTTGTGTAGGTGAGTGCTCCACCCGTGCCACGTGTTGGTGATTTTATGCTGTCATTTTCAGTGAGCCACCGTAGACCGTAGTACGGGCATCCCAGTATAAATTTATCGGCGTATATTCCGTATTGTATGTAATCGTTGACCGTCCACATAACGCTGTAGGTTCCCCACAGGGTGCTTGACGGGAGAGGCGAAACAGGGCCTGCGTAGGATGAACCTGACCAGTAATAATTGTATGCCATTATGAAAAGACCGTCGGAATGGAGTGCTAGCAGGTCATAATCGAAAGCATTACCCCAGTCAACTGCAGGTGTTGCGATGGATATATGTGAGCCGGGGAGGTTTGTGTGGAAGTAATCTGTCAGGTCTTGAATAAAAAGTGTCAGACTATCCTTGACAGGGTTCGTAGGCATTTCGAAGTCAATACTAACTCCGTCTAATGTATAATTTGTAACAAGGTTGAAAAGGTTATTTATTGCATTTGTTCGTGCAGTTGCAGAATTGAGAAGATTAAGAATTATTACATTATCAAATTGGGTTGCCGTTATCAAAACTTGCACACCATTTGAGTGTGCAATGTTTCGTAGGTTTTCCATAGTGGATATATTTGGAATAGTGCCAAGGGTTCCGTCCCCTTTTAGTTCCACGGAAAAATATGCTATATGAGAAAGCAAATCATATTGAAGATTGTTATAGGATGTTCCCATCCAGTAAGGGTAATAACCGTAAACGACCTTACTCAAAGGTCTTTGTCGGGTTCGGAGCTCGATTGCTCCGGGAGGAGATGAAACCGTAACTGTGCTTCCGCGATGTCTGAGCCACTCGGTTTCGTGAATACCTTGATAATTTTCCGGGAATTGAGAAATTGTGATGGCAAGAAGTATAAACAGACTATTCAATAACTCTCCTTATGCTTTTTAAAAAACCACAACAAATTAGTCTTAAATCAGAACACCTTTCTCTCTTAATCCAATTAATACCAGATAAATAGTGAGAAGTCAAGAGTTTTGACGTATTTATATTCATATCTTTTTCTTTGTCCATCCGCCTTTATAATAGAATATTGTGACGATGATAGATTCAACGATAACGGAGAGTCCAATAGCGAGCCACACCCCTCGACTTGCGAAATGAAAATAGGAAGCAATAATATATGCGATCGGTATTTTTAAGCCCCAGTTTGAGATGACGGAGGCTATCATCGGAGGTTTTGTATCACCGGCACCTGATTGTGCTCCGCCAAATGCGGTCCCAAAAACAATAAATATGATACAAAGAGAGATAATTCTCAGATAGTCTGTTCCTATTCTGATGACATCTGGATCGGTATTGAAGATGGCTATTATCTGGGGAGCAAAAAGTATGTAGAGAATAGTAACTGGAATCTGAATGGCAAATCCAATCAAAAGGACTCGTTTAACAACCTCTTTTGCCTTCTCAGGTCTCTTTGCACCGAGACTTTGACCAACAAGGGTCTGTGTCGATGTCATAAGACCTGTAAGATATATAAACACAATTCCGAGTGCTCTTCCCCCTATTCCGAAAGCTGCAATGCCGGTTGTTCCATAGGAGGCAATGATTCTGAACATTATCATTCCGGTGAGAGGACGTGTAATTCCTTGAAGACATGCGGGGATTCCTATCTTGAGGATATCTCTGATAATATTCCAATTGATTTTTTTAGAAAGTTCTTGCAGATATCTTCTTTTATACAGGACAGATATGCCCAGTATAAATGCAAGAACATGAGCAATGGAGGTCGCTGCAGCCGCACCGTTAATACCAAGTTCGGGAAATTTCCATATACCAAAGATGAGAAAAGGATCGAGGATGATGTTAAAAAAACTTATAATTGCGATTATCTTTGTTGGTGTCTTTGTATCACCAAGTGCGGTGAGAGTTGAAAAGACAACGAATGCACCGTAAAAGAAAGGAAGTGCAAGAAATATGATTCTTATGTAGCCGACACTCATCTTTCTCACTATCTCTTCTGTACCGAAGAGTTTCAAAATCGAAGGTGCAAGGATGAAGCCTATAACCGAAATAAAAACGGAAACTAGGAATGCAATTATGAAAGATTGAAAGATAGTGTTTTCTATTCTTTCCTTTTCTTCTCTTCCAGCGAAACGGGCAACCATAGCAAGATTACCGGCATAAAAAATCTGCGTAAGTGCAAAGAGTAGCCACATAATGGAGCCTGCGATCGCAACACTTGCTATGGGAATCGAGCCAAGTTTTCCGATCCAGAACATATCTACTATGTTGAGTGTTGTCATGAGTATCTGGCTGAGCATTACAGGCCAGGCAAGAAACCAGATGTTTTTGTAACTGCTATTATCCAGGTTTATGTAACTAAGTTTATTCATACTTTTCTTTCTAAAATTATTCAGGCATTATATTCATAGAAAACGATTGTGTCAAGAGATAAGAAAGGGGGTTCGATGGAAGGTAAACACTCCGCTGTAAAACAAATGCACCTTGTGCTGTAGAATGAACGCTCCGCTGTAAAACTAACGCCTTCAGCTGTGAAACAAACGCACTTCGTGCTGCGGATAAAACGCCCTTCGGGCTGTAAAAGTAACACTAAAGTGAAAATGACGAGATTCTTCCAGGGTTAGTAAGGCTGCGTTACTCAGAATGACATACTTTCACTTGTTACACACCCCGTCATATACCATTCGGTATATGACACCCCTCTTTTTAGAGGGGACTTAAAGCATAAAACACTCGTAATGACAAGATAGGAAAGACCACAGACCGGAGACCTGAGACCGGAAACCTTGAAAGGAAGAGGAGGAAAGAAAGATGAGAGATGAGGAAAAGGAGAAAAGTCGCGTATATTCATAGTATATTTAGTTGTGTATTTGTAGTGTATTTATTGTTCACAACAAATAACGCAAGGGAAATACACAGCGAAGCAAATATACGCAGAACGCAAACGACGATTGACAATTGACCAATAACTATTGACTAATGGTCTGATTAGTTTAATTGGTTTGAACCCTGAATTGCTGTTCTCTGTGCCCTCTGCTTCTCTGTGGTGGAATTTATACGGAGCTCAGGATATTCTGTCCATAATAATCCCCAAAAACACGGAGAATATTACCATATATAAGGCAAGCAATAGAGTAAGTAACCATCCGAAATAATAGACCATTAAAGGCAAGATAGGTATTTTGACGGCTCTATTGTATAAAAATGTGGCAATGAGTCCTTTTTTCATACCTTTTTCTTTGAGTTCCTTGAGCAGAGGATACCAGATGTATATTGAACCCATCGAGATTATGCCCGATACGATTACAATAATCCATCCTTTTGTTCCTGATTCCTTGCCCAGGTGTCTTACAATAAATTTAGGTTTGAGAAATAGATTGGTAAGAAAAATAAAAACGAATACTATAATTACTATGTAAAAAATCTTTGAAAAGATACGAACAAAATAGCGCAGTGATAAAAAAAATACATCCGCGTTAAATAAGAATATTATGAAGTAGAGTAAAAGTGTTATTAAAAGGAATATTAAACCGGCACATTTTCTTTTTTTCCCATAAACACCAACATTTTCTGCGGTTTGTTTCATAGTATTTTTAGTGTTAGAACTACAAGTATAGAAATAACTATGGCAAATAGAAATGAAAGTATATTTCTTGCGACTGCAAATCTTTTACCCAAAAAATAGCACTCCGCAGGTAACTGAATAATGCCAACGGTTACCCAGGAAGTGACAAAGGCAACTACCGCAAAAAGCGCAATACCAGCATTTAATAATTCTCCGCCTATGATATAGCTTGTCGCAGGATTACCTGTCGAGATGCTACCGAGCACTGCTCCTATTATACTATCGATTATTGGATTTTTTGTGAAAACCTTAGCATAAAAAGATTTGGGAATTATCGTTACATAAAGGCTTATAAGCAGTAATATAGCAAGTAAGATAGGCAACATATCGAGAAACGAACGGAGTGTCTTTTTTGCTGCTTTAGAAGTCTGCTCTTTTTTGGGTAAATTCAGCTGCCTTTTTATCCCTGCTCCTCTAATTTTTTCATTCTTTCATTTAAGTCTGCAATTATCTCTCTTAGATGTGTAATTTCTTTTTTCAATCTCTCTGTTTCTTCAGCTTCTTCTTCAGTATGTTCCTCTATTGCAGTCGATGGTGTCGAAATTTCCATTGGTTCTTGAACAATCTGTTCTATTAAGTCTCTTATTCTTCCGTATGCGCCGACTGATGGTTTTATACCCAATTGTAAAAACCAATCCTGTGCCTTGGGTCCCATCCCACCTGAAACAATCATTTCTGCACCCTTACTATGGATATACTCCGGGACAACTCCAGGTTCGTGGGAATTTACATAGGGATTTTCTTCCACCTTTATATCTTTAACATTGTTATCTTTCAGTTCAACAAATGTGAAGTATGGACATCTTCCAAAATGGTAAGCAAGAATACCATCAAGTCCCTTTTTATCATCGGATGAAAATGCAATAATCATTTTGTCCTCCTTTAAAAGCCTTTAGATTCTTTTCTGGCTTCAATAATATTTTGTGACTGTTTAAGTAGCATTAAAACCTGGTCCGAAGACAACTTGTAGTAAACCTCAACTCCTTCCTTTCTACTCATTACCAATCCGGCAGATTGTAGTATGGCAAGATGCCTTGAGACCACGGATGGATGAACGACAAGGAATGATGCGATCTCTGAAACTGGTTGCTCGCCATATTTTAATATTTCAATGATTTTTATGCGATGTTCACAGGAAAGTGCCTTAAAGAGCATAGTCCTTGCATCACCAAATCCGAATTTCCTTCCTATCTTCGTAGTTGCGTATCTATGCATATGAACAATATAACAAGAAAAACCTGTTTTGTCAAGTAGAAAAAACAAATAAATAATCGCAGGATTTTATCCTACCCACCCTTCCTGTTCCATTTTTAAGAATGCCTGCAATTCCTCCTGGTTCATAATAGTTGTAACGATATCAACGTCAGCGCCGAGTTTCTCGATGGGCATCCTTAAACTTCTTATAAGAAAATCTGCTATGGGTATGTTAGCGAAAGGGAAGGCTATGGTTATTGTAACTCTGTTATTCTCAACCGTGATGTCTTTGACTATGCCTAAGTCTTTAAGGCTACGATTTATAGCGGGATGTTTAACTTCCGATATTGCCTTATGCACCTCATCTTCAGAAACGCCGTTACCCATTTAGACCTCCAGCTTTTTATAAGTTGCTTAGCTTTTCTTTTTCCACTATCTGTTACTAACTATTTTTAGAATTCCTTATCTCTTCTTCATATTCTGAAAAGTAGTTGCCAATCACCCTTAGATTAAATCGAGAAAGTATGGATTCATTAGATTCCCTTTTTAATAAGAATTCGAATGACTTCCTTATCAATTCTTCTTTGCTTATTAAACCTTCGGTTAAATCTTGATAATAATCTTTGTCCAGAGTGACAGTATGTTCTGTTTTAGAACCTTTTTCACTGACAATAACCAGGAATTCCCGGTCACTTTTCTTTTTAATATCGATCATTCATAGCTACCTTTCTATACTTTTAGAAAATTTAATACATAACCTCTATTATATTTACCACTGTGCATAAGTTCTTTCGAAATTTTTTCTTTTAAGCGCAACTTCACTCCTTCTATTTCTTTTATAATGTCTTCAACCGTTAGATTAGATAAATTGTGGTGCGGTTCATCCGTTTCATTATGTTTTGGATAAACGGAGAGTATACCATTGATCTTTAATACTCTATGAACCTCTCTATACAGGGCTTTTCTTTCCTGAAGAGTAAAGTAATGTAAGATGTCGTATAGAAGCACAAAATTGGCTGATGAGTTTTTCAAACTAATAATCGGCTCTGCGGAAGTCTTAATTGCTACGATATTTTTCAGGTTTTCCAATTTTGCCGTTTGCGTCAATTTGCTCAGAGCATCTTCATCCTTATCCATTGCATATACCGTGCCTCCGGATTTTAACACCTTTGCAGCAGGGATTGTGTAATGGCCTATATTACATCCGAAATCAACTAATTTCTGGCGATTCTTTAGACCGATTGTTTTTAGAAATAGTAGTCCATCTTCTCTAATCCATTTTTCGACATCCGTTTTCGTATTTAGCTCAGAAGACATTTTTTAACTTTCTAAAGCTCTGTTTCAACACTATTAATTTTTGGTATTTCCCGGGTTAAGTTACCCTGTTTTCTCTGCTCGACAAGTTTGTAAATTGTGTCAAACGATTTTGTTATTGCTTTCATAATCTCTGTAATCTTATCCATCTTGATTACTACGGGCTGACATTTTGTGTTACAAGCGATTTTTACAAAATTGGGGCTCATTTTTTTGCCTACGAAAACTTCTGCGTCACTGAGAAGTTGCATAACTGCCTTTCTTTTTTCGCTGAATCCATGCTTGCCTGTTTCTTTGGGAGATGTGTTTTCGCGTTTTTCTAAGAACTGAAGTTCTCCATTTTCGAAGATGTCGTATACATAAAAATCTTTAGATTCTCCCATATGTCCTGATAAAATATTTTCTCCATCGTTTGAACCGACAGTAACCCTTATTTTCCTCAATATGTACCTCCTGGTATAGTATTCATTGTACCTGTTAGTGCCCTAATTTCAACTATAATTCTATCCTATTTTTAAAATTACGTAACAGGTTTCACATATCTCATTTCAATTTTGTAATACTATATTAAAAAAATGAAATGTCAATAATTATTTGCAAATTTTACTTGCATTTTCCAAGATAATTAGGTATATTGTTATATGTAAATATGTCTATATGAATGAGGAGGAATTATGAGAGAGTTAGTGAATATTTTCAGTGCGATTTCAGATGAAACAAGAGTTAGGATATTAAAACTGCTAGAGAAAAAGAAAATGTGCGTTTGTGAGCTCACGGCAATTCTTGAAATCAGGCAGCCGAGTGTCTCGCATCATCTTGGAATACTTAAGAGGGCAGGATTAGTGGACGATGTCAGGAATGGACAATGGATTGACTATAGATTGGCGAGTAAAAAACATAATGAGTATACTCCTGGAATGCTAAAGATGTTATCAGGCTGGCTTAACAGAGATTTAAGGGTGCTCAAGGATTTAAGAAAAGCGAAGAATACCAGCAGGGAGAAGATATGCAGAAAGTAGAGAACCAGGCACAAATCAGCAGTCACAAGAGCACAGGACACAAGACTTAAGACCGAAGAAAACAGGGAAACGGAAAGACGGTGTAACGGAGTATCGGGGAAAGGTAGATGAGAGATGAGAGAAATTTATAAGCTTCTCTTATTAGTAACCGTACTTGTCATTGCATATTTTATTCCAGTTGGGAATTTGCATTTCCAAAATGCAATCATTGAATCCCTGGGAATGCTTCAGGAATATGCAAGAAGGCATGTATTATTCTGTTTGGTTCCTGCATTCTTTATTGCAGGCGCAATCGCGAATTTCGTAAGGCAGAACGCAGTGCTTAAGTATTTTGGAGCAAAGGCGAAGAAAATTCTCTCGTATTCGGTCGCATCTATCTCAGGAACAATACTTGCCGTTTGTTCCTGCACGGTGCTCCCACTATTTGCAAGTATTTACAAAAGAGGTGCAGGCATAGGCCCAGCAACTGCATTTCTTTATTCCGGTCCGGCAATCAATGTTCTTGCTATAATCCTTACAGCGCGAGTGCTTGGGTTTGAAATTGGAATTGCAAGGGTAATGGGTGCTATTTCGTTTTCTATCATAATAGGGCTACTTATGCATTTCATATTTTACAAATCGGAGCAAGCAAGGGACAAAAATAGCGAGCTAATAATGCCAGAGCAGAAGAAGGAAGCAAGACCTCTATGGAAAACCGGAATATATTTTGCCGTTATGGTCGGAATTTTGGTTTTCGTCAACTGGGGAAAAGGTGAATCCATCAGGTTCTGGCAGATAATCTACCAGCTCAAGTGGTGGATTTCTGGTTTTTTGCTTATAGCCTTGTTTTTTATGCTTACCAGATGGTTTAACAGGGAGGAACTTAAAAAATGGACAAACTCAACATGGGGTTTTACAAAGCAAATACTGCCGCTGCTTTTTGCCGGGGTGCTCGTGGCGGGATTTTTGCTTGGAAGACCGGGGCATACCTCGCTAATCCCTGCAAGATGGATAGAGAATATTGTTGGCGGTAACAGTATAAGGGCGAATTTTTTTGCCTCTGTTGCTGGAGCACTTATGTATTTTGCAACCTTAACAGAAGTCCCTATACTTCAGGGTTTGATTGGAGCAGGTATGGGAAAGGGACCTGCATTGGCACTACTGCTTGCGGGACCTGCTCTGAGTCTCCCAAATATGCTTGTTATAAGAAGTGTTATGGGGAATAAAAAGACGCTCACTTATATTGGACTTGTGGTAGTTATGGCAACATTCACAGGGATGTTGTATGGGTGGTTGTCTTAAGAAAAGATAGACCAAAGACATGAGACATAAGACATAAGACATAAGACATAAGACATAAGACATAAGACATAAGACATAAGACATAAGACATGAGACCGGAGACATACAGAAAAAGAGCACCAGAGCACAAGTCACAAGAGCACATGGAAAGGCAAAAGAACAAGATGTTGAATTAGTTTAGTTAGTTTAATTGGTTTGAACCTTAAAACAAATGTTTTCTCTGTGTCTCTGTGGTAGATTGTGTTGAAGGCGAAATTACGAAAATCGCACAGTACAAGAAAAAATTTGTCATTCTAAGTAAACGACAATTATTGACAAAGGAAGAATCTGATTACAAACAGACAAAACGATCCAAACGCTCACAACGACAGTAACGATGGAAAGGAATTACCATTTACCCAATTACTAATAACGAATGTCTATTGATTTATTAACGATTGACCAATAACCGATAACTGGTCTAAACGGGGGAGAAGATGAAGATAGAAATTCTGGGAAGGGGATGCCCGAAATGCAAGGAGTTAACAGCCAATGTTGAGAAAGCATTGGAAGAACTGGGAAAACAGGCAGAGATTTCGAAGGTTACCAATCTTAATGAAATTATGAGTTATGGTGTAATGATGACACCCGCGTTGGTAGTTGATGGAAAGGTAAAAACAGCAGGTAAGGTTTTGACGGTCGAAGAGATAAAACAGATTATAGGTGGATAAGGGGAAATTACCGAAGGAGAATAGATTGAAGAAGAAAAAGAAACCTCACTCTGGTTTGCAAAAGCTTAATGGGTTTTGGGGATTGAGATTATTTTTTAGAAGGGTTTTTAAGCTCTTTAACTTCTTTTAGGAACTCATCTTTATTTTCGAAGTCTCTGTATACCGAGGCAAATCTGACGTAGGTGACTTCGTCAATTTGTTTTAATCTTTTCATTACTTCTTCCCCTATTGTTTCCGAAGATATGGACAGGTTATCAAGGTCTGAGAAAGCTTCCTCAATGTCATCGACCATCTTCTCGATATGTTCCCTGGCAATAGGTCTCTTGTGTGCCGCAGTTGCGATGCCAAGCAGCAGTTTTTGTCTGTCAAACGGTTCTTCCCTGCCGTCTCTTTTTATTACGACGAGAGGAGATTTTTCAACATATTCGTATGTGGTGAATCTCTTTTTACAGGAAAGGCACTCACGTCTCCTCCGTACGGATTTGCCTTCTTTCCGTGAACGGCTGTCGATAACTTTATTGTCTTCAGAACCACAAAAGGGACATTTCATAATCTAAGTATATACTTTTTATTTCGGTAAGTCAATAGGTTTTTGATCTTGGCTTTGCGGTTTTGGCAATAGAGCATTGACTATTATAGATTCTGATGAAATCTGCCATTCCGGTTGGAAAAACAGGCTCCTTTTTGAAGGTTGTTTTTTTGTTTGACAGTGGCGTGATTTCTTGATATACATAAATAATGGAAAACAAAAGGTATCTTCATATCTTCTATGAAACAATCTTAGTCATTTTCCTACCTTTTCTAATTGTACTCTCTATTGAATTTGTACTGAAACTCGGAATGGGTCCCAATGTGAGAGTAGTTTCATTTTTTCCTGCTATTTATGCATCTATCATTACCTTCTGTTCATTTGTCTGGATTAGAAAAAAGATTATCTATGCTCTCATACCTATTCTGTTAAGCAGTGTTGTATTTGCCATCTTTAATAAGAATGGTTCACCCGTGATTGTCAAAGGTATTTATTTCTTTGTTTCTCTTTTTGTATTATCGTTTTTTTCCGTTTTTGGTTATGCACTTTCTAAGGTTATTGCTACATATAAACCTTCTCGGATTGGATATTTTCTTAGATTTTTTACAGGTCTTTTTGTTTTTGTTTGTGGGATGATACTTGTTTACATTTTCTCGGGTTTTCAAGATCCTGAAACAACCATTGTGAAATCTATTCTTTATGGGCTTGGAAATGGATTTCCAGTAGGCTGTGGGGTAATTTCGGTTATTATGATGCTTTCAGAAAAGGTCGGTTGACTATGGGTTTTCTTCTACAATTTTTGGCAACGAAAGCAATTGCACCGATTCTTGGTTCTATTGTGCTCTTAACTATGGGAGAACATCCTGTGTCACTTTCAAAACCTGACATTGTAGCAAAAGGCGACACGATTTTCATTAGTACAAAAATAAGCAATGGATTTCCAAAAGAGTTATTGGAGATAATAAGAAGCGGTACACCGGTAACTATGAGGTTAAAAGTTGAATGCCTGAGCGATATATATTTTACGCATTCGGTCCAGTATGATATTGAAACGAAGATTTACAGCATAGAGCTCGAAAATAGGGAAGAGCAGGAAACAGAGGACGAAAAAAAGATGAAAGACCTGGTTTCCAAATTCGACCATGTCATTTTACATAAAAGTGAAGTTTCAAGATCGAATAAGATAAGTTTAAGGGTTTCATTGGACCCTGTTAGATTGGCTTTTCTTGACAATGAGGAGTTCGACTTAATGACACTGTGGGATTATAGAAGCCCACAGCAGACAATTGGAGTACACTTAGATGAGTAATACGGAAATGAGAACGGCAGACCACAGACATCAGACCGGAGACCGAAGAATAGAGACCATGAAAGACAGAAGAGAGAAGGAGTATTGCTCCGCAACGGTTTGGGTTCATCTACGATGAACGGTATTGGTGCTTTCAGCAGGTTCTGAGTCCCTGCGGGACGGGGAGAGGCGATAAGCTAAACAGTGAGACGGAGTTCGGAGATTAAATTCTATGCTGTGGATTAAACGCTCAAAAGATTGGAATAAATCATCTTTTTACCCTAATATCTTGAAATGAGTATACGTTTTAAGTTTATTATTATTAATTTCATTTTGATTGTAATTACAGTCGGACCTCTTGTTTTCTTTACATTAAGGACAACAGAGCTTAAACTTGGGATGAAGGATATACCAGGGATTGAAAAAGCAATCGAAAATGCTGTTATATATAGCCCAGAGGGACCTGAGAAAGATCAATCTTTGGACGCGCTCAGAAAATATCGGCAGATGAAAGCCTTGAAGTCGCTACTAAAAAGGGAGTTTATTGCATTTACGATACTCCTGAGTCTTTTTATTATATTTTTTTCAACAGCACTTACTGTTTTCTTTACGCTGAGAGTAACAAAACCGCTCAGAAAATTGGAAGTGGCTGCCAAAAAACTCGCACAGGGTGAGTTCCCTGCAATTGAAGGTGTGCGCACAAGAGATGAAGTGGGAAGACTTGTCGAGACCTTTAATAATATGTCTCTCGCTCTCGAAGAAAGTAAGAAACAATTAGTAATTGCAGAAAGAGAAGCAGCCTGGAAGGATGCTGCAAGAGCAGTATCACACGAAATTCGCAATCCACTTACGCCTATAAAGCTTGCTACGGAAAGATTGAAGGAAAAGGCAAAGTTGGGAAGCAAGGATATCGATAAGACAATTTTCGAAACCACTGGAATGATATTGGAAGAAATAGAAAATTTAGATGGTATTGCAAGGAGCTTTTCCGAATTTGCGAAACTTCCCGAGCCTAAGAAAAAAATGGACAGTCTAAATGAAGTTTTACAAGAAGTTGTCTACCTGTATTCCGAATTTGAAGGGATAGAAATTCGGCATCGATTCGATGATAGCATACCACAATTCCTATTTGACAGAGATAGAGTGAAACAGGTATTGATAAATATTGTGAAAAATGGAATTGAAGCGATGGATGGAAAAGGTGTCATCTGGATTGTATCGAAAGCTGATGTTCCCGGGAAAACAGCGAAACTATCGGTAAAGGACAGTGGACCAGGCTTGAATGTTGATCCGGGATTGCTTTTTGTTCCCCATTTTACAACAAAAGAGAAAGGGAGTGGACTTGGCCTTGCAATATCAAAAAGGATTATCGAGGCACATAACGGAAAGATCGAGATAAGTAGTGTAGAAGGCGAGGGAACGGAGTTCATCATTACACTCCCGACAGAGACCTGACCCCTAATGAAAAAGATACTTGTTGTTGACGATGAGCGAAATATCCAGAGAATACTCAAGGAAGTTTTAATGGATGAAGGATATTTGGTTACAACCAAAGGGACAGGGAAAGGTTGTATTGAAGCCATAAAAAGTGAGTTTTTCGATTGCATTATTCTGGATGTTAAGCTGCCAGATGCCGACGGCATTTCCATTATAGATACAATCAAAAAATTCTCGGGAGAAAGTGAAATTGTCGTCATTTCCGGGCACGGAACGATTGAAATGGCTGTGGAAGCCATAAAGAAGGGTGCCTTTGATTTTATAAAAAAGCCACTCTCTTTGGAAAAAGTCCGGCTCGTGTTGAAACACTCGCTTGAAATGCACAATATCAGACGCGAAAAGGAGAGCTGGGATAAGGAGATAGAGGAAAAATACAGGATGATTGGTTTGAGTAAAGCTATTGATGAGGTGAAAGCCTTGGTCAATAAGGTTGCACATCTTGACAGCAAGGTATTGATAACTGGAGAGAGCGGAGTAGGAAAAGAGCTTGTCGCGTATGCCATCCACAAAAAGAGCGAAAGAAAGGATGCCCCTTTTGTGAAGGTCAACTGTGCTGCTATTCCAATGGAGCTTGTCGAAAGCGAACTATTCGGACATGAGAAGGGAGCCTTCACCGGTGCGACGATGAAGAGAAAGGGGAAATTTGAATCGGCAAATGGGGGTACTATTTTGCTCGATGAAATTGGTGATATGAATCTCGCAACTCAGGCGAAGGTTTTAAGGCTAATTGAAACAGGAGAGGCGATGCCTCTTGGAAGTAACGATCCTACGCATACAGATCTGAGGATCATTGCATCCACGAATAAAAATATGAAGGAAGAGGTTAGAAATGGGAATTTCAGAGAGGATTTGTTTTTCAGGCTAAATATTTTTCCCATACAAATTGCACCGTTAAGGGAGAGAAAAGAAGACATACCACTTCTTGTTGAGCATTTTGTGAAGCAGATAACCTTGAATTCTGCCCTGGGGCATAAGAAGTTTTCTAAGGGTGCAGTTAAAAAGCTTGCCGAATACAATTTTCCGGGGAATATCAGAGAACTTAAGAATATAGTCGAAAGGCTTTTGATATTGGAAGAAGGGGATACGGTTATTAAAGAGGATGTGCAACATCTACTAAAGGGAGTAGAGGGTGAGGAAAAAACCTCTCTTTTTTCACAGCCTTACAAAAATGCTAAAAAGAATTTTGAGAAACTATATGTAGAAAAGAAGTTGAAGGAGAACAACTGGAATATTTCAGCGACTGCCCAGATTCTCGATATAGAAAGAACCAATCTCCATAGAAAGATGCGGGAGTTGGGAATTAGACAATGCAAGGAAGAAGAGTGAGTATAATGGTTTTTATTATCAAGAAATCTGTGCGCTATCGGTATTCCAATTTAATACCTGCGATATAATCCTGCACCAACGTTCTTATTCCGAGTAATTCCAGCAGCGTTGGTCTTTTCTTTTTGGGTTTTAACACTCTTGGTTTTCCTTTTATACCCGTTGTTTTGGCGGCAGCATAAATCACATCTTGAAGGTCCCCAAGTTCGTCTACCAGACCGAGTTCTAAAGCCTGTTTGCCAGTCACTATTCTTCCATCTGCAATTTTAAGAACATCTTCTTTTTCAATCCCTCTTTCCAGAACAATAGCATCGACGAATTGATTATAGACATCGTCGATTACCTGTTTTAGCAGTTCTGATTCCCGATCTGTCATTCTTCTGAATGGCGAACCAATATCTTTGTGCTCCTGAGACTTTATCACCATAAAGTAAACACCGATTTTTTCCAGCAATTCCTCTACATTTGCCATCTGCATTATTACACCGATTGAACCCGTAACCGTTCCGGGGTTGGCATATATTCTATCACAGGGGATTGCAACATAGTATCCGCCGGAAGCTGCGACGCTTCCCATGGAAGCGAAAACAGGTTTGCCACTTGTTTTAACTCTTCTGATTTCGTTACATATCTCCTGTGATGCAGCCACTCCACCGCCCGGGCTGTCGATACGAAGCACTACAGCTCGTACATTTCTATTTGACCTAAAGGAACCGAGATGCTTGATTACATCTTTTCGAACTTCGTCGGTAATCGTTCCTTTTAGTTCCACAAGTCCTATCGACTTTTCAAAACCAAAACTGACCGCCGAAGTGCTTAAAAAGGTGGGAGAAATTATAGTCAATGGAACTATTAGTATTTTAAGAATTATTGAAAACAAATAAGACATATCACCTCCAGAGTTAAGTTAATATTTGTCAAGAATGATTTCTAAGTTTATTTATTACCATATGAAGAATTTATCAAAGAGGACAGGTAACCGTCTTTGATGTTAGATGCGATTTCACTTGCCTTTTTCAACTGTGTTTCCCATTCAGCATTTTCTAAACCTCTGTTGCACTCAGACATAAGGTAAAGCGCCCAAGCTCTTTCTCTCATCGAACCCAATTGTTCCGAGAATTTTAAGACCATCGAGGCATTTGCAAGAGCATTTTCCAGGTCTTTCTTTTTCGTAAGGTATCTTGCTGCTTCTTTGAAAAGTGTTAATGCCATATCGACATCGCCAATTTGCCTGGAAACATCCAGTGCATTTTTTAATCTTAGAGAACTCTTTTCACTATCTACATTTTTATCGATAAAACCCATAAGTGTTTCCGAGAGTGATGAATATTTTTTGTCCTTCATTTTAAGTGATCTCTCAAAAAGTATCCTAAAATATCTTAATGCATCCTCGAATTGCTCGAGATAGTAGTAGTCCATCGCAAGCCATTTGGTAGCCTCGAGTAATCCCATCGGTTGTTTGATTTGTTCTGCGATTTCTTTTGCCTTTTTGTGATATTCGATTGCGTTTTCGAAATCGCCTACTGTATGGAAAACTTCTCCAATGTTTATAAACAGAGCCATTTGATGTTCCAAATCATTCATCTTCTCTGCCATAGAAAGTGCATTGTTGTAAAGCTCTATTGCCTTTGTAGGTTGATTCATTCGAAAGAGGATAATACCAAGATTTCCAAGGCTATCCTTTTCGGTTTTTACATCTCCAATCTCGCGCGAAAGGTCCAGAGCATCGTTTGCGTATTTTTTTGCCTTTTGCAGGTTACCCATTATGCTATGAATGACAGAAATTGAAACACAGAGGGCTGGTATTCTTTCTTTCACATCCAAATCCCTTAACATTTTCATTGCCAATTCATATTTCTTGAGTGCTTTTTTAGGCAAACCGAGAAGATCGTAAACTTCTCCAATGTTCTGGATGGTAACGGCTTCTTCAACTGGATTTTTGAGTGTTCTGGTAATCTTGAGTGAACGGTTAAATGCTCTGAGAGCCTTTTTGAATTCTCCACATTTTTTTTGATGGAGCCCAATATTGTTTTCGGCCATTGAAACCAGCGACAGAAGGTTAATTTGCTCAGCTACCTTTTTTGCTTTTCGGTAGTATCGCATAGGTTTTTTTGGCTCTTCCATTTTGTCATACAACATACCAATGTTCAAAAGAGACATTGTTCTATCTTGTTCGGATGATAACTTGTTCGCAAGTTTTAGCGCTCTTTTTTGATTTAACAGAGCGTTTTTTAAATCTCCTGTCATCATTAAAAAATAGCCCTGTCTTCTAAAGCACTCAAGTTTCATTTTGTCTGTTTTGTTTGTAGTTTCGGTTTTTTTTAGTAATCTCAATGCGTCGCTGAAATACTTAATTCCTGATTCATTTGCGAAATAATTCCTTGACTTTTCTCCTGAAAGTTTGGAGAAGAGAATTGCTTTCTCTATGTCCGTTCCGTTTATGAAGTGGTAGGCAAGCCTTTCGATAACGTCGTAGTTTTCCTTATAGCGCGAATATATCCAGTTGGCATATTTGTTATGCAACTCTCTGCGATTCTTTTTCAATATCGAATTATATATAACTTCCCTGACCGTAGGTGTATTGAAACGGTAAGTATGATTTTCATTCTGTGATATTGAAGATATTTCTCCTTCGAAATGTTCAAGACTATCCAGAATTTCACTTGTTTCGGTTTTTTCTTTGGAGAGCAAAAATGAAATGTCTTCCATTGTAAAAGTTTGCCCAACGACTGCTGCCATACGTAGCGCGCGTTGATCCATTTCACCCATTCTATCTATTCTTTCCATAACGATGCTGTTTATGGTTTCTGGAATCTTTATCAAGTCCGGTGACCTTTTTAGCTCGACTTTCACTTCCTTTCTTTTAAGAAGTCTCCTTTTTACAAGATTTTTTGCAAGTTCTTCTATATAAAGAGGATTACCTTTCGTGTGGTTAAAAACGAGTTCCTTGATATCATTCGATGGTTCTTTTTCGTCGAAGATTGCCTTCAAGTACTGAAAAGTGTGTTCCTTTTCAAGATTTGACAGGTTAATGTTTGTTGAGAATTCCTCTGCAATCAAAGGAAAAGCTAATTCTGGACGGTATGCGCATAAGAAAAGGATTTTTGATTTTGTGATTTCATTGGCAAGATAGGTAATTAGTTCCAGAGAAAGTTTATCAGACCATTGCAGGTCTTCAAATTTTAAGCACAGTGGTATTCGAGCAAGCGCTGAGAAGAGATTTTTCGTTGCCTGGAAAATTAGTTTTTTCTTTGCTGCTGGGGGTATGGAAAGGGTTTGCTCTGTTTCCAAACCGAGTATAGTTGGTATGATAGCTGCTTCCATTTCCCCAAGTCCGATTTTTGTGATAAAAGCATTAATTTTATTTCTCTTTAGAACATCGTCGTCCTTTTCCGTGAATCCAAATAAATTGGTAAGAATCTGTTTGAACGGGAGATAGGCAATATTGGATGAGTAGGAGAAGGAATCGCCTGAGTGGACAGTAAATCCCTGTTGTTTAAGAATCTTGTCGCTTTCCTCGAGAAGTCTTGTTTTCCCCGTTCCGGATTTACCTATTATGGAAATTATCCTTCTCTCACCATTCTTTGCAGTTGTAATATTGTTTCGTATTGTTTCCAGTTCTGCTTTTCTGTTAATAAGTTTCGTTCGTGTCTTAAATGAAACGGTTTTCGCTGACTTTTTTTGTTGCTTCGGTTTTTGAGCAAGATATATAAGTACAGGTTTTCTTTTTCCTTTTACCATCACCGAAGGTAATTTCTTTGTTTGAATGTTGTTCTTAATATTTTCATATGTTGATTGACTGACAATGACCTCTCCTGCTTTAGCTACACCTTCCAATCTGGATGCGAGATTTACATTGTCGCCCATAATTGTGAACTCCATGCGTTCAAGTGTACCGACATTTACAGTAACGACCGGTCCGGTATTTACACCTATGCTCATCGATAGAGGAATGGGCAGATTCTCTTCGGAGTTGAATTTAATCATTTCTTGTTGCATCTCTATTGCTGCAAGTGTTGCTCTTACCGCATCATCTTCGTGCGTCTCAAGAGCGCCAAAAACAACCATTATTGCATCACCCATAAATTTGTCAATTACACCGCCATACCTGAAGACCACGTTAAGCATTCTGTTAAAATACTCGTTGATTATTTGAACTACATCTTCGGGATCCAATGTTTCGCTCATCGCTGTGAATCCTGTAAGGTCTGCAAAAAGAACAGTAACCGTTCTTCTTTCACCCTCCACCTTTACTTTTTCCGGTTCCAAGTAAATTTTCTTGAGGAGTCTTTTGGGAAGGTATCTTCGTAAAGCTTCGACCAAATTCTTAAGATATAGAACCTGTTTTTTTGCTTTTTCTTCGGGTTTCAATCCAGATGGGTCATAGTATTCTTTTACAGCATTTCGAATCTCCTCGATCAAATTCAAATTTTCTGACATTTCCGTCTCCCTATTCTTCTATCATCTCAACATTGGCTCTTGGCAGCATTACGGTTTCTCCGTTTTCCAGTTTAACTGCCAGAACTCTAACTTTAGCCTCAGTTTCTATTTTTTGCAGTTCCGGAGGTAGTTCTTTCACTTCACCAATAGCACCGAAATTGGGTTCCCTTATAACTCTTATCGGACAACCAATTTCAAGTCCCTGACTTTTCGTTCTGGATTTTTCTGCTTTCTCTCCGGGGAGTGGAATTACTATTTCAGGTCTCAGAACGCCTGCTCTGATCTGTGTTGCACCGTTAATGGAGGCTTTTTTCCCTTGCTGGGCAATTAGGAGATCAAAGGTTCTTTGTGCCATTTTCATCTTTCCAAAACCTTCCGTTATCATCAAGGTCACTCCGATTTTTTCGGAACCTGTTATTGCGACTCCTATGTCATAACCCAGGAAATTCCTTAGATCCTCGTCATCTATTCCGCCAACAACTATGCCTTTAACACCGCACTGTGCTGCATGTTTAAGAGAGACGCTGTCTATGAATGACCCTCCGATTAGGATTTTTCCCTGATGTTCTGCTTTTATCATGTCCTTTTCAATAATATCATCAGCATTATTCACCAGTTTTTGAATTATTCCTTTTGCTTCTCCCCCAATGCCGAATATTCCCTGAACAAAGGTTGCAACAGTTTCAACAACTACTCCCTCATCTGGAATTATTTCCACAATCAGTCCATCTATATAGGCGTCTATTTCAACTTTCTTGGGTGGTGCCCTGAGGATTAGTTGACCTGTAATATAGGAAATATTTTCAAGGGTTCCTTTGATTGGTGTTTTTACCAGCGTTTTAAAAAGACCAAAGAGTCCCTTCGTTTGAGCAAGCATTTCGCCTTTTTCGAAACTATCCCCTTCTTTTTTCAAAAGGTATTCCTTTATATCGGATGGTGGAATGCCAAGTTTACCCGCAAGGTTAAGAGGCTCGACATCTCCGGGAAGTGATGTTGTTGCAACTATGTCTTCAGCGGAAACACTGTCTTGTTGCTTAACAATGACTTTTCCCTTAAGAGGTAGTCGCCTTTCTTTTCTTACTATTGATCTTGCGGTTACTTTTAAACCTGGTGTGTAAGCGTGTGCCACATATCCTCCTTTTTTTGCAATTTTCGAGGGTAATAATCGTAAGGTACATTTTTCCCCGTTCCTCCGTGGTTTAGTATCTTTGTTAAGGGTACATTTCGAGTGATTTGTTCCATTTCATGAGCGATTCGATTCTTTTTTCGCTGTCTTCTAAGAACTCGAGTGGTCTTCCTCTTGCATCGATTATAACCCCTACAACTCCTCCTTCGACTTTAATGGTAAGCTGTTTGCCTCTTCCTGCACCCACGTCGAACTGCTTCGAAGGATTAATAATTGCTTCTTTCTTTTCTCCCACTCCAAGAGGGATCAAAACCATGTCTCTATATTTGACTTCGACTGTTTTTTCGTCCATGGTAACTTTTACACAGACATTTTTTTCTTTTCCTTTACCTACAGGTGCAATGCAGGTTCCAAGTCGGACGAGACAGTCTTTGTCAAATACTTCTGTTGCTGCTTTATCGTGAACCGTTGAAAGCACACCGAGTTGTGGCATCATAAAAATCGAATCCACTGCAAGTCTGGTAACTCCTTCCGGTTGAAATCCATCGATAAGCATTAAAGCTGCCTGATTTCTTCTCGGTGCATGTGAAAGTGCACCTCCGGAACCCACGAGTAGGTCGAGAACCATCATATTCACCAGGCTTTCACCTGTTGCAACTTGAGAGAAGGCATCCGAGATTGTTCTTTCCTGCTGTACGCCTTTAAGTCCAACTGCCATTGATTTGTGTTGCAAAAAGGCGAGTCTTAAAGCCTCTCTTGCTATTGCCTGTTCAAGCTGTAAACCTTTAAGTGTCTGTGGTATGGTAGTTGGTCTTATCATTTTGTTCTTTATTTTATTTCTTAAACCCTTTTTATCGACATCGAAAGGAACCCATCTCATAATATTCTCGACACCAGCCTCTGCAAGTACATTACTAACACTATAACTCATTCCAAGATTTGCACTTACGGTTCTGTTGAATATGTTTTGAAAAACCGAGAATATGTCCGTTGTTGCACCTCCAATATCAACTCCTATCACACAGATCTTCTCCTTATCTGCAATTGCCTTAATCAAGAGTCCTACTGCTCCAGGAGTTGGCATAATCGAGACATCTGTCCAGCCCATCAGTTTTTTGTAACCGGGTGCATGTGCCATAACATGTTCCATAAAAAGATCATGAATTTCGTGGCGTGCCGGTTCAAGATTCTCTCTCTCAAGTACTGGTCTTAGGTTATCCACAACACTGAGGTCGGTCTTTTTTAGAAGATTCTCTTTAATAGCTTCCACTGCATCTTTGTTTCCTGCATATATTACTGGCAGGCTATAACCTGTTCCAAACCGTGGTCTTGGGTCAGCAGCGCCAACAACTTCTGCAAGCTCCACAACATGTTTAACTGTTCCGCCATCCACACCACCGGAGAGGAGTATCATATCAGGTCTTAATTTTCGTATGAGTTCGATTTTCTCATGAGTTAGTCTGCCGTCATTGGAAGCTATGGTTTCCATAACTATTGCTCCTGCACCCAATGCGGCTCTTGCAGCGCTTTCTGCAGTCATTGTTTTAACCACTCCTGCAACCATCATTTGCAATCCGCCACCTGCGCTGGATGTTGAGATGTATATATCGGTTCCTGTTTTCTCATCCCTTCTGGGTTTTATTATTTTTTCCCCATCGAGAAGTTTCCTCCCAGCAAGTTCTTCTACCTCTCTTATAGCGTTCAATACACCTCTTGTCACATCTTCAAAAGGAGCCTCGACGGTTGTGGGAGCCTCTCCTCTCACTATCAATCTGTATTCGCCGTTTCTTTTCTCGATAAGAATAGCCTTCGTGGTTGTACTTCCGCAATCTGTTGCAAGGATTGTATTTATTTCTTTATTTAGCATTTAACTTCTCCTCTTTAAAAGCCAATTTCAGTTCTTGTTTTGCTCTCTTTTTTCAATCTCCTGCATCAAAATCTCCAGGTTTTGCCTATTCTCGAGCAGGAGAGAAATTTCTCTATAGCTTTTGAACGCAAAGACTGACTGTATGATTGGTTCAAAAAAGACCATTGCCTGTGAACCCAGGAAGGAAAGCGGTTTTACAGTTTCTATGAACATAATAGCGGGAATGGCCAGTCTTCTATCGACTATTTCCTGTGCGAATTTGGAAATAAGTTCAGTTCTTTTTTGTGGCTGGATATCCGATTCAGAATAAATAGTTGTTTCTTCGCTCTGAGTTGAAAAAGCACCCTTGAAAAAATCTGTAAATCTACTCATTGTTATCATTCCAGTTATATCGTACCTTGAGTTCTTTTGCGGCTTTAAGTTCATTTAATCTCCTGACCGGAGTTTTTACAGGTGCATTTTTCAGTTTAAGAGGATTTTGTAGAGCTTCATTAGCGATCAATTTCATTGCTGCAATAAATGCGTCAAGAGTTTCTTTTGACTCGGTTTCCGTTGGCTCGATCATCAGTGCTTCATTAACAATAAGAGGAAAATAGATGGTTGGAGCGTGAAATCCAAGGTCCAAGAGCCTTTTTACAATATCCAGTGTTTTTACACCATTTTCCTTCTGTCTGGAACCTGAGAGCACGAATTCATGCATTGCAGACTGTTTGTGAGGAAGGTTATAATACTCTTTAAGGGCTTCTTTCAGGTAGTTTGCGTTTATTATTGCGTTTTCGCTTACTCTTCTCAAACCTTCGCTTCCAAGCATCAGAAGATAGGTATAAGCCTTGATTAAGACATTGAAATTGCCGAAAAATGAATGAACTTTGCCGATGGAGAGCGGTCTATCATAATCCAGTATATATCCGGATTTGTCTTTCCTGACTACCGGAATAGGGAGAAACGGGGCAATGCTGTCTCTCACAGCTATACCGCCGCCACCAGGACCTCCTCCTCCATGGGGTGTGGAAAATGTCTTATGCATATTTAGGTGTACAATGTCAAATCCAATCTGTCCCGGAATGATAATTCCCAATAATGCATTGAGGTTGGCTCCATCTAAGTATAGCAATCCTCCCTTGCTGTGAACTATGTCAGCGATTTTCCTTATTTCAGTTTCAAAAAGCCCAAGGGTATTTGGATTTGTAAGCATAAGAACGGCTACATTTTCATTCGTCTTTTTCTTTAGTTCGTCAATATTTATAAGTCCCTTCTCGTTTGAGGAAATTTTCTCCGGTTTAAATCCCGATAGAGCGGTGCTTGCCGGGTTGGTTCCATGTGCAGAATCAGGGACAAGAACAACATTTCTTTGTTCATTTTTGTGTTCGAAATAGGCTTTCGCAAGCATAAGTCCCGTTATTTCTCCATGTGCTCCAGCAACAGGTTGAAAGGAAACTGCCTTTAGACCTGTTATCTCTGCAATCATCATTTCAAGTTCATACAAAAGATAAAGCGCACCCTGTGCAGTTGATGCTGGCTGAAGTGGATGCAGCTCAGTGAAGTTAGGTAGTGCGGCAACCTCCTCGTTTATTTTGGGGTTGTATTTCATTGTGCAGGAACCTAACGGATAGAATCCCTTATCTATATGATAGTTCAGCTGACTTAAGTTTGTCCAGTGTCTTACCGCATCTATTTCGCTTACTTCCGGTAATCTGGGTGGTTTTTTCCTCTTGAATCTAGCTGATAAACTGTCAATCGGCTCTTCCGGGACATCGCTTTTCGGTAGTGTATATGCCTTTCTTCCTGTTTTTGATATTTCGAATATAGTTTTCATCTAACCTCCATAAAAAATTCAAAGTATCACAACCAATGCCCTTTTGTCAAGCAAAAAGTAAATTGTAAGAAGTTATATCCTAAGAGTTTTTTGTTGCGGAGTTACTGTCTTTATTAAGACAATAAAAAAACAGCCCCCAAAAGGGGACTGTTTCCTCTCTCTTCTCCTGCCGCTTACCTCACAAGTATTATCTTCTTCACAGAAGTGAAATTACTGGATTCCAGTCTTGTGAAATAGACACCTGTTGCAACTTTCCGATTGTTATTATCGCATCCGTTCCATTTAGCAGTGTAGAAACCAGTTTCTTTTTTCTCTTTAACAAGAGTTTTGATAAGTCTTCCAGTTATATCATAGATATTAATCAAAACTTTGCCGGGTCTTGCAATGGAGTATGTAATCATCGTATTGTTGATAAACGGATTAGGTGTGACTGATTTGAGTGAATAGATAAAAGACGTTGTTCTACTACCCGAAGTCATTACACCTTCCGCTGCCTTGTTGCCATTCCAGAGGGGTTCTATCTCTACAACTCCAAGAGAGTTGTCATCGTAATAATCATAGATGTGTGCTTCTATTGAATCAATATTCATCGTGCCCCAGTAGTTCTTTTTAGCCATTATTCGGTTAGGAGTGTTGTTGTATAAGTCATAGGTTCCGCTTCCGTAGATACAATTGTGACCACTACCTCCAAGATTAGGCTCTGCATTATCTGTTATATAAACCCCATAATCCGCGCTGTTGATTATTTTGTTCTCCTTGAGCTGTGGTGTGGATTCACCCCCACATAAAATTCCCGTATTATTCCTCGATACATACAGGTCTTTTAAATCAAGAGAGCTATTTCGCACCTTAAAAGGTGCGGCTACCAAATTATTACCTATCTGGTAGCCGCAGGCTTTAGCCTGCGTTCCTTGGATATGCACACCCACTCCGTTGTCATACAAACTGTCGTCCTTTATAGTTCCGGATATTCCTTCCCCAATCAGTATTCCTGAATTTGTATTACCCTTGAAAATACAATCCTTCACAGAAATATGCGAATAACCTCTCAACTTTAATCCCGTTTCGTTATCCCTGAATACACAATCCTTCATTGAAACGTTTTCTCCCTCACATAAAGCCAACCCTCTTTTCGCATATTCAATATTGAAATAATGAATGTTTCTCTCTTTTTTTGTCATCCCGAGTTCCATTCCATTTTGATTGGTAGCCGCAGGCTTTAGCCTGCGATGGTCTGTCATTGCGAGTAAACCCATTTTATTGATTTCGGAAGCAATTCCATATTCGCTCTCCAGGAAATTCCCTCCGATGTTTTTTTGGAGTGCAACAACTCCTGTTGTTGCTGATGTTTTCTGGAGTAGCAGACCTTGCTCTGCGTCTCCTGACTCTATGACTCTTTTAACTCCAGAACTCTCTAACTCTCTAACTCTTAAACCTGTATTATCCAGTCCTCCCATTTCTATTCCATACCAGTCCCCTGGCTGTGGTTCTACCGCATCAGATGTGAAGATTATTGGCATATGCACTGAGGGTCCATCTGTCATCTCTTTTGAACCAGATGAACCAAATAAACCAGAAAAACGGGATAAACCAATAAGGTTAATTCTCGATAGACCTGTTATTGGTTTAGTCTCAACATTTCCCTCTACAATTAACTCACTCTTCTCCTCATCAATGCCTAAATTATTTATGTCATAATTGGCAACAAAACAGACTGTTGCTCCCTCCACAATAGTCAATGTGACATGTTCTGGAACAAGTATATCCCCACAGATGTAAATGAAACCTTCCCAGAGCTCATCCCCGGGAATCTCACCTGAAATGTAGTGTCCTCCAAAATCTACCATTCCACAAATCGGACATTCATCATCATCATAAATATGGGAATCTATTGTATCGGGATCACTCGTGCCCCAGAAATTGCCCTGTGCCATTATCGCATTGGATGTGTGATTTATTACATCCCAGCCTGGAGTGACTCCTCCATATCTGTTATCAAAGAGCCAGTTATGCCCGGGAGAGCTTTCACCAAGATCCCCCAGATCTACAATCGCACCATCGCTAATCTTCACTCCAAAGTTCCAGTTTCCAGTTATTCTATTCTGCCTTATTAACTCCTCAATATCTCCACGGCAACTTATTCCCCCACCAAGGTTTCCTGTTATCTCATTTCCAATTATGCTCCTGCCTGAAGAAGGCATTGGTATTACAGAACTGCGACAGTTTATGCCAATACCTTGATTCCCGGTTATTGTATCACCCTCTACCTCAACCTCACAATCGATATATGTGAGACCATTTCCTCCATTCGACTCAATCCTGTTCCTCGTAACCGTCGCATTCATAAGATATGTCCGAATGCCATCCTCTGTGTTGTCGTGTATGTAATTGCTGTCTATGTCAGGATTATCAATAATCCCAATCATACCCTCTGCATCGATCCCGTAGCTGTTCTTGTATATCTCGTTACCATAAATCAGAGGTGAACCACTGCTTACTACGAATATTCCCGAAATAGAATTCTCACTTATTACCGACTTCTTTATTACTGGAGATGCGTTCTGAATGAGTATCCCACTGCTCAAATGATTCCTGATACTCGAATACTCAATCACAGGATTTGAACCATTTATAAAGAGACCGCTTCCATACTCAACTATACAGTAGGCAAGTGTTGAAACATCATCTTGATTTGTAAACTTCATAAAACCCCAATCTCCCGGCTCAGGTAAAGATTTTGAAGAAGTGAAGGTAACAGGATTTGCCTCAGTCCCAAACGCTGAAAGAACTCCTGAAATCAATAGTATTGCCGGGTTGAATGAACCATGTGGCTTATTATAGGTCGGTAGGAAGTAGATACTAATACCTGGTTCTATCTGTAACTCAACACCACCGTCTATCCACACCCCACCAAGTATAAACTTGTCATCATTCCAGGTAATATCATTTTTAATCTCCCCGGTGAATACATCTTTAACTTTCGTTTGAATGTGATTGGATGTTATGATATAAGGACTTTCTTTACCTTCTGTAAAGGTATAGTATATGGTGATCCCCAAAAACTGGACAGAAATTTACCTAAAATTAAGGTGGAAATTTGAGTTAAAAAGTGGTAGAATATGTTCAGTTATGAAGGGAGTCAATGATGAGAGAACGCAGGAGTTATAG
>Ga0307420_1000071_pt1 | contig 43745 bp, 36 predicted proteins | sample SalMarWE160240MG_2_FD_202167 | JGI IMG/M metagenome (GOLD analysis project Ga0307420, IMG submission 202167) | Salt marsh sediment microbial communities from the Plum Island Ecosystem LTER, Massachusetts, United States - WE1602-40 | ecosystem: Environmental > Aquatic > Marine > Intertidal zone >... | reverse complement strand
TATAGTCCGGGAAGCCTTTACCATAGTGGGGCAGACCGAGGACAGCGTGCAGGAGGGACTGGTCGTTCCGCAAGACTTCCTGGGGGATCCGGAGGAGGGATTGAAGATCACCCTGGATTCGACCCTGGCCACATCGCTGATCGAGGCGATCCGCTTCCTCGAGCTGTACCCGCACGACTGTCTGGAGCAGCGGACCAGCAAGTTGTTTGCCTACGTCCTCTTCGACTGGCTGCTGGCCGATGTCGGGGCTGCAGCCGCAGCTGCGCGGATCGAACAGGAGCTCGCGGCTTTGCCCCTGTACCAGACCGCAGACGGGGGCATGTCCTTCTGGCAGGATCCCGGGTACCGCAGGTCGAACTACTACGTATCCCTGCGCACCGCCCATCTGCTGAATCTGGCGCAGCGAGGCGGGTACGACCTGCCGGATAAGCTGAATATGGACTCCCTGCTCGAGTACCTGGTGCGGGAGTACCCGCCGGACAGACCGTATCTGCAGAGCTACGCCCTCTGGGTTCTGTCGGAGCGGCCCGCCCTCCGATCCTTGGTGCAGCAGAAGCTCCAGCAGCTGTCGACCGGACGCACGGATCTAGGCGTGCTGGAGCAGACCTTTGTTGCCCTGGCCTATCTCGGCCTCGGGGACGGGCAAAAGGCCGGACAGCTGCTCGAACAGATCCGCGGCTACCTGAGGGTCGGGACCCGCTCGGTGACCCTGACCGGATCGGTCGGCTCCTGGATCTACTACGGAGGGCAGCTGCAGACCAAGGCCGCTTTGCTGCTGCTCTACGGCCGCCTCGATCCCCGTTCCCAGATCGCGCAGGCCCTGGCCGACGACCTTCTGGCCTCCACACGCAAGGGCTACTGGCAGAACACCAGCAGCACCGGCTGGGTCCTCCAGGCCTTTTCCGCCTACATCGATGCGGGCCGGGAGAGAAGGACCGACTTCGAGGCCACAGTCGAGCTGGGGGGCGAGAGCTTTCCCCGGTTTTACTTCTCCGGCGTATCCGCCGAACCCCAGGAACTGTTCGTAAAACCGCAGCAATTGCTCGAGTTGGCTGATGCAGCGCGCTCGGGCAGCCGCACCTCGGGCAGCCGCACCTTCGGCACCGGAGCCGACCAGGGGTGGCTGCCCCTGGTCTTCGCCAAGGAGGGGGAGGGAAGGCTGTACTACACGGCCACGCTGCGCCACGCCCTGGAGGCTTCTCGTGTCGAAGCTCGGGATGAGGGCATCGGCCTGTTCACCGAGATCCTCGATCTGGCGGGTAACCCGGTGGAGGGGAATTTGAAGCTCGGCGAGGTCTACAGGATGCACTACGTGCTGTACTCCGGCCGGGACCGGGATTTCCTGGCCCTCCGCCTGCCCATTCCGGCGGGAGCGGAGACGATCGACGGTTCTCTGGCAACTTCCCAGGTCGTTCCGGCACAGGAGGAGGATGCGGAGTACCGGTACTACGCGCCGGTCCAGCGCATCTACGACAGCGAGGTCCGCTTCTACTACGACAGCTTCTACCGTGGCAAGCGGGAAGGTTCCTTCCTGTTTCGAACCACCACCCCCGGAACGTTCTCCACCCCGCCGGCAACCGCGCAGCTGATGTACGAGGAGGAGGTGTTCGGCCGCACCGCAGGGCGGGAGTATCGCATCGTTCCAGATCGCAATCTTCGCTAGAAGCTGAAATGAAGATTGCGATGTCCTGTTCCATCCGTCATCGTAACAGGCTGCAGGCCGGGCGGATGAAGCGCTTCAGACGACTGATCCTCTTTCTCCTTCCCCCCCTGCTCACCGCAGTCCCGCTGTACCTGCCGGACCCGTCTCTGGAGCAGATGCGACGCGGCTGGGAGGGTGTGGTCATTGCGGATCGCTTCGGGCGGACGCTGTACAGCATACCGACCCGCGATGGTGGATATCAGCATCGTCTGAGCCGGGCTCAGATCCCCGATGCCGTCGGGGAGGTCTTTGTGCGGCTGGAAGACCGGCGCTTCTATCAACACGGGGGGATCGACCTGCCGGCTGCTGGCCGGGCGGTTTTTCTGAATCTCAGGGAACGGCGGATCGTCTCCGGCGCCTCGACCATCCCGATGCAGCTGGCCCGGCTGATCCATCCCCATGGCGGCGGAGCGCTTGGAAAAACGGAAGAGATCCTGAGGGCCCTCTACCTGGAAGCGCGGCTGTCCAAACGGCAGATCCTTCTCCTGTATCTGAACAACCTGCCCTTCGGCTACAACACCATCGGTGTGGGGGCGGCGGCTCGAACCTACTTCTCCGTGCCGCTTCAGGAGCTGACCCCCGCCCAGCTCCTGCTTCTGGCCGTCATCCCCAAGGCCCCCGGCCTGTACGATCCCTTCGCCTCCCCTGAAAACCGGGAAGCCCTGAGGGATCGGGCCGAAGCCCTCGCGCCCCTGCTGTCGGTCCGCCCGGAGGAGGTCGATCGCGCCATAGGGTCGTTCCGTAGGGGCGGGGGGGAGTTCACGGCTCCCCACTTCGTCCGCTACCTGGTGGAGAGCACGAAAGAACAGCCGCCGGAGGAATTAAAAGGTCTGGAAATCGTGCGGATCATTTCCACGCTGGACTGCGAGCTCTACGCTGCTGTGAGCCGTAGTGTTCGCGAACGGTTGGCGGCGGCCGATCTTGCAGGGGACGATCGCAACAGCGCTCCCCGCTCCGCTCCCGGTGCGATTCGGCTGCGCAACGCTTCCGCCCTGGTCATGGACAATCTCAGCGGCGAGGTTCTGGCCTGGGTCGGGTCTCAGGATTTCTTCGACAGCGAAAACGGGGGGCAGATAGACGGGGTGCTGCGGAAGAACTCCAGCGGTTCCACCCTCAAACCGTTTCTCTACGCCGCCGCCCTGGAGAGGGGATACACTGCCGCCACGCTCCTGCCCGATCTGGCCCTGACCTTCGGAGCCGAAGAGGGCTACCGGCCGGAGAACTTCGACCGCCGCAGCCGCGGGCTGGTTCGCCTGCGCACGGCCCTGGCCAGCTCCCTGAACGTGCCGGCGGTGTACCTGCTGTCCCGGATCGGTCTTCAGGAGTTCCTCTCGGTCTGCAGCGAACTGGGCGTCCAGATCCCAGAGGACTGCGAAGCCAGGGTGGGTCTGGGAGCAGCTGTCGGCAATCTGGAGGTGACCCTCCTCGAGCTGGTCCGAGCCTTCGGCGTGTTTCCCAATAGGGGACTTCTGACCGATGTGCGGGTGATCCGAGAGGTGGAGACCGCCGCAGGCCGGCGCATCCCCATAGGGGGGCAGGGGGGAGGAAGCCACCTCGAGTCGAAACGGGTGTTTCGGGAACAGACCGCCTGGCTGATCTCCGACATGCTGGCCGATCCGGCGGCCCGGGCCGGCGGCTTCGGCCCGGACTCCCGCTTCAATACGGCCTTTTCGGCGGTCTTCAAATCCGGCACGGCCAGCGAGTACACCAGCCTCTGGTGCCTGGGCGCCGTTCCCGGGTATTCGGTGGGGGTGTGGGCCGGCAACTTCGACGGCCGGTCCGCTTTCGGCGCCACCGGCAGCTCCCTGCCGGCTGCGGTGGTCGTAGAGGTGCTGGAGCGGCTGCACTCCGGTCAAGAGGACCGTCGGGATATCCCGAATCCGGATCGTCCGCCGGGCATCACAGCAGTCCGCGTCTGCAGTCAAACCGGATTTCGGGCTTCTTCCGCCTGCCCGGCCACACGGGAGGAGTATTTCACAGCCGGTTCGGCGCCCGGCAGGATCTGCCCCGTCCACGGGCAGGGCGGGAACATGGAGGAGCTGCTGCTTCAGGTGGTGCTGGGGGAAGAGGGGAGAGCGAGAATTCTCTTCCCACGAAACGGGATGATCTTCTACCGCGAGGGTGGTGCCGCCACGGACAGCCAGGGCATCCCCGGGTGGATCGCCTCGTATCCGGAGGATAGGGTCACGGTGCGGTTGAACGGCCGGGTCCTTGCCCCGGATAATCCTAGCCGGCCGCAGCTGCCCGTGCAGCCGGGACGCTACCGCCTGGAGGTGGAGGGACGGTTCGGTGAGGATTCGGTAACCTACACGGTGCGTTGAGGTTTGTACACCGGCACTGCGTCGCTCGGCAACCCGAGATGATTCTTGAGATTGCTTCCCGTAGATGTTTGCCTTATAAATGGGGAATAATCTCGTACCCGAGGATGGTGCTGCAATGGACAATAGACTGACTCGTCATCTCTCTCCGATCTGGACCCACCTGACGGAAATTCTGGTCGAACGGGGGGAGGGGGTCTACCTGTTTGACGAGAAGGGCAAACGCTATCTGGATTTCACCAGCGGGATCGCGGTGACCAGCACGGGTCACTGCCACCCCAAGGTGGTGGAGGCCATTCAGCGGCAGGCGGGGGAGCTGATCTTCGGACAGATGAACGTGGTGCTCACCAGACCGGTTTTCGAGCTGATCGATGAGCTCCTGCAGATCGTACCCGTCGCACTGGACACCTTCTTCTTCGCCAACAGCGGGGCCGAGGCGGTGGAAGGGGCGGTCAAGCTGGCCAAACAGACGACCGGACGGCCGAACCTCATCGTCTTCCAGGGCAGCTTTCACGGACGCACCCACCTCACAATGGCCATGACCACCAGTAAGACCGTGTACCGAACCCGCTATCAGCCCCTGGTCCCGGGGATCTTCGTGGCTCCGTATCCCTACCCCTTCTACTATGGGTGGAGTGAAGAACAGACCCTGGAGTTCTGCCTCCGGGAGCTGAAGCGCCTGCTGAAATCCCAGACCGCGCCGGATGAAACCGCCTGCATCATCGTGGAGCCGCTGTTGGGGGAGGGGGGCTACGTGGTGCCTCCAACGGGCTTTCTCTCGGCCCTCCGAGAGATCTGCGACCAATACGGGATGCTGCTGATAGCCGACGAGATCCAATCGGGATTCGGCCGCACCGGCAAACATTTCGCCGTGGAGCACGAAGGGGTGGCGCCGGACATCATGACCATGGCCAAGGGGATCGCCTCGGGGGTGCCCCTCTCCTGCATCGCCTACAGAAGCGCCCTGTCGGAGCACTGGCTCAAGGGAAGCCACGGCGGCACCTTCGGCGGAAGCGCCCTGGCCTGCGCCGCGGCGGCGGCCACGGTGCGGGTGATCCGGGAGGAGAAGCTCGCCGACAATGCTGCAGCCCGGGGCGCCCAGCTTCTGGAGGGCTTATTGAAAATCAAGAGCGAGTTCGGGCAGATCGGAGAGGTGCGGGGCAGGGGACTTATGGTGGCAACAGAGTTTGCCAGGGGCCGGGAGCCGGACGAGGCGGCGGCCAAGGCCGCCTCCCAGGCCGCCGTGGAACAGGGGCTGCTCCTGCTCACCTGCGGGACCTTCAACAACGTGGTGCGCTGGATCCCTCCCCTGGTGGTCACGGCCGAGCAGATCGAGGAGGCCCTGGGGCTGTTTCGAAACGCCCTGAAGCGTCTGTAGAGACGATGGCCTTCAACCTCCAGCTCCTGATAATCCTGCTCTACTTCCTGCTCCTGGTACTGGTCGGCTGGCTGACCCGGCGCTTCGCCAAGACATCGACGGATTTCCTCATCGCCGGGAGAAATCTGGGCGTCGCCCTCTGCACGGCCACGATCCTGGGGGAGTGGCTGGGCGGGATGAGCACCGTGGGCACGGCGGAGAAGGCCTTCACCAGCGGCTTTTTCCCCCTCTGGTACAACGTGTCCACCGCCGCGGGCATGGTCCTCTTCGGCTTTTTCCTGGCGGCGGTCTACCGCAGGGCCGGTGTGCATACAGTCGGGGAGATGCTGGAACACCTGTTCAACCGAAAAACCAGGGTAATCACATCTCTCTGTTTTGTTGTGGCCTTCGTCATCCTGAGCTATATCCAACTACAGGCCATCGGCAGCGTGGCCGCCCAGGTGCTGAACATCCCCTTTGCCGCGGCCATCGTGGTCTCCGGGATCATCGTCACCGTCTACGTCTACTTCGGCGGGATGCGCAGCATCGCGTTGACCAATTTGATCCACGTGCTGTTGCTGTTCAGCACCCTGATCACGGTATTCGTCGTGGTTCTGGTGCGCAGCGGCGGCTACGGAGGACTGTTTCAGAGCTTGGAGAATGCCCTCTCCCGGGCCGAGGCGGCCCGGTTCAGGAACCCCTTCTCCCAGGGGTTCGCCCCCGTGGCAGCCTGGCTGCTGGGAGGCATCCTGGCCGGATTCGCCTCCCAGGCCTCGATCCAGCCGGTCTTCGCCGCCCGGGACATCCCCACGGCGCGCAGGTCTTCCTTCCTCAGCGCCCTGTTCATCGCACCAGTGGGACTCCTGGTTTCGACCCTGGGGATCGCAGCTCGGGCCGGATTGGCCGGCTCGCTTCCGCCCGGGGCCAGGCAGACCCTTCCCTTCCTGCTGATGAGCCCGTCGCTTCTGCCGGCGTGGTTGAGCGGGCTGGCCCTGGCCGGAGTCTTCGCGGCCATCCTCTCGACAATCGCTCCGGTTCTGTTTGCGGTCAGTACGATTCTCACCAAGGACTTCTATCAGCTGCTCGGCCGTAACATCACGGAGAAGCGGCTGTTCCGGGTTTCCAAGCTCATGGTGCTGGCCATGGGGGCAATCACCATCCCCCTGGCCATATTCTTGAGGGGAGTCATCCTGGACACCGCCTACATCACCTACGCCATCAGAGGCTCCGCGGCGTTGGCGGTGCTGCTGGGGATCTACTGGGTGCGGAAATCCAGGCCCGTGCCCACGGCCCTCTCCGTGTCGGTGGCCATGATCGCATCCACCACCGCGGCCATAGGCTTCGTGATCTTCCAGTCAGGCATTACCCGCCTGCTGGGTTTTCCCGTGGACAAGGTGTTTGCCGCCCTGTTTTTCAGCTTCTTCTTCATCCTGCTGATCACGGCCCTTGGCCGGGCGCAGGTGCGCAAGAGGGACTTGTGAGGGCAATCGGGGGCTCAGCCGTTTAAGCCGGGCGAGTCCCCGGGTTACTGAACGACAATGAGAAGGGAAACGGAGCAATCCGTCCCCCGATGTGTTTTCAGGTGGCCGCTCTTTCGGAAGCGCAGGCCCAGCTGGAACTTACGGTCCACAGGATTGCCGTCCATATCCGGCAGTGGTCGCGGCGGATCGGCCTTCTGCGTGGCCAGGGAGACCACGATCAGGAGGACCACCGAGGCTATAAAGCCCCAAACGGCGGAGATGTACACCGCATCCCAGACGGCCCAGTCCATGTACACGACCCCCTCCTATACGATCCCCAGATTCGCCTCCGCCGTGCCGGCAAAATGGATGAAGTAGGCGATCACCCAGGCGGCGAATCCTCCGAAGAAAGCGGTGAAGGCGCCGCTCCGAGTGGCCTTCTTCCACCAGTAGGCCGCGGCGTAGGGTGCGAACAGGGAGACGAGCAGCAGGGACCAGGCGATGACCATCAGGTTGTAGATCACCTGCAGCCAGAGCGCCAGGGCAAGAGATACTGGCGTTACGATCGGCACCGAGATCCGGGTGGCCCGCAGGGTCTGCTTCTCCGTGACCCCTAACCAGGGGAACGGCGACGGAGATCATGATGATCATGCCGATGGTCAGGATGATCATCTAGGCGGCGTCGGTCATAGTCACGGCCCACATGCCGCGGAGGTAGGTATAGACGACCAGGATCACCGTGGAGATGGAGATGCCCAACCACAGAGGTACCCCGGCGAAGAATAAGCCAGCGATGAACAGGCACAGTGCCGCCCCCCAGGGATCGAAGATCACTCCCTGATTTCCGAAGAGGTAGGCGTTGCCGGCACCTCCCATGGCCGTGTCCGAGCAAAACCAGGTGGCGAACAGAGTTCCCGTGCAGAGGAACAGACCCAGTCGGCGTCCGGCCACCCGGAAGTCCGCGGTGGTTTTCATTCGTTTCGAGGCCCACCAGCCGATCAGGACCATCAACACCATGTAGATGGCCAACCCGATGAGCACCCAACCCCCGTACTCATACGCACCTTTCATCCTTTCCTCCTCAAGAGAGTAGTGTGATGCCCCAGTATAGAAAGGGTCTGTGCTGAAAGAAACATTTATTTTTCCGAAATCGCATGGATTATGTATGTTTTAAATATATCGGGGCCGAATCAGAACAGCCATCGGACTTTCTTCGCAGAGACCAAAGCGATTTTCGAAACCCCGATGTACACCGCCCTCTGTGCGATACGATTGTCAAATCGGTACAAAGCGTGCCAAGATCAAGATGCCAGTAGGAGGGCAGCATGGCGTACGTCTACCGAATCGGTACCGGGGCGTCGGAGGATCGACTGGAGAAGCTCATCGAGCAGCGCCTCCAGCCGGGAGCGGACAAAGAGGCCATCGACCGCCGCATCTGGGATCTCTTCGGGGAGACCTGGGCGGTCATGTTTACGGACCTGGCCGGCTTCTCCCGGAGGGTGGCGGAGTTCGGGATCATCCACTTCCTCCAGATCATCCACGAGTCCCAGAGGATCCTGGTGCCGTGCATCGAGCAGTTTGACGGGATTCTCCTGAAAACCGAAGGCGACAGCTTCCTGGTGATCTACCGCAGCGCCGCCAGGGCAGTGGATTGCGCCGTGGCGATGCAGCGCGCGGTGAAGGAGTACAACGTCGGTCGCACCGGCACGGAAGAGATCCTGTTCTGCGTGGGCGTCGGCTACGGCCCGGTGCTGCGCATCGGCGACCACGACGTGTTCGGGGCCGAGGTCAACGCCGCGGCCAAGCTCGGCGAGGATACGGCCCAGGCATGGGAGATCCTGGTCACGGGGGCGGTGGCCGCCGAGATCAGGGCAAACGCCGAGATCTCTCTGGAGCCCCTGGCGGCTGTCCCTCCCGGGGCTAAGGAAGCCTTCCGGGTCCGTTATTCCCTCTGAAGGCCTGGCTGTCCGCTGTGGGAAGCCGGTCCATCACCGGCCCTCGTCCTTTCCAGGCACGGCTCTTGCACCGGCTGGCAGGTCGAGATCATACGGGGTGCCATTTCCCCAGTAACAGGGCCGCTCGTTATAACTGGAATCATCGAAGTTGAATCCGGCTACATAAACGTCCCCGTCCGATTCATCGCCAGAAATTGCAGCGCCCATATTCAGAATCCCCCCCGGTAATCCTTCACAGACAACTCTGCCAGGCGCTGAAGACGAACAGAGGCAACCCCCTGTTGCTCCAACACCCAACCCGGCCGCTTCGCCGTGGCAGCATCAGGCTTCAGTGCGTATCCGATGATCCGCTTCAGATCAAGCGCTTCCCCCCTTGCCTCAAAGGCATGGAGCACCTCGGTAAAATCCCCGCAGTATTGGGGCTTGGACAACCCATCGAGCACTGCTCTCTCCGCATCGGTGATTGATAGCCGCGTCTCATCGACCCACACCTTTTGGGTGCCAAAGAAGCGCTCCGGCTTCACTTGAACGAATTGATAGAGCGTAACTGCGAATCGATATTCACCGCCGGGGTGCTTTGAGTGTACCTTGTGACGTCGAGGAATGGAGGTTTCTGTTGTCGTAAGCACAAAGACCTTTCGTGGGGATTGTTCGCTCAGTCCATGATAATGCAAGCTGCGGGAAATCTCGAATTCTCATCCCTGGGATCTTTTATTGACAGTTCCAGGCCAAAGGCTATGATTAATCAGAAATATCACCGCAGGAGAGTTCGCTGATGCAAAGCGACATGATAAAAATATATCCGTACAGATGGATCGTCCTGGTTTCCTTCATGCTCATCACCCTAATGACCCAGCTTCTCTGGATCACCTTCGCCCCTATCACCAGCGCTGCGGCGCAGTATTACGGAAAATCCGATATCTGGATCGGATTGCTGTCCATGAGCTTCATGGCGGTGTACGTACTCGTTGTGCTTCCCTCCGCCTGGATCATAGATACCTGGGGATTCCGTCGGGCTGTGGGGATAGGCTCGGTTCTCACGGCGGTGTGCGCCCTGACCCGGGGCATCTTTGGTTACAACTTTGCTCTGGTCTTCGCCTCCCAGATCGGCATCGCCCTGGGCCAACCGCTGGTACTCGGTTCCATCACCAAGCTGGCTGCCAAATGGTTCCCGGTGAACGAAAGGGCCACGGCTGCCGGCCTGGGCACCCTGGCCATCTATCTCGGGATCCTGGGGGGAATGATCGCCACACCGGTTCTGACGCTTAAGGTAGGCATCGTCGGGATGCTTTGGCTCTACGGGGTGCTGGCGGCGGCCGCGGCGCTGGGTTTCCTGCTCCTGGCCAAATCGGAGCCGCCGACCCCGCCCTGCTCGTCCGGACAGGAGGAGCGAACCCTGATGTTTGACGGCCTGAAGTCTATGGTCCGCCAGAGGAACTTTATCCTGCTGCTGGTAATCTTCTTTATCGGCCTGGGCATGTTCAACGGCGTTTCCACCTGGATCGAGGCGATCGTGCGGGCCCGGGGATTCTCCACAACCCAGGCGGGTATGTTGGGAGGGCTCATGCTGATCGGCGGCATTTTGGGCGCCCTTGTTGTTCCCTTGATCTCGGACAGTCTGGGCAGACGCAAACCCTTCATCACATTAGCCCTGGCCCTCCTCATCCCCGGACTTCTGGGCATCATCTTCGCCTCCAGCTACTGGCTGCTGCTTCTGTCCGGATTTACCTTCGGATTCTTTCTCCTGAGCGCTGGCCCAATCGGATTCCAGTACGGCGCTGAAATCACCCACCCCGCCCCGGAAGGCACCTCCAACAGTCTCCTCATAGTAATGGGCCAGGTTTCGGGAATCGTATTCATCTTCGCCATGGACGCCTTCAAATCCTCCACAGGTTCGATGACGCCTTCCCTGCTCGTGCTGTTGGCCCTGACCGTGCTGAGCGCTCTGCTGTCGCTGCTTCTGAAGGAATCCCCGCTTCGTTCCGCGGATAAGGCAGCGCCGGGCGGGTGAACTTTTAAAAAATGCGGATGAAGCTTCAGAAGCACAAGCACTTCCAGGAGCTGTTCGTCGGAAAGGCGTGAGGTGCGGCGTTGCAGCGGCAGCGCTGCCCTGGAAACCGGCAAGCGCCGCGGGCAGGGGCGCGAGGAGCGCGGCGGGGGCCGCGACGAACGGGCGCTCGCCCTGCGCTCCTTAGGGATCGTTTGCGGAAACCCCTCCCGGTGGAGTATAAAGACAAGAACATGCGTATACTCGTCATCAACAGCGGCAGCACCTCGATCAAGTTCCAGCTGCGGGATGTGGCGGCGGAGACCATCCGGCAGGCCGAGCTGGTCACCCCCGAGTTGGAACGGATCATCGAAGAGAACAGCCGGCTGGCCCCGCTGCACAACCCGGCCAACCTCATGGGCATCCGGGCCGTGCGCGCCGTGTTCCCCGAGGTTCGGCAGGCGGCCGTATTCGACACGGCCTTCCACGCCGCCATGAAACATGCTCATCCCCCGGAGCAGGCAGGGAAACAGATTGGTGATTACACGAAATTCGGATCTAGCCCCGGTGGCGATCGGCCGATTTTCACCAGGTGGCGCAGGATCTTGCGGACCTACTCTGGATCGGTGATCGCGGCAATCACAATTACGGGTGAATGGCAATGACGACGTTCCGGAGCAAGCGATCAAGAATCGGTCGGTCTTTCTTGCTAAATTGCGACCGCCACATAGAGCCTCCCTTCCGCCACCTCCTGTGGCTTCAGGGACTGTTCCTTCCAATTGCCCCTTCCAATGCGCAAAGATTGCACTGAAGCAGGGATGAGCTTTCCTGAATGACAGGAGATCTACCGGTTGATCAGGGCTGCATTGACCACGACACGTGCCTCATGCCGGAATACCCGGTAACGCAGTCAAACTCCCGAATGGGGATCGCGTTCCCATTTCGCTAACACTTGCAGGACCTCTTCCGCCACCTCCTCCCGGGCTTCTCGCCTCTCCTCCCCACCCGCTAGAAGCTCGTCATACCGGGTCTCAGTGTGTCGAACATGGGCTGTAACGGCCAGCCGTATCGCTTCCTCATCAAGATTTTTTCCTGCCGCCGAACGACCAATCCGGCCACTGTATTTGCGGCAAGCATGCTCGGCTATCGCCCTCTCCCGTCCGGTCGGGCAGGCAGGAAAAAGCTCGCGCACGCGCAGGGCAAAACGCTCGACATACTCCCGGTCCAGCTGCACCCGCCGCTCCGCCTCCCGTTCTCTCCGGCGGGCCCTCACCTCGCTGTCGGCAAGGCATTCCGCTTCAGCTCGTTCCAACGCCTGCTCTTCCACCAGCAGCCCCTGCCGCTCATATCGCCTTCGAGCCCGGCTCCACTTCAGCACCACCGCAGAGAGGATCGAGCGCTTTCGGGCTCGTCGGGTCAGCGCTGTATTGCCGGAAGGCAAAAAGATCAGATGATCCAGGTCGGCGCAAGCCAGGCACAGCGCTCCTTTGCCTTCCACCAGGGTGATCCAGGTTCCACGGCCCAGAGCCTCCCCGCACTCGCAGCAAGAGGAATCTCTGTCGCCGGTGGAAATAAATATCTTCAGATCTTTGGTCTGTTTCATCCGTCCCCCAAAATCGTACCATACCGATCCGGCGGTCGTATATTGAAAAAACCTATCCCTCTCGACAAACGAGAACATGCCCCCTGCTGCCGGCTCCTGGGAGGGTGGGGATCAGAGTAGATAATCAGTCGGAAAGATGCCCTATCTTGAAGTAGGGTGTCACACCGTGTACTTTAGCGAAAAAGAGTATAGACATTCCTATCAATAGCAAGTATATTCATTGTAGATACTATGGAAGTGAGGAGCTATGAAACTAAAAATTCAAAAATGGGGCAATAGCTTGGCTCTGCGGATTCCAAAGGCACTTGCTATTGAAGCAAAAGTTGCATCCGGCTCCACTGTAGAGATGTCCCTGTCAAATGGTGAGTTGAGAATTAAGCCAGTTGAGGAACAGGAATATGCATTAGAAGAATTATTGTCGGGAATCACAGCTGAGAATATTCATGATGAAGTTTTAACGGGCATTCCGCAAGGAAGAGAGTCCTGGTGATGAGTAAAGAGTACTTTCCTGATCGTGGTGATGCTGTCTGGCTGAATTTCAGTCCAAAAGCAGGCCACGAGCAATCAGGCAGAAGGCCGGCGGTTGTTGTTTCACCCAAATCTTATAATAGAAAGGTTGGACTTGGTTTATTTTGCCCCATCACATCACAAATCAAAGGATATCCGTTTGAAGTTGGAATTCCGGCTGGTAGGAATATCTCCGGGGTAGTGCTATCTGACCAAATAAAGAGTCTTGATTGGAAAGTTCGTGATTCTCAATTTATCTGCAAGTTGCCAGTAACAACGATGAGTGAAGTGCTGAAAAAGCTATGCACTCTCCTGAAAGACTGACGATATATATTCAAGTTGCCAAACTTTACGCGGTTTTCGGGTAAAACGGCCCCGTCTGTGGTATAAGGGCGGGGTGGTTTTACGGAAACGTCAGGCTTGGGATGCTATTTGATTTCCACTACGATTTTCTTGCCTGGTGCCTTTGCGACTTTTTCTATTGTAGGAAGCTTAATATCCTCAGCGTGGTTCTCAATACGGGATATAGCGCTCTTCGTTGTACGGATCCTTCGAGCTAGTTCTTCCTGGGTCAATCCACTTTTTCGTCTCGCTTCTCGTAAGACAACGCCGATTTTGAACTCGTCGTATCCAGAGTCGTAAGACATGGCAAACTCAGAGTCGCTCTTTTTTCGTTTTTCGATATACTTGTGCAAATCGCTCATTCTTCCCTCCTGTCCAAGTAAACGCGTCGATAACTTTGTGGTAGAATCGCTAGAAAAAGTAATCTAAAGCCCTGCACATACCTGCTCTGGGATTCCGAAGTTTCGTGCAAGGTTATCCGGGAATGGTTGAAAACGCTTGTGAAATAGCTGCTGAAGGCTACCGGCAGAGCTCATTTGACCATCTATCCGCCTGTCGATCCGTTTTCGTAGGATGCTTAGAATCGGGCAATCCAGGATTTTAATGCCCGACCCTGTTTTTGTCCCTGCGACGCGAAACATCGAGGATCTGCCGCCGTGTGGCATCAGCTACGGCCGGTAGCTGATGCGGTACACCGCGTCGGCGGCATCATCTGCCACGTACAGGGCTCCGTCCGGGCCGATCTCCACGTCCGCCGGACGGCCCCAGGCGCTCTGTCCCTCCAGCCAACCCTCGGCGAAGATGCGATACTCCGTGACACGATTTCCCTGCAGGCGCAGGAAGCTCACCCGGTAGCCGATCTTCTGCGAGCGGTTCCAGGAGCCGTGCTCGGCCACGAAAATTCCGCCCCGGTACTCCTCGGGGAAATGATCAGCCGTGTAGAAGCGCATACCCAGGGCGGCCACGTGGGCGGGAAACTCGTGTTCCGGCAGCTGGAACTCCACCCCGGTCGGGCGGTCGTCCCAGAAGCGGGGATCCCTGACGCTGCTGCCGTGCAGGTAGGGGAAGCCGAAGTGAAGGCCCGTCCGGGGGGCCCGGTTGAGCTCATCCGGGGGGATGTCGTCGCCCATCATGTCCCGGCCGTTGTCGGTGAACCACAGCTCCCCGCTCTGGGGGTGCCAGTCGAAGCCGACGGTATTGCGCACCCCGCGGGCCACCAGCTCCAGGCCGCTGCCGTCCAGATTCATGCGCAGGATGCTGGCGTAGCGTTCGTCCTCCTGCTCGCAGACATTGCAGGGCGCCCCCACCGGGACATAGAGCTTCCTGTCCGGTCCGACCTTGATGAATTTCCAGCCGTGATGCCGGTCTTTTGGGAGGGTGTCAATCAGAATCAGAGGTCTCGGATTTGTGTCCAGATTGGCCAAAACGTTCTCGATCTTCACGATCTCGGAGAGGGAGGAGATGTACAGGTCCCCCTCGAAGAAATCCAGACCTATGGGCATGTTCAACCCCCGGGTTAAGGTCAGGGTTTCACGGTTCGGCCGGACCGCGTAGACCTCTCCGTCCATCGAGCCGACGAACAGGGTACCGTCGGGAGCGAAGCTCAATCCCCTGGCGGTTCTCAATCCCGAAGCGTAGACCTCGATACTGAATCCCTCGGGCAGCCGGATCCTATCCGTGGGCAGGGAGCCCTGGCTCCACCCGATCCGGGTGAGGAAAACTGTGACTAGTATCAAACCAATTCGGATTGTGTTGTGTTTCATAGCTGTAAGATAATAAATATGAGAGAAGCAGTCAGCTTTCAAGGGAAGAAAGACGGACCGAGTATCATGAAGCGAATGAGAAAGCGTCGTTACCGTCGCTTCCCGGTTCCCCGCCGCGGTATCACTCGCTGAAGAAACGGTGGACCGTGGTGTGACTGTAGATTTCGCCGGGGCGAAGAACGGCCGAGGGAAACTCGGGATGATTCACCGCATCCGGGTAGTACTCGCTTTCCAGACAGAGGGCGGTATGCTTGTTGAAGACCGTACCGCCGGCACCGCGAATTCCATCCAAAAAATTGCCCGTATACAGCTGGACCGCGGGTTTGGTGGTGGAGATTTCCAGGCCCCTGCCGCTGGCCGGATCAACCACTCGGGCGATGGACTCCAAACGATCACCCTCCCTATCAGCGACGAAGCAGTGATCGTAGCCGACCGGAAGCTGATCGATGTCCCGACCGATTGCCTTCCGCTTTCGGAAGTCCAGCGGGGTACCCTCCACGGGGAGTATCTCCCCCGTAGGGATCAGCTGCTCGTTCACAGGCAGGTAGCGGGAGCAGTTGAGGGAGAGGAGGTGATCGTAGACCGTACCGGAGCCGGGGCCGCTCAAGTTCCAGTAGGAGTGGTTGGTCAGGTTGATCGGTGTGGCCTCGGTCGTCTCCGCCCTGTAGTCGAGGGTCAGCTCGTTCGCCTCGTTCAGCGAATAAGTTACGCTGACCGCCAGCTCCCCGGGGTACCCCTCCTCACCGTCCGGGCTTAGGTAGGAGAAACGTACACCGACGCTGTCATTCTCCCGAAGCTCCTCCGCCGTCCAGACCCGCTTGTCAAAACCCACATTTCCGCCGTGAAGATGATTCCTCTCCTTTTCATTGCGGGCCAGGGTATAGTGTTTGCCGTCCAACTCGAATCGTCCGGTAGCGATGCGATTGGCGAATCGGCCCACCAAGGCGCCGAAGTAGGGATGCCGGGCCAGATAACCTTCCAGGGAGTCGAAGCCGAGGGTGATCTCCCCGATTCTCCCATCTCTGTCGGGCATCTGGACAGAGGTGATGATACAGCCGTAGGTGATCACCCCGACGCATGCGCCGCCCGAGTTCTTCAAGGTGAAGTGATCGACTTCGGCTCCGTCCGGCGTGTTTCCGTATGGTCGTCTCTGCAGTTCCATGGTTGCTGCTCCTTGAGATCAAGTTGCTCGTCTCGTAAAAGATCGGCGCAAACGTTCGGCATCGAAAAAACCCGCGGCCGAGCGGCCGCGGGTCCGTCTGGTTACGCGCCTGTCGGCCGGATGACTCCGGCCCCTGGATCAGCTTTACCGTCCCTGCTGATCGTAGAGGTACTTGAAGTACTCCGGTTCGGTGGTCAGGGTCTTGCGGAACTTGGGCAGCAGGGTCCGGTAAGAGTCTATGGCCTTCCAGAACTCGTAGAAATCCGGGTTCCGGTTGTAGGTGTTGGCGTAGATCGCCGCCGCCCTGGCGTCGGCCCCACCCTTGATGGTCTGGGCTGTCCGGTAGGCGCCTGACTGAATCGAGAGCAGCTCCCGCTGCATCTCACCCATGATCGCCGCCTTCTTTCCTTCCCCGTCGGAGCGGAAGGCCTGGGCGATCTGATTACGTTCGGCGATCATGCGCCGATACACGCTCTCGGTGAGCTCGTCGGAGTACTTGATCTGGCGGACGATGATGTCGATCAGGTCGATCCCGTACTGGGGGGTGATGATGCTGGATTCATCGAACACCTCCGCGGAGAGAGCGGCACGGCCTATCTGGATCTCCTCGTAGACGATGGTGGTGTCGATTCCGAGGGTTTGCGCCGCCTGTCCCTCGATCTCCGTTCCCGCCTGATAGACGCTGGGTCTATCGATCTGGTTGATAACGTTCGAGTTTCGCACCGCCTCCACCAGGGAGTTTCGTGAGATGATCTTGCGCACCGCGGAGTCGATCACGTCGTCCAGACGGGACTGGGCGCCGGTGATGGTGCCGACCGATTCGTAGAAAAGCTTGGGATCGGTGATCTTCCAGCGGGCGGTGGTGTCCACCCAGATGAACTGGTTCTCTTTTGTGGGGATCCGTTGGGATTCCCCGTCCCAGGCCAGGATCTTCTTGGGGAACTTGTTCACATTATCCACGAAGGGGACTTTGATCTTCAAGCCCGCGTTCTGCTCGATCGCAATGATGCGGCCGAAGCGGATGACTACTGCCTGCTCTCCCTCCTCAATCACATAAAACGGACCGGTGATCAGAAAGAGGATGATGATAACCGCGATGACGGCTATGACTGTAATTGTCTTTTTCATTGGGCACCTCCTGCAGGAGCCGACTCCAGAGCCTTGAAGGGGATGAAGTTCTGCAGGTTCTTGTCGATCAGGTCGACGTTCTCCGCATCCTTGAACACCTCTTCGAACATCTCGTAGTACAGACGGGTGCGGGTGACCCCCGGGTTGCGGCTGTATTCGTCCAGCACCCGGGCGAAACGGGCTACATCACCTTCGGCCTTGTTGACCCGTTCCACCGCGTATCCTTCGGCTTCCTGGACCAGCTGTTCGGCTTCACCCTTTGCTTTGGGGATGGCCTGGTTGTAGGCTTCCTGGCCCTCGTTGATCAGGCGGCTTCGGTCCTGGATGGCCTTGTTGACATCCTCGAAGGCCTCCTGCACCGGACCGGCGGGGGGCACGATGTTCTGGAGCTTCACAGTGGTGACCCGGATGCCCAGCTCGTACTTGTCGAAGAGCTGGTTCATATGCTCCTGGCCTTGAGTTTCGATGTTGGCCCGCTCGGCGCCGATGACGTCGAAGACCGTCCGGTCCCCGACTAGCTGGTTGATTACAGACTGGCTGATGTCCCGGATGGTCTTCTCCTTTTCCTGAACCTTGAACAGCCAGTTGTAGGCATTCACGATGCGGTACTGGATGATCCACTCCACATCCACGATGTTCAGGTCTCCGGTGAGCATGATCGACTCGCTGGGGAAGTCCTGGGCCGCCCGGATGGTGGTGATCCCGGGGCGTTCGGTGCGAAAGCCGAACTCTTGTTTCAGGACGACCTGGGTGGGAACGTTGTAGTTTTTCTCGATTCCGAAGGGGAGCTTGAAGTGCAGACCCGGCTCAGCCATTCTGGTGAAGCGGCCGAAAAGCAGTACGGCGGCCTGCTCCTGCGGGTCCACTACGAAGAAACTGGAGAACACGGTGATCAACGCCAGGATGACCACGACCACGATGATGATCGCTTTCGGTGTCAGGCGTCTGGGCGTTCGTCCAGGAGTTACGTCACGTTCTGACATAAACCCTCCTTGTACTTGATAGTTTCCAGCTGTGAATGCGCATCCACGTAACCGCTGGTCGGCACGTGAAGGTCCAAAGACGATTCAAACGGATTGCGCTTCGGACAAGTCATCGGATAGACTCACGAACGTGAATCCTTCAGTATTTAAAACTAATGTACTGCCGTGCCTTCCTGCGGTCAAGCAGAGGAAACCCCACGGCCGGCGGGAGCCGCGTCCATGACCTCCAGGGAGCGCGTGCTGGCGGCAATCAACCACCAGCAGCCGGATCGTCTTCCCCTGGATCTGGGCGGTTCGATTGTCACGGGCATCAACGCCATGGCCTATGCCGGGCTCAGGAGGTATCTCTCCGGCCGGGGCTGGCGCTTCGCTTCCGATCCGGTCAGGGTGACCAACATCATTCTCCTGCTGGCCGAGGTCGAGACGGAGGTTATCGACCCCTGGGGCATAGACGTTCTGCCCGTCGACCGCTACTATGCAGCCCCCGGTGTTCCTCTGAGCGGGCGCTGGAAAGCTCATCCCCTGCCGGACGGAACGCCTGCTCTGTTTCCCGCCGGGTTCCGGCCGCTGATCGAGCAGGATGGCACCTGGAAGCTCTTCGAAGGCGAGGTGATGACCGGCATCCTGAGCCCGGGAAGCGGCTCCTTCGTGCCCGCTCACTTCCCGCTGAGCGAAGTCAGCCTGGAGGAGCTGGAGCGCTACCCGCTGCCCCGGATCGGCCCGGAGGAGCTGGAGTACCTCCGAAAGAGGGCCCGGAATCTGTACGAGAATACGGACAAAGCCCTGTTCGGCTGGTTCAACGGCAGCATCTTCGAAACCGGCCAATACTTAAGCGGCTTCGACACCTTCTTCATGCGGCTGGCGGGGGAACCGCAGTTCAGCCGCCGCCTGCTGGAACGCCTGGCCCAGGCGGTCATCGAGGATTTGAAGCTGTACCTCGAGGCGGTGGGCGAGTATATCCAGGTGATCGGATTCGGGGATGATCTGGGCTTCCAAAACGGCCCGCAGATCGATCCCCGTTTGTTTCGTTCCCTCGTCAAACCCCTGTTGAAGGAGATTTACCGCACCGCCCACTCCATGAGCCCGGCCAAGGTCTTCCTCCACTCCTGCGGTTCGGTGTACGAGTTCATCGAGGACTTCATCGAAGTCGGGGTGGATATCCTCAACCCTGTACAGACCTCGGCGGCCCATATGGAGGTGGAAACCCTGAAGGGCGAGTTCGGCGAGCGCATCGTGTTCTGGGGAGGGGGCGCGGACGTCCAGGCCGTGCTACCCCGGGGAACCCCCGAGCAGGTTCGTCGGGACGTTCGACACCGCGTCGAGGTGATGCAGCCCGGCGGCGGCTTCGTGTTTGCCCCGATTCACAACCTCCAGGCCGATATCCCTCCGGAGAATATCGCGGCCATGTACGAGGAGGCCCTGCGCAGCTGACCCGCGCCCTTGACTCTGCGGGAACTCTGTAAATATAGTAGTGTACTCATGAAGAAGATACTCATCACCTCGGCGCTGCCCTACGTAAACAATATTCCCCACCTGGGCAACCTGATCCAGGTGCTGTCCGCGGACGTGTACGCCCGCTACTGCCGGCTGCGGGGCTACGACACGCTCTATGTCTGCGGAACCGACGAGTACGGAACGGCCACCGAAACCAAGGCTCTGGAGGAGGGCATCACCCCCCGGGAGCTCTGCGACCGCTACTACCGGGTGCACGCAGACGTATACGAGTGGTTCAACATCGCCTTCGACAGCTTCGGGCGCACCTCCACGCCCAAGCACACCGAGATCACCCAGTCGATCTTCCTCGGTCTGGATAAAAACGGCTACATAAAGGAAAAAACCGAGGAGCAGACCTACTGCGAGAACTGCGATCGCTTTCTGGCGGACCGCTACGTGCGGGGGACCTGCCCGCACTGCAACTATCCTGAAGCCAGGGGGGATCAGTGCGAGAATTGCGGCAAGCTTCTAGATCCCACCGACCTGGTGGAGCCCCACTGCGGGGTGTGCGGCACGACTCCGGTGGTGCGGAAGACCACCCACTTATATATCGATCTGCCGGCGATCAAACCCCAGCTGGCGGACTGGATGGAGAGGACCTCCCGGGAAGGCGGGTGGGCGCGGAACGCAGTGCAGATGACCCAGGCCTGGATTCGTGACGGTCTGCACGAGCGGGCCATCACCCGGGATTTGAAGTGGGGCATCCCCGTGCCTAAAAAAGGATACGAGAACAAGGTATTCTACGTGTGGTTCGATGCCCCGATCGGCTACATCTCGATCACTGCCAACCTCACCGACGACTGGCAGACGTGGTGGAAGAATCCCGAAGCTGTGAAGCTGGTCCAGTTCATCGGCAAGGACAACATTCCCTTCCACACCGTCATCTTTCCCTGCTCCCTGATCGGCTCCGGCGAGAGCTGGACGCTCCTGCAAAGCATGTCCTCCAGCGAGTACCTCAACTACGAGAGCGGCAAGTTCTCCAAGAGCCAGGGGATCGGCGTGTTCGGCACCGACGCGGTGGAATCGGGCATCCCCGCCGATGTCTGGCGGTTCTATCTGTTCTACAACCGGCCGGAGAAGGCGGATTCCCAGTTCACCTGGAAGGATTTCCAGGAGAAGGTCAACGGAGAGCTGATCGGCAACCTGGCCAACCTGGTGAACCGGACCCTGACCTTTGTCAATCGCTACTTCGAGGGCAGGCTGACGGCGCCGAAGCGCAGCAGGGCGGCCAAGGGCGGTGATGCGCCGGAGCGCGTAGAGGCGCCGGAGGCGGGAGCGGGCGCTGCTTCCACCGCTTTCTGGCAGGAGGTGGGGAAAGCCGAGCGGGAGATCCTCGACGCCCTGGAGCGGATCGAGCTGAGGGATGGCTTGAGGCGGATCTTCGCTCTCTCCTCGATCGGCAACAAACGCTTCCAGGACGAGGAGCCCTGGAAGCTCGTAAAGGAGAATCGCGAAAAAACCGGGATGCTGCTGCGGGATCTTGTATACCTGATCCGGGATCTGGCCGTGCTGATCCATCCCTACCTCCCCGACACGTCGGATAAGATCCATTCATTTCTCGGTAGCGAAGGATCCGGGACCGAGGATCTCGGGGTACTTTCGGGAATCGAGGCGGTACGGGCGCCGGAGCTGCTGTTCCGCAAGCTGGAAGACGAAGAGATCGAAAACTTCAAGATGAAATTTTCAGGGGGGCAGGCCATGAGCCAAGCGTCACAGAGTGTACAAAAATTCCTATCCCGCGTGAACCTGAGGGTAGCCCGCATCGTCGAGGTGGAGAAACACCCCAAGGCGGATAAACTGTACATCGAAACCGCGGATCTGGGCGGGGAAACCCGCCGGATCGTCTCCGGGCTGGTTCCCTACTATCGGCCGGAGGAGCTTCAGGGGCGAAATGTCCTCCTGGTAACCAACCTCAAACCCGCCCGGCTGCGCGGCGTGGAGAGCCGGGGCATGCTCCTGGCCGCCGACGACGGCAAGACCGTGGAGGTGCTGTTTGCCGACCACGCCCAACCGGGGGATCCGGTCGGCCTGGCCGGCTTGCAGAGACCGGCAAAGCTCGAGGAGGAGATCGATATCGAGGAGTTCTTCTCGATCCCCATACAGGTGAAGAACGGCCAGGTGTTGATCGACGATCTACCCCTGGAATGTGCCGGGAAAACGGTCACCACGGACAAAGTGAAAACGGGCCAGGTGCGCTAGCCCCGGGTGTGCTGGCCAGCTGGTCCCGGTTGAAGGCGCCGACCATGAAGCGGCTGCTGCTGTTGTTCCTCTTCCTTCCCCTACTGTCGCACGCTCAAAGTAAGCTCCAGGAATATTGGTGCTCGCTTCTGCTGAACGGCGTTACAGTCGGTTTCCTTCATCAGACGACCTGGCAAACCGACGACGGGCTGCTCCGCAGCGAAATCGAACAGACCATGGAGATCCGCCGCTTCGGCGTTCCTTTTTCCATGACCCAGACGGACGTGTGGATCGAGCATGGCGGCGGCGAGCTCGTCTCGGCGAGCTCAGAGCTCGACATGAACGGCCAGCGCCAGCTGGTCGAAGCCCGGGTGGCGGAAGGAGGACTCCGGGTGGAGCTCCGCCGCGCCGGCGAGGCGGATGAGAGTTTCCTGCCCCTGGAGGATAAGCCCAGGGGTTTGTATGCGATCGACCGGGAGATCGCCGCCACGGTAACCGGCCTAAACGGGAAGCGGGAGCTCGACTACCCGCTCTTCTGCCCCGAAACCATGAAGATCGAAGAGTTCCGGATGCGTGTTCTCGGCCCCGGGGAGCTGGAGGATTCCCTGGGACGGACGCACCGGGGCGTGCTGGTGGAGGAGCGATCATCCGGCCTTCCCGGGGTGGTTACCACCGAGGTCTACGACGAACAGGCGCGGTTCCTCTTCTCCAGAACTCCCGTGGGATTGGCATTGGAGATCCTCCGCCTGGAGGGAGAACCGCGCCAGGCAGCGGATGAAAAGACGGGCGTGCCCTCCGGCGGCGAGCAGAACGAGGAGTTCGCCGCCGTGTTCGATGTGGCCTCTCTGACGGTTGCCGTCCGGGGGCTCGAGGATTTGCCATTGGAGACCACCGATGCGGTCACCGTGCTGTTTCGCGGCCAGGGTGTAGCGACCCTGTACGAAGCGGTGCGGAGGGCGGAGGAGGATTTGGGCTGCCCAACGCAGGCGGGAGACGCTCCGCTGCGGATCGTCTCGACCAAGCTGGATGCCCGGGGAGCTGTGAGCGAGCTGGTTCTGCGCGTGGCGAACAGGCCTTTGGCAGCCGGCCGGTCTGAGTCCGGCTGGGCTGAGTCCGGCTCCGCTGATCCGCCAAGACCTCACGCCACGTCGATCCCGCCGGAGGTACGGAGCTACCTGGACGGGAGTTTTCACCTCAATCTGGCGGATCCAAGGCTGGCGGAGCTGCTCGACCGCTGCGGGGTTGCCGAGGACGGCAGCTTCGCAGCTGCGGGGAGTGAGGTCGGTACCGGCTGCGGATCCGCCACCCGGAACGATCCGGACCGGGTGCTCTGCCTGGAGCGGCTGGTGGACCGCTACATCGAGAACAAATCCCTGGCCTATGGATTTGCCGGCCTGGAGGAGATCCTGGATGGCAGGGAGGGGGACTGCACGGAGCATGCCCTGCTGCTGGTCGCCCTGCTGCGCAAAGCGGGATTTCCTTCGCGCCTGGCCTACGGGCTCATCCTGACCGAGAGCGGATTCCTCGGCCATGCCTGGGTGGAGCTGTTCGCCGGAGGGCACTGGCGTTGGCTGGACCCCTCGTTTCCCGGAGGCCGCCCCTACGGATTGAAGGTCCGGCTCGGTGTGATGGATCCCGCTCAACCGATCTGGGCTTCTTTGAGCCTTTCCCTGCTGCAGGTGATAGGAAGCGTGGAAGCCGAGATCCTGGAAACGGAGCCGTGATGAGGATCGGCGTTCGGGCGGTCGAACTTGGCGATTTGAAGGGCGGGCGGGATCTGCTGCAGAGCGGCTTTTGGGGCGCTTTCCGGCGGCAGCTCGGCTGGCGGGCCCGGGCCTTCTGCTGCAGCTACCGGGACAGGGAGTTCGATCTGCTGGTGCTCGTGCGCCGGCTGCCCCTGGGCATGGAGATGGCCTACGTGCCTCACGGGCCGGAACTGTCCGAACCCATTCTCGATCCGGAGCGCTTTCTGATCGACCTTGTCGCCGCGCTGCGGCCGCAGCTGGGGCGTTGCCTGTTCCTGCGCTACGATCTGCCCTGGGGTACGGAGGGCCTGGGCAATCATCCACCGCCCCTGGAGTGCAGAGGGGCTCTACACAAGGCATCGATGGATATCCAGCCTCCCAGTACCGTGATCCTGGATCTCGGCGCCGGTGAAGAGCAGCTGCTGGCCGCCATGAAGAGCAAGACCCGCTACAACATCGGTCTGGCGGCCAAAAAAGGGGTCGAGATTTCGATTGCCCGTTCTCAGCCCGCGGAGCCGGGCTTGCCCCCAGGGGAACCGGGCAAGTCCGAGGCGGGAGAGATCCTGGATTCGGCGTTGGCCGAGTGGTATCGGCTGTACGAGGAGACAGCCCGCCGGGATCGCATCACCCTGCACAGCAAAGATTATTACAAAGCGTTGTTCTCCCTGGCCGGCAGCTACGGGGAGGGAGCCCCGGAACTGTACCTGCTGACAGCCGGACACGAGGGGGAATTGCTGGCCGGGATCATTGTTGCCGTGATGGGGGAGGGAGCCTGGTACCTGTACGGCGCCTCCTCGGATCGCAAACGCAACCTGATGCCCAGCTATGGCCTGCAGTGGCGGGCGATCCAGCTGGCCCGGGAGCGGGGCTGCCGCTTCTACGACCTGTTCGGGATTCCCCCGAGTGAGGATCCGCAGCACCCGATGCACGGTCTGTTCCGCTTCAAGACCGGCTTCGGCGGGCGGGTGCTCAACCGCCTGGGCTGCTATGACGTGAGTATGCGCCCGCTGCCGTACCGCCTGTATCGCGCTGCCGAACATCTACGCAGCGCCTACTACCGCAGGTGGCGGAAGCACCTCGCCCGGAGGTAGATCAAGTCCGGGGTAGGTGTATGGTCACCGACTCCTTCTCTTTGACGGTGTAGCGTTTTTTCCCCACCATTATGTCCACCGGCTGCTTCTTGCTCTCGGTGAGCTTCTTGACGGTCAGCTCCTCGCGAGTGAGGGTGACGTGAAACCAGTTGCGGCGGTGGCTCAGTTTGAAGGCGAGGCGCCGCCAATGGAGGGGCAGCTGCGGCTCGAATAGGATCGCATCCTTGAACAGGCTGACGCCGGCGAAGGCCTTGATCACCAGGTCGAGGGTGCCCCCCATCACGCCGGTGTGAATTCCCTCTTCCGTGGTGCCGCCCTGGATATCCTCCACATCGCTCTTGAGGGCGGTGTGGAACCAGCGCCACATATCCTGGCGGTGGCCCTGCAGGTACTTCAGCACTCCCGCGTGCACGATGAAGCTCAAGGTGGAGCCGTGACTGGTGCGTTGGACGTAGTACTCGTAGTTCTTGCGCATCAGCTCCAGCTCGTCACCAACCTTGTAGCCCATCAGCTCGAGGATGTGCTTCACCTGCCCGGGGGACAGCAGGTAGTAGATCATCAGCACGTCGGCCTGTTTGCTCAAGCGGTAGCGATCCGGAGAATCCCCCTCGGCCTTTAAGATGCGGTCCAGCCGGCCGATGTTGCCGTACTTGCTCCGATAGCTCTCCCAGTCCAGTTCCTTGAGGTCCATGTAGCCGTCGAACTGGGAGATGATTTGATCCTTGGAGATGACCACATTCATCCTGCTCACGATATCCCGCCACAGCTTCATCTCCTCGGGCTTGAATCCGGTCTTCTCCACAAGGATACGCATATCCTTTTTGGGAAGGTACTCGAGGGTCTTGATGGTCTTGTGCATCAGCCAACCGACCAGGATGTTAGTGTAGGCATTGTCGTTCAAACCGCCGGCTTGCGCATCGGCATCCGGATACTTTTCGTGAAACTCATCCGGACCCATCACGCCCCGAATGTGATAGTGCTTGTCCTCCGAGCTGTATTCGGCAATGCTGGCCCAGAAGCGGGTGGTCAGGATCAGGATCTCCGCCCCGTATTCGTTGATGAACTCCAGGTCCCCGGTGCAGTAGAAGTACTCCCAGACGCTGTAGGCCACGGCGATCGAGACGTGCCGCTGGCGGCTGCTCAGGTCCGGATCCCACTTGCCGGAGACGGGGTTGAAGTGAATGACTTGAGTTTCCTCGTGGCCGTTGTCCGCCGTCTGCCAGGGGTACATGGTACCCCGGTAACCGTGATCATGGGCGTACTCCCGGGCTCCTTCCAGGCGCCGGTAGCGGTACAGCAGCAGGGCCCGGGCGATCTCTGGGAAGTGCAGGTTGTAGAAGGGATAGATGAACAGCTCGTCCCAGAAGATATGACCCCGATAGGCCTCCCCGTGAAGACCCCTGGCGGGCATACCCGCATCGATATGGCGGTTGTGCGGACTGGCGGTGCAGAGCAGGTGATAGATGTGCAGCCGCAGGGCCTGCTGGGCGAAGCGATCCCCTTCGACATGGATGTCCGCTCGATCCCAGAGGCTGCGCCAGGCTCGCTCGTGGGCGTCCCGCAGATCGGAGAACCCGGGCTTCTTCGCCAGGGAGGTCCGGGAAGACCCTCTAGGATCGGTGACGTCCCGATCTTTCGAGGTGTAGAGGCTGACGATCTTCTCCAGAGTGTACTCCTGTCCCTGCCGGGCGGTGAAAGCGAACTGTTCGGCGATCAAGCCCACATCGTGCTCCACCTGCCGTTCCCCCTGCAGAGGCTTGCCGTCGCAGAGCAGGGCATGGCGGGCCTGCATGTAGACTCTCACTTTCGAGGTTACGGTTTGAACTTCCAGGTTGATCGCCCCTTCCGCCTCGCTCACCGAGATGGGGGTCAGGTGCTTTGAGTTCAGCTCACGGTAGCGCGGAACCCCGTAGTTGATCACCGTGCCGTCGAGGCACGAGCGAAGCCTGATCCTGCCGGACCAGTTTTCCGGACGTACGGTGAAGCGAAATCCCCCCAGGTGCGGGTCGGCCATACTGGCCAGTCGCTCGGAGGTGATGGTCGTGATCCGACCCTTACTATCTTTGAAGCTCAGGCGGCGGCTCATCACGGCTTCGCGAATATCCAGGGAATGCCGGTAGTCGATGAGCTCGAAATCCAGAGGGGAGCGGAACTTCCCGTTTGCGATGGCCACTTCGATCAGCAGCCAGTTTGGACAGTTGACCAGATCGTTGTTGGTGATGGTTTTTCGGAATACGACGCTGGGCAGGGAGTTGTAGACCCCGGCGATGTAGGTCCCGGGGTAGTGGACGACCTCATCGGCTCTGTTGGCCTCGAAGCAGCCTCGGGTGCCGAAATAGCCGTTGCCCACGGTGGTCAGGGTTTCCCGCAGCCGCTCCCGCGCCGGCTCGAAGCCGTGATACACTATTCTCCAGCTGTCCCCTTCCAGGTCGCGGGAGAACCAGCGCTCGATATCCTTCCAGGACAGCTCCTTCAAGTCGTGAACAACGATGTCCGCACCGGATGCCCGCAGAGGCTGGAGATCGCCGGTCCTGGCGATACCGATAACCAGGGCGAAGTTTCCCCTGCGGCCGGCTTCGACCCCGGAAATCGCATCCTCCACCAGAATCGAGGAGCCGGGATCCACCCCCAGGCTGTCCGCGGCAACCAGAAAGATATCCGGTTCGGGCTTCCCCTTCAGGCCGAGCTCCCGGGATACGGTGCCGCCTACGATGTCCTCGAACAGGCTGTCCAGGCCGGTTTTCTCGAGGATGAACTGGCAGTTCATGCTGGAGGAGGCCACGGCCACCTTCACCCCGCGCCGTTTCATGCTCTTGATGAGATCGATCGTGCTCTGGTAGATCTCGACTCCATCCGTAGCCACCAGCTCCCGAAACAACTCATTCTTTCGGTTGCCCACCCCGCAGACACTCAGCCGGCTGGCGGCATCCGTGGGTTTGCCGAAGGGGATGAAAATATCCCGGGATTCGAGGAAGGACTTCACCCCCTGGTAGCGGGGCTTCCCGTCCACGTAGGGGACATAGTCCTCCTCGTAGGTAAAGGAACGTTTCTGTTCCTCCGACAAGCCCTTGCGCTTTGATAGAAACGTGTCGAAGGTCTGCTTCCAGGCATTGAAATGGACCTTGGCGGTCTGGGTGATCACACCATCCAGATCGAAGATCGCTCCGCTGCAGCAAAACGGCTGTTTCATCCTCTCTCCCTTCCCAGTTGATTCAGGCAGCAGACCAGAACATCCGGCTCGCTCACGAAATGAACCCGTTCGGAGGTGCGCCGGACCGCCTCCTGCAGCTCCCGGTCCCGGGTCACGAAGACCGTCCAGGGATCCGGCGATTTTTCCGAAGCTGCCGTGACCATGTGGATATCCGAAGCGGTGTCGCCGCAGACCAGATTTTCGCCTCTTTTCAGGTCGAGACCGAGCTCCGTATCGAGGAAGAGGATCCCGTCCCCCTTGTCGAAGTCCTTGAGCCCCGACTCCCCCTCGACCGTGAGTATGATCTCGATATCTTTCCCGGTATCCTCTATCCTGAAATATAGACCCTCGGGATCGATATCACAGATCAGCTCCCGGATCACCCCGGCGAATCCTTCCGATTCCGCTTCAGGGATGGAGCCGTAGATATCCTGTCTCGCCACGGTGGTCTGCCCGAACTTGAACTGCAAACCCGAACCGATCAGAGCGAAAATTTCGTAGCCCGGGTCCCGGAGCAGTTCGGTAAGGCGCCGATTGAGCCGCTCCAGCTGCCTCTGCTTGTCCGCTTCGATGGCCAGGGCGCCCCGCCGCCCCCTCTCATCCAGATACTCCCGGCCCTTGGAACCGGCCAGAACGAAGGCGCCGGGCGGACTGACCGTGAGATCCTCCAGGCCGCCGTCGGAAAGCGGGGCGGAGGTCAGGATTAGCGCATGCCTGACCGCTGCGCCGGCGAACCTGGAGAGAAAAACCGCGTTGTAGATCGATTGAATCGAAGAAAGATAGCGGCCGCAGTAGTTGTTCACCGTCCCGTCCCGGTCCGTGATCAGGCAGCCGAGGGGAAAGCTCATGGCGGCGCAGAAGGCGAGGGCGCTGTCCAACTCTTCCCGAAATCCGGGATGGAGCTCGGACATGCGGGCCAGCAGAGCCTCTTCCCCCTGCTCGAGGAACAGGAGGTCTTTCTCCAACTCGTCGATTTCGTAGTCCAGCTCCAGATGGATCGCCCGGCTGCCCGCCCGCCGTTTGCCTGATCCGCCGGCGGAAAGCTCGAAGCGGCCGTCCCTGACCGGAATCCGTTTCAAGGCGGCCAGGCTGGAACCGAGACGTTCGGCATCCCCGGGGCCGGGGTTCCCCCCCGCCAGGATGCGGGCGACCAGCCGTCGGCGTGCCTTCCCCGTTTGCTGCATGAGGGTGTAGAATTGCTGGATCGTCCGTATCTCCTGATGCATGAGCTTGGGCCGCGACGAGAGATCTACTTACCCTATCGGGATTTGTTTAAAAATATCAACCACCCGCCGCGGTTTCCGCGAGGATCGACTGTACACCCCGAACCGGGATTGTCAGCCATTCGGGTCGTTCCTTCAGCTCGTGCACCACACCGGTTATTCCCTTGTCCAGCAGAAAGGCGCGCAGAAGGATTCTCTGCTCGGCCTCGTCGGCCGGAAGGATGCCCGTCTGACTCATGGCCTTCCGGTAGGAGGAGAGGAACAGGCGGCTGACGGATCGATACCAGAGGGAGGCGTAGGGTTCCAGGCTTGCCAGGTCCTCGGGGTGGGCCGCCGTGTGCTGGTAAAGGGCTCCATAGGCGGCGTAGTAGAAAGAGCGGATCATATCCGCCACATCCCGGAGGGGAGAGTATTTCAAGCGCCGGGCGCCGGGGGGAAGCCCGGGTTCTCCCTCGAAGTCGATGATCATGAAGTCCCGACCCGTGAACAGAACCTGGTAGAGGTTGTAGTCCCCGTGTACCCTGGTTTTCATCCCGGAGATCTTGTGCCCCACGATCTCCATCAGGGCTGCCAGGATGTCCTCCCTTCCGGACAGCAGCGCCCGGATCTCCCGCTTTTGATCCGTCTCGAGCCCGGGCAGCGCGCCCTCCAACACAAGGAAGCTGCGCAGGACCCTGCTGCGCAGGGATTGATAGAGGGATCGCTGATAGAGTTTGGAGAAAGGCTCTGGAGCGAACAGCGGGTCGGATTTGTCCGAAGACAGGGCGCCGTGCATCTCCGCGGTGCGTTTGCCCAACAGCTCGGCGAATTGGACGTAGAGGCTGCCGATGAGCCCCTGGACAGTGGCACTGATCTGCCCGTGATCGGCGTCCAGAGGCGAACCGGATTCGAGGTCCGCCTCCACTACGCCCCGGTCCCCCATCAGAACCTCTTCGTAGAAGCGACTCAGAGCGCCCTGCAGCAGTGTCCAGGCATCCCCCTGATTGGGAACGTACTCCTGAAGCAAGGCTATGACCAGGGCATCGGAATCCGGCCGGCGGTACTCCAGGCTGGCCAGGTAACGGGGAACACAGGTGAAGCGGGCCACATCGCTCAGGTAGCGGACCATTTCCGTGTCGGGATTGGAGCCATCCTCGAACCGCCTGTACAATTTCAGATAGAGTCGATTGTCGAACACGATGGAGGTGTTGCACGCTCCGCCCCGCACGGACTGTTCGCCGGGCTCCCCTATCACCCGGGAGGAGCCAACTCCCTGCTGGATCTCTTCCGGTACTCGCTTTTTGCTGAACAGCCGGCTCGACAGCTCCCCCAGCCGTCCTTTGATCTTTCTCCGACCAAGGAGCAGTCCGTGAAGAAGTCGATGAACCTCCTCACTAAAACCCCCGTCGTACAGCAGTCCCCAGGAACCGTCCACGGTCAGACGGGCGATGATCTCGAATTTGAAACGTTCCATCACATCCAGGGTCTGCTCCTGAGCGGCAAAGGCTAGAGGCAGGAGGTACAACTGGGTGGGATCATCGCCGTACTCCGTCTCCAGGATGAGCAGCAGCGGCCCCTCGCCGTTCGGGAAAAGGCGCAGCTCCTCCACGATCCGTACCCTTCGCAACTGTCTGTCCCCATCGGCATACCAGCAGCGGTTCACCAGATAGGCCGGGAGCACCTTGTTTTCGAATGTCTTCCTTGCCTGCCCCCGGAGCACCTCCATCCAGGAGCCCTGTACGGAAAGTTCCATAGTGTCTCCGGCATCGCGCAAACGCACCGCTTCCCGTTCCTGGGCCAGGCTCAACCAGAGAAATCCGTAAGGACCCAGGTTGAGGCGGTAGGGCTCCTCGCCGACGTCGGGAAAACGATGCTGGCTGAACACCTCTCTGGGGGTAAAGGAGGAAAATCCGGCCAGGTCGAGCTCCACGACCTGGTGAAAGCGGGACAGGTTGGTTACCACCAGGAGGGTCTCGCCCTGCCAGTTGCGGGTGAAGGCCAGCACCCGGGGGTTTTCGGGAAAGAGGAACTGCAGGTCTCCCCGGGCCAGGGGTTGGACGTTCTTGCGTATCGAAATCAGTCGCTTCATCCACCACAACAGGCTCGAAGGATTTTTCGATTGGGTTTCCACGTTCACCGCTTCGAAGTGGTACTCCGGATCGATGATCACCGGCAGATACAGCTGCTGCGGTCCGGCCCGGGAGAAGCCGGCGTTGCGGTCGGCGCTCCACTGCATCGGCGTGCGCACCCCGTCCCGGTCACCGAGGTAGTAGTTGTCCCCCATCCCGATCTCATCCCCGTAGTACAGCGTCGGCGTGCCCGGCAGGGAAAACAGCAGGATATTCATCAGCTCGATCTTCCTTCTGTCATTGCCGAGCAAAGGAGCCAGACGCCGGCGAATGCCCAGGTTGAGGCGGGCCCTGGGGTCCTGGGCGTAGAAGCGATACATCTGGTCCCGCTCCTCGTCGGTGACCATTTCAAGGGTCAGCTCGTCGTGATTTCTCAGGAACATGGCCCACTGGCAGTTCTCGGGGATCGCCGGAGTCTGCTCCATGATGTCGACCAGGGGAAAGCGGTCCTCGATGGTCAGGGACATGTACAGGCGGGGCATCACGGGGAAGTGGTAGCAGAGATGGCATTCGTCCCCCGCTCCGAAGTAGGCTACCGCGTCCTCCGGCCACTGGTTAGCCTCGGCCAGGAACATCCGGTCGGGAAACTTCCGCTCGGTGTGGGCCCGCAGCTCCCTGAGGAAGGCGTGGGTTTCGGGAAGGTTTTCGCAGTTGGTGCCCTCCCGCTCGTAGAGGTAGGGAATCGCGTCCAGGCGCATCCCGTCCACCCCCATGTCGAACCAGTAGTCCAGCACCCGGAGGATCTCTTTGCGCACCTGGGGATTGTCGTAGTTCAGGTCGGGCTGATGGGCGTAGAAGCGGTGCCAGTAGTAGGCTCCGGCTGCCGCATCCCAGTTCCAATTCGAGGTTTCGGTGTCTTTGAAGATGATTCGGGCTTCGGTGTAGCGGTCCCAGGTGTCGCTCCACACGTAGTAATCACGGGCGGACGAACCGGCCGGTGCCCGCCGGGCTCTCTGGAACCAAGCGTGCTGATCCGAGGTGTGGTTGATCACCAGCTCGGTGATGACCCGGATATCCCGTTTGTGGGCCTCCTTGAGGAAGCGACGGAAATCCGGCAGGGTCCCGTAGTTCGGATGAACCCGGTAGTAATCGGCGATGTCGTACCCGTCATCCCTCAGGGGCGAGGGGTAGAAGGGCAGCAGCCACAGCGCGGTAACGCCCAGGTCAGCCAGGTAGTCGAGCTTCTGCGTCAATCCGCGAATATCCCCGATCCCGTCGGCGTTGCTGTCGAAGTAGCCCTTGACGTGCAGCTCGTAGATGACCGCGTCTTTATACCACATCCTCTTCCTCAACCGGACAGTGCGGTCAACAGCCGTTCGACCTGGTAGTTCGAGCTGTCCTTGGCCTCGTGGATCTGATCGAGGACGGTTTTACGGTTGCGTATTATCTGAGCACAGCGTGCCGGATCTTCCGAGGCCGTGTTTACGGCATCCACAACGGCTATCAGATACAGTCCGGTCAGCAGCTGGTCCAGAGACTCGGCGTTAAACCAGAGGATCTCCTGGTAACGGTTGATCCTTAAAGTTTCTTGCACTTCCGTATCCCCCAGGAGGGTGCGCAGTACCCGGGCGGCCTCCGCCGAAAGGGCTTTCTTGCCCGTCGCCTGGTTCTGTTTTGATTGATTCCGCGGTGTAGCCGGGGACGAGGTACCTCCGGAGGGCGGCGTTTCGAACCACAGCTGATGGCTGGTAAGGACCTTGATCAGGGTCAGGGCGCTGTGCTGCTCTTCCGTGCTGAGTCCCTGCCCTTCGAAAGCCGAAAGCAGCAGCTTGCCCAGCAGCCATTCGTCGATCCAGCTGCGGCTCTGCAAGACCCTCTGCCCCGCTCCGGCGATACCTCCCAGGGCGTGGACGAACAACCACCCGAGAAGGGTTGCCCAGGTGAAGGATTCGCTGCCCAGAGGCCGCCGCTCTTGAGTTTCAGCGCTGCCCTGCAGCAGCGCACGAAGCTCCCTTCCGATCGCCCGGTTTTGCTTCTGCCGAGGCAGCAGGGCCTCCAGGGAGGGAAGATCGAGGCAGGCGAGGAGTTTGCCTTTCAGCTCCCCGGCCAGGGCATCGGCGTCTCCCGGCGCGCCTGAGAAATCCTTCACGCTACGACTGAGACGGTCGATCGACTCCGCTATATCCCCATCGGGCAGGCGGGAGCGCCGCTGCTCGAGATCGTCCCGCCGGGCTGCCATCAGCCGCCCGAAAGTAGCCGCGTTGATCAGTGCCCGGATAGGCTGCTGAACCGGTCTCAGCAGGATTTCCTGCAGGGCCGCGTCCATGTCCGGTACGCCCCTGCCGTTCAGGTAGTCGGCCAGGGCGGCGTAGGGCCGCTCGGGGCTGTCCGGGACCTCCCGGAAGTCGAGGAACACGTGGGCGCCGTAGGCGTGGAGCTCTACGTATAGGCCCCGATCATGCAGATCCCGGCAGCGGCGCAGATACTCCAGACCGCTCAGGTGGTCCCGGAAGATGCAGTACCTGTTTTCGTCGTGGGTGAGGCCCAAGCCCTCGCCCAGGGAACGCTGTACCAGGCTCCTGCCGTTCCCGCTCTGAACGGAAATGGGGGAGGAGAGGTGAATCCAGCCGCCGGTTTCCGCGTAGCGGTTGTGATAGACCACGAGCGCCCGCCCGCCCCCGGAGCCGCCGAGGCGATTCGAGTAGGCGAATACGTCCTGGTTCACCCCGCCCTCAGCCTGGAAATCGTAGAGCAGGAAGTGCTCTACTCCGGCAAACAGGGCTCTTCTGTGCAGGATGGGAAAGATCTCCCGCTCATGGCGCTGCACCAAATCCTGATCGGCCGATTCATCCCAATAGGCTCGCCTGTACTCCATTCCGTATTTTTCCGTCAATCCCTCCACCTGTCCGTGGCCGAACATCGGCAGGCCGGGAAGCGTGGCCATCAGCAGGCAGACGCCGAAGTACTTGTCCCCCTTTCCGAATTGGGCTACGGAGGTTTCCTCGTCGGGATTGTTCATGAAGTTGACGAAGCGTTTGAGGATCTCCGGGTTGAACTCCAGGGTGTTCTTGATGACCTGACGGTACTCGGCGTTCGCCTCGTTCTTGAGCATATTCATGAAGGCGCTGTTGTACACCCGGTGCATGCCCAGTGTGCGCACGAAGAAACCCTCCAGCATCCAGAAGGCTTCGGCAAGCAGCAGCGTGTCCGGAGCTTCCCGGGCCACCCGGTCCACGACCTCCCTCCAGAATTCCTTGGGCATGGCCTCGTCGATATCCCTGCGGCTCATCCCCTGGCCGGCTCGGGAGGGGATGTCGCCCCCTGAACCCGGTTCGGGGAACCAGAGCCGCTGGAAGTGCTTCTTGGTCAGGGTCATGGCCGCATCGAAGCGAATGATCGGAAAGGACCTGGCCACGTGCAGGATCGTCTGGATGACCGCTTCCCGGACCTGGGGATCGAGAAAGTTCAACTGGGCCGTGTCGTTCCAGGGCATGCTGGTACCGTCGTTGCCGTGGTAGATGTAGCGCTCCTCCCCGCTTCCCCGGTCTATGCGCTTGAACACCACCGCCGCGTCGCTGCGGCTGTAGTAGTGGTCTTCTATCTGGATGGTGACCCCGGAATGCGGTGACAGGTCGGCACCTCCGAAGGTATAGGAGGGAAAGGGGCTGTAGGGCAGGGAGACAAACCAGCTAGGATGCTCGATCACCCAGCGGGAATCGATGCCCATATGATTGGGAACCATGTCCCCGGCCATGCGGATTCCCCTCTGCCAGGCCCGGCCCTTGAGGTTGTTGAAGGCCTCCCAGCCGCCGAGATCCGGTGATATGTCGTAGCGGGAGAGGCTGTAGGCGGAGGCCTCGGCTTCGGGGTTTCCGCACATCTGTTTGATCCGCTTCGAGGCGGAGCTTCGCTCCCACAGTCCGATCAGCCACAGCGCCGTGAATCCCCAGCGGGCCAGGCGGTCCAACTCCTCGTCGGGGACCTGATCCAGACGATGCAAATCCCGCCGGTAGCGTTTGGACAGCTGATCGAGCCATACGTAGGTGTTCTTGGCAATCATCACAACCCGGGGCATCCAGTCCAGATCCTGACTGAAGGCCTCCAGGTCCGCCTCCAGACCGGTGAAATCCACGATCCGGGCCGGACCGGCGCCCAGACCCCGGAGGCGGCTCTCCTCCTCGATCAAATCCAGGCTGCCCAGCAGACGGTACAGGTAGTCCCCCAGCAGGTATCCCCAGCGGCGGCGGATGTATTCGAGCTGGCCGGTCAATGAGTGGGGATGGGCCACGGCGGGGCTGCGGAGCATGGTGATCAGGTCCTGTTCCTCCGGACCGAAACAGGGTTCCTCCGCGAAGAACTCCCCCAGGGCTTCGATGGCCGGCAGGTAGGCGGTTCGTTTCTCCAGAGCTTCATCATCGAACAACTCGAGGTAGGGGGAGAAGGCGGGATTCTTATTGGCCAGCCAGAGAAGCAGCAGCTCCTCGATCGCCATGCGGCGGTGGGAGACCTCGCGGGTCCTGCCCTTCAACCAGACCTCCGGGTCGGTGCGCTTGCGATACACCTCGACCGGCGGAAAGTGATCGGTAAAGCCGATCAGGGTCCGGTTCAGCTTCGCCTTGCCTATCCGTTTTTCGACAAAGGACAGGGCCCGATCAACGGCTTCGGGGCTCATCTCCGCCTGGAAGCGCTGCACCACGAAGTGGAGGATCTCATCGATCAGGCCCATGGCGTTGATCTGGCCGGCCTTCACGGCGGTTTCCGGATAGCGCAGCAGATCCCGTCGGCTGTTCATCCTCTGGGCGAAGATCCGGGATGCGTGGAAGTTCGCCAGGATCACGTTGCCGTTGAGGGCGAAGAGGGATTCGTCGAAATCGTACAGATCCCGAGCGTGGCGGGAGATGTGGAATTCCATCATGACGTGATTTCGTACAGCAGCCGGCGCAGCTGCGTCGGGGATTCCAGGTAGTAACGGGCCTCGGAGATGTCCATGCCGATTTTTATCGTATAAGCCGTTGCCGGAAGTTCGCTGAACATGACCTCGTCGTTGTTGTCGTCTCCGGCAGCCATGATAAACTTCCAGCTGTTGCCGGACAACCACTTTGAAACCGCTCTGGCCTTGCTGACGTTCACCGGTTTGATCTCCAACACGCTCTTTCCCTCCAGTACGTCCAGATTCAAATCCCCTGTAAAACTGAACAGGATATCCTTGAACTCGCTGGCCCGAAGCGCGGCAAGCTCCGGCTCGGCATTCCGGTAGTGCCAGGCCAGGGCGTACTCCTTTTCTTCGACCGTGGAGCCCGGGGTTCGATCCTTGAACAGCTGAAAGATGGGGAGCAGCTGCTCCTTCCAATCGTTGCTGAGGGCTTCGCTGAGCCGCCACTCCCGTCCCTTGGGCTTCAGCCAGGCGCCGTGACAGGCTATCAAGCTCACGTTCAGCTCTGCGAACCAGTCGTTCATGATGTTCCGCATGCGGCCGCTGGCCACCACCACGTCGTTTGACGGGTCTGAGGCCAGGGCGCTCAACAGCTCGACCAGTTCCCGGTCCGGAGACGCCTTGCGGGGACGGCCGCTGAAGGGCACCAGGGTGCCGTCGTAGTCCAGGATGATCAGTCGCGTTTCGGCCTGCCGATAGGAGGCGATCAGCTCGTCTTTGAACGAACCGGCCATCCTCTTCATCAGGTAACTCTCCTGAACCTCCCGAACCTGTTTCAGCTTGTTGAGGAAGTCCTTGGTCCAGGCGACGATATCGTAGCGGCTCAGCCGCTCGTTCATCACGGCGTTGCGTTCGAGCTGCTCCTCCTTGTCCATCTCCAGAGCCGTCTTCAGGGCGGCGGCGATCTCCCCGCTGTTGTTCGGGTTGATCAGCAGAGCCTCTCCCATCTCCCGGGCCGAGCCGGCCGTTTCGCTAAGTATCAGCACACCCCCCGAGTCCCTGTGGGTGGCCACGAACTCCTTGGCCACCAGGTTCATCCCGTCCCGCAGAGGGGTGACCAGGAGCACATCGGCCAGGCCGTAGAAGGCGGAGAGGCGATCGAAGGCGAACCCCCGGTAGAAGTAGTGGATGGGAACCCAGCCGATGGTACCGTAGCTCCCGTTGATCGTGCTGATCTGCTCATCCACCTCCTTCTTCAGAGCCCGGTAGCGATGAACCTTGGTTCGCGAGGGTACGGCGATGAGCAGCAGCACCACCTTCTCCAGGTACTGAGGATTGTGTTCCAGCAGCAGCTCGTACCCTTTGAGGCGTTCGGGGATCCCCTTCGTGTAATCGAGGCGGTCCACCGAGAGGATCACCTTGAAACCTTTCAGCTCCCGGGCGGCCGTGGCCAGCTGTTTTTTCACATTGCCGTCCGACAGGGCGGTGGAGTACTTCTTGTAGTCGATGCCCATGGGAAAGACGTCGACCCTGCTCAATCTTTGTTCGTGCTGGACGTAACCCATGCTGTTTTCCACGCCCAGCAGGCGGCGAACGCTGGAGATGAAGTGGCGGGCGTAGTCGTAGGCGTGAAATCCGATCAGGTCGGCGCCGAGCAGTCCGGTGAGGATCTCTGTCCTCCAGGGTAAGAGGCGGAACACCTCGAAGGAGGGGAAGGGGATGTGCAGGAAGAAACCGATTCGGGCCTCCGGGACCTTCTCCCGGATCATTTGCGGAAGAAGCATCAGCTGGTAGTCGTGAATCCAGATCGTGTCATCCGCACCCGCCACTTCCAGCACTTTTTCCAGGTAGATCGAGTTGACCCTCCTGTAGGATTCCCAGAAGGTGTTGTCGTAGTACGCGTAGCTGGGGAAGTAGTGGAACAGGGGCCATACAATGTTGTTGCAGAAGCCGTAGTAGAAACTCTTCAGCTCCTCCCGGGTAAGGTCCACCGGGATGCTGTTGTACTTCTGTCTCAAGACGGGGACGATTTCCCGTCTGTCCTCCTCGGACAGTTCGTCCGCCGGCAGACCGGGCCAACCGATCCAGAGGAGTTTATACTCCTGGTCGAGGGAGCTCAAGCCCGTTGCCAGCCCGCCCATGCTCGGTTTGAACTCGAGTTTCCCCTTTTTCTTTTCCACGGACACGGACAGTCGGTTGGAGATGAGTATCAGATTTGCCATATCTCGTACTATCAGTTTATTGGGATTGGAGCATCCCATCAAGGATGCTCCGGGGAAGTTCTCAGGTTGTATTATAACGACGGCGCGATATGGAGGGTGATTCCCAGGCTGCGGATGTGCTCGGCGTACTCCGTTGGAATGCCGCTGTCGGTCACCACGGTCGTGATCTCGGACAGATCGGCAAAGTAGGCCGGCTGAATCGTGCCGAACTTGCTCGAGTCTGCCACGAGGATTCGATCCAGGGAGGAACGGATCGATGCTCGCTTCACCTCGATTTCGTATGCATTCGTACAGGTCACCCCGAGTTTTTCACTGATCCCGCTGGCCGAGAGAAAGGTCTTGTTGGCCCGGTAGCGGTTGATCAGCTCGACGCCCTCCGGACTCTCGAATACCAGACTGTTCTCGTGCAGCCGGCCGCCGGCGAACACGAGTGAGCAGCTTTCCCGGCGCTGAACCTCGACCAGGATGTTGAGAGCCCAGCAGAGCACGCTCAGCCGGAGCGTGTTCGGAATGCTTTTGGCGAGGTATTCGGTGGTCGAGCCGCCGTCGATGATGATGATGTCTCCCTCCTCCAGTAGCGTTGCGGCCTTTGCGCCGATAGCCATCTTCTGCTCCCGCCGCCGGGCTCCGGCTTCGGTCAGGGAGTAGCGGGAGGATCCCACGATGCCCGGATTCAGCACGGCTCCGGAATGAAGGACCTTTACGATATTGTCCTGGGCCAGCAGATTCAGGTCCCTTCGGACCGTCATCTCCGACACGGACAGCCGTTCCGCCAGTTCCGCCAACGTGGCGGCGTTTTGGACCTGGAGGATTTCGACGATTGCTCCCAGACGATCTCTGCGATTGTTCATACGAATCCTTCCATTATAACAGAATTGCTGTGAAGATCAAGAAAAAGATCGGGAAATCTGTAAATTTTATCACAAACTGCTTGACATACTAGGAATATTTCACATAAAATTATAATTAGTGGTAAAATTATTACGATAATAATGAATATTTGTTACGATAATAACAATATAAAGAAATTGATGTGCAGGAGGAAACATGGCTGAGGTTTATTCGAATGCATTGGGAATGATCGAGTGCCGCGGTTTCGCCGCCATGGTCGAGGCTTCCGACGCGATGGTCAAGGCCGCCAAGGTGGAACTGATGCGCTACGAGAAAACCGGGGGCGGTTACGTGACCGCGATCGTACGCGGTGACGTGGCCGCGGTGCGCGCCGCCCTGGACGCCGGCGGGCGGGCTGCAGAACGGGTAGGGGAGGTAATCTCCATCCATATCATTCCGCGGCCCCACGGCAATGTGGACAGCGCCCTGCCTCTGGGTCTGCAGCAGGAATCGACGTAGGATGGGTGACAATCATGGCTGAAGAGCGTATCGACCTGAGAACCTATATCTTTCTCGACTCGCTGCAGTATCAGATGGCCTCCTTCATGGCAACGACCTCCCGGGGATACTACCCGGTGGCGTTGCAGGCCTGTATGATCGTCGAGATCTCTCCGGGAATCGAGATCAACAGATTCACCGACATTGCCCTCAAGGCGACCAACGTCACCCCCGGAATCCAGTTCGTCGAACGCCTGTTCGGTCTGTTGGAGGTGCACTCGGACAGCCAGGCAGATGCCCGCCAGGCCGGGGCGGCCATCCTCCGGGAGCTGGGGCGCAGCGAAGAGGAGCGGATGAAGCCGCGAATCCTCACCAGCCAGCTGATCAAGAACATCTCCGACCACCACGCCCAGCTGATCAACAAGATCCGCTACGGGAACATGGTGCTCCGGGGGGACACCCTCTACGTCCTGGAGATCGAACCCTCCGGGTATGCCTACTTCGCGGCCAATGAGGCGGAGAAGGCCTCCCATATAAATATCATCAACGTCCAGGGGGTGGGCCGTTTCGGCCGGGTGTACATTGCCGGGGAAGAATCGGAGGTGCTGGTCAGCAAGGAGATCGTGGAATCCCGCTTGAAGGCCCTGGCAGGCCGTGAACCGGGCGGCCAGGCCGAGTAGCGTGAGATAAGGAGATGAGCAATGGATGAGACGTATTCCGATGCGTTGGGGATGATCGAATGCCGTGGATTTGCCGCCATGGTGGAGGCATCCGATGCCATGGTCAAGGCGGCCAAGGTGGAGCTTACCAACTATGAAAAGACCGGAGGGGGCTATGTGACCGCCGTTGTCCGGGGTGATGTGGCCGCGGTGCGGGCGGCTTTGGACGCCGGCAACCGGGCTGCCGAGCGGGTCGGAGAGGTGATCACCGTGCATATCATTCCCAGACCCCATGCGAATGTCGACGGAGTGCTGCCTCTGGGCCGCGGACCGGCCGGGGGATCGCAGGGCGGCGGCGCCGGCGGCGGATCAGCTCATGAAGGTACTCCGCCACAACCGAAGCGTTCTTCCAAGAGCGGCTGAAGAAGATGCAGCTGGCTCGAGTAACCGGGACCGTCGTCTCCACCCGCAAGGAGCAGCGGATCGAGGGCATAAAGTTCCTGCTTCTGGAGAAGATCGACGCCGCCAGCATGGGGGGCAAGAAGGACTACGTGGTGGCCATGGACTCTGTGGGCGCCGGGATCGGGGAGGTCGTGTTCTACGCCTCCGGGTCCAGCTCCCGGATGACCACGGTTACCGACGGCAAGCCCAGCGATGCCGCCATCATAGCCATCGTGGACTCGATAGACGTGAAGGGCGAACGGGTCTATCAGAAGGATCAGGCATGATCTTCGCACAGGTGGTCGGCACCGTGGTGGCCACCCGCAGGGAGGACGGCATCAGCGGTGCCAAGTACCTGCTGGTGGAGGAGTGTACCCATCAAGGTGAATCCCGGGGGCGCCATCACGTGGCTTTAGATGTAGTGGATGCCGGGGAAGGGGAGATGGTGATGATCGCCCAGGGCTCTTCCTGCAGGCAGACGAGCTTGAGTGAGCGTAAGCCCGTGGACGCTCTGATCTGCGGTATCGTGGATCTGGTGGATGAGCAGGGTCGGATTGTCTATCGCAAATAGGGAGGGGTAGGACCTTGGAGGTGGCTGTCATCGGCGTTCAGGAGTTCTCCAGCATCGCCACCGGCTTCTTCGCCCTGGACGGGATCGTCAAGGCGGCGCCGGTGCGGATTCTGGTGACCCGTATCGTCACGCCCGGGAAGCTCGTGGTCTTGTTTACCGGCGATGTGGCTTCGGTGGAGGCCTCCCTGGGCGCGGGCAGGGACTGCGGCGGGGAGGACCTGCTGGATGAGCTGTTCATCCCCAATCTTCATCACGGCGTGATTCCCGCCATAGAGGGGCCCGTTCCGGTCGAGCAGTGGGATGCCCTGGGGATCATTGAGAGCCTCTCGGTCACCGCGGGGATCGTGGCGGCGGACCTGGCCGCCAAGGAGGCGGATGTGCGCATACCGGAGATTCGGTTGGCCGGAGGAATGGGAGGAAAATCGACGATCAAAGTTATGGGCAGGCTTGAGGACGTCCAGGCCTCCCTGTCCGCCGGCGCGGGCTATGTTCAAGGCAGAGGGCTGCTCTGCAGGCAGGTGCTCATTCCCAGACCCCATCCGGACATATGGGGGCATTTGCTGAAGGCGCAGCCGGAGGTGGATGAGATATGGAAATAACCGAGGCGAGTGTGCGGCAGTTGGTGGAGCAGGTGCTCACCAGTCTGGACGGCAAGATCCTGCGTGGCGCCCCGGGGGCCGGGAGCGTTGCTTCAGGCCCTGTCGCCGGAGCCAGGCGGGGTGTGTTCCCCGACATCGATGGGTCGATCCGAGCCGCCCGCAGTGCCCACGAGGAGCTGATGGCCCGAACCCTGGAAACCCGGAGGCAGATGATTGCAGCCATGCGCTTGGCCGTGCTGAAGAATCTCGAGCGGCTGGCCGATCTGGCCGTTCAGGAAACCGGGATGGGCCGGCGGCAGGACAAGGTGCTGAAAAACAAGGTGGCCGGGGAGATGACCCCGGGGGTCGAGGATCTTAGGGCCGTGACCTTCAGCGATGATCACGGTCTTACTCTGGTGGAGCGTGCCCCCTACGGCGTTGTCGGATCGATCACCCCCAGCACCAACCCGACGGAGACGATCATCAGCAACGCCATCGGCATGATCTCCGCAGGCAACTCGGTTGTCTTCAATCCTCACCCCTCGGCCAAGGGGGTCTCAGCCTTCACCATCGATCTGCTCAACCAGGCCATAACCTCCGCCGGAGGACCGGCCAATCTGCTCTGCACCGTGGCCGAACCCACCATCCAGAGCGCCCAGGGACTGTTCGAACATTCCGATATCGATTTGCTGGTGGTGACCGGCGGCCCCGGCGTGGTGCGGGCGGCCATGAAGAGCACGAAGAAGGTCATCGCCGCCGGTCCGGGTAATCCTCCCTGTGTGGTGGATGAAACCGCGGACCTGGTCAAGGCGGGCCGGGATATCGTGAGCGGCACGGGATTCGACAACAACATCGTCTGCATCGATGAGAAGGAGATCCTGGCCGTGGCATCGATCGCCGATTCCCTGAAGGCGGAGCTCGTGAAAAACGGCGCCTACGAGCTGAACCGCAGCCAGGTGGACGCGGTCACCAGACTGGTGATTGCGGATCCGGGAAAACCGGGACACGAGGGGGCGCCGAACAAAGAGTTCGTGGGCAAGGATGCCTGCCTGATCGCCCGGGCCATAGGGGTCGATGTCCCCGGGGACACCCGCATCCTGCTCTGCGAGGTGGACGGGGAGCATCCGCTGGTCTGGACCGAGCAGTTGATGCCCGTCATTCCCCTGGTGCGCTGCAATGATGCGGATACGGCCATCGATCTGGCCGTGACCTGCGAGCACGGTTTCCGCCATACCGCGGTCATGCACTCCCGCAACATCGAGAAACTCTCCCGGATGGCCAAGGTGATGAACTGCTCCCTGTTCGTGAAAAACGGTTCGGCCTACAACGGGGTGGGATTCGGCGGAGCGGGGTTCACCTCCTGGACCATCGCCAGCCCGACCGGGGAGGGTTTGACCCGGGCTACGACCTTTAGCCGGGAACGCCGCTGCGCCCTGATCGACTACTTCAGGATCGTTTGATGAAGCTGGGTAGAGTAATCGGATCGGTGATGTGCACACAGAAGGTCGATTCCTTCGAGGGGGTGAAGCTGCTGCTGCTCCAGCCCGTGAATGAAAAGCTCGAGGCCACCGGAGATCCGCTGATCGCCTGCGACGCGGTGCAGGCCGGGCCGGGGGATCTGGTTCTGTGGGAGGGCGGCCGGGAGGCGGCCCTGGGTCTGGAGAACTGGTACAACCCCTCGGATGCCACGATCATGGGCATCGTGGACCAGGTAGACGTGGAGCAGAGCAGGGGAGATCGTGCGCCGGAGCACCGGAAGCACGGACCGCAAACCAGGGAACGCGGGGGGCGGCCATGACACTGGGACGGGTGATCGGCACGGTGGTCTCCACGGTC
>Ga0307420_1000069_pt1 | contig 44563 bp, 41 predicted proteins | sample SalMarWE160240MG_2_FD_202167 | JGI IMG/M metagenome (GOLD analysis project Ga0307420, IMG submission 202167) | Salt marsh sediment microbial communities from the Plum Island Ecosystem LTER, Massachusetts, United States - WE1602-40 | ecosystem: Environmental > Aquatic > Marine > Intertidal zone >... | reverse complement strand
TTTTTGACCGTTACTGAAGCTCCAAGTCAAAGTCAGGTAGTTGGAAGCTGTTGGCGGACTCCAATTTTTCGTAGACAGGTGCACAGTCAAGGGGGCGTTCCCCTCGTTTCTTATGTAAATGGAGGATATTTTTCTTGCGCCAGGTGATAAATAGCCCCATTTGACGAAAGTAGCAGGGCTTGTCAATTTTTCATCCGTGTAAACTTCGACGCCGATCGCCTTCAAAGTTCCAACGCTGGAAATGGTGCTACTTGTCTCAAAAAGTGACCTTGCAGTCACGATGATTAACCCGATAGGGTTAGCAGCAAAATCATGACGGCAGTTATCACGGGTGCTATCTTAACCAATTTCTTCTGTTTCGTAGCCAAACGAAGTCTACCGTATAATTTTGGCGCACGCTCAAGTGTTGCCACTTGGTCCTTCTCCCAGTCTATTACTCTCTCTACTGATGTATATATCTACATCTTACCTAAAGAGTTTTCGAAAAATAAAACGTACCTATGAAAAAAAGGATTGTATGAAAAGAGGAGTGAAGCGGCTTTTTTGCATTGCTTCTGTTTTTGCTTTCTATCCGCTTCCCACGACGTTTATGTCGAAGCTGAAGCTGCTTATTCCCGTGATACTTTCGCTGACACTTAAGGTCAGGGTAACTTGAACAGCGTCACCAGCGTTCAGTGTTCGACCATTGTAGTTCCAACTGACGGTTAGGTAGTTGGAAGCGGATGAAGGACTCCAACTAGACGTTGACATGCTCAAAGTTAAAGCAGAGGCGCCTTCGTTAAGAATGTACATCGAGTAACTTTGTGTGGCACCAGGCTCCAAGGTTCCCCAATCGATAGTAGACAGCTTGTTTGTGGAGCTTGCATCTCTATACACTCCAATGCCGACGCTTAATTTTAGAGTTCCAACTGTCGATATGGTATTGCTTACCTGTATTGCCGACATGACTTGAACTAGCATGAAACATGATAAAAGCAACAAAACCATCGTTGCGACGGTTACGTTAAAGAATTTCCGTCTAGTAAAATCTGAGCTAGAGTTATAGGTTCTCTCTAGATACCCTTGAGCTTTTTTCAACACTTCACGAATCTTTCTTGCCAGAGCTTGATTACTCACCTTTCGTTTTGCCTCCAGTCACTTTCCCCATTGCTCGATGGTATTGAGCGCATGTTTCTTAAGCGTTTTTGAAAAGTAGGCTTCAGTGACGCGTCAAGTTTGGAAAAAAATTAGTGAAGGCGCCTTAGCAAAGTTTGAGAAGTCGAATTAACCGAGTTAAGCTCGTGAATCTATGACGTTGGTTTCTGCGAACTTGCCAGAGTATCAAATGAACTCGGTTTTTCAGCTGTGGCTACGGATAAGGTCAGCGATATCATGCATTTCAGATGCTAGTTGACGGATTACGCCCACGATCAATCCAAAAAGCAGGATTAGCATCTTGATGAAGATTATGACTATGAGAGTGTTGAATTCGTTAGAAAAAGTTATTTCAGTTGGCAAAGAAAACACGTACTGAAAGATTGACGAAAAAACCAAAAAAGCAGTCACAGCAACACCAATCCCGATTAGTGCATAGAGAAGACCACGATATTCTGCGAATTCATCATTATATGACTGCCTAAGAAATTGCCATCTCCGGTCGTTTTCGCTGAATTGTGAAGTATCCACTTTTCGTCGGTTTTTCCTTAAACGGTTGCGGAGCAGGAGCAGATGTGCGGATGCACCTGTGACTATGGCGAAAGCGCTCGTCCAAACCCATGTGAGCGGACGTTGAAGGGATATTGGATAATTGAAGTAGCTGTAGACGGTGAAAATCCCTACGTAAATTAGGATGATTGACAAGTTTCCGTAACCTTGCTTTCCCTCTAATTTGGGATGGCGGAAAGCAAAAATTACACATAACACTAACGCAAAAGTAATTAGGCCTAAATTAGCTAGCTCCAAAGCAGAAAAATAGCTTTGGCTTTGGGCTGCCCATTCGAAAACGGGGCTACCATATTGGTCAAATAAGCTCTTGGCTATGTCCACTTCAAGAACATAACTAACGAACTGTACAATCATCGACACTGCAGCAAATAACGAGACAGAAACTGCATAATAGTTTTCATTTGGCTTTGCCATACGTGACTACTCCATATAGTTCTTTATAAATTTAGTACACATCAAGGTGGTCAAACAAGAGCAGCGTTCCACGCTGAACTTTCTGCTTTCGCCTTCTACGTCCACCTTTAGTTCCTTTTTGTTTGCAGGTTTAGAAGGTGAAACAGCGGATTTGATTCGTAAGTTTATGACTGTAGTTCCTGCAAACTTGTCAAAGTACCGCATGAATTCGGGGTTTTTCAGTTGTAATCCGATTACGATGTCAAAAGGGAGCAGAAATGCTTTGCCGAAATTTCTTATTGCAGCGTGGTCGTAAGATAGGTTTTTACCGTCTGTTTTTACGGCCTTCAAGCCCAGTAAGCGTTTTCCGAGGGTTTGACCGTTGAAACCTTCTAGTAGTGTTGAGTAAACCCAAAATAATCCTATAGTAATGAACAGGACAGCGCTTAGTTCTGGGCTTAACAGGTTTGTTGTCAAGATGTAAAGGGATTGGGGAAACATAATTGCCACGGTAATCAAGGATATGAGCGCTATATCAACTAGGTATGCGAAAAATCTTCTTTGGAAGGAAGCAAGAGGAAGGTATGATGCTTTTTTGGTAACATCAGCAACTTCTGCCCAGGATTCCACATCCATGATTACTCGCACAGCGTTTTCGCCTGCATTGCTCAGGACATACTTGCCAGCTGATGTCTGCTCCATGAAAGACGAAAGAGCACGCAGATGAAAGCTGAGTTTGCCAGTGTCCACCTTTGCTACGTTCAGTAAGTCTGTGAACGAGCATTCACCGTTATCGCTTAGAGTCAGGAGTATTTCTCTCCGTAGAGGATGTGCCAGTACGGCAAGAACTTTTGAAACACTTTCCTGATCGACAGCCATTTTTAAAACCTAGTGTAATTTCAAGTTTGTGTTTATGGTATGGACCTTAGGCATAGGCATTAAGAAAAACACACTTGGATATAAGTTGCACTGCGAAAAGGCATGACTTGGGCACGTTCCTGCAGATTAAAGAAATGCAAGTTATGAAAAAGCTCTGAAAGACTAAGTCCTAAGAAAGCAAAACTATGAGGGACTAAAGTGGTTAGAAGTGGCGAGCGGGATGCGTTTTAATGTTTAGTAGGGTCTAGCACTATGTAGAGGACATTGTTTCCGCGGAGCAGAACGTTGCCGTAGTTGGTGAGCAGCTGTTCTTGTTTGCATTCGGTTGCTCCTTCGAGAAGGATGTTCATGTGTCCATCGCACTTTATCATTTTTCCCTTGTATTCGCAGCCATTCTTGAGGACTACCTCAATGTTTCCATGTAACTGTTTAATGAGGACGTTCAACGGTTTTTTACTGGGTTCCATTATAGCACCGAGTTCCATTAGTTGATATATCCATATCCAAAACCCACCATATATAAAAGTCTTATGAAAGGACAACTGAAAACACAGCGAAAGTTTTTGACAGTTATAATAAAGTCTCAGTCGAATGGGAAAGACTTAACCCACCTTTTATAAAGGGAGCAAATGAAGACGGAGGAAGTTGCCTGGTTCAGTAAATTGATGCATGTTTTGTCTATTGATAACAAAGCTTTTGTGCGAAAGGCACATACTAAATCGAGGTTGCTATGAAATACTACCATGTTTTCATACAAAGCTTGGAAAAAAAGGGACTTTGGAGGCAGGGTATCAGTTTTGACCACTCCAAAAAAGACATGATGGAATGCATTATTTCACCGTTTAATGAAAGGAAACCCTTTCGGTTTGGTGAAAGATTAGTGGATTTAGAGAAAATTGACCGAATTCTTGTTTTTGAATCTGACAAGCCGATAAGTGAGATAGTTCTTCCTAACGGAGAGGACCCACATGAGGCAGACATGGCTTTTCTCATTCACAGTTTCTGGGAAGGTAAAGTGGCGGAAGTTCGCGAATGCACTTCAGAACATGTTCGACCAGCCACATGAAACAACAGTAAGGCTTGAAAACACACTTACAAACTCCAAGGCCAAAGTTTTTACAAACCATCACTAAAGCAATGTATTTATTCAAATAATTTACTTATCAAAGTAGGTGAATCTCAATGAACCCATCTCTATTAGACGGAAAGAAAGTTGTTGGAACAGAAGGGTACATACTGGGAGAAGTGGATGGCATAGACATTGACTTAAGCACGTGGCGAGCCAACGCTTTCTTTGTTAGTTTAAGTGATGATGCCGCCTCAGAACTCGGAGTTAAAAAGCCATTCCTAAGCAAAATCACAGTGTGTTTACCAACCCAACTTGTAGAGGCTGTTGGTGAAGTAATAACTCTTAAAGAGCCGATAAGAAATCTCGAAGACATTGCAGAAAAAGGAATTTTGGTCCGCTCCACTAAACTAAAAGGCAAGAAAGTAATTGGCGCCAAAGGCTACACTGTAGGGATAGTTGAAGGAGTAGATGTTGAACCCAGTAACTGGCAGATTACCGGCTTACAGGTCGGTTTGACCGATGATGCCGCAAAGGATCTTGGATTCAAAAGACCGTTCCTCAGCAGAGTTGTGATAATTATCCCCTCTAAGGTAGTTAGTCTAGTTGGCAATTTCATCAACATAGATGAATCCATAGAAAACCTTGAATCCCTTGTAGAATGCATTCAGTCCTGCCAAAAACAAAGTTAAAACTGGCTACGCAGCCATTTTCTCCTTTATTTTAAGAATCACGCCAAACGCATTAGAGTAATTCAAGAACCTTTTTGGGAACTCCGTATTTCTTCCCACAATGTTTACAGGTGACTTCAGTTTTTTTCGAAAATAACGGTTGAGATGTCCCACAATGAGGACACGTCATATTGATTGCGCTGACTTTTCCCATGTTCATATTTCTGGTTTCATCAGCCTTGTCCCACATTTCAAGCTCTTCATACCTCAGAGCCGCGTCTTCATACAGCCCATCCTTCTTCAACTGCTCAATTTCTGCAACAACATTTGAAACATCATCTTTCTTAGAAATCAGATTTGTACTGCCACAGTAGGGGCATTTCTGGGGGTCTCTTTGCAAAATTTCTTCTTGACAATCAAGACACTTCGTTCCCATTAAACTCGGCTTTTCACTAACTTTATTCTTTTTAGTGTCTTTGGACATTTTTGCTCTCCAGCACTTTCAGTTATTAATTATCTGCTTTGTTCAGCATCATCATATTTTAACATTTTTTGTAGATGACCGTTCTTTCACAAAAAGTCAAAATCCAGCAGGCTTAACTGAAGCTTTTTCTACTTGTCATTATCTTATATATGTGGGAGATTTATGACCGGAAAATCGTTTGAGCAGATAAGTCGAAAATTAGACCTTAAACTTGCTCCAGAACTTGCCATGAAAATAATCAACACCGTAAAGAAACTTCCAGATGACGTTTACGAGTATGTCGTGGAAAATGTCCAGTTTGAAAAAGCAATGGACTGCTGCCTGCCCCTTCCAGAAATAAGGAAGAATTTTCTTGTTTTGGTGCAAGAGGATGCCTCTGAAGCATCAATAGCTCACGAGATAGCTCACGCCTACCTAAAACATCCAGCATACACAAACATTTCAGTTGAACAAGCCGAGAAATTTGAAAAAGAAGCAAAAGCATTATCGAGCAAATGGCTAAAAAACCCCGAGTTTCCATCATAAGCGAGCCCTCGCACACCTCAAAACATGCTCACAAGCATGCTTTCCAGTCGTGATGATTTGGGTAAGATTTGGACATAATTCTGAAAACTCTTTAAGAGCGTGAAATGACAGTGAATTTGTTTAAGGGAAAGCGGTGTTTGCAGAAATTTCCTCTATCATATTCTCCTTAAACTGCAGGCACTACCCTCCCCTCTCTCAAAATCGTAATTTCACGAGCAATTCAGAAATATAATGTCCTATCGTAGGTTCTTTATTAGCTTCTCTTGTTAAGGAGAGGAGTATGTTCAGGAAAAAGAATAGAATTACTTGGCTGCTAGGATTGTTGGGTATATTTCTTTGTTTACGTATTCTACGTATTTGTTTTTGTCCGTTAAGTTGAATATGGTTACCGATGCGTCTCTGGTGACTCCTACGACGTAGCCGGTTTCTTTTGACCGTGCTACCACGTACCATAAATCCCCGTGTTTCGTGTATTCCTCAAAAAGCTGTGCGTTAATCAAATCAGGTCCGTAAAGCGACAGCTTATTCACGTTTGGGATGTCTACGTTGTCAAAGAACGTTATTTTTGTGTCTTCAGGGTTTTTAAGGTGGAATTCCCGCAGGGTTTCAGGCGGTATTCTTGCTTCAACTACGCTGCCTACCTTGTCGAAGAGGATTTCGCTGAGCTTGTTTGCCACGAAGTTGGCTACGCTTTTTTTCTCAACGACCGTGAGGAACGTTGTGTCTTCCACTTGAGCGAAGCTGAAGAGCGCTTCAACGGTTCGGGGCAAGGGCGCGGTCTTGCCTCTGTGAAATACGTGCATAACGTAGTCATGCGAGTAAACGCCTGTGAGGGTGTTCTCCTTGGGCAGAAGCCCTGCGACTTCTGTTACGAGCGTGAAGTTGTAGTCGCCTTCCTCGTAATTTTCTTCGGTGCGGTAGCCGTCGAGTTTCGCTGCGACTTCAGCGATGGGTACTTGTTGTGTGAGTTTGAAGATTTTTCCTGCAACAACCATGTGTATGCGCCTTCTTCTGGAATGGTGGTGATGGATGCTTATGAAACTTTGCTTCGCAGTTTTCTGATCAAGCGTAATGTGTTGCTGTGGTGTGCCGCCCACACAAGTTTAATATTAGCGGTAATCTATATTAAGACTTAATAGTCCCTGTTTGGAGGCAACCTCACATGGTGAGAAAAATGGGCAAAAAAGGCAACTTCTCAATAAACGCTCTGCTGAAACAAAGCGGATACTCGGAAAAAGCCATAAAAGAAATCCTCAAATTCTACGGTCAGAACAAAACAAAAAAATGATTTGAAACTACAAATCGTGTTTGACTCGTTTTCAACAAGGTATTTTGTAAAACAATGCAATTGCAACGTGTTTATCCAACGTTGCGTGAAAAATAGCTTGCACGAAAGCCAATAGTTCAAAAACCATAAATATACAAACGTTCCAAAACTGACCCTGTGTGATGCGACATGCAGTTTGAGTTTGATGGACAAGCAGGGGTTATCAAAGACAAAGTAACCGGAGAAAGATGCGTAATACTCACTGAGGCAAGAATGCAAGAAATCTTTTCAAGGCTTTCGGACATCTTTCAGTCAGGTGCCAAAGTAATATTTTTCGAGGCTGGCAAGGCAGCTGGCGAACGTTTCGTTGAAGTCACACCTAAGATGATGAAGACGGATGACGACGTGTTTCTGAAAACGGTTGTTCAAAGGTTTATGGATGCTGGCTTGGGAAAAATAGAAATTCTGGAATTTGATCCGGAGGAGGGCGAAGTGAAGTTTAGGATTTTGAACAACTTTTTCGCTGAGCTTTGCGGTGAAGAATCAGCGTGTTGCAGCTGTGTAGAGGGCTTCGTCTCCGGCATATACGCGCAGATTATTGGTAAAACGCCGAAAATTCAAAAAACGCAGTGCATTGAGAATGGGGACTCTTACTGCGAATTGCAAATGACCGAAAAGTGACGGCGAAAAGTTCTTTTCCTCAGCCCGATTGTAGCTTATAACTGAGATTTATTCTCGTTTTTTCGCGTTTTTCGGGAATTTCCCCAAGTTTTCGCCATAATTTGGCGCAATGTTTCATTTTCTGAGCAAAAATTACTAATATTTTTACGGACTTTTCCATGTCAAAATCAGGTGGCTTAAATGAGAATCAGGGTTTTACATCTTTGGGTGCCTGCCGCAATCCTGTATGTGTTAGCAATCTTCATGGCTTTCTTTCAAGAACCCGTATTAGCTTCGCTTTTTACAATCGGATATCTGTCTTTGCTCATATGTACAAAATGGGCTATCGAGTGACCTCAAAAAAGAAAGTATACGGCTTTGATTTTCAGGCTCTCTTGTAATGCGCTATTCTAAACCATGCTTCAAAAATGAAAAAATAAGGGGAAAAGTCGCGGAAGATTTCTCCAAGTCTAGCGATAGTGGTTAAATAATAGAGTTTTCACCTAAATAACGCACGTTAAATGAAGGCTGAAGGTCTGCAATGCTGATACAAGAAGTCATCTTGGAGAATTTCATGAGTTACGAGTATGCGAGGGTACCCTTTAAATCAGGCGTAAACGTCATCGGCGGACCAAACGGCGCTGGGAAATCCTCGCTTCTTTTGGCCATTTCCGTGGCTTTGGGGCAGTCCTACACGGAACGTTCTAGGAAGCTTAGTGACTTGATACGTTGGGGGAAGGACAGGGCGCGTGTCACGTTAATTTTGGATAATAGCAGGCGAGGCGGCAACCGTCCAGTTCGAAAATTCAACAAGGATCAGCTTTTTCTCACGCGGGTTCTGCGCAGGGATGGCAAGTACTGGTTTGAATTGGAGAATCGTGCAGCCACCAAGCAGGATGTTGAACGCGTGTTAGGCAGGTTCGGCGTTGACCCTGACAACATGCTTATCATCATGCACCAGAACATGGTGGAGCAGTTTTCGGTGCTTTCCACCGTGGAGAAGCTGCGGATGGTGGAGGCGGCTGTTGGTTTAGAGCCGTTTCGCGAGAACGTGCTGCAAGCGAGGCGTAAGTTAACGCGTATTCTCAGCCAGGAAGAGTCTGTTGGCAAGTTGTTGGAGTCCGCTGAGCAGACGCTGAACTATTGGCGTGAGCAGTACGAGAAGTTCCAGGAGAAAAAGCAGTTGCAGACGAAACGTCGGTTTCTTGACCGTGAGCTTGCGTGGGCGGAGGTGGAACGGCGGGAAAGTATACTTAAAGGGTTGCAGGGTGACAGGCTGGAACAGCAGGAAAATCTGAATCGCATTGATGATGAGGCTAAGGCGGCGACGGATCAACTGGAGAGTCAGGGGAGCCAGCAGAGAACGTTGAAGGATGAGGGAAAAACTGTTTTGAGTGAGCGTCTTAGCCTTGAACGGGGAATTGCTGAGAATGAGATTACGTTGTCCTTGGTGCAGCAGTTGCTTCAGGAAGCTTCGGTGTTGGAGCCTGAAATCAGGAAAAGCGCAAGCCAGTTTAAGCTTCTTAAAAGTGAGAATTTGCGTGGGATGGCTGAAAACTCGCGGCAAAACCTTTCGAAGATTAATGAGAAAGTTGAAGAGAACCAGTCTAAAATGCAGAGCATAGACGAAGCGGCTGAGAAAATTACGGGTCAGGTTTTGGAAAATCGTATTCAACTTGCTTTGCTGCAGTACCGCAGGGAAAAAGTTACGGCTGACCTGAAAAAAATTGACGTTGCGGTTAAAGATGCGAAAGCTAATTTGGAAGCCGCTGTTGCTAGGGCGGAAGAGTCGGGTGCTCGAATCGCCGTTTTGAAGAGCGCTGCGGATATTCTGGATGAGATTCGCGTTACGGATGGGCATTTGGCGGCGCTTGCGGATGTTTCGGAAAATATTGAGCGCATGTATGAGTCTTATTCTAAGCTTTATTTGGAGTTGAAGGAGAAGGCGCAGGTTGTTGCTGAGAACCGTGAGAAGACGCTTGAGGAGGTTAAGACGAGGATGCAGGCGTGGCGGAACGTGATGCAGAGTTTGTTGGAGCGCGTGAACTTGGAGTACCAGAAGATTATGGGTCAGACTTTGGCGACTGGTGAGGTGCGGCTTGCGAATGGTCATGACATAGAAACTGCGGGCTTGGAGATTCTGGTTGGGTTTAAGGGTGGGAAACCTGTGGCTTTGGATGCGTATACTCAAAGCGGCGGGGAAAGAACCACGGCGACCATGAGTTTTCTTTTAGCCTTGCAGCAGCATGTGCGTTCGCCTTTCAGGGCTGTGGATGAGTATGACATTCACATGGACCCGAAGAACAGGGAGATGATTGCGCGGATGCTGTTATCCCTGATTAAGGATGCTACGTCGCAGTACATTGTTATTACGCCGAGTCAGATCACGTTTGCCCAGCAGAACGCGAACATAATCACGGTGCAGAACGTTGAGGGTGAATCTATAGTTCGAGAGGTTGCGTAGTGTCGTCGAAGAAAGAGCAGAAGAAATTGGGCAGGGAGAAGCTGCAGCGCATTATAGAGATGTGTATGGCTATTGAAAATCACACGGTGGATCCGTTTCTGCTGAACGTGGATGACGTGATAAAGGTGGTTAAGGAGTATTTTCCGCAGTGGGAGGAGGCTGACGAGCTAAACTTGGATTCTGAGGCGATTCACCACTTGGCGTCGGTTATAAAGCTTCAGAGCGAATGGGTTAAAAACCGTTCTACCTCGCTGTACACGGATCCGTTTCTTCTTGAAGAGAAGATTTTGCAAGCTGGCAAAGAGGAAATGGTAAACGTGTTTTTGGGGGTGTGGCATCCTGTGGTTGAGTTAGAGCAGCTTAGCTTGCATAGTCTTGCTGAGGCTATGCGGTATTGGAATGGGTTGCTGCCGATTAGGGAGAGGTGGAAGGATTTTGAGGTGCCAGAATTCGCTATGGGATTCACCAGCAGGGACGAGTTGATTAAGGAGCAGGTGCTTGGGGACAAGTTTTTCTCGGAGGAGTTGGAGGCTTACTGGCAGGAGCTGAAGATGAGGGTTAAGGAGAAGGGTGCTGACGGCAAGATGTTTTACTGGGATTTCATAGGCGCAGATACTTACGAGGAGACGGTGGAGCGGGCGTTTCTGGCGAGTTTCTTGATTTCGTACGGTTATGCGACGCTTGTGATTCGGCCTTTGGAGGAGGAGGTTTTCATTAAACCTTTTGAGAAGCCTAACACGAAGATTCAGTCGCAGCAGTCGGTTTCGATTCCGATAGCGGTTACGTATGAGAACTGGCAGAAGTGGAAGAGAGGCGAGTTGGATTGAGAAAGAAAACGAAGGGCATTTACGCGAGCAAAATGAAGCGTGCCACGCACATGCTGTTCTACAGGCGACACCAGAAACCTGGCGTGAAAGGCTGGGAACTTCACAAGACGTTGGGTGCTGATTACCCGAAAGTGCTGGAAGTCCTGGATGAATACTTGAAGAGCTTGGATTTGATGGTTAAAACCGTTTTTGAAGAGGAGAAAACGCCTGTTGGTAAGCCGACTTTGGAGGAGCTGAATAAGGCGCGTTTTTACGTGACGTTGCGGGGTGAGTTGACGCCGAAAGAGTCGAAGATGATTGGCTGGCGAATAGACGATTTGGCGGGTTTAGCCGTGGCGATTTCGTACATAATCAGCAAGAAGGGGCAAGCGCCGCGAAAAGACGTTGAGGAACTTTTAGGCGAGAAGCTTCCAGGCTGGAAGGTGGGCATGAACATTGACCGTTACATTCGCTATGGCTACCTGCAGCAGGACGATAATGAACAGTTGTATCTGGATTGGAGAACGCGTGCGGAAGTGGATGAGAAAGCGCTGATTGACATGCTTCTCCGCAAAGAAGCGCAGACAACGTTGCCTGTTGAAAGCGCAGAGGAAGAGGAAAGCGGGGAAGAGCAGGAAGGCGAGGAAGACGTCTAGCGCTCGGAAAAACTTATACCCCCTCTATATAGCTTCAAGCCCAGAGTGAACTCCACGTTAATCAAATGTGAAGCAACGCCCAGAAAAATCAGGCATTTCGGGCTTAATTGTGCCCACGTTTCTCGAAATAAACAAGTAGAACCAAGCCAAAAACAGCTAAGAGGCTGCAAAATTAACGGTTTTAATACCAATTAACATACTGGAAATTAACAGTGTCGAGATAAGAGCTAATGCTGGTCTCTTCATGACAGCCCCAAATACAATACGTTAAACTATAACTTGGCTTTTGCGGTCACTTGCCGTCATGCATAAGATACGGCACACTCCAAAACACTTGTCAGCGATGTTTAATCGCCTAACGACCTATTGACGTGCTTAGGTGATGCTGACGTTTTGAATGTCGAAGTATCGTTTTGCTAAAAAGCGCAGGCGTTCCGCGTTTTTGCCGTTCTTGCCTATGGCGACGCCCTTGTCCTTCGGGTTAACCGTCACGACCGCCATCTTTTTCCCGTCCATCCGCTCGGTTATGCGGACTTCTCGGACCGCTGCGGGCTTCAGGGCATTCTTGATGAACTGCACGGGGTCTTCCGAGTACTCGATTATCTCGTGTTTCTTGCCGGTCATCCTTTCAAGCGTGTGGATGTTCCTGCCGCCTTTCCCTATGGCAACGCCCACTTGCCCTTGGTTCACGATGAATATTGCCCGTTCCTGGCCCTCGTCGATTATGCAGTCTTTGACGCTGGCGCCGCTGACGCTTTCAAACAACGCGATATAACGCATTTCGTCGCAGGTGATTTTTATGCCTGTAGTCACTCAATTCCTCCAGTGGTCTCTTCGGTCTCGCTTTCTTCCATGACTTTAAGAATCTCAGAGTCACCCGTTTCTCTTATACTTAATGCCGAAATAACAAATAACTTGTTGCAGACAGTCGCTAAATCTATTGCAGCACCTTTATACGTCATGATGGGAACCTTAGAGATTTTACCATAATATTCTATTTGCTCTTTTATGTCTTTTGGACAGTTAGCGGCTAAAACAATCATCTTAGCCTTCCCAGTCTTAGCGTTCTGCAAAGCCACGTTAGACCCGAAAGCCACCTTGCCTGTTTTCACAACCGTCGCTAACGCCTTATCCACGTCAATCATTTTTCAGTTTTTCCTCCTTTCTTCTCCTGCTTCTCAAAAGTGGACATGTACAACTCCACCAAACCCGTGCCAATCGGAATCGACTGCCCAACAATAACGTTTTCCGTTACACCCTCCAACGGGTCACTCTCACCCTTCACCGCTGCCTCCACAATGTTCGGAACCGTAATCTCAAACGCCGCCCTCGCCAGAACACTTGCCTTCTTGCCGCTGATGCCGTGCCTGCCGATCTGCTGCACCTCGCCCGTTGTAGTCATCATGTCCGCCACAAGCATCACATGCCGCACATCCACGTCCAAGCCCTGATCCTCCAACACACCCTTCGCCTCGTTGACAAGAGCATTTCTTGCCGCTTCTATCCCCAGCGTTTTAGCTATCTCATGAACGTTGTTTGTGGTCGTTCTTGAAGTGTCCACGCCAGTAACCTCTAAGACCTTGGACAGATTTGAGCCGTCTGTTCGTATAACCCACTCCCCGTGTTCTTCAGTGACCAGCACCCGCTTTATGTCAGGCACACCTTTAACGTGGAACCCAGGAATCTTGCTGAGGATTTTCTTCATGTTTTCAAGCTTCTTAGGCTTAATCTGCACCGTATCTTCCTTCACCGTCACGTCGGCGTTCTGCATCTGCAACCTATCCGGAAGCTCCTCCATTGTTATCGCACGGTCCTCCATCATGGACTTGTTCAGCTCAACCACTATTTCCTCAAGCACCGGATCCTCGTAAATCGCCGAGGCTATATCCTCCAAACTCGTGTAAATGATGTTGCGTGCAAGCTCCACTGCGCCTTCTTTGCTTTTCTTGTACTTCCCTGTCAGGTAAATCGTCATAATCGGCGTGGAAGGAATCCGGCGGGCGTCAACAATTTCAATCAGCCGTGGTAAGCCTAAAGTTACGTTTTGCTCTTTGACTCCAGCGTAGTGGAACGTCCTGAGAGTCATCTGCGTGCCCGGCTCACCGATTGATTGGGCAGCAACTATGCCCACGGCTTCACCTGGCTCGCTCAAAGCCTTCTTGTACTGTTCAGCCGTGAGCTCAACAGCCTTTTTAACGCCAGCCTCGGTGAAGTTGGCTTTCGCCAAATCATGTTTAAGCTGCTCCATAAGTATGGGTGTAAGCTGCTCCTCAACCGTGGCTAACTGCGTCTTGATGAAATCCGCTGTTGCAACCTTGCCTTTTTCTTCGCCGATTTTTATCTGATTGATTAGTCGGGTAACGTTCACTGCTTGACCGTGGTCGCTCTTGGCAGGGTCCACGCCGTCTTCGCCGTACATGAACTGAATTATGTCTCCACCTGAATCTCTAACGGTGCTGTCATACTCCAAGCGGATGTGCTCCAAAGCGTTAATGAGCCTGCGCTGCATGTAACCGCTCTGCTGCGTCCTGACCGCAGTGTCCACCAAGCCTTCCCTGCCACCCATAGCGTGGAAGAAGAATTCAATGGCGTCCAAACCGCTCTGATAAGAATTGTAAACGAAACCCCTTGCTCTCGGGCTAGGGTCACCTTCAACAAAATGCGGCAAAGCCCTTCCAACGTACCCTCGCAATATTCTTTTGCCACGCACCGACTGCTGCCCAACACACGCTGCCATCTGACCGATGTTGAGGCTTGAACCTCTGGCGCCAGTCCGCGTCATAACGATGCCCGCGTTCTCTATGGTGAAATCCTGATCTGCAATTTTTCCTGCTTCGTCTCTGGCAGTAGCCAACTCGTGCATAACGTAGATTTCAAAGGACTCTTCAAGTGTTTGCCCTGGCAACCGCGGCAAAGTTCCGTTGCGGAAGTTTTCGATGTGCTCATCTATCTTCTTTTGGATTCGCTCCATCGTCTTCTTAATCCGCTGCTCAGCCCTAGGCGACAAAACAAGCTGGTCGTAAGTGTAACTGAACCCTCGCATGGTTATGAAAAGCTTCAGCAGCCTCGTAATCTTGTTTAGGAATTCGCGACCTGCTTGGGTCCCGTAATCCTTGATTATCCTGTGGAGTAGGCTTTCGGACTGCTCCGAACCTATGGAACGGCGGTCTATGATGCCGGAAACGAGTTCACCGTTTTTAACAACAACGTAAGCATCGTACTTGCAGTCTTCTTCTTCACATTTGGTGCATCCCTGACACAGGTTAGCCTTCAACACGTAATTCAGTGTCTTCGGCAGGAAAAGGCTGAAAATCTGTTTGCCCGACCACAACGGCTGAGGTTCTTTAACTGTAGGTTCGGGAAGTTCCCCAACGTATCCTGTTGACGTGAGCAGCCGGCTAACCTCGTCTTTAGGCATAAGGTTTGCTCTTCGAGTGAAATAGTACGCGCCCGTGATGAAGTCGCGTATGGCACCGATTATGGGACCGCCAAACCTAGGTGAAAGTATCTGGTCCTGCACCTGCATAAGCAGCAGGGCTTCAGTTCGCGCTTCCTCGCTTTGAGGCACGTGCAAGTTCATTTCGTCACCGTCAAAATCCGCGTTGTAAGGGGGACAAACACACAAGTGCAAACGGAAGGTCTTGTAGGGCAAAACTCGCACGTAATGCGCCATGATGGACATGCGGTGAAGTGACGGTTGCCTATTGAATATGGCTATGTCACCGTTTTTGAGATGCCGCTCCACAACGAAGCCGAGCTCTACGGCTTCAGCGATTTTCTCCCTGTCAACCACGAACTCAAGTCTGATGCGTTTTCCATCAGGACGGATAATGTAAAGAGCGCCAGGATACTGTTCAGGTCCGTTGATAACCAGCTTTTTCAGCTCTTCAATGTTCCATTCAGTGACTTTTTCAGGGACAGACAACCGCATGGCAACGTCTTTCGGAACTCCGACCTCGTTTATGTCAAGGTTCGGGTCTGGAGAAATAACTGTGCGCGCGGAGAAGTCAACTCTTTTTCCTGAAAGGTTGCTTCTGAAACGGCCTTCTTTGCCTTTCAACCTCTGCGACAGCGTTTTCAACGCTCTTCCTGAACGATGCCTTGCCGGCGGTATTCCAGAGGCTTCATTATTAAAGTATGTGGTAACGTGATACTGCAGAAGCTCAGACAAGTCTTGAATGATAAGCGTAGGCGCGCCTGCTTCCATGTTCTCCTTAAGCCGCTGGTTAATGCGTATGATGTCTACAAGCTTATGGGTCAAGTCGTCTTCAGAGCGGATTCCCGACTCCAGCGTTATGGAGGGGCGAACGTAAACCGGAGGCACAGGCAAAACCTGCAAAACCATCCATTCAGGCCTCGCCGCCGTCGGGTTAAACCCTAAAATCTCCAAGTCCTCGTCTGAAATGCGCTCCAGCCGTTCCCGGATCATGCTGGGCGTTAACGGTTCAGAACCTGCTTCAGTTTGCTCAATGAACTTTGTGGGTTTTTCAAAAGTAATCTTGTACTGGTTAGACGCACAATGCGGACACTGCTTGGCTTTAATTTCCTGCATAATGGTCTTATACACCGCGTCAGGTATCGTGCCTAACAGCTTTTTGTATCGTTCAATTCGCTCTCGAACCTTCTTCGCTTTCTCATCTGCCAGAAGTACCCGACCGCAGCTGCGGCAGGTTGCCTTCAACAGGTCATGAATGATCTTTGTGAATTCAATGTGTACTATGGGCACCGCAAGCTCGATATGCCCAAAATGGCCTGGGCAGCGAATCGCCGTGTTCCCGCAGGTTTTGCATCTCTGCCTAGGTTCCAATGTTCCCAGCCGACCGTCCATTAACCCTGCGGTGATGGGTGCGCCGTCTTCATCGTAAGTGTCGGGCGTCTGAATTTCTACGACTGACTGCTTGCGCAGGTCCTGAGGCGAAATCAAACCGAAAGAGATCGCGTCAACTACCTTATGAATAAGTTCTTCTGAAGACATTATGCTTTCTCCTTCAAGGTTAATTTTGGCGTAATACACAAACTCTGCAGTTCTTGAAGCAACAGTTTGAACGCGTAAGAAACAATCACAGGGGAAATCCTAGCTTTTTCATCGCAGATTTTACACACGTACTTCCGCTGCTTCATGTCAAAATACGCGATTTGACCGCAGTTTTCACAGATGTACAGAGTGTACTTGTCAGACTCCTCAAGCAACCTGTCCCTGAGCAGCATGGCTGCGCCGTGACCTATGAGGCAGTCGCGTTCCATTTCACCGAACCTTAAGCCTCCGCCTCGGGCTCTGCCTTCAGTTGGCTGCCGCGTCAGCATCTGCACTTGACCTCGGGCTCTGGCGTGCATTTTGTCAGCGACCATATGATGCAGTTTCTGGTAGTAGACAATGCCGACGAAGATGTCCGCGACGAATTTTTCGCCTGTTGTGCCGTTGTAGAAAACTTCGCTTCCAGTGTGGCTGAAACCGTATTTCACGAGGTTTTTCCTGATTTCAACAGGTCCTTCATTTGCGAATGGAGTGCCGTCGGCTGGTTTTCCTCTTGCAGCTGCAGCTTTTCCCGCGAGGGACTCGATGAACTGGCCAATGGTCATTCTTGAAGGTATAGCGTGAGGGTTAATCACTATGTCTGGAACAATGCCTTCGTCTGTGAAGGGCATGTCTTCCTGCGGCACAATTAAGCCTATGACTCCTTTTTGTCCGTGGCGAGAGGCGAACTTGTCTCCTAGCTCTGGAATGCGTTGGTCGCGGACTCTGACTTTTACGAGTTTGCTTCCTTCTCCGGATTCGGTTACGAAAATTCCGTCAACAACGCCTGTTTCGGAGGGGCGCATGTCCACGGATGTGTCGCGCATTGAGGGGCCTTTAACTTCAAACTCCTTGTATTCTTCGAGGAATCTAGGGGGGCTTATTCTTCCGATGAGAACGTCTCCGCCTACCACGGCAGATTCCAAACTTATTATGCCGTCGGGTTCAAGAAGACGGTAGTACTGTTCGCCGCGGTATCCTCGGGTTCCAGGTTCCGGAACTGTGAATTTGTCTTTCAACCCGCCCAAATACTGGCGGCATTCAGCCTCATACATTCGGTAGAATGTGGAGCGGGCTAAACCCCGTTCAATTGAGGCTTTGTTGAAGATTAAGGCGTCTTCCATGTTGTAGCCTTCGAAGCTGAGCACGGCGACAACGCAGTTTTGTCCTGTGGGGCGCTGCTTGTAGCCTATGACTTCCATTAATTCTGTTTCAACCAAGGGCACTTGTGGGTAATGCAGCACATGCGACCTTGAATCTACACGGTGATGGAAGTTTGTGCCGTAAACTCCGAGCGCCTGCTTAGCCATGGCTGCTTGGTATGAGTTGCGAGGTGACTGGTTATGTTCAGGGTAGGGTATGGTTGACGCGCATATTCCGAGAATCGTGTAGGTCGCGATTTCAGCGTGCGTGTGCTGAGGCGAGACAGCGTCAAGTGACACCGCGAGATACGCGTTTTCTTCTTCTTCAGCGTCTAAATATTCGACCAAACCGTTTTTGACAAGGTCTTCCCATGTCCATTCGCCGAGAGCTATTTTTTCCATGTGTGTGGGCTGAAGCTTCGGAACGCCGTTTTCAACGATTATGAGTGGACGCCGGACTCTTCCTTCGTCGCAGTTAACGCTTACTTCTTCCATCTGGGATTGCTCTTTCGAAAAGTATGTTATGTTAACTTCGGTTGATATTTCGCCTGCTCTTCGTTTTTCTCGGAACGTGTTGACCATTTCGGAAGGTGAAGCGCAGTATCCGATTATGTTGCCGTCAACGAAAACTTTAGCCCCAGAAGTTCGCAGGTCTGCGCCAGCTTCGTAAGCTGGAACCGTGCCCATTTCAAAAACCAGTTGCTTAATTCTCTCAGGGTTCACGCCCACGGAGATTGACGCGGACAACGCTAGATTCTTGACCAGACCACAGTTGGAGCCTTCAGGGGTCTCGTTGGGACATAATCGTCCCCAATGCGTCGGATGCAGGTCTCGGGCTTCGAAGTTAGGTTGGCTTCTGCTTAAGGGTGACTGAAGCCTGCGCAGGTGGCTGAGCGTGGATATGTAGTTTGTTCGGTCCAAGAGCTGGGTGATGCCGACTCGGCCTCTTCCCCAATTTCCAGTTGCGAGGGCGTGCTGGAATCTTTCGGTTATTATGCCTGGGCGGACTGCCGCGGACACGGTTATTATGGGGCCTTTTACGCCTATGCGTTCAAGCTGGTATTTGATGTCGCGGGTTAAGTTTCTGAAGGAGACGCGGAAGAGGTCTGCCAGCAGGGGTCCTCCGAGCCGTAGACGTTTGTTCTTGAAGTGGTCTTTGTCGTCGGGTTTTCTTCTTCCAAGTTTCAGTTGGAGAACTCTGAAAGCCATTTCGCCTAGGAATATGGCTTTTTCCTTCCTGTTGCTGCTGCTTCTGCCGAGATGCGGAAGGAAGTTTTTGTCGAGAGCTGTTTCAGCCTTTTGCAGGCGGTACTCTTCAACTTGCCCGTGGGCTACGCGGTTTCCGATGAACAGCATGGCGTCGGCGGGGGTGTCTACGCCTATGGCTTTTTCAAATGAAGCGCCCAGTAGGCTTTGGAGGTCCTTGTCTAGGGAGACTGATTCGGCGATGTCTTTGTCTTTTTCAACGTCTAACGCGCGCATTATAACTACGAAGGGGATTTCGGTGGGGACTCCGGGCATGGTAACGTAGATGGCGTCGTCTGACTTCAGTTTCAGCTCGATTCTGGCTCTGAAGCCTACGGTTGTTGAGAATATTTTAGCTTGATAGACGGGTGAGGTTCCTTTCTCGTCTAAGTCAACGATGACGCGGTTGGGCGCGAGGTCTTCCATGGCGACTATGACTCGTTCGGAGCCGTTTACCACGAAGTAGCCGCCTGCGTCGTCAGGGTCTTCTCCTGCGGCGATGAGTTCGTCGTTTGAAAGCTGGGACAGGAAACAGAGTTTTGACTTAAGCATGACGGGGATGTTTCCGATGTAAACGAGTTCGGTGTCCTGTTCTCTGCCGTCTATCACGGGCGTCATTTCAAGGGCTACGGGCGCCGCATAAGTTAAGTTTCGAAGTCTGCCTTCCATGGGGTAGATTTCGTGTTTGGTGCCGTCTACTTCTGTGGCGTAGGGTCCTGTGATGCGTGATTGGGGGTCTATCACCCAGATTTGTCCAAGTTTTACTTTGTAGGGGTTTTCGGGGACTTCGATGGCGATTTCTCCGACTTCGTCAACGACTTCTTGTAGGCCGTGGTCTATGAATTCGTTGTAGGAGTCGAGGTGTTGCCTTACTAAGCCTTTCTCTTCAAAGAAAGTTTTCAATAAAATGTGGATGTCTTCTTTTTGAAATTCAGTCAATTTTACCATTCTCCCGCAAGCTTAAATTTGTAAATGTGAATGTGGATTTTTCTGATGCGGGTTTTTTCCAAATTTTTCGTTTCCTCCGATGTTGGAGTGACCAACTCGAAAAAGGGTAACCTATCTTTTTTAAAGAGCACAAACACATGCTACCTAGCTCACTAATAAACTTTTTTATGTCTACGCGCCCACAAATCAGGGTTTTTCTAAACTTTTAGAGTTGTTGCGTGCTAATAACTTTTTTGAGTTGCGTGTGCCTCGCAAAACCTGAATGGAGAATGAATCGTCGCGCTCTATAGCAAGCGTTTCGTTTGCTGACAATCGCTTTCGCGTTTTATGATTTCCAGATTGCATGCTGTTGACGCCGGGGCTGTTTTCTTTTGGATCAGTGGAAGTAAAGTTTCGTCTGTTTCGTATCCTACGCTGTTTCGGTTGTTCTGCATCGCGAGCTTAACGGTGGTGCCTGAGCCTAAGAATGGGTCGAGCACGGTGTCGCCTTTCACGCTGAACATTCTGATGAGCCTGTTGACGATTTCGTCGGGGTAGGCGGCGGTTCTTCTTTCGTGCTGCCTTATTGTTTGGCGTGTGCCGGTTATGTCCCAGATTTGCGTGAACCATTCGTCGCGTTGTTTCTTGGTGAAGGCGCTTTCGTATCGGGTTTGGTCTTTGGGCGGGAACTGTCTAAGTTTTCCTTTCCTGAAGATGAGGATGAATTCGCAGTCTAAAGTGACGTAAGCGTTGGGCGGGAGGAAGCCTGAGCCGAGGAACGCGCCTTTTCCTTTGTATTTTGGTTTGGTAGTTGGCTTCTTCCAGAGGATGTAGGGCAGGGTGGTGAAGCCTGTTTTTTCGCAGTGTTCAATGATTCGGGAGTGGTTGGGGAAGAGGCGGAACCTGCCGTTTACGGTGCGTGTCGCGTCACCTATGTTTATGCATGCGATGCCACCTTCGATGAGCACGCGGTGGGCTTCGCGCCAGGTTTCTGCGAGGGTTGCATGCATGGCGTCGTAGATTTTGGTTACGGTTTTCTCGTTGCCGTCGGCTTCTAGCTGCTGCTGGAGCGTGGCGATTTGAGGGTTCACCGCGGCGAAGTGTGTGTCCCACATTTTTATCATGGGGTAGGGTGGTGAGGTGACCATTAGGTGGATGCTTGAGTCTGGGAGTTCGGGCATGTGTTGGCTGTTGGCGAGGATTATTTTGTGTCTGGTTTGCATGGGGTGTTCCTTGTGTTATACGTGTGGAGGGGCTTTTACTTTTTTGGTGTGTGGGTTTTGTTTGGATTCGGATTTTGAATTCAGAGTTAGATTTCATAACAGATATGCATAAGCACAAACAAAAGGCGTAATCAGTGTCCACCTTGAAGGCAGCCTCATCAGCAAAAAACATGCAAAAACTGTTCGCAGCCGCGGCAGTCACAGCGCTTCTATTCATGACTCTGAGTTTCAGGGTTGACGCACAAAGTGGCCCGCCGGCTTTTCCTGAGTACCAGCGGTACGTTCACACCGATTGGCTGGGCAACTCGACTTACGTCGAAAAGCCCATGTTCCCGGTTTACTTTAACGAGTCTCAAGTGCCAATCGGCAAGAACTGGACGGTTGTCTGCCCTTTAGAGGCTGACCACAGCTACCACGCCTACTGCTACGGCGCCTGGGTGCACACTGGACCCGAGCCTAAAACGGACTATGACATCTACGTCTATAACCCGCAAGGCGCGTTAGAGAGCATGCACACCGAAGCGGCTGGGCTTCCTGAACACTTGGGAACCACGGTTGACGACGCGTTTTTTGTTCCCGCCAGCACGGGCAACTACACGTTCGTGATAGTGAATGACGCGCGGGAGAGCAACGGCGCGGAGCAGGCGACTTTCATGATAATCGAGAACATTGAATGTGACAAGTGGTACACGCACGCGGTGACGGGAAAAATCGCGGATACTCCGGCGTTCAGCACCAGCTGGGCTTACGAGTTCATGACCGACAGCCTGCAGATAGAGCTGTGGGTGCGCGTACCTGACACGCTGGACATGTACGAGGCTAGGCTTTACTTGATGAGCAACGCGGAATCATCCATCGTGAACAACGTTTCGCTGCCGTGGGAGATGGGGCTTTACGGCAACCTAAGCACCGTGGGCGGCTACAACCTTGAAAGCGAGGAGTACCGCGGCGTGGCTTACGCGAGCTGCGAGTATAATGGGCAAGACATGTTCCTGAATTACACTCAGCCGTTTGAGGGCAAGAACACTTACCACCTGGTTTTGATGGGCGAGGTCGGCGAGGGCACGGTGGATTTTCTGGTTAAAACCACGTTCGGCGGCGTCCTGTCACCGTTGACTTTTCCGCAACGCGTCACCCCAGCAAATGAAACCCTGATAGCTTACGCCACGAACACGACGGAACTGGAGAACGCCACGCTAAGGTACACGAACGACGCTTGGAAAACCTTTGAGGCAGTTGGAATGGCGGTCAGCAACATGACGTGCAACGCCACGATTCCCATGCAGGAAGCAGGCAGCATGGTGGAGTACACGGTTCAAGCCACGGACACCATAAAGAACCAGCTGGCGGCTGCAGGCAACTTCACCGTGAAGTACCCGTCAACGATAACCGATTTTAACGCCACGCGCATGACCGCGACTCTGGGCGAGAACATAACCGCTACCGGAATCGTTTCCGCGGAAGCAGTCGGCGCGCCCGTAACCGTTACGTTCATTTCCGTAAACTCGACGGAGCCGGTGACTTGCACGGCGCTTGCTAATGGAACTTTCACCGCAAGCCTCAAGCCTGATGGCGTCGGAACCTGGACCGTTCAAGCCGTTTTCGCAGGAAACCAAACCGTCTACCCTTCTGAGAGCGGGGTTGTGATGGTTAAGGTGGAGGAGCCGTCTTTTCTGGCGCAGAACGGCTTGTTCATTGGCGGCGGAGTCGGCGGAGCCTTAGCGGCGGTCGGCGCAGTAGTCTACGTTAAGAAGTACCGCGAGTAGCGTAAAGGCTTAGCTGCGGGAAATGATTAATAAGAAAGAACGGCAAATGCTGTTAGGTTTGTATGCTACGGTAACCAAGCCAGGTCAAAGGTGAAAGAGTGCACATCGCTGTGCGTTCCACTAAGGACTCAAGATCGACGCTTTGACCCAAGGCGCCCGAATGGGAAATCCTTTCCCGTAGGGGTTCGCAGGTTCGAATCCTGCCCGTAGCACCAAAACCAAAACCTTGTATACTATTTTTCTAAAAGTTTCTTCAACGCGTCAAGCATCATTTTCCAATTCTTTTCCGAATGTTCCCGCGCTTCTTCGGTTTCGTTATTATCCTGAGAGAGCGAAACGGCAGTTCCCGCTTCATCGGTCGTAAGCTTGATTGTTACGGTGTGGTAGTTTTCTGGCAGGTCTGGCTTGCCTGAAAGAGGGCTGAAATGGCTATATTGAATCAAACGTTCGGGCTTCAGTTTGAGAATGAAGCCTTTAGCCTCGTATTTTTTTCCTTGCCACGCTCCTTTCCAAACGATTTGACTGCCTTTTAGCCAATCGGAGATAACGGTTGTGCCGAACATGTATTGCTTGATGACTTCGGGGTTAGTGAGCGCGTTCCACACTTTAGCGGCAGGCGCATTGATGGAAATTGACGCCTTTGCGATAAGCCCCTTGTTCACGGTCGTTTCTTCCAATCTGAACTCAAGAGGTTTGGTTCTTTATGAACTGTTCCATTGGTCACCACATACCAGGGCGCTACTCACCCAAAGTAATAGCGGCAACCGCATATTTGCCGTCTATTTGGATCCTAATAGCCAATCTATGCAGAAAACCATAGAGGGGGTAGGTCCGTATTGGCGCAGAAAAATGAGCAATGGCATGTAGAAAACGCCGCTCCGCAGAAAACAATGCAGTTCAGTATATATAGAGGGGGTATAGACTGCACCGAGCGCTAGAGCACAGCTAGTTTTATCAGTTAAATACGCACATAGATTCGTGGTTGTTATGATATCTATTATTGGTGCGGGAAAAGTAGGTGCTTCCGCCGCGTTTGAAATTTTAAGGTACCGAATCAGCGACGTAACCCTCATCGACATCGCTGAGGACTTGGCGAAAGGAGAAGCGTTGGATATGATGCAAGCGGCTCCAGCCATCGAGTTTGACGGAAAAATCCGCGGAACCAGCGACTACCGCATGATGCAGGGCAGCGAACTCGTCATCGTGATTGCGGGTCAAGGGCGAAAGCCAGGCATGACACGCATCGACCTTATGAACAACAACGCCCAAATAATCCGCAGCATCGTGAAAGAAGTCGCTAAACACGCGCCGGACTGCAAACTCATGGTCGTCACTAACCCCGTTGACATCATGACCTACATAACACGCCGAGAATCCGGGTTGCCCTCAAACCGCGTGTTCGGCATGGGGAACATCCTTGACACCCTGCGTTTCCGCAGCTATATTGCACAGGAGCTGAACGTGTCCAGACAAGACGTAAACGCCCTTGTCATCGGCGAACACGGAGACAGCATGGTCCCACTCGTCGAATACGCAAGCGTCACAGGCATCCCCATCACCACCCTCATGACAAAGGAGCAAATCGACAGGGTCGTGCAGCGAACCATCAATTCAGGCGCAGACGTCATAAAACTTAAAGGCAGCACAATATACGCGCCAGCAGCAGTCATCGCCATGATGGCAGACGGCGTGGTTCAAGGCAGAAATCGAGTGATGAGCGTCTCAACCTGTCCCAGCGGCGAATACGGCTGCTCAGACTACTCCATCGGAGTTCCAGTGGTGTTGGGGAAAAACGGCGTGGAAAAAATCGTGGAACTCAAGTTGTCACCGGAATCTAAGCAGCGTTTCGAAAAATCCGTGGCCAAAATCAAAGCCGCAATAGCGGCACTGAAGACGTAGACTCTAAACTTTTATTAGCTGACACCCCAACTAGCCGCTTCTAGAGGTGCGTGCAGTGCTGGTTGCGGGGGTTGACGAAGCAGGACGTGGCTGCGTAATCGGACCATTAGTGGTAGCAGGCTTCATGATTGCAGAAGCGAACCTGTCGGTTTTAGCCCAGTTAGGCGTGAAAGACTCAAAACTTCTGTCGCCAAAAAAACGCGAAGCCCTATCCAAGGAAATCACGCGCGTAGCGGAGAAGCATTACGTCGTGAAACTGTCGCCAAGTGAAATCGACCGCGCCGTGGAAAGCAAAAGGAAGTTGCACAAGCTGAATAGGCTGGAAGCGCAAACCATGGCCCAAATAATAAACACGTTAAAGCCAGACCAAGCGTTTGTGGATGCTGCAGACGTGCTTGAAGACCGCTTCAAACATCACATCCAAGAAGGCTTAACCGTCAAGGCACAAATCACTTCAAGACACAAAGCTGACAGGATTTACCCTGTTGTCTCAGCTGCGTCCATCATAGCGAAGGTGGAACGCGACAGCGAAATCGCAGTTTTGAAAGGCGCTTACGGCGACTTCGGCAGCGGATACTTAACAGACCAGAAAACCATGCTTTTCCTGAGGCAATGGATGCAAACACACGACGAATATCCTGACTGCGTGAGAAAATCCTGGAAACCCGCCAAACAAGTCAAAAACGAAAAAGGCACCGTGCAAAAAAAACTCAGCTAAGCAAAGTTAACCAAAGCCTCTTCAGAAGCCATCGCAGACAACTCATCCAAACAAAGACACTGGACATCCATGCTTGAAAACCTCGGTTTTTCGGTGATTAAAACTGGACGCGCACGAATCACATCGCAAACGCTCACGATCTCCTCGGTTCTTTTGTCCAAGTTTCTTTCGTCGCTCATCGCAATGGCGCCTACAATCGGATCTTTGCCGTTTGGAACGTTCATGATGAAATCGAAGGGAGCTCTATAAACAGGAGACATATCGCAGAAAGCAAACTTCCTGAAAACCTTCTGAAGAAGAACTTTTCCCGCGATGGTGCGTTTGGCTTTCATAAGGAGACATTGGCGTTGTTTCAGAGTGCGTTTAAGAATGTTTACCGGCTTCGCCACCGGAACCCCCAACGTTTCAGCTAGCTTGTAGGCTGAGTTCACCGACGCTTTCGCCATGCCTCTTTCGTAGCCGTAAAGCGTTCTGCGGGAAACCCCAATCATCACGGCGAGTTTGCCGATTGAAAGACCCAACTCTTTTCTCCGCTTCTCCACCAGTTCACCATCAACTTCAACGGAGTAACCGCCTGGACCAGCGTAAATCAAAGGGTTCGCCGTTTGAAGCGCGATGTTCCTGATGCTTTTCTCGGTTACCACGAAAACCCCGTTTCGCGAGTACACCGTGTCATCTTCCAGCGGCTTGCCGTGGGTTTGCTGGCTGATTATGAGGGAAGCAGCGGAAAGTCTGCCAGCGATAACCTTCAGCTCTCGAGCGCATTGAGGGGAAAAATTGTCCACGTCAGAGTTCACTTTCAACAGAATAGCCGTGCCATCTTTTCTTGCCGCGAAGTCAAAGCAGCTTGGGCGCGAACAGCAAATTTGGGAAACCTGAAAACCAGATTCTTGCAACGCAACCCCGAGGTGGACCGCGTTTTCTATCTCCCAATGATTCATCTGCTGTCACTGCCTAGTATCCACTGCGCTGAAAAATATAAACAATACTTTTTCCACAGGAATATAATTGGCACAAGTCGGCTTATAGCAGATGAAAAACCGAAAAATAATGCTGGAAATAGCTTCTCAGTGTAGTCTACACCCCTATACATACTGAATTGCATGGAATTTTGCGATACTGGTTTCTGCGTGCTATTGGTTGCGGAAAACGCCAATACGGACCTACCCCCCTCTACAGTTTCTGCAACGAACCACTATTAGGATCCAAATAGACGGCAAATATGCCGTGAGGGCGTTTTTTTTGATGCAGCAGAAGCAAAGATGAAGGATGTTTTATAATCGCCCAAGACACATATCGGGCAAAGAGGGATTTGCTCATGAAGATAAACACTCTTACTTTTGGCGGCGTGAACTGTTACCTTCTGTCAATTGACTCGGGATTTCTCTTGATTGACAGGGTTTTTCTAAAAACCGCATGGACATTGAAAAAGAGCTGGAAAGCGCGGGTTGCAAGCCTGGAAGCTTGCGGTTTATCTTGTTAACGCATGGCGACTTCGATCATAGCGGCAATGCCGCATATCTCCGCGAAAAATACGGCGTAAAAGTGGCGATGCACCGCTTGGATGAGGGAATGGTGGAGCGCGGTGACCTCTTTTATAATCGAAACGCCAATTTTTTTATGCGAGTAATGGGCAAACTGCTGCTATTCTTCCTAAGAGGCGGCTTAAAGAAGAGTGACCGCTTCACGCCCGACATGTACGTGGAAGACAGAGAGGACCTGTCGGAGTTTGGGTTCGACGCCAAAGTCATCCATATTCCAGGGCATTCAGCGGGTTCCATCGGGGTCCTAACTAACGCAGATGACTTTTTCTGTGGTGATTTACTTGAGAACACGAAGGAACCAGCCAAAAATTCGCTAATTTCTGATAAAGAAGCGTTTGAGGCCAGTGTTGAAAAGCTAAAGCAACTGAAAATAAGCATTGTTTACCCTGGGCACGGTGAGCCATTCCAGATGGAACGGTTCATGAAGAGCCAAGTTCAGTCTGGGGAATGACATGGTGAAAACGCTGAGTTAAAATGCGAAGGTCTTTATAGATAGGCGTTCACTTGTTGTCTTTCATAACGCTCAAGTGATTTCTATGATACATGCCGAAGGCGCAGATTCTATCAGGAAGCAATGCGGGGACGGAGATTTTGTTTATCCATGCTACGAGGAAAACTGCATTTCAAATATTCCTGGAACCATACTTGGCTTGTTCGGCGTTAAAAACAAGAGAAAGCTTCCACTTGAAGTCGGCAAGGGCGTTGGTGGAGAAGTTAACAAAGTTGTGCTTTTTGTTTTAGACGGCTTCGGATATAACCAGTTTCTACAGTATCATAGGGAAAACAAGTTTTTGGCTGACCTTGCCGAAAAAGGCGAGGTGCTTCCGTTAACAAGCGTTTTTCCTTCGCAGACCACTAACGCGCTTACAACCTTGAACACGGGTTTGACTCCTCAGGAACATGGACTTTTCGAGTGCTTCATTTACCTCAAAGAGGTCGGCATGATAGTTAACACGTTACGTTTTGAACCATTAGGGTCGAAGCGACGAAACGAGCTTTTGGAGAGAGGATTCAACCCGAACATTCTGTTTAAAGGAAAAACCATTCAAGCCACTTTAGGAGAAGCAGGCGTCAAAACGTTCGCGCATATTTACATTTCAGACGCGTACAGCGCTTGTTCCAAAATACTTTTTGACGGAAGCACGATTGTGCCGTCTTTGAAGTCGTCAGATTTGATTGTGAATTTACGGAAAAACCTGGAAAAAACCGAGGGGTCAGCCTACTTTTTTGTGCACTTGGGAAACTTGGATACGATAGCTCACGAGTACGGTCCAAACAGCTACGAATACTCCACCGAGCTGTCGGTAATATCTTACTTGTTGAACAAGGAGCTTGTGGAGAAAATAGACCAGAAAACGGCGAGGGAAACACTGATTCTGGTGACCGCGGACCATGGCGGAGTTGACATTGTTCCCAAAGATACTACGTACCTGAACTGGTTCCCCGAAGTAGTAGAAAACCTGCAGTGCGGCAACGGTGGCAAACGGATTTTGCCCACTGGAAGCCCGCGAGACGTGTTTCTGCACGTCAAAGAAGACAAGCTGGTGGAAACTCGGAAGTTGCTGACGCAGAAAATCGGCGCGAAAGCGCAGATCATTGAGACTAAAGAGGCTATTAAAAACGGCTTGTTCGGCTTAGGCGATGCGGGAAGCGAATTTTTTGACAGGGTGGGAAACCTGTTGATTCTGCCCCATGGAAAGGAAACGGTGTGGTTTGAACATTTTAAGGGCAGAAAATTCAGCCTTCGCGGCCATCATGGCGGGCTGAACGAAGATGAAATGCTGGTGCCGTTGGCGGTCACCCAGCTCAGCAACATGAAATAGCGGAATCGATTCTTGCGTGCTGTTATTCGCTGCTTTTTTCGCGTTTGTCTTCATCCTGCTTCAGCAACGCAACGGTGTTAGCCGGCAAGTCCCTGTGAACCGTGAAGTTTGCTCCAACCCAGCTGTTTGCGCCAACTTTCACGCCAGGCATTAAAAGCGCGTTTATCCCCGTCTTCACGTTATCCCCCAGAATCGCCCCAAGCTTCCTTCGTCCAGTATCAACAACTTCGCCCTTCACAAGCATCTTCACAGGCCCATCGTCCAAGCGAAGGTTAGCGGTAATGGTGCCCGCCGCCAAGTTGCAGCCTTCGCACAGTATGCTGTCACCCACGTAAGACAGGTGACCCACATGCGTCCCATCCATAATTATGCAGTTCTTGATTTCACAGGCGTTCCCCACACGAACGTTTTTCCCTATGCTTGTGTACGGGCGAATGAAACAGTTAGGTCCGATGTCGCTGCCCTCATCAATAAACGTTGGGCCTTCAATGTACGCTCCAGAACGGATTCGCGCTGTCTCCGCCACCGCTACGGGTCCTAGCAAGTGCGCCCCGTTCTCCACTGTCCCGTAAACCTTATGCGCCATCCGCTTCAGCGCCCAACCGTTCGCCTCCAACAAGTCCCAAGGCCTTCCAATGTCAAGCCAGTCGCCCTTCGAAATTTCAGCAGCCAAAACCGTCTTTTCATCGTTGACAAGCAAAGAGACGGCGTCAGTTAGCTCCCATTCGCCGCGGACAGAAACCTTAGTTTGCCTTAGCTTATCAAAAATTTCGTTGGAGAACACGTATAATCCTGCATTAGCCAAATTCGAAGGCACCTCACCCGAACCCGGCTTTTCCACAATGCGCTTAACCGCGTTTCCAGCTGCAATTTCCACTATACCGTAGCTTTCTGGCCTTTCCACGGGAACCACAGCCATAACAGCACCAGGATTTTCCGCCTCAAACAATTGAACCACGTGAGCCACAGCCTCAGGAGCAAACAACAAATCACCGTAACCAAGAACAAAATCACCATCCACATAAGGCTCAACCACACTCACCGCGTTGCCAGTTCCAAGCATCTCAGCCTGCTCCACATACGAAATCTTCAAGCCCATCTGCTCGCCGTCGCCGAAAAATTGGCGGATGGCATCGCCCATGTAATGCGTGACAATGACGATTTCAGTTACGCCAGAAGCTTTCAACGCGTCCAAGGAGTACTCAAGAATCGGTTTCCCACCCACCTTTATCATATGCTTCGGCCTAGTCGCCGTTATCGGCTGAAGCCTCACGCCTTCTCCTGCAGCTAAGACTACGGCTTTCATTCCTTCCATTCCTCAACCACTGGTTCCTTCAGTCCATTATGTCGCTTTCCGCTTTTAATAATTCACCTTCAACCATTACCCGAATGACCGCGGGGCTTAAGATGCTGTCTCAATGAACTCTGCCAGTTCCAGTCGGGTCGGATGAGAACCCGCAGGGTCGGACAGGTAGTAGGCGGCAACCGCGTTCGCCAATGTTAATCGGCACTCGTCTGAAAGAGCGTTCGCGTCGGCAAGAATATTTCCAGCGTTCCAAGAGTCACCCGCACCCGTTGCCCTTAATGCTTCAACTTTGAAGGCGGGAACAACAACGTCACTCTTCTCCCTGAACGTAGCCGAGAAAACCGTGGTGTGCAAGTCAATTCGCGCAGGCAAATTCTTAGCCAAAACCCTGGCGGCTTCCATTGCCAACTCGTCAAAATGCCGTTTCCCCTGTTGCTCGCTTATTTCGTCACTAAGCAGCGAAGCGTAGCAGACCGCCTCGTTCTCGTTCAAGCTTAAAACGTCCACGTTGCGGGTTTTCAGAACATCCCGCATAAGCTCGGGAACTCGCCCGCTGCTTGGTGTGGGGTCTGCCGTGTCATAGTAAGTCTTGCCCTTTCCCCGAGTTTTAACCCTGCCAAAAACGTTTTCAGCCAGCGAGGTCCCGTATTTTCTTGTTCCCGCCCAGTTGAAAAGGCAAACGTAATCCGCGTTTTCAATAAGCTCGTAATCGCGGTCAGTCAGGTCTGAAGGACCAAAATCCGCCAGTGCACCCAAATCCCTCAGCATAACGTTGGCCTTGCCATCTTCGGTCTTTAGTTCCAACGCCGTTGTCATGGACGCCTTCTCCACGACTTTAACATGCGAAAAGTCAACATGATATTTTTCAAGATAGAATTGTATCCGTTGAAGACCCAGCTTGTTCGTGCAGACAATCGGAGTCACGCCCACGCCTAACGCGGATAAGGCGGATGCCGTGTTAATCGCGTTTCCACCTCGAATGTCGGTTTGCTTAACCCCGTCGATGCTACCGCCTTTCCTCCGAGTTATATCCGCGATTGCGGAGGAAAAACGAGCCGCATCACAGTCCAAACTTATCAGGCGGTCGTAAAAAAAGTCAGGCATAACTACGACACTGCATTTTTCAGGGTCTTGTTTAAGAAAATCCAACAGTTCATTCCTGCATTCTGTTCGCAACACTATAGGACACCTTTAACACCTATTTTCCGCAAAGCTAAAATAACCTTTTTCATTATAAACTGGACTATTACATAGGGGGAGAACGATTCGAAGTTCAAAGTTGAAATGTGTTTACTGTTGGCCGCGATCACGCTATTTGCCGTAAGCGCCTTCTTCTACTCTTACCAACAGGTCAGCGAGGGAGCGACCCTAAGCGCCGTTTTAGGCAGCTACCCATACAGAGCATACGGCATAATGTTTGTTGGTTTCGGCTCGGTTCTAACGTTAGCCGCTTCAATTTCTTATTCAAAACGCAGCAAAAACTTAGAACACAAAAGTTACCGAGTTTAGCCGAGAATAAAGCTAACCAGCAACCAGACAATGTCCCCGAAAAACACGGAGACAATCAAGCCTGCCGTTACAAAAATAAGCATGGGCAACCCTGGCGTCGCCCACACATAATCATTAATTTTTCCGTTTTCAACCGCGCTGGAAAGGCGTCCAACTATTTCACTTCTTCCTTCATCCCTAGGCACCACAACAAGCTTTCTCTTAGGCGGGTTTCCGCCATCATCAGCCACGTCTTCCATCGGATAAACATGCCATTTCGCCTGCAACTTGGCGAGGGGAACTTTGTAGCCAGTTATCAAAACCAAAATTTTCTTTCCCAAAGACTCGGCTGCAAGAGTACCTTCAAAGATTTTTCGCCCATGCCTCACGTTCCAGACAACGTTGTGGAAAAACAGGTAGATGCCGCTTGCCGCAGCAAACAAAACGGCGTTGCTGAAAATCGTTAATGGAAAAAGAACCTGCGACATAGGAGAAATCCCAGAAGCAATAAGAGGCTTGAACAACGCTTCCGTGGAAAAGGGCAAAGCCAAAGCGATGCACATTAAAGCCTTGGAGTCAGCTCCACCGAATCCGCCAGAATAGAACAGGGCAAAAGCGATGGCGGCGGTTACGCCGAAGCTTAGTCCGAACAAAGGCAGTTTGGAAGGGTCGTAAAGAAGCAGTTCGGCAAGGGAAAGGGAAAGCGCTATGGGCGCGTATACAGCCCAAACGCGGTTGCTTACTTCCCTGGTTTTGTAGTCGCTCCATGACGCATAGAGAAGAATAACTAATGACAGGGTAACATTCGCGGCTATAAAGACTGTTTGCAGGTTCGGTCGCCTCGAGTTTCCAAGTGTAGGTTTAGTGATTCAAAGATTAGGCTAATAAAATTTTGTTTAGGCTTCGGCGGCGGTTTTGGAAAGAGGAAAGTGGTTATTGCGGGGCTTGCTCGGGGAACTCCAAGAATTGTCCAGAGTTAGGGACTATCCTGAAGTAGTAGTTTGCTCCCGGTTGCCAAGCGCCGTCCACATCGTTTGGCCAGTCAATGGTTATGGTGGCTGTTCCGCCTGCAGGGAGAAGCATGCCTGAACCGGTTATGTCCGTGTCACTGGTGACGTCGGTCATGTTTCCAGATGAGTCGCCTAGCCATACTCTCACGATTCTTGTGTCGCTGGTTCCTGAGTTGCCCACCGTTACTTCGGTGGCGTCGGTGTCGAAGCGAACGTTTTCGTTGTAGAGTACTACTCCTGCTTGCTGAGTGGCGCTGCCCATGTACGTGGTTATCCACGCGTAGGTCACGACTATGGCTGCTACAGCTATAACTATGAGAAGCAACGTGGCAAGTATGGGTGATATGGCTTTTTTGGAGTTCAAGAATTTTTTGATCGACATTTTCTTCATCCTTTATTTGTTTTAGGTGAGTAATTATTTTCTATTTAACTTGTATGAATTCGGAATCAACATTTCTGGTAATTCGGAAACTGAACACTTTGTTTGGCGTTTGAGCTGTGGGTGCTGAAGTTTTGGTTTTAATGTTTGGAACAGTTTACAGCCCCTCTTTTTATAGGTTGAATTTTAGGAGGATTTGTTGGATGGGTGGCGGTTTAGCTGTTGGCCGTCACCATGACCGCTGGCGGGTACTCGGCAAGTATCCACAATCCACTTTGGTCGCTGGTTTGATAGATCGGAGCGGTGTTGTCAAACGTTACTACGGCGCCACGCCAAATTACGTCCAGTGCATTAGTGAAATCGACTTGGTGCAACTTCACGGGTAATAGTTCAATTAACGATGTGCTAGTAGCACTGAGCGCACCTGTTGATGCCCCTGCTATGGAGTCAAATGCGTAAAGTTGCTGGTTAAAGTTGTCAGTGAACATTATTCCAGTGCCTCTTGTGCCGCCGCCCGAGATAAGTTGGCTCCAGTGGTGTGGAGTCCAGTCCCCGACTGTGTCATTTGAAAATACGCCTGTACCAGTTGCTACTATTGGAAAGCCGCCTGAGGTTCCGTCTTCGGTTTGCACCTGCGGCGAACTGCCTAGGGTTGATGATAGTCCGATGGGGCATAGGTCTGTGATTGCTCTGGGCTGCGTTGAGTCTATGAACATCAATCGTAGTTGATACGTATAATAGGTTGTTTTGGCGGGTAGGGTAATCACGATATTTGCGTAGATATTGGGGCAATCCTGGGCGCCGCCAGACCATTCTGCTTCTTGCTGCACGATGTCTCTAATCACGCCGTGATGCACAACGTATGCGGCTCCGGCGCCATAAGCGCTGTTTTCGCCATTTATGCGCATGAAGTTTGCTGTGCTCGAAGTGGTGGGGCTGCTACCGACGACTGTTGAGGTTACGCTGAAACTTCCAATTTGGAGAGATATTACGCCGTTGGTTAGGCTATTATGATCAGGGTCATCTCCCGTGAAGTATTGAGGTGTATAAGCTAAGGGTGTTTGAACCGCTTCGTCGCTTCCATCCCACCAAATCGTAAAGTCTGATACAGCGGAGTCTAAGAGGAAAACAATCATCTCCCTATTGCCGAAAACCGTCATGTTGCTTGTTAATCCCAGCGGAATCCTATATTCCGACGCCCAATCCTCAACTTGGAAAGGCACTTCCTGCTCCACGCCGTTTATGGTTTGGTTCATGTGAATACCTTTAACGGCGATGGGGGGAATCGGCTTCGCGTTTGTAATTAATTCTAAGTTCTGTCCTAGCCATCGCATAGTACCGTTCTGTAACCATTCCACAACAATTGTTGACTCCTCTTGTGCCAACAGGAAACTAAGGTCAGGCTGAGGCGCCAGCAGCACAGAGTCTATATTCCAAGAATCCTGATGTGAATCTAAGCCATCGCTGCTTCCTCTGAATCTGATTGTGAACGTTGATGAAGTTATGTATGGAGTTACGGACACGTTTTTCCAGCCGGTGACTAGTCCAGTGAGCGAAGCAACGTTAACCCATGTCCCGCTGTTCCACACGTCAACCAATAAGGGTTCAGAGCCTAATGAACCCACTTTGATGCAAAGATTTTGATTGGGATCGGTATAGTTCACGTTTGTCCATTGTTCTTCAAGGTCCAACTGATAACTAGTAGTATCCACTTGCTTTTTCACAGTCACCATATCAACGTAAGCATGTTTACCGTCTTCAAGATCATATGCCCGGAATCTCATCTGGAAATCTGAAACAAGGTATGTGGGAAGTGTTATTTTCTGTTGATAGTGAACCCACTGGTTTTCAGTAAACGCCCCTAATTCAATAGCGTAGTAATCCCAGCCGCTTTCACCATGATAATAAAGCCGAAACTCGTTGTTTTCACAACCTTCATCATAAAACCAGAAGTCTACGTATATCGCCTCTGCGTTAGAGCAATCCATTTCAGGGGTATACAAATTTCCCGAAGTACCAAAGCCATACCCGTCAAAATCCGCAGAATACGTACCGTCATGTGCTCGATTGTTTTCCTTCGCCCAATTACCACTTGCACTCCAACCTGATGGAGTCCAACTTCCCTCAAACGATTCACCGTTAATAAGAGTCACATTTGATTTGCCGCCTCCGTTGTTTACCTCAGTTAGGGTGTCACAAATCGAGTCTGGTGCGGATTGTTGGGCATTAAAGTTTGACTGTGTGCCCTTGTCTGCAGAAAAGTCCACGTTTGAATCGTTCAAGTCCACGTAATCTGCGCTGGCGTAAGTACTGTTCCGTGTCAACACGGCAGTATAGCTGCTGAAAGATGAAGCTACAACTATTATTCCTCTTTGATCTTCAATTTTTATTACGTAAGAATCTGGGTCCACTCCTGTGGGAAAATTAAGTATGTAAGTGCCGTTTGCGTAAGTTACTGGCTCAGCACTCGGAGGCACAAGTTCCCATGTTGAGGTAGAGTTAAGGTAATGATAGAACTGCATGTTTTCCCTTGCCAAGTTAACTAGGGGCTCACTCTCATCTTTAGTTATGCTCAAAAATGCATGGCTGGGAGAGGATTTGAATATTTCCACGTCTAATCTGGACGAGGCGGAGTAAGTCATGTTGTACAAGCCTATACCTACCAAATCGTATTTAATAGACAGATTTCCAGAACTGTAACTTTGGTTTGAGAACCAGTCAGCTCTCAAGTTTAAAGCAGTGACGTCAAATGAAGCACCCCATTCTGGCCTGATGTCCCCAATGTTGCTTAAACCGCTTTGCAGGTAATTCGAGGCTAATTGCCTAGCATAAGACGTGTTGCCCGTAATCTGCAAAACTGAACCATAATAGCCTACCGTGAACCCTACGACCTGTTTCAACGCCAAATTTATTTCATCTATGGCACTCAACACTTGAGGTTGATCCTGAATGTTGCTGTAACGAATAGCAGAATATGTGGTCATTACTGCGGCGATCAGAACTATAGCAACAAGCATAGCGGCAATAATTGAAAACTGGCCTTTTCGATTTACTTTAAACAATTTCAGTTTAGGCGCCTCCCACTAATCCGAGTTGCAGAACAACAAGCCTTGAAGTTCCATAAGTCGTGTATTCAGAACGGTAAAGTCTAGGCTTATAGTCAGCCAAAAGACCGAGAGCAGTGAGCCTAATATCGGGCGTTCGCGTTAGACCTATGGCGTAAAACGCGCCTTGATACGTACCGACCGTGCCCCGATGCCGATATATGGCGGCTGGAATCGCCCCTCCAACTGGATTAAAGACATACGTTGTTACATCTAGGTGATAATCAGCGATAATTGAAGTTGATAAAGCTCTTGTGGACGTTTGATATGTCGATGGGTAAATACCATAGTAGTTGCTGCTTTCTATGACACCACTTGATAAGTATACGACGCCGGGACTACTTGTTGAACTAGTGCCAGGAGTGTATGTTGGCCGATTGTCCAACCCCTGAAGAAACGCGTTTAAACCAGGGTTGCTGACTAGCTGCATTCCATAAATTCCCCAGCTGTTTTGGCTACCTGCGAATTCGTTAGTGTTGCTGACATAATAGAAGGGCCACCCCACTATGCTGGTCCATGTCCAGTTGTACAGGTTGACTCTTTTGCCTACTTGATAGCAGTACTCGGCGTACGAGTTGCCTGAGTACTGGGCGGCGTAGGTTGAGGGGATAGGTACCGCTTCTCCACATGTGTTTACAACCACCGCGTTTTGCAAAGTTTCTCCGTGAAGTGGATTTCCATCCAATATTTCGCCGAGTTCCGTTGTGCTCTGAACCATGATTGTATCTGAAAAATACGGAGACAGCAAATTGTACAGGTCTTGCGCTAGGCTGTGCGCAGTGTAGCCTGTAATCCACCAGCCAGGTGCATCACTGCAATTTAATATGTACAACGTTCCTCCACCGCTGTGTTCGCCTATTTTTTCAGGAATTACGTTAAATGTCACGTTTGAAGAAGCAGTCATGTAGGAAGACGCGTCTGAAGTTGAACCCAAATTTTCCGTGTTTGAAATAGTAGCTAAATTATGGTACAGTTCAGCGCCACCTGCACCGCCCACATCATAAACCGTAAGGTTATATATCACATTAGGCGGCAACGAGGCAGAAAGGGCAACTTGCAGTTCGCCCCAGACCGTAGCATTATCAAGATCAAATGCAGCTTTGCTCAAATCATAGTCCGAATCCAACAACTGCATCGTTGTAAACGATAGGCGCCGAAGGTTCACTGGCGAAACCTGCCTGGGCCAGGGCAAAACAGCAAAGAAAGACACGGCTATGAACGCGCCTGTGATTATAATAATTACTATTAGGACTTCGATTGTACGCATCATCTTAGCCGATCACCTGATACCCTTCTAAACTCCAAACTGCAATCTTCGCTTGGTACGCGATCCCACCTACTGTGACCTGACGCATGTCGGTGGCAACCCACTCCTGCTTCGCTGGGTCACCCCCAAAAACAACAGGGAAAGCCAAAGAACTTACCCCCCAAGGCATCATAACCACCCCGCCTAAATTAGTACTTTTTTTGTAAGTAATTATCAAAATTCCCGGATTGTCAGTAGGAATATTAACCACTTCATAAGGGGAACCGTCACCAGAATTAATGTGACCATAAGAATTCTCTAAAGACATCTCACGCAACGTGAAATCTTCTGACAAGTAAACGAAAGATGCATTATATTTCACCTCTGCACTGGGAGGATTAGTATATTCGAGGTCATAATTGTGTGCGATTAAGATTTTGCCTTCAGCCACGTTGTCAACGAAAGGCACCACGTATACGTCTTCAGAAGTAACACGTTCATGATATCCCACTCCAACTAAACCGCCGAGATGAGCATAAACAATTAAGGCGTAACACATCTCGCTATCGTCAATTTGCGGGAAGTTCAACGTAGCTGAGCCTTGTTCGTTGGTGGGAGCCGTTCCATATTCCGTAATGTAAGCAGGGCTACCTCCAGCCCCCCCATTTAAGTCAACAGTTATCAAACAATAGGTCAAATGAGCATTTGCTAAGGGGAACCCAGTTCCATAAGCATCAACGGATAAACTCAGTGGATTCGCAGCATGTGTCTCTGCAACCGAGACGGTTACTACAGGATTGAACGAAAGTTGAAAGCCATATTGGTTTTTAATGCCGAGAAGCTCTGACGCTACAGAATAATTAATGGCACTGCTTTGAGATACCAGCAAAAAGCTTTTGGATCCAATGGTTATATTACTATAATACGAACCAGTTTTTGGATAAAAAACCGAGGTTCCACTTGCAGAATTCAATCGCATAAGCGAAAACGAACTAATCTTATACTGCGTAAACTCCGGGTCTTGCAAACCGAAACCTGTAGGAGAACTATCGCCTTTCCCCCAATCTATTGGAATACCAGGACTCAGCAGCATATTGTCAATTAAGTCGCTGGCCTTGGTTGCAGTGGCTCTGTGACGTTGATAAATGACTGCTGTCTGAATGGTTTGATTAAAGAGACCGATGAAAAGCAGAGTTGCAGCTAGAAAAACGGTGACTGCAATCATATGATCTACTGTTGAACTTACCAAGTTTAGTCGACTCCTTCAAAAGACATCAGAATCGTACCGTTTGGCAACTTGTCGGCAATTAAGCTCGCGTGAGTTGAATTGCTCACAAACGCCGACTCCGAATCCCAAGCCACGTTCGACCCCAAAGTAACAGACGTCGCCGCCCCTATACTACCTCCTATAAACCTGAGCGAAATTTCTAGAATCTGGCTAGAATTCGACCCAGGATCGCTTAAAGAGGCATTCCCCGTGTACACGTAGCCCTCTATGAAAGGCGTAATCTCCAAGCTAATGCTGACAGCACCGGCGGATATTGACTCATGATTTAAAGCGGAATACACCTGATGCACAGAGCTACCCAAGTGACTCGCCGTTTCCTTCAACGCAAGCGTCTGACGCGACTCCGTCCACGTGTTCATGATCCACCCAGCGGTTAAGGGAAAGAGAAAAATCTGCATGATTAATATCGGAATCATGATCATGTATTCGATTGTTATCTGTACCATATTGCATCCTCCATGATGTCTAAACCTTCCCTATCGTCGCAATCACTTTTCCAGCGTAAAACTCAACAACTGAACCGGAAGTCAGCGTTACAGTTTCGCTAAGATGATCAAAATTGAAGAATCCATTATCAAACCCTAAATCAGCCTTTGGAAAAGTAGCGTTAATTCGAACTTTATCAACCCCGCTTCTCGCTATTTTGATAATATCACTGCCCGTCATGGTTATTGATTGAGACCGATAGAGGTGGTTTCCCGGTTCAAGAGTAGGCAGATAAAACTTGTAGTAATTTGTTGAACCCGGCCCATACGGCCCTGTCATCGTCGAGGTTAACATTCGCACGGAAGGAACCACAACTATTCGGGTGTAGTTTCCCTCTTTCATAGGCAAGTTCTCAACGCAGAACACCTGACTCACGGGTGCGGAAGGCCCCTCCTGCAGGAAAGAACCATTAGACGAAGGCATTATACGTTCGAAGTAGTTGTTGCTGACCGAGTATATACCTACGGGTATGTTGAACAGGATCATCCCTGTCGCGTTAGAGAAAACTGGTACCCATGCGCCCCCAGTGTAAACTTCGAAAGTGTAGTTCACCGCTAACGACTGAAACTTCATGTTCCCATATTGGCTTGAATAACGAACCGTCTGCGTACGCCCAATAGTCCACGCGATGTCGTCGATTTGCAGCCCGGTGGTAAGCATGAACTGCTTGTTGGTGCTGAACTCGTTCTCAGCCATCCGCGCGTCCAAAAAGTTGTTGGCGAACCCCATAGCCACCAGTATCATCACTATGACAGCGGCGGTCAATATGACCGTGGAGACGGCTGGACTAACCGCTCGCTTATTTTTCCGTAAACTTCGCGAATGACTGTATCCCATGTTTTTTCTCCTCGCCATCTAAATTGCTATGAAAAGAGGCACAACCTTAGCCGCTACGCATGCAATGACGACCAGTATTGACGCGTGCTTGAACCCAGCGGCCACGGACTCCTCACTGATCTTTCCAGCCACTATACCTATCAAATAGCTGTGGAAGATTACCGACGTTAAGAATATCATTTTCATTCCGCTGAAGTCCTTCGGTGGAGCCCCTGCCTCACCCGCTATGGCGCTAACACCCAGCGTGCCCGTGGTGAAACTAAGCATCATGATGGTCGTTGCCACAAGCAAGATTGACGCCAAGTAAGGCATCATTATGTACGGACGCACGGACATTCGCTTTTCCTTTTCAACGTCCTGAGTCAAACTGTTGAACCTGGCAAGCGATTCAATCATTGCAATTGTGCCTCCGCCGACGTCTATTGTCTCAACGAGAAGGAACATGACCAGCTGCGTCATCCAGCTCTTTGTACGCTTAAGGAACTGCATGATAACGTTCTTAACGGGGATACCCCAGGAAATCTCTGAGCTTATTTTGCGAAGTTCCTTGCTGAATACGCCGTACTCACGTTTTGACAAGCTTTCTATGCATTTTTCCGGTGACAGCCCAGTTTTTCTGACTTCAGTTAGGTCTCTCAGGAAACTGGTGATTCCCTGTTCCATACCTGATTTTTGTTTCGAGATCTTCATGTGCACAACAGCGGCTGGAAATGTTGCAACGAACAACGCTATCGTGATTGCCACGGGTAGGTCAATTACGGCGTCAATACCGCTGAATATCATTACAGCGCCCATGAAGTTCGTGAGCAGCAGGAACAGGAGTATGCCGATTACGCCGCAGATTCCGTACACCTTGTAGGGTCGCATGTCTGTAATAGGTGTCTTCGGTTGCATGCTGTGCGCCAAGTAGATGAACATTAACGACAGCAAAGGCGTGAACAAGTACGTGTACAGTATGATGCCGGAGTACAGTGTTACGCCGACGCTGTAGATTGAGTCGACGCTGAACAGGATGTAGAAGCACAGCGACATCATGACCATCACAATGATGAAAGTTTCCAGCAGCATGCCGAGTCGTTCTGCGGCAGCTTTGACGCGTAGAGCGCGTGTTTTGAAGATTTCCTCAGCCTTTCGTTCAAGGAAGTGTCGCCGCCGATGATTACGGTGGATGCGTAGCCTGAGAGGAAGTCTCTGAATATGTCCAGTGGGTTCTTTTTTGCCGCTTGTTCCAAAGCTGAGAGGGGGTCTCTGCCAAAGATTTCCACATCTTTTATTATTTCTCTGGCTTCTCCGCGCATAGCGGGCATCAGCTCAACGTCTGCCAAGCGTTTGAAGCTTGTGTAAGGCGCGATGCCTCCGGATGCCATGACGCTGATGTAGGCGGCTGCGAAGGGCATCTCGCGTTCTAAACCAGATGCTCGGTCGCTGGCTTTGGACATGGGGATTATCAGGAATCCTACCATGATGTAGAATGGGAAGGGAATTAAGAAGATGATTGGCATGAAGCCGAATACGAGTAGAAAAACCAGTGATATTACGGACACTGGAATCGTTAATAACGCGGTGAAGAACATGAGGGATACGTATGTTTCAGGGTAAATTTTGATACGTGCCCTTTCAAGCATGTCCTTAAATTGGTAAATGTGTTTTAGAAAGTAAGGGGCTATGCCTCCGAAGAGGCGAAACGACCAGGCCTCAAGAGTTTCTAGAAGCGGCAACTGCTTTTACCTCCTCCCCTGCGACTACTTTATTGTAAATGTGTTTGGGTCTGGCGTAGTATTCTGCGATGATTGCGGCAACATCTTTGTAGCTTCTTATGTTGCGTTCTCGCATCCAATGCAGGACATCTTTGCGTCTGCCGATTTCATCTATCAAGTCTTTTTTGGTGACACCTTGGCGCTCGGCTATAGAGGTTAACAATGCGCTCTTGTCGAAATCCATTGGATGCTCATCTTTGGCGGGGTCCCATTTGCAAGGTGTTTTGTAATCTTCGTAATCTGCGATCTCGTTGACCGTGATGACTCGTCTGTACGCTTTTTTCTCGTTGTTTTTCACGAGGTGAACGCGCTGTATTGGAATGACAATGTTCATCAACGGAATATACGCTGGAGAGATGTCCATGGGTTTCTGCGTGAGCCGTTTTACTGCTGAATCCAAGTTTTCAGCGTGCATTGTGCACATGCCGCCGTGTCCTGTGGCTAAAGCTTGGAAGAGAACGTATGCCTCATTGCCTCTGACCTCGCCCACAATCATTATGTCGGGGCGGTGCCGCATGGAAGTCTTGACAAGGTCGAAAAGGGACACTTCGCCTACGCCGCTTCCGCCTAATCCGTAACTTTGGCGGGCGATAAGTGAAACCCAGTTGTCATGAGGAAGGTTAAGTTCGGCCGTTTCTTCAATAGTGATGATTTTGCTTCCAGGCTTGATCAGACAGGCTAATGTGTTTAGAGCGGTGGTTTTTCCCGCTGCTGTTCCGCCTAGAACCATTATTGAAGACCTGTTCTCGAGGCACATCCAGAAGTAAGCGGCCATTTCTTCTGAGAACGTTCCTATGTTGATTAGGTCTATGATTGAGTAGGGGTCTTCTCTGAATTTTCTGATGGTAAAGGCTGTTCCGAACGGGGTGATTTCTCGTCTGTAGGCTACTGCGAGCCTGTGTTTGCCTGGGAGAGACGCGTCGACTATTGGGAAGGCTGTGCTGACGTGTTTTCCAGCCATGTGCACTAGTTTGACGACGGTGTTGTCGAGAACTTCGTCGTTTGGAAATTCGAGGTTTGTTTCGATGCTTTCGTAGTTTCGGTGCCATACATAAACTGGCTTTAATACTCCGTCGCATGAAATGTCTTCTATGTTCGGGTCCCGCATTAGCGGGTCGATTCTGCCGAAGCCGACGAGGTCTCTTTCGGCGTGGTAAAGGATTTTGTACCATGAAACGTCTGGAAGCCAGCCTAAGCTGATTCGGTACTTGTCAACTATTTTTTTGGCTTCTTCTGCGAAGAACTTGCGTGGATCGAGAATTTCTTCTTTTGGTGATTCGATTTCGGCGAGTAATATTTCTAGTATGCGGTCGTAGACGCCTTTTTCAAGTGGGTCTAGTTGAAGTTCGTCTAAAATGTATTGATGTTCGCCGGTTTTCGGGTTTTGAACGATTACGACGTGTGAGAAGGGTTCGTATAGCGGGTATTTTTCGATGACTTTCAGTCCTTTGGGTATTGGTTTGGGTGGTGGTGGAGGAATGGGTAGTTGTTGTTCTTTTTTCTTGAAGCGGATGTTTATTTTGATTTTTTTGAGACCGCCGAGGGACGGTTTTAGGCGTAGCTTTGGCATTACTGGTTCTCCGTTAGTGTACTTTGACACCACAGTCTATTAAATATTACGTCTCAATAGATAATATTGGAGACATGTTAAACACAAATACATATTCGAAATTAAAAATCACAGCGCGAAGCCAAAAGAACGCTTAAAAGCAAAAAAGCACAAAAAGCAGCCGTTACAGCCAACGCAGGAAAGGATTAACACGCTTCTCTTCGCCTATCGTTGAAAAACCACCATGCCCCGGATACACAACGAACTCGTCAGGAAGGCGCATCAATTTCTCTAATGAAAACCGCATGTCACGCTCAGAACCGCCTTGAAAATCTGTTCTGCCAATGCCTCCAGCGAACAAGGTATCACCAGTAAAAACGAGGTTGTCTCCCACAAGAGATATACTTCCAAGTGAATGCCCAGGCGTATGCATAACCCGTAAAATCATCCGCCCAAACTTCAGCAACTTCTTGCCTTCAAGCAGAACGTTAGCAGGTGAAATTTCCTCGCCCAACCCTTCAAGACAAGGGGCATCGTACGGGTGGATGCAAATGGGTACGTCATATTTTCTTTTCAGAATTTTATCTCCGTGAATATGGTCCGAATGCCCATGTGTGTTGACTATGAACTTTACTTTCAAGTTGTTTGCATCAACGTAACGTATGATTTGCTCTGCTTCGTTAGAAGTGTCAAATCCTGGGTCAATTATGATGGCTTCTTTTGTTTCGGGACAGTTCGCAATGTAACAGTTGGTTGACAGCATACCAACATTGAAAGCTTGAATCTGCATAGGGCCTCAACTTTTGGATTGTGGTCAAGGTAAATAAATTGTTTGCATGGCTTTCAGGGAACAACTTGTTAAAAACGGCGCAATCTGATGGTCAAGCAGCATAGCAGTGAATCACCGACAGTAGGCAATACACTTTTCTACTTCTCCATATTCTGTAATACAAAAACAATTGGGAAAATTACGCTATGAGTGAGCTTCCAAGTGACGCTGTTGATGCTCAGGATTTTCAGCAGACGGCTTTTGAAAAAATAACGCCGTTAGTCGCCGCAGAGTTTCAAATTGAAGAGGCTCTGATGGATCAAGGGACGCCCACGTATTATCTTGTGTGGCCTCAAGAGACTAAGCAGGCTTTTCTTAAGCTGCTGAAGCGTCTGGAAGAAATGGGGTTAATTGCTTATCTTCGCAAAGTAGACGGGCGAGTGGTTCTGACGGTGGTTCCGAAGCCAC
>Ga0307420_1000068_pt1 | contig 44896 bp, 45 predicted proteins | sample SalMarWE160240MG_2_FD_202167 | JGI IMG/M metagenome (GOLD analysis project Ga0307420, IMG submission 202167) | Salt marsh sediment microbial communities from the Plum Island Ecosystem LTER, Massachusetts, United States - WE1602-40 | ecosystem: Environmental > Aquatic > Marine > Intertidal zone >... | reverse complement strand
AGATGGCGGAGGCGGCAAAGAAGGCAGGCGTAGGCCCCATGGCGGCGGTAGCGGGGGCTATCGCCGAATTCGTCGGCAAAGAGCTTCTCGATTCCTCGCCGGAGGTTATTGTAGAGAACGGCGGCGATATCTATCTTAAAAGCTCGACTGACCGCATCATCGGGATTTATGCCAGCCAGTCACCCCTGACGGGCAAGGTCGGGCTGGAAGTCAGGGGCAAGGATACGCCCATCGGCATCTGCACCTCTTCGGGGACGGTGGGGCACTCGCTGAGCTTTGGGCAGGCAGATGCGGTGATAGCCCTTTCCCGGTCAACCGCCCTGGCTGACGCCGCCGCCACCGCTATCGGTAACGCTATTGAAAGCGCCGATGATATCCCCCGCGCCATCGAGCGCGCTATTAGCATTAAAGGGCTGAATGGAATTATAATCATTAAAGATGATAAAATAGGTTTTTGGGGTAAGGTTAAAGTCCTCCCCATATCTGATAAGGGAAAAAATAAAATACCGACCACCCAGGGAGCTCCATGAAAAAACCGCAGTTCGATAGCCGATGGCGCTGGACAGTAATTATAGTCATCCCCTGCATCCTGCTGGGGCTGATGATGCTGGTGGCCGGCATAGGTAAGCTACCGGGGTTAACTGAGCTCGGGACGTTCCCGGGGCAGACCGAATTCTTTGATGTCATCTTCGGGCCTCTCTGGCCAACGGTAGCCTTTTTCATCACCGATATTCTCCCCTGGGTCGAGGTAATCCTGGGATTAGCCCTAGTCCTGGGCATATACCCCAGAATCGCCGCCGTGCTGACCCTGCCGCTGCTGGCTGGCTTTATGACCAGTAATGTCTGGGCGATAGCTAATGGCAAGACATTCGGTAGCTGTGGCTGTTGGGGGGTATTCGAAAGCCTCTTCGGCGACACAACTCCAATACAAGCCATGGGCATGGATATCGTGCTTCTTTTCTTCGTTTTAATCATAATATTCTGGTACCCCGCACCCTTTTTAAGCTTTCAATCATGGTTTAGAAAACGAAAAGGAGAGAGGAGTAAATGATAAAACCTGTTGCGCGTAAGTCTAAATGGCTGGCCGGCCTAATCCTGGTCACTGTTGCCGCCCTGCTTATCAGCGGCGGTTGTGCAGTCAACGAGCTGCCGGTTATCTCCGACCTGGCTATTACCTCTCAGGGCGAGATAAATCCGGGAGTAACCGCCCAGATCAGTTGCACCGCCGTAGACCCCGATGAGGACGAGTTGACCTACACCTGGACGGCGGACGGCGGCAATATCTCCGGTTCGGGGGCTCACATCTACTGGGTAGCGCCCGAGCTAACGGGGACATATACCATCAACGTCGAAGTAAGCGACGGTGACGACATCGTCACCGACCAGCTGACCGTAACCGTGCTCGCCCCCAACAACCCCCCCACTATCGAGTCTCTGACCACGGATTGCCCGAGGGTAAAAAAAGCTGGAACCGCTACCATTACCTGTGAGGCTTCCGACCCGGATGGAGATGAACTGACCTATAGCTGGTCAGCGGAAAGGGGCAACGTCTCCGGAGAAGGAGCTATCGTCTCCTGGGTGGCGCCTAGTGAGTACGGGACCCACGTCGTCATCGTCACCGTAACCGACGGTCGGGGCGGCGAAGCCACTAACGAAATCTCATTTATAGTTTGCAGCTGCGGTAGTGCCTGCGACTAAGGAAGAGCACAGCCGAAAAGAGCCGTAGTTAAAGATATAAGGGGGTAAAAATGGCTAAACGGCGGGTAATGCTTACCTATCGTCCGGAGATAAGCGCGGAGCCGATTATCTACACCCTTGGCCAGCAGTTCAACCTGGCTACCAATATCCATCGCGCCGACGCCACCGAGAATAAAGGCTGGATAGAGCTGGAGCTCGAGGGTACGGAGAAGAATATCGAAGCCGGAATCGCCTGGGCTATCTCCAAAGGGGTGAGAGTTGACCCGGTAGGTGAAGGCGAATAGAGAGTCTATAACTACTGACTCAGGTTACGCCGTTTAAGCCACTTCTGCTTCTGAGCGAGCCTTGTCGGCTCGTCAGCGGGCTGATAACCGGCTAAGAACTTTTCCTTAAACGAGAGGAAGGTGCCATCCAAGATGGCACCTCTTATTTTAGCCACCAGTTCAGCGATGAAATTCAGGTTGTGAATGGTGGCTAAGCGGTAGGCTAAAAGCTCGCCGCAGCTGAAGAGGTGATGGAGATAGGCGGCGGAGAAGTTACGGCAGGTGTAGCAGTCGCAACCAGCGACGATGGGCTGCTGCATCTCTTTATAGACGGCATTGCTGATATTTTTCCTCCCCTCCCAGCTAAAGAGGGCGCCGTTGCGGGCGACGCGCGTGGGCAGGGCGCTGTCGAAGATATCCACCCCCCTGGCGACGGCTTCGACAATATCCTCGGGAGAACCGACCCCCATCAGGTATCTCGGCTTGTCTTCGGGGAGGCAGGCTACCGTCTCTTCAATCATAGCCAGGGTTGTTGGCTTGGGCTCGCCGATACTCAAGCCGCCGATGGCATAGCCGGGGAAGTCTAAAGAGCTAAGGTATTCCGCCGATTCTTGCCTGAGTTCAGCGGACATCCCCCCCTGCACGATGGCGTAGAGCGCCTGGTCGGGGCGCCTCTGAGCCTTGAGGCACCTCTCCGCCCACCGATGCGTCCTTTCCGTGGCTCTCTTTACCTTCGAAGGGCTGTCGTCGTGCGCCGGGCACTCGTCCAGAACCATGATGATGTCGGCGCCCAGGCTTTCCTGATATTGAATGGCCAGCTCCGGAGTGATATGGTGTCGGCTGCCGTCGATATGGGAACGAAAGGTGACGCCGTCGTCGCTCACTTTGCGCAGCGGCGACAGGCTGAAAACCTGGTAGCCGCCGCTGTCGGTGAGAATCGCCCCCTCCCAACCCATAAAGTTATGTAAACCGCCCGCCTTCTCGATGACATCTATCCCCGGCCTCAGGTAAAGGTGGTAGGTATTAGCCAGGAGCATTTTGTAGCCCAGCTCTTTGACCTCATCCGGGGTCAGTGTCTTGACTGCGCCCTGGCTGCCCACGGGCAGAAAAATCGGCGTGAGCACTTTTCCGTGCGGCGTGAGCAGTTCGCCGGCGCGCGCCTGGCTCCGGGGGGAGGTCTTTATTAAACGAAAGCTGTGCACTATTCTATCAAACGCTCGGCGATTATATTGCGCTGTATTTCCGCAATGCCAACGTATATCTCAATCATCTTAGCGTCGCGGTAGAGCCGTTCCAGCGGCATGCTGGTCATGGTGCCGTAAGAACCGCCGACCTGCATAGCCATACCGGTGACCTCGACAGCCACCCGTGCACTAAAGAGCTTGGCTAGCGACGACTCGTATTTTATGTCAAGCCCCTGGTCGCGGGTGAAGGCAGTTTTATATACCAGCAGCCTGGCCGCCTCTATGCGGCTGGCCATCTCGGCTAAATGCCACTGGATAGTAGGCAATTTGGCAATCGGCTTGCCCAGCGCCTTTCGCTGCTTGGCGTAGTCGATGGCTATATCCAGCGCCGCCTGGGCCACGGCGACGCCCTCGACCGCTGCCCCCAGCCGCCCTAGGCTTATCGCCTCGCGCAGTATAGCGAATCCCTGCCCCTCTGCGCCGAGCAGATTTTCCTGAGGCACGCGGACATCGTCGAGATAGACCACCGAGGCACCCAGACCCTTAAGCCCCATGGTCTGGCAGGGTTCGCGAACGCTATAGCCATCGGATGAGGTGTCGATGATAAAGGCATTCAGTCCCTTGCCCTCGCCCTTGGCGAAGACCAGCACCAGATTGGTCGCCGGAGCCAGGGCGACGAACTGCTTCTGCCCATTGATAATATAGCCGTCGCCGCTTTTTTTAGCGGTGGTGGCAATCGCCTTGGGGTCGGAGCCGGTCTCGGCCTCGGTAAAAGCGATACCCCCCAGCTTTTCGCCCTGAGCCAGAGGAAACAATAGCCTTTTTTTCTGTTCCTCATTGGCGAAGCGGAGGATTGCCTCTTCAGGCACGGTATCTATGGCCATTATAGCGCCGACGGTCATAGACGCCTGGCAGAGCTGCTCCAGCGCCAGCGCGTAGCTTAAATAACCCGCTCCGCTGCCACCGTATTCGGTGGGATAAGGCAGCCCCTGGTATCCCCGCTCGCCGATTTCTTTCGCCAACTCAAAGGGAAACTGCCCGCTGGCGTCGATTTCGGCGGCTCGTGGCTTGATTGAACGGACGGCGAAATCTTTAGCCGCCTTTTGCAGCATTTTCTGCTGTTCGCTGAGATTGAAGTTCATTTAGGTCAACTCTGGCGGTTGCGTCTCGTCGAGATAGCTCTGCAGAATAATGGCGGCGGCTTGAGCGTCGTATCCACCCTTCCCCTTCTTGTCACCCAACGCCCGCCTCATTCGTTGCGCCATAACCGTGGTCAGGCGCTCGTCCCGATAGTCCACCGGGATTTTGGTGTAGCGGCATAGACGTTGGACAAACTTCTTGACCTTCTCCACCTGCCAGCCCAGGCTGCCGTCCAGCGAACGGGGTAGCCCGATAATAACCTGCCCCACTTCTTTCTGGTCAATGACATCGATGATGGCCTTTATCGCCAGGCTATCTTCCCTGCGTTCGATAACGGAAAAAGTGCTGGCCAATATGCCTTCGGGGTCGCTGAGAGCCACCCCAATCCTTCTGTCCCCGATATCAAGTCCCAGACTGCGCATTATATCAAGCTCTTTACCAACTTGAGGGCTTCGTCCAGCTTTTTCTTATCCTTACCGCCCGCCTGGGCTAATCCAGGCTTGCCGCCACCGCTGCCCCCGGCCACCCCGGCCACCTGCTTCACTATCTTACCCGCGTCGTAGCCCTTGGCCACTAAATCAGGGGTTACAGCGGCAATAAAGGCGGGCTTGTCCTGATGAACCGTGCCCAGAACGACGATAGCGCTCTTGAGCTTATCACGGATGATATCGCTCATCTCTCGCAGAATCTCCATGCGGGCGGAGGGAATCTTAGCCGCCAGCACCTTTACACCTTTGATAACCTCGGCTTGAGCCAACAAAGACTCGGCGGCCTTTCTGGCTAATTCTTTTTCCAGAGCCAGCGTTTTCTTGCGCTCTCTATCCAGCTCGGCATCTAATGATTCCGCCGCCTTCAGTGAATCGGCTAAACGCTGGCCGACATACTCCTCAGCCCCCCGCCCCGTAACCGCCTCAATGCGCCGCAAGCCCGCGCCGATGCTACTCTCGGAGATAATGCGGAAGAGCCCAATCTCACCGGTGGCGTTAACATGGGTGCCGCCGCAAAGCTCGGCGCTTAATATAGGCTCCCCGATTTTCAGCACCCTGACCGTGTCACCGTATTTCTCATCGAAAAGGGCGATAGCCCCCGCCTCGATAGCCTCCTTATAGGCCAGGTTTTCGTCATAAACCTTCAGGTTCTGGCGGATTTTCTCGTTGACGATGCGGTTGACCTCGGCAATCTGCTTTTCGGTCAACGCTTTCAAGTGCGAGAAGTCGAACCTTAGCCTGTCGGGGGCGACCAGCGAGCCGCGCTGCTGGACATGCTCCCCCAGCACCTGGCGCAAAGCCAGCTGGAGGAGGTGGGTGGCGGTATGATTGCGGGCGATATCCCCCCGCCTTTCTATATCCACTATTGCCTCAACCTCGTCGCCGACAGTCAGGCTACCTTCAACGACCTTACCCTGGTGAACGATAACATCGGGCGGGACATTAACGGTATTGGTCACCAAGAACTTACCTGATTTACAAATTATCTCACCGGTATCGCCTACCTGCCCCCCCATCTCCCCATAAAAAGGAGTGGACTCTAAGATTATTACCGTTTCCTGCCCCTCTTTTATTGTCTTCACCGACTTATCATCGGCGGATAGTCCAAGGATTTTTGATTTACAGTTCAAATTAGCGTAGCCGACGAAGGGCGTTACTTCAAGGTTTCCGTGTATGCCGATAGCACCACCCCCCCCCTTTACCTCAAACTTTTGGGAAGCGCGGGCTTTCTCCTTCTGTTTCTCCATTTTCTTTTCAAAGCCAGCTAGGTCTACAGAAAAGCCACGGTCAGCAGCAATCTCGGCGGTAAGCTCTACCGGGAAGCCGTAGGTGTCGTAGAGCTTAAAAGCGTCTGTTCCCGAAATCTCTTTTTTGCCACTGGCTTTGGCCATAATGCCATCCAGCAACTCTAATCCCATGCTCAAAGTCTCGCCGAATCTGGTTTCCTCGCTCTCGACCACCTGCTGGATAAACTCCCGCCGCTGCTTTAGCTCCGGATAGACATGCCCCATAAGCTCTATAGTAGCTTCGGTCATCCTGTCGATAAAGGGCTTATCCAGCCCCAGCCGGCGCCCGAAAAGCGAGGTGCGGCGCAAAAGCCGCCGCAGGACGTAGCCCCGCCCCTCGTTGCTGGGAATCACCCCATCGGTGATGAGAAAGGCGATGCCCCGACTGTGCTCGGCAACCACCCTTATAGCGTTATCGCTGGCATCGTCGACGCCGTATTTCTTACCCGAAAGCTCGGCGATGCGCTTTATCAAAGGCACAAAAATATCGGACTGATATACCGAGGGCTTATTCTGGACAGCCGCCGCCGTCCTTTCCAGTCCCATTCCCGTATCGATATTGGGCTTGGGCAACGGAGTGCGCTTACCCTGCTTGTCTTGGTTATACTGGGTAAAGACCAGGTTCCAGATTTCGGAAAAGCGCCCGCAGTCGCAGTTGGGACGGCAGGAAGGCTGGCCGCAGCCGACATCTTCACCGAAGTCGTAGTGAATCTCGCTACAGGGCCCGCAGGGACCCGAATCACCGGCCGGCCCCCAGTAGTTATCCTTTTCATCGAAGCGCAGGATTCTATCTTCGGGGACGCCTACCTCCCGCCAGTAGCCGAAGGACTCGTCGTCATCGAGGAAAATAGTTACCCACAAGCGTTCTTTGGGTAGTTTTAGCAATTGAGTGACAAACTCCCACGCCCAGCTAATTGCCTCTTTCTTAAAGTAATCGCCGACGCTGAAGTTGCCCAGCATTTCGAAAAAGGTGAGGTGAGTGGAATCGCCCACCACCTCGATATCGGTGGTGCGGAAGCATTTCTGGCAGGAAACCAGCCGGGGGTTGGGGGGCTTCTCTACCCCCAAAAAGTAGGGCTTGAACTGCACCATGCCCGCCGTGGTCAAAAGCAGGGTCGGGTCGCCCTTGGGAATCAAAGAAGAGCTGGGGACAATTTTATGCTCTTTTTCCTTGAAGAAGTCTAAAAAGGCTTTACGAACTTGGTCGCTGGTCATCATTTCTTAACGATTTTAGTTTAACGCGCTCTGGCTGTCAACGACTGCCCTATCTATTCATTCTTTGACTAGTGCCTTCGGATAAGATAAGCCCTGACCAGGTGCAAAACGCCCCCTATCATATATATGACGCAGAAAGCATCGAAAAAGGCTTCAAATCTTAGGTCATAGTTGGTGGGCAGAAAGAAGCTCAAGGCTATGACCCCTGCCGTAACCACGAGGATGCCCCCAACCAAAGACCACTGCCAGGCAATAATGGCCACAGCCACATACATGCCCGAAAGGGCAAATGTCCCCGCCACAAGCACATCGGCAGGGCTCCCGCCAACCACAAAGTACAGAATGAGGCTGTATATAACCGCTGCCGCCACCGCCCCCATCGTTGTAATCCGGGCTGCCCAGCGCAGCCGCTGGTAACCACCACGAGACTTACTCATAGCGACCTTCGTACTCATGTTATTGCAGGCCTTATAACTTAAGCGCGCCGCTGGGCGCAAAGCTCGGCAACGAGCAGGTTTAGCGCCAGCCCCCCCTCGAACTTCCCCCGCTTGATATAGAGGTCGGTCTGCAGGAGCTTTTTATATACCTGCTTCAGCCGTTCCAGGGGATAGCGCTGCGCCTGCTCCAGCGTCTTGCGAAAAGGAAACGGCGCCAGCCCCAGCTTGCTCTGAATCTCTATATCGGATTTGCGCTTCCGTCTCATCTCTCTGGCCTGGACGACGAGCCTGACCTGGCGCGAAAGCATGGTCAGCAGGTAGGCCGAAGAAGCCCCCTTGCCCAACAATTGCTCCAGCAGCCGCTCGGCGACCCCCGCCTTAAAGTCGAGGATGGCGTCAACCATAGCGAAGACGTTTGTCTCCTGCGCCGAGCTTACTACCTTATTAATATCCTCCGCCTCGATGCGTTTCCCACCGGTAAAGAGGGTCAGCTTGGTTATTTCGCCGGACATAATCCACAGGTTACCCCCCACCAGCCTGGCCAGCAGGTCCGCCGCCTGCGGAGAGATGGCGCCGCCTTGCGCCGATACCTCTTTCTCTATCCACTGCTTCAGCTTCGCCTCCCTGAGCAATGGGAAAGACCTCACCTCCGCCTGTGATGAAAGTAATTTAAGCAGGGGGTTGGTGCTCTTTATCCTACTACCGTCCGTCAGCACTACTACCGTGCTCTCGGGTATGTTGCTCATGGCTTCGGCAAACGATTTGGCGCCTTCCCCCCCACCCCGATTGGACGTCTTTTTCTGTCGTCGCGGCCTGCCACTGGCCTCGAAGCGCCCCAGAAGCCCCTGGATAACGACCAGGCGCTTTTCGGCCAGAAAAGGAACGGTCTCGCAAACGCCCCTGAGCTCGCCCGGTGTCAGCTTCTGCCCATCGAAGCTGGAGGTATTGGTCGCCAGCATAGACGGGTCGCCCAGCCCCCGCTTTATCTCACCGAGGAACTGGGTTATGGAAAAATCGTCTTCGCCGTGCAGTATATAGAGCAAGTCTCCCCCAGAATTTATCGGTCTTACCATTTTATCACAGCCAAGTCCCAAAATCTCTATTGAATAATGCCCCTGCTATGGAGTAAAATAAGTAAAACTTATTAAAACTCCGTCCGGATGCTGTCCGGCGTCGAGAGGAGAATGCTATGAACGAACGCCCCAACGAACGTCCCAACGAACGCCCAGAGGAACTTAAAAAGCTATCAACCATCGCCACCGACATGGGATTCAACGCTGATTTGAGAACCAAAGCCATCGAGCAAATGGGCAACGCCACCTCGCAGGAAGCCCTGCGCGCCCTGCTCGACCTGGCCGCCAACGACCAGCTAACCGTCAAGGAAAGGGAACTCGCCCTCAAGCAAGCCTCGAAAATAATCAGGTCAACCCAATAATCGTAAAGCTTAAATCTTAATTTAAGAAAGTAGCGGGTTAGACCGATGACTATTGAAATCGGCATCGTCGGGCTGGCGCAGAGCGGCAAGACCACCATCTTTAATGCCCTCACCCGGGGCAAAACGGATACCAGGAGTCTCGCCCCGCATATCGGCATAGCCAAAGTGCCCGAACCGCGCCTGCAGGTTTTGGCCGACATGCTCCACCCCAAAAAGGTCGTCCCCGCCGAGGTAAGCTATATCGACATCGGCGCCTCGGTCAAGGACCTGGGCGGCGGCAAAGGGGTGGGGGGGCAAATCCTGAACCAGCTCAGCAACGCCGACGCCCTCATCGATGTCGTCCGTTCCTTCGCCGACGAGACCGTGCCCCACATCGAAGGCAGCCTGGATGTGGACAGGGACATCGCCACCGCCAACCTGGAGCTTACCCTCCACGACCTGGGCATCATCAGCCGACGGCTGGAGAAGATTGAAGAATCCCTGAAGGGAGCCAAACCCGCCGAGCGCCAGTGCCTTCAGTCGGAGCAAAAGCTGTTAGCCAGGCTTAAGGTCGGCTTAGAAAAAGAGCTGCCCATCCGGGAAATGGGAATCAGCCCCGACGAAGCCAAGCTCATGGCCAACTACCAGTTCCTCACCACCAAACCCCGCCTGATTGTGGTCAACATCGGCGAGGAGCAGATAGCCGAGGCAGAAGCCATGCAAGATGAGCTTAACGCCCGTTACGCGCGGGCGGGCTCTAAGGTCATCACCCTCTGCGGCGAGCTGGAGATGGAGCTCACGCAGCTGGACGACGAAGCCGCTAAGGCTTTCCGCGCCGAGTACTGCCTCCCCGAATTGGGGCTGGAACATGTCGTCCAGCTTTCCTATGAGCTGCTGGGCTTAATCTCCTTCTTCACCACCGTCTCCGACGAGATGAAGGCCTGGTCGATACCCAGGGGCACGCCGGCGCTCAAGGCGTCGGGCAAGATTCACTCCGACATAGAACGGGGTTTTATCCGCGCCGAGGTCATCAGCTACGACGACCTGATGAAGTGCGGCACTATGGCTGAGGCTCACAAAAAGGGGTTCCTGCGGCTGGAGGGCAAAGGCTACACCATCCAGGACGGCGATGTTATTACCTTCCTCTTTAATGTCTAGTCCAGGTGCTGGCTGATTTCGGCAAAGCTGCGGATGCGGATAGCATCGGTAATATCGCTAAAGAAGCCGTGGCGGTCGATTAGAATGCCCCGCATCCCCACCCCATTAGCCCCGATGACATCTATCTCGTACTGGTCGCCGACGTAGATTGCCTCCGCAGGCTTTACCCCCGCCTTTTTCAGCGCCGCCTGGAAGATTTCGGGGTGGGGCTTAGTAAAACCGACGTCCTTCGAGATTATCTTTAGCTTAAGCCAGTTGGCTAGCCCCAGCTCGTCATATGTAGCGCTTATGTCGCGGTCGACGTTGGAAATCAGCCCTAAGATTAAACCACGTTCCTTTAGACTATTCAGGGCCGGAGCCACGTCTTTGTAGAGAGCCATCTTGAGGTCGATGGACAGCCATTTCTTTAATATATTGCCGATAAGCTCCGGCTTGGGCTCCAGCCCCGCCTCTTTGAGAACCATCCCGTGATAGCGCCCGTAGAGGGCTGCCGTTTCCTCTTGAGAGCGCTTGGCCAGGGACAGGCGGGAGTGCTCCTTGGAGAGAAAATCGTCGGCGACCATGATGGGACGGAGCAACTCTTTGGGGGTAATTTTAATGCCCATCTCGCCGAGCAGCTTTGATTGAGTCTCCTCGCGCGGCGGGTCGTAGTCAACCAGCGTGTTGTAGTAATCGAAAAATACGGCCTTAATCATAGAGCCCCCTTCAAGAGCCAGCGGTCAGAGTCGAACTGACGACCGACGGTTTACGAAACCGTTGCTCTACCACTGAGCTACGCTGGCTTCCCGCTAAGTATATCAAAATAAGCCGACTCATAAAAGCCAATCGTCACCTCACCCAGAATTGTTGACCCCCTAAATAGCGTTATGCTACTATAATTAGCTATGCAGGTAGAGACGGAACTGGCTAAATTCACTCCTGAAAAGGATATGTTGCTGACCATCGGCGTCTTTGACGGCGTCCATCTCGGCCACCGTCATTTGATTGCCAGATTGACCGGGCTTGCCCGCCAGCAGGGATTGGCCAGCGGCGCCATAACCTTCAGCCGCCACCCCCGCGAGGTGCTGGCGCCCCAAACCAGGCTGCCCTTCCTCACCGACATCGAGCGGAGGATAGAGCTGCTCAAAAGTGAAGACGTCGATGAGGTCATTCCCCTCTCCTTCACCCCCGAACTGGCTAGATTAAGCCCCGAAGAGTTTCTGGGGCTATTAAAAAAGCACTTAAGGATGCGGGGGCTGGTCGTCGGCCCCGACTTTGCCTTAGGCAAAAACCGCGAAGGCAATACCGACGCCCTGCACCGTCTGGGCGAGGAAATGGGTTTTAGCCTGACGGTGGTACCGCCGCTGACGATAGACGGCGAGGTGGTAAGCAGCACCGCCATCCGAAAGGCGTTAGCTGAAGGCGACGCCAGGCGGGCGCAAAAGCTACTGGGGCAACCCTTCAGCCTTCACGGGCCGGTGGTCAAGGGAGACAGGCGGGGCAAAGAACTGGGTTTTCCCACCGCCAACCTGGAGACCGGAGCCGAGCAAGCCCTGCCCGCCGACGGCGTCTATACCAGCCGCGCCTTTATCGATGCTCAAGCCTATCCGGCCATGACCAACATCGGCCTTCACCCCACCTTCGGCAGCAATAAGCGCCTGGTCGAAGTCTATCTAATGGACTATCGGGGCGACCTCTACGGGCGGGAGCTGACCATAGATATTATTGAACGCCTGCGCGGCGAGATAAAGTTCGATACCCCCGAAGAGCTTAAAAAACAGATTGCCGAAGACGTAAAAAGGGGCAAAGCCACCCTGGAAATCCGAGGTGCGAGTTAGACCATGCCAGAAACCGAGCTCAGTCATTTGCTAAAGCGGGGAGTCGCTGAAATCATCGTCGAAGACGAGATGGCGCAACTGCTGCGCGCCGGCAAGAAGCTGCGCTTGAAGGAAGGCTTCGACCCCAGCTTCCCCGATATTCACCTGGGCCACATGGTAGCGCTTAGAAAGCTGCGCCAGTTCCAGGAGCGCGGGCACCAGATTGTGCTCATCGTGGCCGACTGGACGGCGCAAATCGGCGACCCCAGCGGCATGTCGGTCACCCGCCCCATGCTGACTATGGAACAGGTCAAGGCTAACGCCGAGACCTACATGCAGCAGTTTTTTACGATAGTGGACAAGGGAAAGACCGAGATACGCTGGCAGAGCGAATGGTTCGGCAAGTTTGATTTAAGCGATATCATCAAGCTCACCAGCAAGTTCACCGTGGCGCAGTTTTTGGCGCGGGATGATTTCAGCGCCCGCTATAAAGCCGAAAAACCCATCGCCATCACCGAGCTGCTCTATCCCCTGCTCCAGGCCTATGATTCGGTGGCTATCGAAGCCGATGTCGAATTCGGCGGCACCGACCAGAAGTTCAACTTCCTGGTGGGCAGAGAGCTACAGTCGATGATGGGCCAGCGCCCCCAGCAATGCTTTATGGTGCCCCTGCTGGTAGGCACCGACGGCAGCCACAAGATGAGCAAGAGCCTGGGAAATTATATCGGCGTTACCGAAGCCCCCGAGCAGATATACGGCAAGGTGATGTCGGTGCCCGACGACCTCGTGCTCAACTACTTCGAGCTTTTGACCGATGTCCCCGATAAGGAGCTTGGGGAATTCAGAGAGGGCTTAAAAAAGCAAAAGGTCAACCCGATGAGTCTCAAGAAACGCCTGGCCCGGGAAATCATCACCCAGCTCTACGACGACAAGGCAGCTACCGAAGCCGAGGGACACTTCGAGAGAACGGTGCAGAATAAGGAAATGCCCGACGAGATAGCCCTGGGTACCAAGTCAGGCAAGAGTCTCCAGGATTACCTCGCGGAAAACCGACTGGCTAAAAGTAAAAGCGAAGCTAGACGTCTCATTGATCAGGGTGCCGTATATATTAATGACGAAAGAGTTAAAGACGCAAATTATACTGTTCAAAAAGATGCTATCATAAGAGTGGGTAAGCGACGTTATATTCAGTCTACTTAGCGCTAACTAGAATACACAAACGCCGCTTTGCCAGGGTGATTAATACAGACTAGAATAAAGGAGATATTAAGATGGATAATCTACGTATCCCCGGCCCCACCCCCCTCCCCGACGAGGTGCTCAAGACGATGAGCCGCCAGATGATAAACCATCGCGGCCCTGAGTTCAAAGAGCTTCAGGACAATGTGCTCGCCGACCTGAAGAAGCTCTTCCAGACTAAAAACGATGTTTTCCTGCTCACCGGCTCCGGTACCGGTGGACTTGAGGCAGGCGTGGTCAACACCATGTCCCCCGGTGACAAGGTATTATCGGTGTCCATCGGCGTCTTCGGCGACCGCTTCGCCGACATCGCCAAGCACTTCGGCGCCGATGTCACCAACCTGAACTTCGAGTGGGGCAAGGCCGCCGACCCCGACGCCGTGCGTAAGGCATTACAGGCCGACCCCAAGATAAAAACGGTGCTGGTCACTCACAACGAGACCTCCACCGGTGTCACCAACGACCTCAAGGCAATAAGCGCCGTAGTCCAGGAATTTGACAAGCTGCTGGTGGTGGACGCCATCAGCTCCCTGGGTTCCATCGAATTGCCCGTGGACGACTGGAACATAGATGTCGCCATCACCGGCTCGCAGAAGGGCTGGATGGTGCCCCCGGGACTGGCTATGGTCAGCGTCAATGAGAAGGGCTGGAAGGCGCATGCCGAGTCCAAGATACCCGGCTTTTACTGGGACTTCGGCAAGGCTAAGGACTACCTGGCCAAGGGGCAAACGCCCTGGACGCCCGCCGTCAGCGTGATATACGGCTTAGAGGTAGCACTCAAGATGATGCTTAAGGAGGGCCTGCCCAATATCTTCGCCCGTCATGCCCGCATCGCCCAATCCGTCCGCGACGGCGTCAAGGCGTTGGGCTTATCCCTCTTCGCCGAGCCCAGCCACGCCTCCAACACGGTTACCTCGGTAGCCGGCTCAGGCGGGCTCGACACCAGGAAGCTGGTCAAGCTGATGAGGGAGCAAGAGCACGTCGTGCTCGCCGGTGGACAGCGGACGCTGGACGGCAAGATATTCCGCGTCGGCCACCTGGGCTGGGTAAGCGACGACGATATCAAGGGATTACTGTCATCACTGAAAAAGGTACTGCCCCAGGCCGGATTTACTGGCTAGGAGAGGCTACAATGAAAGTCTTAATTGCCGACAAGCTTGCCGAGGAAGGGATAAATATTCTACGCCCTCACACCGAGGTGGATGTCAAGACCGGCCTCAAGCCCGAGGAGCTTATAGCCATCATCGGCAACTACGATGCCCTGATTGTACGCAGCCAGACCAAGGTCACGGCTGATGTCATTAAGGCCGGCAAAAAGCTGCAGGTCATCGCCCGCGCTGGCGTCGGCGTGGATAACGTCGATGTTGATGAAGCCACCCAGCACGGCATCATCGTGGTCAACGCCCCCACCGGCAACACCATCTCCGCCGCCGAACACACCATCGCCCTCATGCTCGCTTTAGCCCGCAATATCCCCCAGGCTAACACCGTGCTCAGAGGTGGAGAGTGGAAGCGCTCCGACTTTATGGGCACCGAGGTAAGGAACAAGACCCTGGGCATACTGGGGCTGGGCAACGTCGGTTCCGAGGTAGCCAAGCGCGCCCACGGGCTGCAGATGAAGCTCATCGGCCACGACCCTTTTATCTCCGTCGAACACGCCCGTCACCTGCAGGTGGAGCTTGTCCCCATCAAGCAACTGCTCAAGGAATCGGACTTTATTACCCTCCATATGCCCCTGACCTCAACGACCAAGGGGATGCTCGGGGCTAGAGAGCTGGCTACGGTCAAACCCACCGCCAGGATTATTAACACCGCCCGCGGCGGGCTCATCGACGAAGCCGCGCTGGCGAAGGCGGTAAAGGAAAAGAGGGTGGCGGGGGCGGCAATCGATGTCTTCCCCACCGAGCCCTGCACCCAAAGCATACTTTTCGAGGACGATAGCATAATCGTTACCCCCCACCTGGGCGCTTCCACCACCGAGGCTCAGGCTATGGCCGCCAGCGATGTCGCCGAACAGGTGGTCGACATACTCCAGGGGAAACCGCCCCGCTACCCCGTCAACGCTCCGTTTATACCCTCGGAGACACTGTCGGCGCTGGCGCCCTTTGTGAAGGTGGCGGCGGCGCTGGGACGGCTGGTCGGCCAGCTCGCCGAGGGGCAGACGAACGCTGTGCAGATTCAATACGAAGGCGAGATTTCCAACTATGATACCAACTCCCTCAAAGCCGCCGTCCTGGGCGGGCTTTTGGAAGAGATAAGCGAGGAACGGGTCAACATTGTTAATGCCGACATCGTGGCTGCCCGCCGCGGTCTGACCGTCGTCGAGCAGAAAGAGACGGCTTGCGAAAACTACGCCAGCCTTATCACCGTTGAGGTCACCACAAGCGCCGGCGTCACTATCGGAGCGGGCACGGTGATACACGGCGAATCGCATATCGTACGGGTCAACAAATTCTGGATGGATATCGTGCCCACGGGCGGCTACTTCCTATTCTGCAACCATAAGGACCAGCCCGGTCTTATCGGCGCGGCGGGCAAGATAACCGGTGACGCCGATATCAACATCAGCGCCATGCACCTTTCCCGCTTAAAGCCGAGGGGTAACGCCCTGATGCTACTGGCTCTGGATGAGCCTCTGCCCGAGGAAAAACAGCAGCAGATACTGTCGCTGCCCGATGTCTATTCGGTAAAACAGGCCAAGCTCTAATCCAGCCTGTGCAGCACCAGCCCCGCCGGCGCCTTGGGGTAAAAGTAGGTCGCCTTGCGCGACATCTTATCGCCGGCGTCGGCGATGGCTTTAACCGCCTCCGCCCTCACCGGGCTCAAGAGAAAGGCAAGCTGGTATTCCTGACTTAAGACCCTGTTAACCGCATCCCGGCCGTCATAGCTGTAGCTTATGACCGACTGACCGCTTTCCCCCAGCTCGTGGGGTATAACGCTATCGACGATATCGACATCCAGCCTCTTATACAATTCGGAGTGGAAGTGGGGCATCATCTGGTCGGCGGCGCTGAAATCGCGCAGTTTGAGCCTCAGCAAGCGTCCTTCGACTAAGCCCAGTAGGGCTAATTTGACCTCGCTGTTATCTCCCCCCGAAAGCAGGCCGTCGATTTGCTTCCAGACGTCGGCTTTGCCGATGGGCAACTCCTCGACCTCGAAAAACGTTTTCAGGCGGGTGTTAAGCTCGCTCAAAGCGGCTCTGGACATGCCGCGCACCAGCCTGTGGGCGGGCAGAATAACCAGCCCGGGGTCGGCGAAATCCACCAGCTCCATCATGACGAAGTTAAAGGCTTCCTTCCCCGAAACCGATGAGGCACAGGCGCGCCGCTCCCGCTGGTAGCTGAGCGCGCTCTCGTAGCGGTGATGCCCGTCGGCGATATAAAGGGGTTGGTCGGAGAGATTAGCGCTTAGCTGTTTGACAGCCTCCGGCTTATTTATAGCCCAGAGGTTATGCCTTTCCCCGTCAATCTCGCTGGAGCCGAGCATATACGGATTTTTCTCCTCTTCTGCTAGCAGCGAGGCGACCTGTCTTCCTTTGTCTTCGAATAGAGCCAGTATAGGACTGGTGTTGGCCTGGCACACCCAGAGCAGGCTCAATCGGTCGGTGGTGTGCTCGGCGAGTGTGCCTTCGTGGGGGCGGACGACATTGTCCGCCCATTCCTGCAGGCGAACGCCGGCGATGATACCACGCCGACGATATTCCCGGCCGCCGTGGTGAAAATAGTGGTCGTGCAGGTAGATAGACGGCGCTTCGTCGGCGACCAAAACCTTTTGCGCCAGCCACCGTTCCAGAACAGCCGCGGAACGGGTGTATTTATTATCGGTGGTCGTGTCCTGGGGCAGCTCTCGGTTATGCTCCAGGCGGACGAAGTTGTATTCGTTACGCTGATAAAGCTCCTGCTGCAATTGTGGTGAAATAACATCGTAGGGGGGGCAGATAACTTCGGCCAGGTCCTTGACTTTGCGCTGATTGTAGTGCACCCCGTGGAAGGGATGAATGTCAGCCATAACTCTCTCTTTCTAATCTATGAGGGGCTTCGCTAACCTAGTTTACCCCATAGTTCGGGAAGGGCACAAGTCGGTTACCAGATAACCAGTACATCCTGAATCACGTCGTCCCAATACGGTATTGCATAGTCGTTCAACTGGGAATAGCCCCGGCCGATTTCCACCCTGACCTCGTCATCGAACTGGGGCTCGAAATAGACCAGCCCCCGGTCGATGGTGTCGAAGGCGATTATGGAATGCCCCGAATCCGAATAGCGCAACTCGACAAAGGCGCAACGAAATCCCTGCGCCTCGGCGTTATTGCAGACGTCCCGGGAGAAGTGGCTGCAGACATAGCTATCATCGTCGTAGTAGTTCCGGTCGGTGTGGTCGCTGTGTATGAAGGCGACCGCCTCGGCATAAGTAGGGTCTTTCAGGCAAAAACCGTGCCCGGTGCCGGCATCTATGCCCTCGGTATAGCCCTCACTATAGCCATCCTCATAGCCGACGGCTTCGCCCTCGTCATAACCCTCGTACTTGCCCAGGTTATAACCATCGCTGTAGCCGTCCTGGTTGCCCGTTATATAGCCGACCTTCTGACCCGACGAATAGCCTTCATCATAGCCGGTGGCATCGCCCACGGTGTAAGCCACGTTATAGAGGATAAAACTGCCCGCGCCGACTGCCGCCAGTATGCCGATTGATATCAAAATTCGTTTTAGCCACATTTTACCGACCCCCCTTAGTTTATTCTATTATAGCGTTTTCTCTTTTGCCCAGCTAGCTGGTGTGTTATAATTTTTCTGCAAAACGTATGTTGAAGGTGCCCTGTGGTTGACTTTAACCAGCTAAAACAGAGGATAGAAAAGCTAAGGGCGGAAATCAACCATCACAACTACCGCTACTACGTGCTGGACAGCCCCGAGATTTCCGATGCCGAATACGATGAAATGATGCGGGAACTGCAGGGGCTGGAGGCGGAACATCCCCGGTTTCTCACCCCCGACTCCCCCACCCAGCGCGTCGGGGCGGCGCCCGTGGAAGCCTTCGGCGTCGTCGAACACCGCTATCCCCTGCTCTCTCTGGGCAACGCCTTTTCTAAAGAAGAACTGACCGCCTGGTACAAGCGCATTTCCAAGCTGCTAGACGGACAGAGCTGCAACTTCGCCGGCGAGCACAAGATTGATGGACTGGCCGTGGCGCTGACCTATATCGGCGGTAAGCTCGCCAGCGGGGCTACCCGCGGCGACGGACTGCGCGGCGAGGATATAACCCAGAACCTGAAGACAGTAAGGAGCATTCCCCTATCGGTGAGAGGAGACTTCCCGCCCCGATTCGAGGTGCGCGGCGAGGTATTTTTACCCAAGGCGGGCTTCGAAAAGCTGAACCGCGAGCGGGCCGAAGAAGGCTTGTCTCTCTTCGCTAACCCCAGAAACGCCGCCGCTGGCTCGGTGCGCCAGCTCGACCCCCGTATCACCGCCAAACGCCCGCTGGACATCTATATCTATATGCTCGGCTACGCCGAAGACAAAGCCACCCCACCCACCCACTGGGAGACTATGGAATACCTCAAAAGCCTCGGCTTCAAGATAAACCCCAATAACCAGTTGCTGGCCAGCATCGAAGCGGTCGAAGAGTATTACTCAAAATGGGTGGAGCGAAGGGAAAGCCTCCCTTACGAAGCCGACGGCATCGTGGTCAAGATAAACCAGATTGGATTGCAGGAACGTCTGGGCGACATCGGCCGCGAGCCGAGGTGGGCGGTAGCCTACAAGTTCCCCGCCGTCCAGGGCACAACGGTTCTAAAGAGCATTGAAATCAGTGTGGGCAGGACGGGCACGCTCAACCCCTACGCCGTTCTAGAGCCGGTGGCGGTGGGCGGCGTAACTATCAAGCACGCCGCCCTGCATAATGAAGACGACATCCGCCGCAAGGACATCCGCATCGGCGATACCATAGTCATCCAGCGCGCCGGCGAGGTCATCCCCCAGGTGGTCGGGCCCGTGGTCGGCAAGCGCACCGGCCGGGAAAAGACATTCAAAATGCCCCGGCGCTGCCCGGTGTGCGGCTCCGAGGCAATCAAGCATCAGGGCGAGGCAATGTACTATTGTAGTAATGCCACCTGCCCGGCACAGGCGCAGCAGCGCATCGAGCACTTCTCTTCAAGAGGGGCGATGGATATCGAGGGCATCGGCGAAGCCCAGAGTGTTATTCTCTATAACCACGGGCTGGTCAAAAACGCCGCCGAACTCTACAAGCTTAAAGAAAAAAGAGCCGAGTTGCTGGAGCTGGAAAACACGGGCGAAAAGAGCGTCGATAACTTGCTCAAAGCGATAGAGGAAAGCAAAAACAGGCCCCTGTCCAGATTAATCTTTGCTTTAGGCATACGCCACATCGGCGGCGAGACGGCGGAGATTTTAGCCCAACGCTTTGGCAGCATCGAGGCATTGTCTAAGGCATCACGGGACGAACTAATGAAAATCGAAGCCATCGGCCCCAAGATTGCCGACAGCATACTCGCCTTCTTCCGCCAGGAGGAAAACCGCCAGATCATTCAGGGCTTGAAAGAAGCGGGCGTCAGGCTGGAAGAAAAGGTCGAAACCGAAAACCTGCCCCTGTCCGGCAAGGAGTTCGTTATCACCGGAAGAATGGAGTCTTGCTCCAGACAAGAAGCGGAGGAGAAAATAAAAGCCCTCGGCGGCACGGCTAAAGACAACGTTACCAGAAAGACTGCCTATCTTGTCATCGGCGCCGACCCCGGCGGCACCAAGCTGGCTAAAGCTCAAGAGCTGGGCACACCCCAGATTGACGAAAAGAAGCTGAGGGGCATCTTGGAGGGGAAAAGCTAATGAAACTAATCGTCGGGCTGGGCAATCCGGGGCGCTCTTACGCCCGCAACCACCACAACATCGGCTTTATCTGCTTGAGTCATTTCGCCCGAACTCAGGGCATAAGGTTCGACAAGAAGAAGGGCCTGGCGCGAATCGGCACGGGCAAGGTGGCGGATAACGAGGTGGTATTGGCCCGCCCCCAGACCTTTATGAACAATAGCGGCCATTCGGTCAGTCGTTTGATTAAGAAGTTTAACATCGACCTCAATGACCTCATCGTTATTCACGACGACCTCGACCTGCCTCTGGCTAAAATCCGCATAAGTCACGGCAGCAGTTCCGGCGGGCATAAGGGCATTAACTCTATCATTCAGGAGCTGGGCAGTCAGGACTTTATTCGTATTCGGGTGGGCATCGGCAGACCCGACAAAGCCCAAATCAGCGAGGACGATATTATCGCCTATGTCCTCAGCGACTTTAGCCCCGCCGAAAAACGCGCCATCGATAAAATTATTCCCAATGTAAGCGAGGCCGTCCTCTACCTCCTCAAAGAAGGCCTGACCCCGGCCATGAACAAGTTTAACTAGGGGAAAAGCAACTAAACTATGATAGGCTTACTCCTGGTAATAGGTGCCTCGATTAGAGAACTGGTTAGATGGATAGCCAGAGCTTTCAAACGCCGCCCTTAAACCTCCCCCGCATTATTTCCCCTTTTGCCGTTTGCCTGTGCCGTTTCCTTTCTCAATTTTTGTAGCTAATGCCTGAATAGCTTTTGTTAGCGTGTCAATCTTTGTAACCACAGTATCTAACTTAGCTTCTTTTGGCTCCATTTTTATTCGTATCAGCGTTAGTATGGCACTAAGTCCGAATACCGCGGCAGCTACCCAAAAATAAGTCATAGCTACGCCCTCAACTCCAGCCAATCGTAGTGCGACGATAATAGCAATGACGGAGAAAAATGCAGACAAGAATATGTTAAATAAGACTTCGTTAGGTTCCCAAACACGCCTAAATTGTCTCCCAATCCAATTGCACATATTAACCTCCTTCCCAGTCGAACTGATTGAACGTTTGTTCTATTTTATCATTTCTTTATGAGTTAAACAAACCCCAAAAGCCAGGTTAAGGAGTTTACTCATTAGGGCGGGCTGGGTAGGGAAAATAACACCTCCGCTGACAGAGTGGGGTGGGGCAAAACCCCGAGGGATATATATAAGGGTCTAACCCTTATAGGGTGGGTATTGGGTGGGAAAACAAAACGTACGCTAACAGAGTGGGGTGGCGGGAAGAAAGACCTCCCTTCCCTAATTCAAACTCTGGTGCTATAATCCGTATACGCATGACCAAAAAACAACCCATTATTGCCGTCATCGGCGGCGGCAGCTGCAACCAGGAAGAAGCCCGCACAGCGGAAGAAGTCGGGCGTGAGCTGGCTAAGCGCGGCGCTACCCTGGTGTGCGGGGGTTTAGGTGGCGTTATGGAAGCCGCCTGCCGAGGCGCCAGCGCCGAAGGCGGCACCACCATCGGCGTCCTGCCCGGGGACAACCGCCAGTCGGCCAATCCCTATGTCCAGATTCCCATCGTCACCAACATGGGCTACGCCCGCAACGTGGCTGTGGTCAAATCGGGCCAGGCGGTTATCGCCGTCGGCGGCAACTACGGCACCCTCTCCGAGATAAGCCACGCCCTCCAGAGCGGCATCCCCGTTATCGGACTAGGCACCTGGTCGATAGCCCGCAACGGCAAAGAGGACAAGGCCATCGTTACCGCCAAAAATGCCGTTGAGGCGGTAGATAAAGCCCTCAAACTGATATCAAAGGAGTCGGGGGAATAAATGACCAAGATTGACAGCGTCAAAGCCAGAGAGATTTTGGACTCCCGGGGCAATCCCACCCTTGAGGTCGAAGTAACCCTCGACGATGGCGTCAGGGGACGGGCGGCAGTGCCCTCCGGGGCCAGCACCGGCCAGCACGAAGCGGTGGAGCTGAGGGACGGCGATAAGTCCCGTTTCGGCGGCAAGGGCGTGCTCAAGGCGGCAGCCAACGTCAATAACGAAATCGCCCGGGCCGTAAAAGGCATGTCCGCCACCGACCAGCCCGCTTTAGACCGCAAGCTCATCGAGCTCGACGGCACGCCCAACAAATCGCGCCTGGGGGCTAACGCTATTCTGGGGGTATCATTAGCCACCGCCCACGCCGTGGCTGACTCCGCCGAAATGCCCCTCTACCTGTATTTAGGGCAGGAAGATATTTATACCCTGCCCGTTCCCATGCTTAATATCTTAAACGGCGGCAAGCACGCCGCCGAATCCACCGACTTTCAGGAGTTCATGGTTGTGCCCGCCGGAGCTAAAAGCTTTAGCCAAGCACTAAGGATGGCTACCGAGATTTATCACTCCTTAAAAAAGGTTCTCAAAGATAAAGGCTTGAACACCAACGTCGGCGACGAAGGCGGCTTTGCCCCCTCCCTCCCCTCCAACAAGGATGCCATCGAAGCCATACTGGCCGCCATGGAAAAGGCCGGCTATGTCCCGGGCCAGGACTGCTTTATCGCTCTGGACCCCGCCGCCAGCGAGTTTTATCAGGACGGCAAATACGTATTGGACAGAGAAGGTATTTCGCTAAGCAGTGAAGAGATGGTTGATTATTATGTCAAATGGGCAAGCGCCTACCCTATCATCAGCATCGAGGACGGTATGGCTGAAGACGACTGGGAAGGCTGGCAGCTGATTACCCAGAAGCTGGGCGAGAGAGTGCAACTGGTCGGCGACGACCTCTATGTCACCAACGTCGAGCGATTAAGCCGGGGTATAGAGATGAAAGCCTCAAATTCTATTCTCATCAAGCTCAACCAGATAGGCACCCTCACCGAGACCGTCGCCGCCATCAAGATGGCTCAAGCTGCGGGCTGGACGGCGGTGGTCAGCCACCGCTCCGGCGAGACCGAGGACACCACCATCGCCGACCTGGCAGTGGGCTTGAACACCGGACTAATCAAGGCGGGCGCCCCTTGTCGCTCCGAGCGCACCGCCAAGTATAACCGCCTGCTCCGCATCGAAGATGAGCTGGGCGAAAACGGCAATTTTGCCGGAACGAGCGCTTTCTACAACCTGAAGCAATAGAATGAACAAGCTGAATTTAGCCGATAAGAGCCTGAAGTCCATCAGAAAGTGGGGCTGCCACAAGCTGGAGTGCTTCGCCGACTATATCGAAGCCTACACCGGCGCGCTGGGCAAAGACCGCTATTGCTACCTGGAGCTATACGCCAGCGGCGGCAAGTGCCTCGGCAAGGGCACCGATTGTATCATTGACGACTCGGCGCTGCGGGCGCTGGGCACAAAGAAGAAGTTCGACCATTATATACTCATCACCAAAGACCCCCGGGACGCCGAGAGCCTGGGACAGCTGACGGCGCATAATGACGCCGAGGTAAAGATAATCACCGGCAACTGCGTCAACGAAAAAGTCCTCCAGCAGGCTTTCGACCTTATCCCCCGCTCGGCATCGAGCTTCGCTCTTATCGACCCGCCCGGCTATCGGCAGTTGCGCTGGTCGACTATCAAGAAGCTGGCTACCCACGGCAAAGACTGGAAGGGGCATAAGGTAGAGCTATTGATACTCTTCCCTCTGGAGATGGCACTGTTGCGCAACCTGACTCGTCCCGAGTGCCAGTCCTCGATAACCCGCCTCTACGGCAACCGCCAGTGGCAGGAAATCAGCCAGAAAAGGCTGGCGGGTAAGATAAGCTCGGAAAAGATGAGAAACAAGCTGGTCAAGCTCTTCAGAGCAGGCTTAAAGGAGCTGGGCTACAAGTATGTCGAAGACTTTAAGCCGGCTTCGCCCTCCACCCACCCCCTCTACCACGTCATCTCGGCTAACGACAGCGGGCGGAGAGCCAAGCTCATAACCGAAGCCTGGGGCAAGGCGAGATACCTGCCCTGCGAGCTGCTCTACGATAAGAAAGACAGATGAAAAAAATCGGCGTTACCACCACCGTTCCCCTGGAGATATTGCTGGCCGCCGGCTACCAGCCCGTCGACCTCAATAATATCTTTATCAGCGACGAAAGGCCGGAAAGGCTGGTTAACATCGCTGAGAGGGCAGGTTTCCCCTTAAATTGCTGCAGCTGGATTAAGGGCCTCTACGGCGTCTGCATGGAGCAAAAGATTGATACCGTCCTCTGCGTCACCACCGGTGATTGCTCCAACACCGTCATGCTCATGGAGGTACTCAGGCTCAAGGGTGTCAAGACTATCCCCTTTGCCTACCCCGACCGCCCCGATACCGGGCAGATGCAAAGGTCATTGGAGGAACTGGCCAAGACACTGAACACCACGCTGGATGCCGCCGATAAGGTTAAAGAGGAGCTAAAGCCCTGCCGCCAGCTAGCGCTGAAGCTGGACGAGCTAACCTGGAAAGAAGGCGTGGTCAGCGGCTACGAGAACCACCTCTGGCTGGTCTCCGCCTCCGACTTTAACCGGGACTACCACAGCTATCGGCGGGAGCTGAAGGCAGTGGTAGAACAAAGTCTTACCCGTAAACCCTATCCCACCGACCATCTGCGGATAGCCTATCTCGGCGTGCCCTCGGTCTACGGGCGGGACTTATACAACTATTTGGAGAGCCAGGGTGCCAGGGTGGTCTTCAACGAAATCCAGCGCCAGTTCGCCATGCCCCACCCGGGAAAATCTTTAGCCGAGCAGTACAGCCGATACACCTACCCCTACTCCATATACGACCGCCTCGAGGACATCGCCGCCGAGCTTAAAAAGCGTCGGGTGGACGGCGTTATTCACTACGTCCAGGCATTCTGCCACCGCGGCATCGGCGACATCATCTTCCGGGACGCCATAAAACTGCCTATTTTAACACTGGAAGGCAACGACGACTTTCACCTGAACCAGCACCTCAAGACCAGGGTCGAAGCCTTTATCGATATGCTGCAACGAAGTCGGCGCAGAGCAAAAATAGCTGAGGAGGTATAGATATGACCAAAATCGGCATAAACGGTTTCGGGCGGGTGGGGCGATTAACCTTAAGGGCGATTAACCAGTACCATAAGGGCAGGCTGGAGGTAGTCACCGTCAACGACCTGACCGACACCAGGACCAACGCCCACCTACTCAAATGGGATAGCTCCTACGGCCCCTACCCCGGTGAGGTCAAAGCCGCCGAGGATAGCATCGTAGTCGACGGCAAAAAGGTAAAGGTGCTCGCCGAGCGCGACCCGGCTAAAATCCCCTGGGGCGACCTCGGCGTGGAGATTGTCATCGAGTCCACCGGTCTCTTCACCGATGCCACCAAGGCGGCGGCGCACCTCGAAGGCGGCGCCAAAAAAGTCATCATCTCGGCGCCGGCCAAAAATGAGGATATAACCATCGTCCTCGGCGTTAATGAAGCCCAGTACCAGCCCGGTAAACATAATGTTATCTCCAACGCCTCCTGCACCACCAACTGCATTGCCCCGGTGGTCAAGGTGCTGCATAACAGTTTTGGAGTAGCCAAAGGTCTGATGACCACCATTCACGCCTACACCAACGACCAGCGGCTATTGGATACCTTCCACAAAGACCTGCGGCGGGCGCGAGCCGCCGCGCTCAACATCGTGCCCACCACCACCGGTGCCGCCCGCGCCGTAACCCAGGTCATCCCCGAGCTCAAAGGGCGGCTGCACGGCTTAGCGCTCAGGATACCTACCGCCACCGTCTCCCTGGTCGACCTGGTCGCCGACCTGGAGAAAGATGCTTCTGTAGAACAGGTCAACCAGGCCCTGGAGAAGGCGGCTGCGGGAGACTTAAAAGGTATTATGGAATACTGCTCGGAAGAGCTGGTCAGTACAGACTTCAAGGGCAACCCGGCCAGTTCCATAGTCGACGCCCCCACCACCATGCTCATCGGCGGAAACATGGTCAAGGTGCTCGCCTGGTACGACAACGAGTGGGGTTACAGCTGCCGCCTGGGCGACCTGGCCGCCTACGTCGTTAGCAAGGGGCTCTAGCCAGACCCCTACCCATAGTCAGGGTTGACATTGTAAGGCAACTATGATTACAATATACAAAATAGTCTTAATTTACGAGGTGAAAAAATGAAATTGGTGGTTGTAGGTCTTGGACAATGTGGTGGTAGGATTGCTGATGCATTTGCCCGTCTAAACAAAAGAGCACGTGCCCACCGCGGGATGGAGATAGTTACCGGTGCTTTCGCCGTAAACACGGATGCTGCTGATTTAAGCGGGTTACAAACCATCAGGCCTGATTATCAGCACCGGATTCTGATCGGCGGACGGAGGACTGGCGGTCACGGCGTAGGTAAAATCAACGAGCTGGGGGCTGAAGTAGCCAGGGAAGACGGTGACAAGGTCGTCGACGCCCTGAGAACAGCCCACCGCTTCTTTGAAACCGACGCCTTCCTGCTTATCGCCGGTGTTGCCGGCGGTACCGGCTCGGGGGCATTGCCCATCATCACCCAGATGATGAAAGACCGCTATATAGATAAACCGGTCTACACTATGGCCGTTCTCCCCTTCGCCCACGAAGAGGAGACCGAGGAAAGGACTATCTACAATGCGGCTACCTGTCTTAAATCCCTCTACACCACGGCTGACGCCGTATTCCTGGCCGACAATCAGCGCTTTGTCAGGAAGGACTTCTCGCTGAGGAATAACCTTTTGCAGATTAACGACCTCATGGTCGAGCCCTTCTACAACCTGCTCTGCGCCGGCGAAGAGACCAGGCGCCGCCATATCGGTGCCCGAATGGTCGACGCCGGAGATATCATCCAGAGCATGGTCGGCTGGACGGTAATCGGCTACGGCAAAGCGCAGCTGCCCACCTGGGGCTTCTTCTCCTGGGGCCGGAACTTCCGCAAGAAGAGCACTGAGACCCACCGCGGCATTCAGGCTATGGACGAAGCTTTAAGCGAGCTTTCCGTCAAGTGCAACCCCGCGGAGTCGGGCAGAGCCCTCTACCTGGTATCGGCGCCGCACAAAGAAATGAACATGGACCTGGTCAAAGACCTGGGCGAGTACCTCAGGGATATGGCTCCCGAGGCCGTCATCAGAAACGGTGACTACCCCAGGGAAAAGAACCTGATAGACGTAACCCTGGTCCTCTCCGAGCTGGGCGCCGTCGACAAGATAAAGAACTACTACGAAACCGCTACCCAGTTCATCCATGCCTCTAAGGGCAGAGAGAAACAGGCTGAGGGTAAGCTCAAGGAAATAGAAGAGGCATCGAAGGACATACCCTCGCTGCTATAAGCGATAGTAATAGGCATTTAGCCAGCCTTGCTGATAACCGGTAAGGCTGGCTTTTTATTTAAAAACAAAGCTCCCCCACTCCTGAATTTTCTTTGGAAACCAGCCGATTTAGGGTATAATAGAGACATCGATGTCATCTCAAGTTTTTTATCGCAAGTGGCGTCCCCAGACCCTGGCCGATGTCGTCGGTCAGGCGGCGGTAACCCAGACTCTAACTAATGCCCTTAAGAGCGAGCGCGTCTCCCACGCCTACCTTTTCTACGGCCCCCGGGGAACGGGCAAGACCAGCACCGGCCGCATCCTGGCTAAAGCGGTCAACTGCCTCAGCACCGATAAGGAAAAACCCTGCAACGCCTGCGAGATGTGCCAGGCGATAACCGAGGGCAGCGCCATGGACGTCATTGAAATCGACGCCGCCAGCAACACCGGTGTCGATGATATTCGCAGCCTGCGCGAAAAGGTAAACTACGCTCCCGGCCAGGCAAAATACAAGGTCTATATCATCGACGAAGTCCATATGCTCAGCAACAGCGCCTCCAACGCCCTGCTCAAAACACTGGAAGAGCCGCCGCCGCAGGTCATCTTCATACTGGCGACCACCGAAATCCACAAGGTATTGCCGACAATCATGTCCCGCTGCCAGCGCTTCGATTTCAGGCGCATCTCCCAGTCCGACATGGTAGCTAAACTGGAAAGCATCTGCGCCGCCGAAGGCATCAAGATAGAACCGGAGGGGCTAAGGCTCATCGCCCGCAGCGCCACCGGCAGCCTGCGCGACGCTGAAAACCTGCTGGAACAGCTGACCGCCTACTACGGCAACGAAATCGGCTTGCCCCAGGTGCAGACCATTTTAGGCATTACCGGCGACGAGCGGGCTAAAGAGCTGGTCAAACACATTGTCAATAACGATATCTCGGCGGGTGTCGCGACGATAAACGGCGTCAACAGCGACGGCCTGGACTTAAGGCAATTCAATCGAGAGCTGGTGGCATACCTCAGGCATTTGCTGCTGGTAAAGACCGGCTCCGAGGAAGCGGTTGACCTCACCGCCGAGGACATAGCCGAGCTCAAGGAGCTGGCGGCTAAAACCACGCTGGCCCAGATACTGCGGGCGATAAAGCTCTTTGGCCAACTCGAAATCGGCTTCGATAATTATTCCACCCTGCCCCTGGAACTGGCACTGGTCGATTGCACCCAGCCCCCCGCCGAAGTCGTAAAGAACCCCACCCCCCCACCCCGATACGAAGCCCCACCGGTGAAAGCGGCACCCAAAAAGCCAGCGACTAAAGCTAAGGCAGTCGATGTAGCCAAAGATGTAGCCGAGACAAAGGCAGTTGAGACATCAAAGGCAGAGGCAGCCGGCAAACCAAAGGCAGAGGCAGCCGATAAACCAAAGGTAGAGCCGCCCCAGCCGGCAAACAATCCCGCCACCCCACCCACCACCCCATCCGAGCTCCACAGCGAAATCGAGCGCCTGAGAATGAACTGGAAGCAGGTTATCGAGCAAGCGCCCGACGAGCTCAAGCGGTCGGCCGCCGTCGCTATCTTGAGAAGCGCGGGGGTCAAGCCGGTGGACATCGAAAGCGATAATACCGTGGTCTTAGCCTTCAAGTACCCTATTCACAAGGAAAGGCTGGAGACAACCGAAAATCAACAGGTGGTCAGGACAATCATCAGCAACTTTCTGGGGCGTGACTGCCAGGTGCGCTGCGTCCACGAGAAAGAGGACAACCACCTGGTGGACGCCGTCAAAAAGATAGGCGCCCAGGTCACCAAAGTGGAGGAATTGTGAACAAACGTATGATACAACAGGCGCAGGAACTTCAGGCCAGGCTGGCTAAGGCTCAGCAGGAGTTGGCTGAAGCCACTGTCGAAGCCACGGCGGGGGGAGGCGCGGTCACGGTCACCGTCACCGGCCAGCAGCAGGTGAAATCGATAAAGATATCGCCCGAAGCGATAAACCCCGACGATGCCGAGATGCTGGAAGACCTGGTGCTGGCGGCGGTCAACGAAGCCATCGCCAAGTCCCAGGAGCTCGCCGCCGAGCGTATGAGCCAGGTGACCGGAGGCTTGAAGATTCCCGGCCTGACCTAAAACGAATAGAAATCATCGGGGGTGGGAAGAGAAGTATATAGAGGTGACACCTCTGTAGGGTGGGCATTGGGTGGGAAGAAAAACCCGGGTGGAGTGGGGGGATGCGCACCCCAGAAGGAATTCTAGGGGGTGAATCCCCAAAACATTTAAGGAGAACCAGGCATTGGACCAAAACATACCGCCCGCCGCAGGCGCGGTGGACAGACTCATTCAGGAACTAAACCGGCTTCCCGGGGTCGGGCCCAAGAGCGCTCAACGCCTCGCCTTTCACCTTTTGCGCGCCTCCGACGAACAGACCAAAATGCTGGCTGACGCCATACTCTCGGTAAAGCAGAAAACGAGGCTCTGCTCGACCTGCTTCAACATCACCGACACCGACCCCTGCCCCATCTGCCGCAACCCCCAGCGGACACGCAGCCAGGTCTGCATCGTGGAACAGCCACAGGACATCCTAGCGCTGGAGCACACCAAGACCTATAACGGCTTATATCACGTCCTCCACGGCGCCATTTCCCCCACCGAGGGCATCGGCACCAACGACATCAGAATCAACGAGCTTATGGAACGGCTCAAAGGGGGCTCGGTAAACGAAGTCATCTTGGCCACCAACCCCACCCTCGAGGGAGAACAGACCGCCATGTACTTAAACAAAATCATCCTCCCCCTCGACATCAAGGTTACCCGTTTAGCTAGAGGGCTGCCCTTCGGCACCGAGCTGGAATACGCCGACGATGTCACCCTCACCCGTGCCATAGAGGGCAGGCAGGAGTTCTAAAATGGAGCACCGCGATATCCTGACCAAAGAAGGGTGGTTTAACGAGTAGGGATAGATAAAAGCCCCTCCCCTTTCACATCTTTTCCCACCCGTGCCTTTTAAGGAAGAGAATAAAACTTAGGGAGAGCGCTCTTGAGCAAAAACAAACAAATCTTTGCTTCCGATTCTGGCAAAGGAAAAGACACTATCGTACGAGTTGTTCGTTACATTGGGGCTGCCAAAATTGAGGAGAGGATGAAAACAGGGGAGGATTATATTGAGGCTTTTGCGCACACTCAACTCGGCATCGAAAAAATATTATGGGACAGAATAGTAGAAATTTTCGAGGGTGAAAAAGCAGTAAAAGTTAGAAAAGTAATTGAAAAGAGTAAGGCGGAGAAAGATAAACCTCCTACTACCACCCATGAGCTTATTAAGTGGGCTCACTTTTTGGGAGCAATTAACGATGATGAATACAGCGAACTCACAGATTTCAATAGGAAAAGAAATAGCATTATGCATGGTCATGGTCAGTGGTGGCATACAAAATCGTATAAGGAGGCATTGAAGAAAGGAATTCGGTTTTTGCGCAAAAATGGCCTTTAAGAGTAACCATCATGCCCAAAACTAGAAACTATCAAACCGAAGCCATTATCATCAAAAAGACCAAGCTGGGTGAAGCGGATACCATCCTCACCCTCTATACCCCCAACCTGGGCAAAATCCAGGGTTTCGCCAAGAGCCTCCGCAAGACCAGGAGCAAGATGGCCGGGCACCTTGAGCTTTTGACCCATAGTCAGATAGCGCTGGCGCGCGGGCGCAATATCGACACCATAACCGGCGCCCAGACCATAGATAGCTTCCTGCCCATCAAGAGCGACCTGGAGCTTAGCTCCAGCGCCCTCTACGCCACCGAGCTGGTGAACCAGTTCGCCGCCGCCGATGTCGAAGACCTCCCCGTCTTTCAGCTACTTTTGGCGACGCTGAAGCGTCTATCGGCAAGTAATAACAGCGACTTGGTCCTGCGCTACTTCGAATTGCAACTTCTGAGCCTGGTCGGCTACCGCCCCCAGCTGGAGCAGTGCGTCGCCTGCCACCAACCACTTAAAGAAGCCACCAACTACTTCTGCCCCGGTGCCGGCGGCATGGTCTGCGCCGACTGCCGCCCCACCCAACCCTTCTCCTACCCCCTGTCGCTGGAAGCACAGAAAACGCTGCGTTTATTGCAGAGCAGCGACTACGAAGGCGTCAGCGGGATAACGTTGACCTCCGAGCTATCCCATCAGCTTGAGGCGGTGATACGAAACTACATCCGGTATCTATTGGAGAGGGACGTGAAATCAGCCGCCTGGCTGGATACACTCAAAACGCAAAGCGGGCCGACCTAGAATCAACGAAAAACTCAAGCGAATTGCGGCTGGGAGCTTGGCACTCTCAGCCTTTTGCTATATACTATGTGAAACATGTCCCGATTAGACAAAATAGCCCAGCAGCGCCGGCAAAAGCTCGAGCGCATCCGCACCCGCGGCATCGAGCCTTATCCCTACGGCTACGAGCGTAGCCACACTACCTACCAAGCCATAGAGCTTTTAGAGAAGCAGGAGAAAAAGGCTTCAGTCAAGACAAAAGTAGTTCGTATTGCCGGGCGGATTACGGCCATAAGGCGGATGGGCAAAAGCGCCTTCGCCGACCTGCGCGATGGCTCGGGGAAGATTCAGCTTCTTTTCCAGAATATACACAAGTTCGATGAAGACCGAATTCAATTATTTAACGACCTGGACATCGGCGATATTATCGGCGCCGAAGGCAATTTATTACGGACCAAAAGCGGCGAACCCACCCTTGGGGTAGCCGACTTCACCCTGCTGGCCAAGTCGCTGCAGCCCCTACCGGAGAAGTGGCACGGGCTGGCCGACGTGGACAAGCGCTACCGCCAGCGCTATCTCGACCTCATCGCCAACGCCGAGACTAAAGAAACTTTCAGAATACGCAGCCGCGTCATCGCCGCCATACGCCAGTTCCTCAACAAAAAAGGCTTTATCGAGGTGGAAACGCCCGTGCTGCAACAATCAGCCGGCGGCGCTCTGGCCAACCCCTTCACCACCCACCACCAGGCGCTCGACCAGGAGTTCTATCTGCGCATCGCCTTGGAACTACACCTCAAGCGGCTGCTCGTCGGCGGCTTCGACAAGGTCTACGAAATCGGGCGCACCTTCCGCAACGAAGGCGTCTCCACCCAACACAACCCCGAGTTCACCATGCTGGAAAGCTACGAGGCTTATGTCAACTACCTAGATGTCATGGAGATGCTGGAGGAGATGATAGCCAAAGTCAGCCAGGAGGTCTTAGGCACGACCAAAGTTAGGTTCGGCAAGGACACCTTAGAATTTAAGCCCCCCTGGAAACGCCTTACCCTGCGCGAAGCCGTCAAGAAGTACGGCGGCATCGACTTCGTCAAATACCCCACCGCCGACGGCCTGCGGGACAGGATGCGCTCGCTTAAGATGGAGCCCGACCCCCAGAAGAACTGGGCCAAGCTCGTTGACGAGCTCGTCAAGGACTTCGTCAGACCCAAGCTCATCCAGCCGACTATTATTTATGACTACCCCGTCTCCATGTCCCCCCTGGCCAAGACCAAGCCCGGCGAGGAAAGAGTCGCCGAGCGCTTTCAGGCCGTGGCCGGAGGCTTAGAGATTGCCAACGCCTACAGCGAACTAAACAACCCCATCGAGCAGCGCGAACGCTTCGAGGAGCAGCAGAAGGAACGGGTGGGCGCCGACGAGGAGCGCTGGACGATTGATGAAGACTACCTGCTAGCGCTGGAATACGGCATGCCCCCCGCGGGGGGGCTGGGGGTGGGCATAGACCGCCTGGTAATGGTGCTCACCAACCAGCCCTCGATTCGCGAGGTAATCCTCTTCCCCCAGATGCGGGAGAAAGAAAGCTAAATATGGCACTCGTACCCGCCTTTGAGATAGGCGTCTGGAACGCCTGGATTTTTATGAGCTGCTTTATCCTGCAGATGCTGGCGGTGATGCTCTCGGGCAAGAGGGTATGGCAGAGAAGCGGCCACCCCGCCGATGTAAAAAAGCATAATAACGAAAAGCGGGCGGGCACAATCGGCAACGCCGTCTGGGGGCTGGCGACGCTCTATTCCATCTTCCTCCCCCTCAAGATGGGGACGCTCTGGTTCTTCATCGGTTTCCCCATCTTCTTCCTGGGCGTAATGATGCTGGCCATAGCCACCGCCGACTTCGCCGTCGCCCCCTCGGAAAGCCCCATTACGCAGGGGATATACGCCTTCTCGCGCCACCCTATGTACCTCTCCAGCTTTATCATCTATATCGGCACCGGCATTGCCACTGCCTCCTGGGTATTTCTAGTGCTGGGACTGACCAACATCTTCTGGGTGCGCACCGAGGCGCGGGTCGAGGAAAGATACTGCCTGGAGAAATACGGCGATTTCTATCGCAACTATATGGACAGAACGCCGAGGTGGCTGGGACTGCCGAGAGCGGGATAGGAGAGAACGGGAAACATGGCTGAGGACAAGGATTTAATCGCCTACTGCGGCATCTACTGCGGCGATTGCTTTATCGGCCAGGGCAAGGTCGCCGACCTGGCCCGCGACCTGAGAAAAGAGATGAGAACGTATCACATAGATAAAATGGCTAAATCCTTCTCCGAGGTGCCCCACCTTGCCGTATTCAAAGACTACCCTCAGTGCTATGATGTACTGGGAGCGTTGGTGAAACTGCGCTGCCGGAAAACCTGCAAGGAAGGCGGCGGGCCCCCCTTCTGTAAGATGCGGAAGTGCTGCCAGAAGAAAGGCATTGAGGGCTGCTGGGAATGCGAAGAGTTCGAGACTTGCGCCGAACTGGACTTCGTGAAGACCTATCACGGCGACGCCCACCTCAAGAACCTGAGGAAGCTCAAAAAAGCGGGCGTCGAAGGCTTCCTGAAAGGCAAGAAATACTGGTATTTCCCCCCTAAGAGGAAAGAAAATGCTTGACCTTAAATTCATACGGGAGAATACAGACCAGGTTCGGAAGGCGATAGCCGACCGCCAGGATACCGCCCCCCTGGACGAAATCCTTGAGCTTGACGGTGAGCGGCGCCAGAAGCTCTTGGAGCTTGAAGACTTAAGGCACCAGCGAAAAGAAGCGTCGCAGGAAAAGAACGCTGACAAGGAATCGGGCCGCACTCTCCGCACCGAGATACAAAAACTGGAAGAAGCCGTCCGCGGTCTGGATGGGAAGATTGAGGATTTGCTCCTGCAGCTGCCCAATATCCCCCACCCCACCACCCCCCTCGGCAAGGACGAAAACGATAACCCCGTAATCCGTTCCTGGGGAGAGCCGAAAAAGTTCGATTTCAAGCCCATCCCCCACTGGAAGCTGGGCGAAGATTTAGACATCATCGACTTCGAGCGCGGGGTCAAGCTCTCCGGTTCCCGCTTTTATGTGCTCAAAGGTCTTGGCGCCAGGTTGCAGCGAGCGCTTATCGCCTTTATGCTCGATTTGCATACCAAGGAACACGGCTACCAGGAGATATACCCGCCCTATATGGTCAAGCGCGAGTGTATGGTCGGCTCGGCCCAGCTGCCCAAGTTCGCCGATAACATCTATCATGATGAAGAGGATGACTTCTGGTTCATCGGCACCGCCGAGATACCCCTCACCAACCTCCACCGCGGCGAGATTATCGCCCCCGCCACCCTGCCCATCAACTATGTCGCCTACACCGCCTGCTTTCGGCGGGAGAAGATGTCGGCGGGGAAGGACACCAGGGGCATAAAGCGCGGCCACCAGTTCGATAAAGTTGAGTTGTATAAGTTCACCGAGCCGGAGAGCTCCGATGAAGAATTGGACAAGCTCCTGGCTGACGCCGAGGATGTCGCCCAGAAACTGAAGCTGCCCTACCGCATCAAGCAGCTCTGCACCGCCGATATCGGCTTTGCCTCACAGAAATCGTTTGATATCGAGATGTGGGCACCCGGCTGTGAGGAGTGGCTTGAGGTCTCCTCCTGCTCCAACTGCGGCGACTTTCAGGCGCGGCGTGCCGACATTCGTTACCGCCCCACCCCCGAAGACAAGCCCCGCTTCGTCCATACCCTCAACGGCTCCGGCTTAGCTCTCCCCCGCGTTTTAATTGCCATTATGGAAAACTACCAGCAGCCCGACGGCTCAATTTTGGTTCCAGAGGTTTTGCAGGGGTTTATGGGGGAGAAGGTTATAAAATAATAGATTCCACTGTACGGTAGCGCACATTCTCAGTCCCCATCTTGACACCCCCTGCTTTAGTAGTATAATCCACGCTAGAAAGGGGGTGCATTATGGCTGAAGCACCGACTTATAATTGGGAAGGAAAATCAGGCAAAAAATATCCTTATTATGTATATCCAATTGGGACATCATTCAAGCCAATATCAGGGAATTACATCTTTGCTAAGCCAGCTGCCTCAAACACATGGGATCCGCTATATGTTGGCGAAACTGACAACCTAGAACAACGTTTAACGCCAAATCATGAGAAGATGCCTTGTGTAAAACGCTATGGCGGAACGCACGTCCATGTTCATAATGGGTCACACGACAAGGCAACAAGACGAGATGAGGAAGCCGACATCAGGGAGAAATGGGAGCCACCGTGTAATCTAGAGGATTGATTTTGATTGAGCCAACTCCCCCAATCTTACTGCAACTTTCGTGGGAAGATAATACGTAGGCTAACAGAGTGGGGCGGTGAGGTTCACAATCTCTCCCTAAAAAATAATTCCCCCTCTCCTTTGAAACCTCGCAAGGAGAGGGGGACACAGGGGGTGAGGTAGATAAACCTCCCCCCTAAACCACGAACAAATCCAAGCCCCCCATCATGTTCATCGTCGAGCCCGTCATGTACTTTGCCTCATCCGAAGCCAGGTAGGCGACGGCATCGGCAATCTCCTCCGGGTCGGCGGGTCGCCGCCACAGGAGCTTTTTGCCGAGCGTCTCGGTGGCTTCGTCCGTCAGCGGGGCGTCGGTCTTGGCGATGCCCACGATAACGGCGTTGCCGGTGATATTGAACCTGGCGCCCTCGATGGCCACCGTCTTGGCCAAGTTAATCAGCCCCGCCTTAGAAGCGCCGTAGCTGGCCTGGCCGGCACCACCGAGCACACCCGCCACCGAGGAAATATTGACCACCCGCCCCCACTTGTTCTCGCACATATCCGCCCAGACCGCCTTGATGCAGTAGAAAGCGGAGTTGAGGCAGATTTTAACCTCGTTATCGAACTCCTCGATGGTGGCTTTGTAGATGGGCACGAAATGGCCCATCTGGGCGGCGTTATTGACCAGTATGCTCACCGCCCCCAGTTCCTTTTTGACCCTGTCCAGGCCCTTTTGCACATCCTGGGCGTCGCGGACGTCCATCTTGACGGCGATGGACTTCCTACCCAAAGCCTTTATTTCCTCAGCCACCGCCTCCGCTCCCTCGAAGTGCCCCCAGCCGCTGACGGCGACGTCGGCGCCGTCCCTGGCCAGGGCGAGGGCAACCGCCCGCCCGATACCATGCGGCCTCGAAGAACCGCTGACAAAAGCAACCTTACCTTCTAACGACATTCCCTGCCTCCTTTTTATATTTGACCCTGTGGCATTGATTATCTATACTAAACGACACGGAGGGGTGTCCGAGCGGCTTATGGTGACGGTCTTGAAAACCGTTGTCCTTCAACAGGAGGACCGTGGGTTCGAATCCCACCCCCTCCGCCAACTTTACCGTATCTGACCAGCCCCGCTATAGCGCCGACCGCCCTCTCCGGTAGCGGAAAGACAGGCACGCCGCTAGTTTCAAGGGCATCTATCTCGGCGTAAGCCGTCCCCCTGGGCGAGTCCAGGCAGACCACTATCGGCTTTTGGGCATCCTGAGCGACATCGACCACCGCTCGCATTAACTCCATGTTGGTGCTATAAAAGACAGCCGCCACGGCGATGGCATCGACGCCGTCGTCGGCCAGCACCGCTTTGAGCATCTGGCGGCTGGCGTCGAAGTCGTCCGAAGTCCAGGCGACATCAACCGGATTGGACACCGCGTTTAATGATGACGACAGCTTCTTTAATTTGCGCTTCGTCGTCGGCGAGAATTTGGCCAGTTGCAGACCAAGGTCGTGGCATTTATCGGCCATAATTATAGCCGGCCCCGCCTGCACCGAGAAAAGAGCCACGCGGTTGCCCCCCGCCGCCGGCTGGAAAGCCAGCGCCTTAGCCTTATCAACCAGCTCGCCGATGCTATCGACCACGAGCATACCCGCCTGATTGAAGGCGGCTTTGTAGTACTGGTATTTGCCCACCAGAGCCCCCGTGTGGGAAAAAGTGCTCTTCTCTACCTCTTCCCCCCTCCCCGCTTTATAGACGATGATGGGCTTACGTCTGACGACCTTTCTGGCGGCTTGAATAAGCCTTCGCGGCTCTTCCAGCCCCTCGATGTAGAGGGCGATGACCTCGGTGTCCTTATCCTGACCGAAGTAGCTAACCACCTCGTCGAAGTCGAGGTTACAGCGGTTGCCCAGCCCGATAGCCTTGCTGATGCCCACGTTATGATTGGTCAAAGCGTGCACGGCGTAGATGGTGGCGCCGCCGCTCTGCGCCGCCACGGCCACGTTGCCCGCTCGGCTCAAGCTGAGGGTGTATTGAAAAGAGGCGTTGAGCTTAGCCCGCGGATTGATGAAGCCCAGTGTGTTGGGCCCGATAATCTTTAGCCCGCCTCGGTCGGCAATCTCCTTAAGCTGAGATTGCAACTCAGCGCCTATTTTAGTGCCCACCTCCCGAAAGCCGCCGCTAACCAGGATTACCCCCTTCACCCCTCTGGCGGCGCACTCCTCTATGGTAGACAAAGTCAGCTCGGCGGGAATGACCACCATGGCTAAATCTATCTCGCCGGGAATAGCGCTCACCGAAGGGTAAGCCTTCAGCCCGAAAAGTTGCGCCAGTCCCGGGTTGACCGGATAAACCTTACCCTTAAAGCCCATCTCCAGCAGGTTGCCCACGCACATATAGCCCACCTTATCCGGGCTGGCCGAGGCGCCGACGACAGCCACGCTGCGCGGGTTGAAGATACGCTCCAACTGCTTGGTAACATTCATAATCTTTTAATCCGAACTAGTGGGGCGCCACCGAGACCTCGTTGAACATGGCGAACCCCAGAAGGTTCAATTGAAAGCCGCTGACATAGGGCTTGACCAGCAGATAGTTCACCCCGAAACACAGCGGGATACAGACGGCGTCGTCGACCAACATTTGCTCGGCCTGCTGGTAGAGCGCCAGGCTCAAGTCATAGTCCGGTTCCGCCGCCGCCATCCCCAGCAGCGCGTCGAAATCGGGGTTGCTGTAACCGCCGTAGTTATTCTCGGCGCCGCTGCCGAACAGAACCTCAAGGAAGTCCTGCGGGTGCGGGTAGTCGGCAATCCAGCCCGTATAGAAAATCTCGTCTCTTTCCCGGTCGAGGTGATAGAGGAACGCCTCCGGCTCCAGCTGCCTTACCGTAATTTCCACTCCCAGGTTCTCCCGCCACTGATAGACGAGAGATTCCACCTCAGCTAAGATTAACCCCCCCCACCCCGCCGCGGTCAGGGTAATCGGCGGCAGGTTGGCGACATCGCCGTAGCTGGATTGAGCAATCAGCTCTCGGGCTTCCTCGACATCGTAGCCCAGCCCCACCAGCTCGTCGTTATAGCCCGGTATTCCCGTGGGCAGTATGCCGCAGGCGGGCCGCATCGTGCCGGCGAAGACCAGCGAAATCAGCTTTTCTTTATCTATAGCCAGCGAGAAGGCGCGGCGGATATTGACATCGTCGAAGGGCGGCTCGTCGGTGTTAAAGCCGATATAGTAAAAGCTCAGTTCGGGCGTTACGGATAGCTCGTCGTAGAACGGCCCGTCTTCATCGGTCGCCTTGGCCGTATAGGCGGTGCCGATGCCGGTGACATCAATCTCGCCCAGCTCGTACATGTTCATAGGCACCCCACCCCAGAGTTGAAAGGCGACGTGGTCCAACTTGGCCATCTCCCCATAGTAAAGCTCGTTCCTGGCCAGGGACAGGACTTCGCCCTCCACCCATTCGCCGAGCGTAAAGGGCCCCGTGCCGTTGGGCGCATGCCACCACCCCACCCCCGACGCCACGTTAGCCCCATCGACGACAAAGGCAGTATCATAGGTCAGCTTGGAAAGGAAATAAGACTTGGGGGCGTCTATGGTCACCTCGAGGATAAAATCGCCGAGCACCCTTACCCCGCTCATGTCCTCGCTGGCGCCCGACAATACATCTTCTGCGCCGACAATATCGCCCAGGTAGGTAGCGGCGGTCTGCGAGCCGGTCCCAGGGGCACAAGCCCGCTCCCAGGAAAATTTAAAGTCCTCAGCGGTGACCTGTCGGCCATCGTGGAAAAAGACGTCCTCACGCAGGTAAAAGGTATAGGTCCTCCCGTCCGGGCTCAGCTCCCACCGCTGGGCGATGTCGGGCACTGGCTCCAGGTCATCACCCAGGCGTACCAGCCCGCTGAAAATCTGCACAATATACTGGTGGGAGGTCGAATCGCCGGAGAGCGCGGGGTCGAGCGTCCAGGGGTCGATGCCGTAGAGGGTCAGCACCCCTTCGCCCGCGGCTGGAGTCCCCCCATTATCGTTCGGGCAGCCGGCGATGAGTAAGACGGAGACCAACACCAGCGCAAGCAGTATGTATAAGGTTTTTTTCATCGTCTAAAGAATCCCCCAGTCACGGCAGCCCTGCTCGATAACCGCCAGGTATTCTTTGGAAGGCGGGGTCGGCTCGGCTCGTACCGCCCGGATATAAGCCACCGCGTCTATTCGCCTACCCAAGTCATCGTTTAAGATTACGTTGAGGCGGTTATAGGTGGCGGGGCAATCCTCGTACCTGTCCAGCTTTTTCATGTCCTCTTCCGAGACCTCGTAAACAGCCCCGATAACCTTCTCCCCTCTGAAAGGCTGGATATTAGCGTACCCGCCCCGCCACTTCCGCGACCACCCGACAAAGACCAGGCGGTAGTGGCTTAAGGTCACCACCGAAATCGGCTTGGCGCTTGGGCAGCGCTCCTGCATCTGCTTCTTATTTAGGTTAGAGGCGTAGGCGAAATAATACATCTTAAAAAAGCCCTTCCCGCTTCAGGCTTGAAGATTTCTTATCGCCGATAATAATATGGTCTAAGACCTCTATGCCCACCAGCTCTCCCGCCTCAGCCAGCCTCTTCGTCAGTTTTATGTCATCCGGCGAGGCTTGGACGTCGCCGGAAGGGTGGTTATGGGCAAAGATGACGGCGGCGGCGCTGGCGGAGATCGCCTCCTTGAAGACCTCCCTGGGGTGAACGATGCTGCTATCCAGGCTGCCGACGGAAATCTCGGCCACCTTTATCAGCTGGTTTCTGGTATCCAGCAAAAGCGCCAGGAAATGCTCCTTCTTTTTAGCCCCCAGCCTCTTCCCCACCAACCTCATCACGTCCTCGGGGGTCTTGACAATAGTTTTATCCCCCGCCTGGGAATAGCCATCGAGGCGGCTGGCTAGCTCAAAGGCGGCTTTAATCTGGGCCGCCTTGGCGATGCCGATGCCGCGTAACTGCGATAACTCTTCCACCGAGGCTTCGGCGATGCCCTTCAGGTTCTCGAACCTGGATAAGAGCCTCTGGGCGGTCACCATCACCGATTCGCCGGAAACCCCCCGCCCCAATATAACCGCCAGTATCTCCTGTGCCGAAAGGGCTTCCGCCCCCAGCTTCTGCAGCCTCTCCCTGGGCCGCTCGGAGACGGGCAAATCGTGTATAGTAAAAGACTTGCTCACCTTTTCTCCATTATTCAGTAACGTACTCCCGCCAAAGGCTATCCAGAGCATCCATATCGAAGCCGTAAACCGCCTCCAGGGCGGCGTCGTAACCGCTGCCCTGGCTAAAGGTATTCAATAACTCCAGCATTTTAGGCTGCCCGTAGCTGCTGATAAGGTATCTCACCAGACTGGCGCTCTGGGCATAACCGAGGGTGGCCATATCGGAATAAGCGGAAAAGGGACTGCACAGGCTCTGCACCGAGATAAGGCTGTCGTCATCAATCGCCCTCTCCAGGGAGGCGGCAAATTCCTCGCCCTGCTCCCCCTCGGCATACATGGCCAGCCCTTCGTCCAGCCAGGTGGGCAGGTCGTTATAGGGGTTAAGCGTCATCTGGTGGATAACCAGGTGCGCCAGCTCGTGGGCGATGGCTCGCTTGCCCCAGTTTATGTTGGTCGGAGCGATGCCGATGGCGATAATGCCGTGCCGCGTATAGGCAACCCCACCCGTCCACTCCTGGGGATGAATCATCGCCCCCTGCAGGTCTAAGGCATTGGCGTAGATATAAAACTGGACTGGCTTCTCCAGCTCGGCGCCCGTATCCGCGGAAAGCCGCGCCAGCGCCTCCTGAGCAGCCTCCATCAGCTCGTTCATAAAATCTTCATCGTCCTGGTAGCAGTAGAGCGTCACCTGACCCTCGGTCAAACTGCTCCAAACATAGCGGGTGTCGTCGAAGCGGACGCAGACCGGCTCCGTCACAAGCTGGCCGCCGCCAGCGTCCGTTATCTTCCACCAGTACTCCAGGCTGGAACCGGGTGGCAGACCACCCACCATCACCATCTCCAGGCTATACTGGACGTCTACTTCGTTACCGGGAATAAAGTCCACCAGGGTCTCGGTGAAAACATCGGCGAAGCCAGCACGGTCGACGGAGTAGCGGAGCCGAATGTCGGTGATATCGAAATTACTCCGCGCCGACAGGTCGAAGGTAAGCCGGTAAGGAAAGTCGGCTGTAGCGTTGCTATCGAGTACGGTAAGCTCACCCTGGGCTTGAGTTACAACAGGACTCAACACCGTCAGCGTCAGGCAGAGTATTAAAGCTATCAGCGCTAATTTCTTCATCATCCTTCTTCACCCAGTATAGACCGCAGGTAGGCGGAAATAAAATCGTCCAGCTCCCCATCGAGCACGGCTTCGGCGTCGCTGCTCTGATAATCGGTGCGGTGGTCTTTGACCATTTTATAGGGGTGGAGGACGTAGCTCCGTATCTGGTTGCCCCACCCCGCCGCAATCCGCTTCCCCTTAATTTTAGCCCTTGCCTCCGCCCGCTTCTCCAGTTCCACTTCCAGGAGGCGGGAAAGCATTATCTTCATAGCAATCTCTTTATTCTGGTGCTGGGAGCGCTCGCTCTGACAGGAGACCGTCAGGCCGGTGGGGAGGTGGGTCAACCTCACCGCGCTGCTCGTCTTCTGCATATGCTGCCCTCCGGGCCCGCTGGAACGGAAGGTCTCCACTTTCAGGTCTTCGGACGCTATCTGCACATCGACATCGGCTTCGGCTTCGGGCATCACCTCCACCAGGGCAAACGAGGTATGGCGGGCGTGGTCGGCGTCGAAGGGGGAAAGCCGTACCAGACGGTGAACGCCGTGCTCGGATTTTAAGTAGCCGGTGGCGTAATCGCCGCTGACATCGATAACGGCGCTCTTTATCCCCGCCTCCTCCCCCGGTGAAACGTCGAGCACCTCAGCCTTATAGCCGCGGCGCTCCGCCCAGCGCAGGTACATCCGCATCAGCATCTGCGCCCAGTCCTGCGACTCGGTGCCGCCGGCCCCGGCATGAATAGAGAGAATGGCACTCCGCTCGTCATAGTCGCCGCTAAAAGCCCGCTCCAGCTCCATCGCGTCGAGCCGGGAGGCTAGTTTATTAACCTCGGATTCAATCTCAGCCGCCATCGAGCTATCCTTGAGCGAGATGAGTTCGGCGGCGTCGGCCGCCTCCTTCTCCGCCCCCCGCCACCGTTCCACCACCTTCTTCTGCCCGGCAAGCTGGCGCATAACCTCCTGCGCTCTGGTTTGGTTCGTCCAGAAGTCGGGCTCGGCTGACTGCTTCTCCAGTTTTAGAATTTCTTTCTCTCTGGCGGCGATGTCAAAGATGCACCATGGCCATAGAGATTCGAGCCTGCAAGTCCTTGAGCTTATCCCGTATTTCCTGCATTTGGCCTCCCGTATAGCTTTTCGAACCCAAAAGCTATTCAGTGTAAAACTTCCGAAGCTTCGATTTCGTAATGAGCTATACCGTCATCCCATTCATCAGCAACGACCATTAATAGACTGTTAAGCTCTAATAGCTTTTCATCACCTTGGATACAATAGTCAATATCACCTTCAAGAATACACTGCTGCTCTAGTATAAAACCTTCAATTCCTGTCGTTAGACACAAGGTAAGGTTATTCTTAAGTTCCCTAAGAGGTGACGGAGCATATAGCAAAGATAAGTCATCCTGCAAGACTTCCAACCTAGACTGGCACTCATTACACATAACGATTATATCCTCATCGCTAGCTCCGCCTTCCACAGCATTCAGGAATATGTTCCAATCATCAGCAACGTCGCGAATTTCCTGGCCGATTGGATATGCACCCTCATAAAAGACTATCGCTTCATCTCGTTCAATCGCTTCACCATCGCAGCCTAGCACCAGTCCGGGAATTAAAAGCAAGAGAATTGCTATTGGCATTAAGAGTCTCTTCATTTAATGCCCCCTATAAAATCCCTGTAGTCCGGCTGTCATACTATCCTTTGCCGATTCAGGTTGCCCCCCGCCGCCAGATGGGCCAGGCGGGTAGGTTCGGGCAAACGGTAGCCCCGGCAGCACTGTAAAGTCCAGTAAATCGCCATCTCCAGGTCGACTTTATGCCCGATGGAGACGTAGATTGGCTTTACCTTCGATTTGGTTCTTAAGACGGCGCCGATAACCTCCTTGTTATCCAGAAGCTCGGCGTAGCTGCCCGGTTCATCACCAGGCTCGGAATGACTCCCGCAGAGCCGCGACTTGGCGCAGCCGACGGTCGGAATATCTAAAAACAGCCCCAGGTGCGACGCCAGCCCCAGCCGCCTGGGGTGGGCAATTCCCTGCCCGTCCACCAGGATAAGGTCGGGGGTAACCGTAAGTTTTTCGCAAACAGCCAGCGTCAGCGGCGCTTCCCGAAACGTTAGCAGCCCGGGGACGTAAGGGAAATCTATACTATCCTCCACCGTTTGGACTTCCACGATTTCCAGTTCGGGGTAGCTCAAGACCACCACCGCCCCCCGGCCCATCCCCCGAGCGCGGTCAACTGATATATCCACCCCCGCGATAAAACGGGGACTGGTTAGTTCGTTGCTTCGGGAGACCTGTGGTGCCAGCTTTAGCTGTATCTCCGAAGCCTGGGCGGTGGTAACCCGCCAGCCGTGCCAGCTGCCTACTTTCACAACCCGATTATAGCTGTTGGATAGCGTGATGACAAATGTAAACCCGCCCGACATTGACAGTAAGCGTATAATACCGCATAATAAGGCGTAAAACTTAAAAAGGACAGGAATAAGATTTGGTAAAGATTAGACTACGACGCACTGGAGCTAAAAAGCAGCCCAGCTATCGACTGGTGGTAGCCGATTCTCGCGCCCCCCGCGACGGAGCGTTCATCGCCGTCCTTGGCCACTATAATCCCCTTACCGACCCCGAGACCATAGTTATTGACGAAGAGAAAGCGTTAGGCTGGTTAAAACAAGGAGCTCAGCCCACCGACACCGCCGCCAGACTACTGGCTAAGGCCGGCATCATTGAAGAACCCGCCGACAGGAAAGAGAAAATG
>Ga0307420_1000062_pt1 | contig 47127 bp, 39 predicted proteins | sample SalMarWE160240MG_2_FD_202167 | JGI IMG/M metagenome (GOLD analysis project Ga0307420, IMG submission 202167) | Salt marsh sediment microbial communities from the Plum Island Ecosystem LTER, Massachusetts, United States - WE1602-40 | ecosystem: Environmental > Aquatic > Marine > Intertidal zone >... | reverse complement strand
ATAGGATCAATCTCTTTAAATACGGTATTAATTGACGATAATTTCAGTATTCTTTCAGAGTATTATGATTATGTCCATGGGAAGCCATTTAATACTCTTTTAGAGAGGCTCACCTCCATTCTTAAAGAGACTCCGGATGTAAATATCAAAGGTACTGCCATTACGGGAACAGGTGGGAAATTGGCATCTGATCTTATTGGTGGAATATTTGTAAATGAGATTATTGCTCAGGCTGAATCAGGCGGAGTACTGTTTCCCGAAGCGAGGAGTATCATAGAGATCGGAGGAGAAGATTCAAAGCTCATCATAATGGAGAAAGATCCTATAAACAACAAAGCCCGCCTTGTCGATTTTGAAATGAACAGCATATGTGCTGCAGGGACAGGATCATTCCTCGATCAGCAAGCCAGGAGGATAGGTGTCGCTATTGAAAAAGAATTTGGAGAGCTCTCCCTTAAATCTGTTAATCCCCCAAGGATTGCAGGCCGCTGCAGCGTATTTGCCAAAAGCGACATGATACACCACCAACAGATTGCCACACCTCTTTACGATATTGTTGCAGGATTGTGTTTTGCACTGGCTCGTAATTTCAGAAGCAATGTTGCCAGGAGCAAGGAAATTCTCAAACCAGTTATCTTTTCGGGAGGAGTGGCAGCAAATATCGGAATGGTAAGGGCCTTCAGGGAAATCCTTGATCTAAGAGATGACGAACTCATCATTCCTGAGCATTATGCTTCAATGGGAGCTATCGGAGCTGTTATCTATGCTCTCTGTAATAAGCTTGATATGAATGGATTCAGGGGACTGACAGAACTTAAGAAATACCTTTCCGAGGATGTAATTAATTTCGTCAGCCTTCCGAGATTAAAGGTATCCGAAGCCTGCTATATAAAAGATACAATACCTGTTGATAGTAAAAAAGGCCTTTTACCTGTATACCTGGGAGTAGATGTGGGATCTTTAAGCACAAATGTGGTTCTGATTGATGATCAGCACAATGTGATTGCCCGACGTTACCTGCCCACGGCAGGAAGACCTCTCGAAGCTATCATGAAAGGACTAACGGAAATATATGATGAAACAGGTGAAAAAGTAGAGGTTATTGGTGCCGGTACGACTGGTTCGGGCCGATATCTCACAGGCGATTTCATTGGGGCCGATACTATCCAGAATGAGATTACTGCCCAGGCTACCGCTGCGATAGACTATGATCCGACGGTAGATACGATCTTTGAGATAGGAGGCCAGGATTCCAAGTATATAAGTATTGAGAATGGTGTCGTCGTTGACTTCGAAATGAACAAGGTATGTGCTGCCGGAACCGGGTCCTTCCTTGAAGAACAGGCCGAGAAACTGGATATTAACATTGTAGGGGAGTTTGGAAATATGGCATTGAAATCGGAATGTCCGATAAAACTTGGTGACCGATGTACCGTTTTTATGGAATCGGATCTTAACTCTTTCATGCAGAAAGGTGCAAAAAATGAAAACCTTATCGGAGGACTCGCTTATTCTATTGTTTACAATTACCTTCAGAAGGTAGTATCCAATCACAGGATAGGTAACAAGATCTTCTTCCAGGGAGGAGTAACAAACAATAAAGCTGTAGTAGCTGCTTTTGAAAAGGTACTGGGTAAAAAAATCATCATTCCGCCTCATTTTGATGTGACAGGGGCTATCGGTGCGGCTATACTGGCTCAACGGATCATGACACCCGCAAGAAAAACAACATTCAAAGGATTTGGTATCCGAAATGCCACCTATGGTATCAGCAGGTTTACATGTCAGGGCTGTACCAACCATTGTGAAATACGAAAAGTAAAGATTACCGGGGAAAAGAAATCGCTGTTCTACGGAGGGAGATGTGAAAAATATGAAACCGCCGGCAGGAAGAAAAGCAAAAATAATATTCCAAATCTGTTCCTGAAAAGAGTCGAAATGCTCATGGAAGGGTATGAGGAACCAAAGGAAAATAAGCAGACTACAATCGGCATACCACGTGCTCTGATGGTTTACTATCAACAGTTCCCGTTCTGGAGAAACTTCTTCGAAAGACTCGGATTTTCAATAGTATTATCAAAGGAGTCTGATAAAGAGCTTGTAACCCAATCAATTGAGACTATAACTGCCGAGACCTGCCTGCCTGTAGAGATCATGCACGGACATGTGATAGACCTTATAAGAAAAGGTGTGGATTATATTTTTCTTCCCTTCATTGTCAATTCCAAATTCCAGGAAGGAGACAAGACCTTTAACAGCAATTGTCCATGGGTACAATCATACCCCTTCATGATAAAAGCAGCTTTGAAAGGCAAAGTTAATGAATCAAAATTATTGACTCCAACCCTTCATTTCAGGTTCTTTGAAAGAGCCCTGATAAAGGAAATGACCGGTTATTTCAATGAGAAATTCGGAATAAGCAGGAAAGATGTAAAAGAAGCATTATTTTATGCAGACAATATCCAGACAATGTTTGAAAAGCGGCTTGTGGAATACGGGAAAAAGGTATTGAATGATATTCCCGCAAACTGCCGGCCGGTAATAGTACTGGGAAGACCATATAACAGCTGTGATCCGCATTTAAACCTTGGACTGATTGAAAAGCTGATATCCAAAAATGTGATGCCTGTACCAATAGATATGCTTGACCTTGCCCCGTACAAAATTTATGAAAATTACAGGAATATGTACTGGCCCAATGGTCAGAAAATAATTGCTGCAGTACAGCATGTGGCGAAAACTGAAGGTTTGAATGCGGTTTACATGAGCAACTTCCGGTGCGGCCCTGACTCTTTTCTCTGGCATTATGTCACTGAAGAACTCAAGGGAAAACCCTTCCTCCACCTTGAAGTTGATGAACATTCTGCTGACGCCGGCATGATAACCCGTATCGAAGCATTTCTCGACAGCCTGAAAGGATCGGAGATGATGGAGAAAAGAGATGAAGAGATATTCAGACCAAGACCCAGCCCGTCATCTCCCCCAAAGGGACGAATATTGTATTTTCCTTATATGAATGACGGCGCATATATGATTGCTGCTGCTGCCCGGAGTGTAGGTGTACACTCAGAAGTACTGCCCAAACAAACCGAGGAAGATCTTGCAATAGGAAGAGAGTATACATCTTCCAGAGAATGTTTTCCGATGATTTGCGTAACAGGTAGTTTTATCAGGAAATTAAAAGAGCCCGGCACGGATCCTGAAAAAGTCAGCTTCTTTATGCCTGATCATAACGGGCCATGCCGTTTTGGACAGTATAATCAGTTTCACAGGATACTCTTCGACAGACTTGGCTACAAGGATGCAGAACTGATAACCCCATCGAACAATACATCGTATGAGGATATTGCCGGCGAATACGGACAAAAATTCAGGATAAATGCATGGAACGGATTCATAGTATCCGATTTAATAAGAAAACTGCAATGTGAAATAAAACCATATGAGATAAACAAGGGTGAAACGGAAAGGGTTTATCAGGATGCTATCATCAGGCTGGAAAAATGCATTGAGAAAGGATCACGAGGATTACATAAAGTATTGACCAAAATAACATCCGACTTCATGGCAATACCGGTTGACAGAACAATAAGAAAACCAGTTGTGGCAATAATTGGCGAAACATTCATGCGTGATAATGCAGAATGTAACGGGAATATCGCCAATCGCCTTGAAGATCTTGGTGTTGAGGTAATTATCGGGCCATTCTCAGAATGGATTACCTATTCAACACATCGTTTCACACGCGACAGCCGATGGAAAAATGATAAAAAAGGTATTATCAAATCAAAGATCCAGGCTGTCGGTCAGGATGTAATTACCGCTTACCTTCTGAAAGGGATCAAAAAATTCACTGACAATGAGAAAAATATCCCCCTTCATGAAATACTTAGTTCATGTAATACTTATGTGAACGAATTTTACGATGGAGAGCCTCCGATAGGAATTGGGACTTCAGTAGCGCTTGCTAAGAGAGGTGTGGCAGGCATCGCTGCTATTCTCCCGTTTACCTGTATGCCAGGGACATTGGTTGCTTCGGTCAGCGATTCCTTCAGAAAAGATTATAATAATATACCGTTTATTAATATTGCATATGACGGACAGGATTCCGTTTCGCTTGAAACCAGGCTCCAGGCATTTGTGTTCCAGGTAAAAGAATATGCCAGAGCTGCAGAAGCGGCATATAAGTAGGCATCAGGGCATTAGGGAGCATCTTTGAAATTAACACCTTCATTACTGCATGATTGCATGATCCCTAAATAACTTTAAATCCCAGTTGCTGCAGCATTCTCCTGGATTGTTTAGTCCCGCCATTAAGTTTGACAGTATAAGCATTGAATTCCCTCCTGATCCAGTAATCGTTTCTCAGTTTTTCAAAGTCGGATGGTGAAAAGCGGAGGCTGATATTATCTTCATCAATATTATATGTACTGCTGACAGCTTCCCTGAGAACATCCTCGTTGGTTTTTCCTGCTCCGCTTAATGATATTTCAGGATCATCGGGTTCCGGAACATCCTCAGGATACCATTTTTCAAGAGGGAGATTATAATGACTGCATAATGCATTTACGATCATAGAAGTGCCGTTTGCCTTACCATCTGTTGAATATCCTGCGATATGGGGTGTGGCAAGGAATGTTCCCGACATCAGCCTCAGATCAATATCCGGTTCATTCTCCCATACATCAATTACAGCTCCCCCCAGCTTACCCGATTCCATGGTTTTTATAAGTGCACCTGTCTCTGCCACCTCACCGCGTGAGGTGTTGATGAACCATGTTCCCTTCTTCATCTTTTTAAAATTCTTGTCATCAAAAAGGTACCATGTGCAATCTTCTCCAACAACATTAAGGGGCACATGAAGTGATATAATGTCTGATTCATTCAAAACAGCCGAGAGGTTCACAAAATTCTTTTTACCCTCTTTACGAGCTCTTGGAGGATCATTCAGAAGAACATTCATCCCCAGCATCCGTGCAAGTTCTTCAACCTTGGAACCGACATTGCCAACACCAACAATACCTATTGTTTTGCCTTTAAGGCTGAACCTGAATTCGGAGGCCATCTTGAGCAGGACAGCTGCCATATACTGTTTTACTGATGATGAATTACAGCCGGGAGCGTTGGTCCAGAATATCCCGTTTTTCGCACAGAACTTTGTATCGATATGATCAAAACCGATAGTAGCAGTACCTATGAATCTTACTTTTGTACCTTGTAGAAGCGATTCAGTACATTTTGTCCTTGTCCTTATAAGAAGTGCATCAGCATCCTTCAGTATCTTATTGTCTATCTGTTTACCTGGAAGATATACAACTTCAGCAAACGGCTCAAGGATTCCTTTAAGGAATGGGATCTTATCGTCGGCAACTATCTTCATTACAATAATATTTCCTGTGAAATTAAAGAATTTTACTGAATTAGCAGATGCTTGAACAAGGTTTAGAGATCCGGTTTATCTATTCAATTATTGTCATCTCGTCCAGGAGATATTCCGCACCGGCATATTTATCTATGATAAACAATACAAACCTGATATCGAGGCTTATATTGCGGCTCTGTTCCGGATTGAAGGCCATATCGCTGGCAACACCCTCCCATGCCCTGTCGAAGTTGATGCCTATAAGATGCCCGTCAGCATTGATCACCGGGCTGCCCGAATTACCGCCTGTCGTGTGATTATTGGCAATAAAACAAACCGGGACTTCTCCATTATGTGTATATCGTCCAAAATCCTTGTCGATATACAATTGTCTCAATTTATCAGGGACATTGTAATCGAATATTTCAGGATTATCCTTTTCCATTATGCCTTCTAAAGTAGTATAGTGTTTAAACCAGACTGCATCTTTTGAGAGATATCCCTTAACAGTTCCATAAGCTACCCTGAGAGTTGAATTTGCATCAGGGTAAAAAAGACGATCCCTGTCAAATTCCATTTGCAGAGTCATAAAATCTTTGTTAAGTTTCTCTAATTCTGATGATATTTGATTCAGCTCCCCTCTGACATTTGCTGACAGAAACTCAGCAGTACTCCGTGCAAGTTTGTAAAAAGGATCTTTCTGAAGTTTCTTCAGACTGCTTTTATTGAGATTATTGACAAATGAGATAAATTTCTCTTCGTCAGTAAAAATTGACTTATCATACGTTTTATCAGCAAGTTTACGAAAGTCCCCCTTGCATGCATCTTTTATCTTAATGTACCCCGGAGCCTGCCATTCTTTATCCAGATTCTCGCCATACATAGTCATCATTGCTTCAAAAAGCTTCCTGTCAGTCTCCATATTATAGTTTTTAAAGAAGCCTTTTGCCCTGTTAATCAGCTCATTTTTAATCACATCTATCTTTTCTGAAGACGGATCGTTTTCATAGAGCCCGGCCAGAGCCATCATATACCTGGCAAATCCAACCGCTTCCGCTCCGATGTTAAAGAAGGCATCACTGGTATAGCTGTATACCAGTGAGTAATCTTTAAGCTCTGAATACAATTCCTTGTAACGGGGCAATATTTCCCCATATTTTTCTTTTCGTGATTCATCTTCATTAATCCATTCTGTGAGTCTTTTCTCGTATTCCTGTTTTTTCCCTATTGTATTCATCCTTTCAAGGCCCTGGTTCTCCCCTATCCATTTTTTCCAGGCATTGGCAACACCTGATTTTTTTGCTGAATACTGAAGTCTTATGAGAGGATCCGTATTCATGGCTGCTTCCATTATCTCTATTTTCTTTGTCCTGATGGCGATCATTTTTGGATTTATTTGATCCTTAACCATTTGGATATAATATGACGGGGCATATTCGGAAGTTGAGCCAGGATAACCGAATACCATTGTGAAGTCGCCTTCATTGAAACCTTTGAGGGAAACAGAGAAATGATAAAGAGGCTTAAATGGCTGGTTCTCTTTTGAGAATGCCGCTGGTTTGTTGTCCTTGTTCGCATATACACGAAAGAGTGAAAAATCTCCGGTATGCCTCGGCCAAACCCAGTTATCTGTCTCACCGCCGAATTTTCCGATTGCTGAGGGAGGCGCCCCGACGAATCTTACATCGTTGTATGTTTCGTAGACGAGGAGGAAATACTGATTGCCCATATAGAAAGGCCTGATACTTGCAGTAAATCCTGTACCATCAACTGCACTTTTCCTTATCGCTTCCGAGTTCGAGCTGATTACCTCCACTCTTTTAGCGTCGTCCATAGCTGCTGTTACACCTATCAGCATTCTTTCTGTCACATCTTCCATCCTTTTAAGGAAGGTAACAAACAGACCGGGGCAAGGCAGTTCTTCATCATGCGACATTGCCCAGAATCCGTTTGTCAGGTAGTCATTCTCCAGGCTGGAGAGAGACTGTATGCGACCATATCCGCAATGATGATTGGTCAGCAGCAAACCCTCTGATGATATAAGTTCTGCAGTACAACCGCCTCCGAATGACACTACAGCATCCTTCATACAGGCTTTATTGATACTGTAAATATCTTCAGCCGTCAGTTTGAATCCCTTCTCCTGCATCAGCTTTATGTTGTATTTTTCGATCAGCATGGGTATCCACATGCCTTCGTCGGGAACTGCGGTTACGAAGAGGGTTATAAATAAGAACGTTGATGTAAATAGTAACTTTTTCATAAGCTAATAAATTCTATTTTCTTTTTCGTTAAATCCACCCCAAATCCTCCGCTATCGCGGAGCAGGCTTCCGCTTCGCGGAACAAGTCCTCCAGGGAGGGGAACTATATAATGTTAACTATAATTGCGATCCCGCAAATCGGGAGAAGCAATCTTTTACATGACAAATTCTTTAAGTTCCTCATACAGCCTCTGTGCCGGAAGTCCCACCACGTTAAAATATGAACCCTCAATACGGCTGCAGGCTGCAATACCTATCCATTCCTGTATTCCGTATGCTCCTGCTTTATCGTAAGGCCTGAACTTTTCAATATAATAATTTATTTCCTCATCCGAAAGTCTCACAAAAGTCACCTTTGTTGAAACGGAGAATGTTTTCTCCTTTACTGATGACAAAAGAGATACACCGGTTATTACCTCGTGAGTATTGCCGGAAAGATCACTTATCATCAGCCTGGCCTCATTAGCATTTGCAGGCTTATTCAGCACCCTGTTATTACACCATACTATAGTGTCGGCTGTAATGACTATTTCATTATCTGATAGTTTATTTCTGAAAGAACTTGCCTTTTCCCCGGCCAGGTATACAGAAATCTCTTCTCCGGAAAGATCAGGAGGGTAAGTTTCGATATAATCTCTTATTACAACGTCAAATTTTATTCCAAGCTGTCTCAGAAGTTGTTGTCTGCGAGGTGAACGTGATGCAAGTATTATCCTGTATTTATTCAGGTTATCAACTATCATTATTTTCAGACGAGGTTCCAGGTTAATATTGTTTTTACAACCACAGAATACAGGATCCCGGTTAGCATAACGATCTTCATGATGGTACTGGCGCTGTGAAGCTGTTTCTTATTTCTGCTTCTGAATACCTGATAAATAATATAGAGTAGTGGTAAAACAATAAATACAGAAAGATAGATCAGTGTTATTTTATCGGAAATGAAAAAGCCCCATACCAGATATAGCAATGCTATTGTAATAACTATCAGGCTGGTAACGAAGATCTTTGAAGCAGGTATCCCTATTACTATCGGCATTGTGTTCCTGCCATAGGTTATATCACCTTCAAAATCTTCGATGTCCTTTATTATTTCACGGGTGAGTGTTGTAAGAAAAGCAAAAAGAGAGAAGCCTCCAACCCAATAGACCAGGAAGCTTAGATCCGGTAATTGAATGGCACTGACTGCATAATGCCGGTATATGAATGACCATTCGTATATTATCACCAGGAAGGGAACCATTGCCGTCAGGCAGGCTACTATTATATTCCCGATCAGAAACTGGCGCTTATAACTGGCTGAATAAAAGTACAGCAGCCCGGATACCATCAGGAACAGTAACCCTATCCAAACATAGCCTGCTTTCCAGGAAATATAAAAACCGGCCGCCACTCCGACAATATTGAAGATATTATGCCACATCATTGCCTGGCGTCTCGGTATCCTTGTTCCAACAATAACTTTACCCTTGTTGATCAGGTCAGTTTTAATATCGAAGTAGTCATTTATTACATATCCTCCTGCAGTAATGAAAACAGTAGCAGCAACAAGAAGCATAAAATAATACCATGGAAACTGGAGTGTCATAGGAATTTGCTCTCCATTCCCGCTTAGAGGAATTATACCAATTTTACTTACCAGCGGCTCAATAACGGCATAGCGCATCAGCACCATTGTAATTATCACAATGAGAAGGTTAGTCCATCTTATAAGTCTCAGGAATTCTCTCATATTACCATGAAAATGCATCAGGGTCCATCCAGTTATTATTCAGCCGCAGCACCTGTTCAATAACATCTCTCACGCACCCCTCTCCTCCTTTTTTGTCGGAAATATATATAGCGATCTGTTTTATTTCACTATCTGCATCAGAAGGGCAAACAGGGATGCCTGCTGTTTTCATCACGCCGTAATCCGGAATATCATCACCCATAAAAAGAATATCAGAATCGCTGAGACCATGTTTTTTTTTAAAGGCATTATAATGATCAAGCTTTGTTTTACTGTTAAGGTAAATATCTGTAACCCCAAGCATCTTAAGCCTTTTCATATATTCTTTTGAATTGCTCCCTGAAATTATCCCGATATGATAGCCCTTTTTCACTGCAAGCTGTACTGCATATCCGTCACGCAGGTTTACCGTTCTGTTCGGCACCCCGAATGCATTCAGACTGATCGTCTGCAGCGAAAGAACCCCATCGATATCAAAAATAAATGCTTTTACCTTTACAAGTTCTTCCTTAAAGTTTGCCATTACAATCCTTTCCTATAGTATTTAATTATAGACTCTGTTACATCATTATATATGTTTTGCAATTCAGGCGAGAAAGATAATAAATCAATATGTTTTGCAATAGTATTCTTATCATTTCGTACAGCCGGGCCCGTTTGTGATTGATCTGGTCCAAGTTCCATGGCTTTTGAAATAGTTTCCGCGATCAGAGGTTCAAGCACCTCATATGACAATCCGGCATTCGTGGTTATTTCCTGTCCTGCCGTAAGCATATGATTTACAAAGTTACAGACAAAAACTGCAGCCAGGTGTAACATTTTCCGATGTTCTTTATCAACAACATAGATCTTTCCTCCAATAGATTCTGCAAGGGTTTTAAGCATGTCTTCATTTTCAGAACTGCTTGCTTCGATAAAAAATGGCAGATCGCTGAATGAGATTTTTCTTTCTTTGGAGAATGTCTGCAAGGGGTAAAATACACCGGTATGTTTTAAGCGCGAAGGAAACACCTCAAGACCAAAACTTCCTGCTGTATGAGCAACCAGAGTATTTTCAGGACATTTAATACTGCTCAGAATTTTTTGCAGTCTGTGATCAGGGACTGCAACAATTATAATATCAGCCGGTTCATCAAAAACAAGGTCGGCTGACCATAAAGCGCCACATTCATCAGCCAGCAGTTTCGCACTTGTTTGTGATTCAGATACAATATGAAGGATATTAATCCCCCTGGAATACATTTCCCGGCAGAGAGCTCCGGCCACCCTGCCTGCACCGGCAAAGGATAGGTTGAATTGTGCCATGGGGAGCTTTACTTTTTGCCGTACAAATAGGATTTCATCCCTGTAATCTCGATATTATAGATTTTATAATATGAGTAATAGTAAGGATTATTGCTACTATTCATTACATAAGTGCAATCCCAGTAAACATTTCCTGATATAAGCACCTGCTCCTCACCGGCCAGATCTGTATAAGTATCGTACATCTCTTCAGGATTGCAGAAATAGTAAGTATCGTAATAAATTCCGTTATAAATTGAAAAAGAAGCACTTTCGCCATTTGCACTATACGAAAGTGATGAATAGTCCATCAGTTCATTGTCAAGTGATTTGAGGATATCCTTCCCGCAACCGCATTTTACCTGCTTTTTACAACCCTGAAAGAAAAGTAACTGCAACAGTATTATTACAACGATAACTATTTCCCGGATCAGGCGGTTATTCATCTTAATAATATCTTTGATATATCTTAATAACATACAAAGTAAGCTTATATTTCACTGATTACAAAAAATAAAGCCGTCAAACCGAATATTTGACGGCTTATCATCGGAGTTATGGATAATTCAGGCCTGGGCTGTTGGCCCGCCGAAATTCAGCGGCATAACAGGTCCCGACCCTTTTACTTCCTTTATTTGTCCGTGAACAGCTTCATATTTTGCAATATTATCCTGTATGGCTGATGAAAGTCTTTTAGCATGTTCAGGAGTAAGGATGATTCTGGATTTTACCTGGGCTTTTGGTATCCCCGGCATAATCCGGATAAAGTCAACTACAAATTCCGAAGCTGAGTGGGTTATCACTGCCAGGTTTGAATAGACACCCTGGGCAATCTCCTCATTCAGCTCAATATTTATCTGGTTTTGTTCTTTTTGATCGGCCATAATAATTAGTATTAATTTACTTTATTATGTTGTTCTCAGTTTCAACTTCTGATTCCTGTTCAGCACCCATAAGGTTTTCATATTCCTCGAGCGATCCTACTATAATACTGTTATATTCGCGTTGTCCTGTGCCGGCCGGGATAAGATGTCCTACAATTACGTTCTCTTTTAGACCTTCGAGCTTATCTACCTTACCCAGTATGGCAGCTTCGTTAAGTACCTTGGTTGTTTCCTGGAATGATGCAGCTGAGAAGAAACTGTTTGTTTGCAATGCAGCCCGGGTTATTCCCTGCAGCACCTGGCTTGAGGTTGCAGGAATGGCATCCCTGGCCTCCACCGTCTTCAGGTCTCTCCGCTTGAGAACAGAATTTTCATCTCTCAGCTTACGGGCTGTAACTATCATACCGGGGCGAAGAGTCTGTGAATCCCCTGAATCCAGAATATATTTCTTTCCGTATATCCAGTCATTCTCATCCATGAACTCAAGTTTATCAACAATCTGTCGTTCCAGGAATTTTGTATCACCCGGATCCACAATCTCTACTTTACGCATCATCTGCCGGACTATTATCTCAAAGTGTTTGTCATTTATCTTAACACCCTGCAGACGGTAAACTTCCTGTATCTCATTAACAATATATTCCTGCACTTTTGTTGGTCCCTTGATTGACAGGATATCTGAGGGAGTAATTGCTCCGTCTGATAGTGCAATACCTGCTTTCACATAATCGTTTTCCTGTACGAGTATCTGTTTTGACAGGGGGACAAGGTATTTTTTCACCTCATCGGTTTTAGATTTTATTGTAATTTCCCTGTTACCCCTCTTGATCTTACCGAAGGTTACTTCACCATCGATTTCGGAAACGATTGCCGGATTCGAGGGATTACGGGCTTCGAAAAGTTCTGTGACCCTTGGCAGACCACCGGTAATGTCGCCGGATTTTCCGACAGCGCGGGGTATTTTTGCAAGCACCTCACCGGCTGTAATAGTCTTGTTTAATTCAGCAACCAGATGAGATCCTACCGGCAGGTTATATAATTTCAACTCCTCACCCTTGGGCGATAATATACTGACAGCCGGGTTCTTGGTCTTATCCCTGCTTTCAATTACCACCTTTTCCTTAAAGCCTGTCTGCTCATCTGATTCCTCACGGTAGGTAATACCTTCTAAAAGATAGTCAAAACCGATCTTCCCAGTGACTTCTGAAATAATAACTGCATTGAAAGGATCCCATTCGCAGATAAGCTTCCCCTTTTCAATTTCCTGTCCCGGTTTGATATAAAGCCTGGAGCCATATGGCATTGAATGAGTTGTAAGAGCAATTCCGGTTTTCTTATCGATTATCCTTAACTCTGCCAGTCGTCCTATAACTATATCGACATTCCCTTTTTCAGCATCTTTCCTTGTTACTGATCGTAATTCTTCAATCTCTGCGATACCTGAATAACGGGCCACCAGCCTTGATTCAGTTGTGATATTCGAAGCTGTACCACCCACATGGAATGTTCGCAGTGTAAGCTGTGTTCCGGGCTCGCCTATACTCTGGGCAGCAATAACACCAACTGCCTCACCTTTCTGCACCATTAATCCTGTTGCCAGGTTACGACCATAACATTTTGCACATACTCCCTTTTTGGATTCGCAGGTAAGCACTGACCGGATCTCAACCTGTTCGATAGGAGAGTCTTCTATTTGCTTTGCAAGATCTTCTGTCAGTTCTTTCCCGGCCTCAACAATAAGTTCGCCTGTAAGAGGATGGTATACATCATGTACAGTAGTCCGTCCCAGTATTCGTTCGTACAGCGACTCAACGATTTCTTCATTCTTCTTGATGGCTGTTGCTACCAGACCTCTTAACGTACCGCAGTCATATTCATTTATAATGACATCCTGCGATACATCAACCAGACGACGTGTAAGATAGCCTGCATCAGCTGTTTTAAGTGCTGTATCAGCAAGTCCTTTCCGGGCCCCGTGGGTAGAGATGAAGTACTCAAGCACCGATAGTCCCTCCTTGAAGTTCGAAAGTATCGGGTTCTCAATAATCTCTGAACCGGAGGAACCTGATTTCTGAGGTTTTGCCATCAGTCCTCTCATTCCGGAAAGCTGGCGGATCTGTTCTTTAGAGCCCCTTGCGCCCGAGTCAAGCATCATGTAAACCGAGTTGAAACCCTGCTTGTCATTCGAAAGCTGTTTCATAAGCGATTGAGTGAGCCTTGCATTTACATGTGTCCAGATATCGATAATCTGGTTATAGCGTTCATTATTTGTAATAAAGCCCATGCTGTAGTTGTTCAGCACCTCCTCTACCTGTTCATATCCTTCGGTGACAAATTTTTCTTTTTCCTCAGGAATGATAACATCATCGAGGTTAAAGGAGAGACCTCCCTTGAAGGCAGAATAGAATCCCAGGTTCTTTATTGCATCGAGGAAATCGGAGGTCTTTGCCATTCCGGCAAGTTTCAGAACACGTCCGATAATGTCCCTGAGGGATTTCTTTGTAAGGATCTCATTGATAAAGCCAACCTCTTCCGGTACATACTGGTTAAAAATAACCCTGCCAACCGTCGTTTCAATGACACGGTTTACCATCTCATCATTGACCCTGTCATTAACCTTTACTTTTATAACGGCATGTAGATTAACCTTCCCCTCATTATGTGCAATAGTAACCTCTTCAGGTGAATAGAATGTCAGTCCTGCGCCCTTTACTTTTTCATTGCTGGTACTCTTTCTTCCCTTCGTCATATAATAAAGTCCAAGTACCATGTCCTGCGAAGGAACGGTAATAGGTGCTCCGTTAGCAGGATTAAGGATATTGTGTGAAGCCAGCATAAGCATCTGGGCCTCTAGTATTGCTCCGTTCCCGAGTGGCAGATGCACAGCCATTTGGTCACCGTCGAAATCAGCGTTAAAGGCTGTACATACAAGAGGGTGAAGCTGAATGGCTTTCCCCTCAATAAGCTTGGGCTGGAATGCCTGGATACCAAGCCTGTGAAGTGTAGGCGCACGGTTAAGAAGAACAGGATGTCCTTTAAGTACATTCTCAAGTATATCCCACACTACAGGGTCTTTCCTGTCGACTATCTTCTTGGCCGATTTCACTGTCTTAACGATGCCTCTTTCAATAAGTTTCCTGATTATAAATGGCTTATATAGTTCTGCTGCCATATCTTTTGGAAGTCCGCATTCATGAAGGTTAAGCTCAGGTCCCACAACGATAACTGAACGTGCAGAATAATCGACTCTTTTACCAAGGAGGTTCTGACGGAATCTTCCCTGTTTACCTTTAAGGCTGTCGCTCAATGATTTAAGAGGTCTGTTTGCGTCCGTCTTCACTGCATTAGCTTTCCTGGAATTATCGAAGAGCGAATCAACAGCCTCCTGGAGCATTCGTTTTTCGTTCCTGAGGATCACCTCCGGAGCTTTGATCTCTATAAGTCTTTTCAGGCGGTTATTCCTGATTATCACTCGTCTGTAAAGATCGTTCAGGTCGCTGGTGGCAAATCGTCCTCCATCAAGAGGAACGAGCGGCCTCAGTTCAGGAGGGATAACCGGAACCACTTTTATGATCATCCATTCCGGTTTGTTTACATGTTTTGAATCTCTGAAGGCCTCAACAACCTGGAGGCGCTTAAGAGCCTCATTTTTACGTTGTTGTGAAGTTTCGGTATTTGCTTTGTGACGAAGCGAATATGACATCTCGTCAAGGTCAAGTCGGCTTAGAAGTTTGTAAAGAGCCTCAGCTCCCATATCTGCAACAAACTTATCAGGGTGATTCTCCTCAAGATACTGGTTTTCCTTTGGCAGTGATTCGATGATATCAATGTACTCCTCCTCTGTAAGGAAATCGAGAGTCTTCACTCCATCAGCCTCCTTAATGCCGGGATTAACCACAACATATCTCTCATAATAGATTATCGAATCGAGTTTCTTTGTAGGAAGCCCAAGCAGGTAACCTATCTTGTTTGGTAATGAACGGAAGTACCAGATATGTGCAACAGGGACGACAAGTGAGATATGTCCCATTCTTTCACGGCGCACCTTCTTCTCAGTAACTTCAACACCGCAGCGGTCGCACACGATACCCTTATAACGTATCCTCTTATACTTTCCGCAATGACATTCGTAATCTTTTACCGGTCCGAATATCCTCTCACAGAATAAGCCGTCACGTTCGGGCTTATAAGTACGGTAGTTTATTGTTTCAGGCTTCAGCACTTCACCACTGGAGCGGTCGAGTATCTCTTCAGGTGAAGCAAGACCTATTGAGATCTTTGAGTAACTGGTCTTTGTTTTGTTATCTCTTCTGAATGACATATACTGAAAATTTATTATTCAATTAATTTGATAAAATAACAGTAAGAGTTGTTAATCAAGGATAATACTTAATCCAAGACCTCTCAGCTCATGTAGCAGCACGTTTAGTGACTCAGGTATTCCCGACATCGGCATAGGCTCTCCCTTAACAATTGATTCATAGGCTTTTGCACGTCCTATGACATCATCAGATTTTATTGTCAGTATTTCCTGGAGTATATGGGCAGCTCCGAAAGCTTCGAGAGCCCACACTTCCATTTCCCCGAAACGCTGACCTCCGAACTGTGCCTTACCTCCCAGCGGCTGCTGAGTTATAAGAGAATATGGACCTATGGAACGGGCATGCATTTTGTCGTCAACCATATGACCAAGTTTGAGCATGTAGATAACTCCCACGGTTGCCGGCTGGTCAAATTTTTCTCCGGTACCCCCGTCATAGAGGTAAGTCTTGCCATATGCAGGAAGATCTGCCTGTTTGGTATATTGTGTTATCTGGTCAATAGTAGCTCCGTCAAAAATAGGAGTTGAGAATTTGAGTCCCAGTTTCTTACCTGCCCAGCCAAGCACTGTTTCATATATCTGTCCGAGGTTCATTCTTGAAGGAACGCCCAGCGGGTTAAGAACAATATCAACAGGCGTTCCGTCTTCAAGGAATGGCATATCCTCAGCGCGAACAATCTTAGCAACAATTCCCTTATTTCCGTGGCGTCCGGCTATTTTATCACCAACTTTTACCTTACGTTTTTTGGCAATATATACCTTGGCAAGACGCACAATACCTGTTGGAAGTTCATCCCCTATAGTGATATTGTACTTATTGCGTTTGTAAACGCCATCAATCTCCTTATACTTGATTATATAATTATGGAGAAGTTGCTTGATATTGTCATTTTTCTTCTTGTCAGTAGTCCACTTATTCGGATTGACATTCAGGAAATCTATCTCCTGAAGTTGTCTCAGTGTGAATTTGCTTCCTTTGGGTATTACATCCACATTGAGGTAATCCTTTACTCCCTGTGATGTTTTACCATTAACAAGAATAAAGAGCTTGTCCACCAGTTTTGCCTTAATATCTTCAACATTCTTGTTGAACTCCTGATCTATTTTTTCGAGCAATGGCTTTTCAACAGCTTTGGTTTTTCTGTCTTTTACTGCCCTGGTAAACAGCTTTTTATCAATTACCACACCTTCCAGTGAAGGTCCTGCTTTGAGAGACGCATCTTTTACATCACCGGCTTTATCACCGAAGATTGCACGCAGAAGTTTCTCTTCAGGTGAAGGATCTGATTCTCCCTTTGGTGTGATCTTACCTATTAATATGTCGCCCGGAATTATGTGGGCGCCGATCCTTATAAGACCGTTTTCATCGAGGTTTTTAGTGGCCTCCTCGCTTACATTGGGGATATCGGAGGTAAGTTCCTCGAGACCACGTTTTGTATCACGCACTTCAAGAAGGTACTCATCAATATGAACTGATGTAAACATATCCTCCTGGACAACCTTATCCGATATCACTATAGCATCTTCAAAGTTATAGCCTTTCCAGGGCATGAATGCAACTTTAAGGTTTCTGCCGAGTGCCAGTTCACCATTTTTTGTACCATAACCTTCAGTAAGAACCTGTCCTTTTTTGACCTTTTCGCCTTTTTTCACCACAGGAACGAGGTTTATACAGGTATTCTGGTTTGTCTTCTTATATTTCGGGAGGACATATCTTTTTATATCATCATCGAAGCTCACAAATTTCTCTTCATCAGTACGGGTGTACCTGATGACTATTTCATTGGCATCTACATATTCCACAACACCATCGCCCTCCGCAACGAATAGTATCCGGCTGTCCTTAATCACCTGTGTTTCCAGTCCTGTTCCCACTATTGCCGATTCAGGATTAATAAGAGGGACAGCCTGACGCATCATATTTGATCCCATGAGTGCCCTGTTGGCATCATCGTGTTCAAGGAATGGAATGAGGGATGCGGCAATTGAAGCGATCTGGTTTGGTGCCACGTCCATCAGGTCGATCTTTGAGACTTCTTCAATAGGATAATCAGCCTCATACCTGCATTTTGCTCTTATACTTTCAAAATGTCCGTCTTTCAGAAGAGGGGCATTAGCCTGGGCGATCATTTTCTCTTCTTCTTCTTCTGCACTCAACCATATTATCCCGTCCTTTGTGAAATCCACCTGTGCCTGATCCACCTTACGGTAAGGTGTTTCAATAAATCCAAGGTCGTTGATCTTGGCATAAACACAGAGAGATGATATAAGACCGATATTTGGTCCCTCCGGAGTTTCAATTGGACAAAGACGGCCGTAGTGTGTATAATGGACGTCTCTCACTTCAAAGCCGGCTCTTTCACGTGACAGTCCGCCTGGTCCGAGTGCCGACATACGTCGTTTATGCGTCATCTCGGCCAGAGGATTGGTCTGGTCCATGAATTGTGACAACTGGTTTGTACCGAAGAATGAATTGATTACCGATGAAAGAGTTTTTGAGTTTATGAGGTCTATCGGTGTAAATACTTCGTTATCCCTGACATTCATTCTTTCACGAATAGTACGTGCCATGCGGGCAAGTCCCACACCGAACTGTGTATAGAGTTGTTCTCCCACAGTACGTACTCTCCTGTTGCTAAGATGGTCAATATCATCGATATCCGTTTTTGAATTAATAAGTTCTATCAGGTACTCAATGATCTTGATAATATCTTCCCTGGTCAGTATCTTAATCTCCATGTCGGTATTAAGACCCAGTTTCTTATTTATACGGTAGCGGCCTACTTCGCCGAGATCATATCTCTTATCTGAAAAGAATAATTTGTCGATAACGTCACGGGCGGTTGCCTCATCGGGCGGTTCTGCATTCCGCAGCTGACGGTAGATATAAATAACTGCCTCTTTCTCAGAGTTACAAGGATCTTTTTGTAGTGTATTATATATGATGGCGTAATCCGATAGTGTTGAGTCTTCCTTGTGAAGAAGTATTGTTTTTGCACCTGAATCGACAATAAGGTCAACATGTTCCGGTTCTATTGTAGTTTCCCTGTCGAGGATCACTTCGTTTCTTTCTATGGAGACCACCTCACCAGTATCCTCATCCACAAAGTCTTCAACCCACGTTTTCAGAACCCTGGCAGCCAGCTTACGTCCAATAAGTTTTTTTATGTTTGTTTTTGAGACCTTTTGTTCTTCCGCAAGGTTAAAGATCTCAAGTATTTCTTTATCGCTTTCGAAGCCTATTGCCCGGAGAAGAGTTGTTACAGGAAGCTTTTTCTTTCTGTCGATATAGGCATACATCACGTTATTGATGTCGGTAGCAAACTCGATCCAGGAACCTTTGAAGGGTATAATCCTTGCTGAATAGAGTTTCGTTCCGTTAGCATGGAGGCTCTGTCCGAAGAATACTCCGGGAGACCTGTGCAACTGTGAAACTACAACTCTTTCTGCACCGTTGATCACAAAAGTTCCCCGTTCAGTCATATAAGGAACGGTTCCGAGGTAAACATCCTGAATAACCGTATCAAAGTCTTCATGTTCAGGATCGGTGCAATAGAGTTTCAGCTTTGCCTTCAGGGGTACACTGAAAGTGAGTCCTCGTTCAATACACTCATCAATAGTATAACGGGGAGGGTCAATATAATAATCCAGGAATTCGAGAACAAAATTATTTCTGGTGTCCGTTATTGGAAAGTTTTCAGTAAAGACCTTATAAAGCCTCTCTTTTTTCCTGTTCTCGGGAGTTGTTCCAAGTTGAAAGAACTCACTGAATGATTTTAACTGAATTTCCAGAAAATCAGGGTAATCTAATTGAACCTTCCTGGATGTGAAATTTATTCTTTCGATATTTTTTGAGGACATTTTAAAAAGATTAAGTGAACTTATAATGTAAATGACAAAAGGCCTAGTCCCGAGTCACCCGGGACTAAACCTAAAACCCAGCAATGTGGTATAGCTTATTTAAGTTCAACTTCAGCTCCTGCCTCTACTAATTGGTTTTTAACAGCTTCAGCTTCATCTTTTGAAACACCTTCTTTAACCGGAGCCGGAGCAGAGTCAACTACTGCTTTAGCTTCTTTAAGTCCTAGACCGGTGATGTCTTTAACAAGTTTAACAATCTGTAATTTCTGTCCGCCTGCGTTTTTAAGAATAACGTCGAATGTCGATTTTTCTTCAGCAGCAGGTGCTTCACTACCACTGGCTGTACCGGTGACTGTTACTGCTGCCGCAGCCGGTTCAATGCCATACTTTTCTTTAAGTATTGTTGCCAGTTCGTTTACATCTTTAACAGAAAGGTTAACCAGTTCTTCTGCAAATTTCTTAAGGTCTGCCATTTTTATTGATTTTAGTTTGATTATACTTTTAAATTAGTTCGCTTTTTTTGAAAGTGTTTCAAGAACACCATGTAGTTTATTTCCGCCTGATTGCAATGCTGATATAACGTTTTTGGCAGGTGACTGAAGCAGGAGAATAATGTCTCCGATCAGTTCCTCTCGGGTTTTTATGGAGACAAGGGTTTCGAGCATTTTATCTCCAAGGTAAATTGATTCCTGAACGTATGCGCCTTTGAGAACAGGTTTATCATGTTTTTTCCGGAAATCCCTGATAAGTTTTGCAGGGCTGTTCACTGACTGGGTAAACATGATGGACGTAGTACCTTTAAGAACCGGAAATAGTTCTTCAAGGTTCATACCGGACTGTTCAAGTGCTCTTTTGAGAAGAGTGTTCTTGACAACGACAAGTTTAATGTCATTTTCAAAGCATTTCCTTCTCAGGTCACTAGTATCAGCGGCATTAAGTTGTGCAGTATCAGTCAGATAAAAGTGGCTGTACTCTTTCAATCTTGTAGTAAGGTTGTCTATGATAGCATTTTTTTCTTCACGTCTCATAATAACAATAACATTAATTACTCATCAAGACCTTTGGGATCGATTTTAATACCCGGGCTCATTGTACTTGAAAGGAAAAGGCTACGTATGTAGGTTCCCTTTGCAGCAGCCGGTTTAAGTCTATTTACCGTTGAGATGAACTCTCTGGCATTTTCAGCGATCTTATCAGGTTCAAATGAGACCTTTCCGATAGAGGTATGAATGATTCCGCTTTTATCAACTTTGAAATCAATCTTACCCTGCTTCACTTCTCTAACAGCCTTCCCGATATCCATTGTTACGGTTCCACTTTTCGGATTCGGCATCAGTCCGCGGGGACCGAGTATCCGACCTAACTGACCTACTTTCCCCATTACGGATGGCATGGTTATGATAACATCCATATCTGTCCAGCCTCCCTTGATCTTTTCGACAAAATCGTCAAGACCAACATAATCGGCTCCGGCCTCTTTTGCTTCTGCCTCCTTATCCGGAGTACAGAGCACAAGAACACGTGTTGTCTTTCCTGTTCCGTGAGGAAGGGAAACAACGCCTCGAACCATCTGATTGGATTTTCTCGGATCTATACCTAACCTTACATCCAGGTCGATTGAAGCATCAAACTTTGTTGTGCTCACCTCTTTTACCAGGGCTGATGCTTCTTTCAACGTATAAAGTTTGTCCTTTTCAAGTTTCTCAAGAACAAGCTTTCGGTTTTTGGTAAGTTTAGTCATTTTTCTTCTGGTTTATTTTTAATCGGGGACTCACCTTTAATTGTAATCCCCATGCTTCTTGCGGTACCAGCTACCATCTTCATTGCGGACTCGATTGTAAAACAATTGAGGTCCTCCATTTTTTCTTCAGCAATCGTTTTGATCTGGGACCATGTAACCTGTGCTACTTTTTCTCTGTTTGGCTCCTGTGAACCTTTCTTCGTTTTAGCAGCCTCAAGAAGCTGAACAGCCACCGGCGGTGTTTTTGTAACAAAATCAAATGATTTATCAGAATATACTGTTATTACTACCGGTATTACTTTTCCAGCTTTGTCCTGGGTCCTCGCATTGAATTGCTTACAGAAATCCATGATATTCACACCTTTAGAACCTAAAGCAGGTCCTACAGGTGGCGATGGATTAGCTCCTCCGCCACGAATCTGTAACTTTATTAGTCCAGCAACTTCTTTTGCCATAATTTAAAATTTGCGTGTTTTTGCGAGAGTCTGACAGTTATTCAGGAAGCATTATAAATATTATAACTGTCAATATCTTCTGTCAATTTTCCTTTTCTACCTGCATAAAACTTAGCTCAAGAGGGGTTTTTCTACCAAATATCTTAACCATTACCTTGAGTTTTTTCTTTTCTTCATTTACCTCTTCTATAATTCCCGTAAAGCTGTTGAACGGGCCATCGATCACTTTTACAGCTTCTCCCACAAAGAAGGGAACATTAAGTTCCTCATCGCTTGCATTCAGTTCATCAACCTTTCCGAGAATCCTGTTTATTTCTGCTTTCCTGAGGGGAACCGGTTCGCCGTCCTGTGATCCGAGAAATCCGATGACATTTGGTATGTTTCTCAGCAGATGTGGTATTTCACCAACCAGTAAAGCCTCAACAAGTATATATCCCGGGAAGAATGTTCTTTCCTTGCTGATCTTTTTTCCGGATCGTATCTGGTAAACCTTTTCAGTAGGAATAAGGACCTGTGAGATATAATCTCCAAGCTTCAGACGGATCACTTCACTATCAATATATTCCTTGACCTTTTTTTCTTTGCCGCCAATTGCCCTCAGCACATACCACTTCTTACTATTCTCACTCATCAGAAAAAGATCTCCTTTTTAGTATAACAAACCGTATATGAATTCCATTATCCTGCTAAAGCCAGCGTCCATGGCTGCAACAATTATAGCAATTATAAGCGTAGCTACCATAACAAGCACAGCGCTATTCTGGAGTTCGTTCCAGGTTGGCCATGTAACTTTATGCACGAGTTCAGTGAATGACTCTTTAAAATATCCTTTTATATTCATATCTCCGATCTATTTGCACGGGAGGAGAGACTCGAACTCCCGACACCTGGTTTTGGAGACCAGTGCTCTACCAACTGAGCTACACCCGTATAGGGTAGTACCGCATTGCGGCACTACTGTTCTCAAACACCGTTTACTGCAGTATTTCTGTAACCTGGCCGGCTCCCACTGTTCTTCCTCCTTCACGGATAGCAAAACGGAGACCAACATTTATAGCTACAGGGTAAATCAGGTCAACGGTTATAGTGACATTATCACCAGGCATTACCATTTCCCTGCCTTCAGGGAGAGTGATCTCTCCGGTAATATCAAGAGTCCTGAGGTAGAACTGAGGACGATAATTATTATGGAACGGAGTATGACGTCCGCCTTCCTCTTTCTTAAGAACGTATATCTCGGCCTTTATCTTTGTATGGGGTGTTATTGAACCCGGTTTGGCAAGTACCATTCCTCTTTTGATCTCTTTCTTATCAACACCTCTAAGCAAAAGTCCTACATTATCACCTGCTTCACCTCTGTCGAGAATCTTACGGAACATTTCAACACCTGTACATACTGTTTTACGTTTTGCTGCACCCAGGCCTATCATTTCGAGTTCATCACCTGTAAGAACAACACCTGTTTCAATACGGCCTGTGGCAACTGTTCCGCGTCCGGTAATTGAGAAAATGTCTTCCACCGGCATCAGGAAAGGTTTCTGGTTGTCGCGCGGAGGAATAGGTATGTATGTATCAACAGCATCCATCAGTTCAACTACTTTTTCTTCCCACTTTGCTTCGCCGTGCATGGCTCCGAGAGCAGAACCGCGGATAACGGGAGCATTGTCGCCGTCAAATTTATAGAAGTTGAGCAGATCACGTACTTCCATTTCAACAAGGTCAAGAAGTTCCTCATCATCAACCAAATCAACTTTGTTCATGAAAACCAGCACTTTGGGAACGTTTACCTGGTGAGCCAGAAGGATATGTTCACGAGTCTGCGGCATTGGGCCGTCGGTAGCTGCTACAACAAGTATTGCACCATCCATCTGTGCAGCACCTGTAACCATGTTTTTAATATAGTCAGCGTGACCGGGACAGTCAACGTGCGCATAGTGGCGCGCTGCTGTCTGATATTCAACGTGAGCAGTGTTAATGGTAATACCCCTTTCCTTTTCCTCGGGAGCATTATCAATTGAATCAAAATCCCTGATTGCAGATAGTCCTTTTTTATGAAGCACCATAGTAATTGCTGCTGTCAGGGTGGTCTTACCATGGTCAATGTGACCAATTGTACCAATATTTACATGTGGTTTCGACCTGTCAAATTTTTCTTTTGCCATAACTCCAAGCTTATTAAATTTAATATATTCTTTATCAATTATTAAAGTATCTTTTTCCCGTTGAGCCGGAGAGGGGAATTGAACCCCTGACCCCTTCCTTACCAAGGAAGTGCTCTACCTCTGAGCTACTCTGGCATCAAAAAGTGAGCGGGAGACGGAACTCGAATCCGCGACCCTTAGCTTGGAAGGCTAATGCTCTACCAACTGAGCTACTCCCGCATTATATCATCATAGAGATTCGTATTCACTCCCGGTTATATGCTTAAGCTTTCGGCAGGTTTCCTTTTAAGTGGGGAGAGCAGGATTCGAACCTACGAAGGCGTCCGCCAACAGATTTACAGTCTGCCCCAGTTGACCGCTTTGGTATCTCCCCCTTGAAACAGAGTTAATCTCTTTAGACACACATTTACTACTCCTTCAGGAGCCGATGAAGGGATTCGAACCCCCGACCTGCAGATTACAAATCAGCTGCTCTGACCAACTGAGCTACATCGGCAAGTTAAAGAACGTCCCGAGGGTGCATAATTCACCCTGAAAATCGGTGTGCAAATGTATGAATTTATATTTTATATTTCAAAAAAAATCAAAATAATTTTGCCCGCAGTTATCCTACACCCCTCTCTTCTTCTGTTTATGCCTGGTAATCTGCTTTTTAAGAGCATCAACAGCATTATCAGTAGCCTCCTCGAAAGTCTTGCTTTGCTTCTTGGCAAATAAAGGTCCACCCGAAAGATTCAGTTTAATTTCGCTAATTTTATTCTCACGCTCCTGATCATTGTCAAGCCTGAGGTATATTTCGGCATTAACAATATCTTCACCAAACTGGGTTAATTTACCCACTTTTTGATAAACAAAGTTTATTAGCTTTTTATCAGCATCAAAACGAACTGAATGAATCTGAATGTTCATAGTAGTACCTCCTGTTTATTTGTTTATTTAAGCTCGTGGATGAGCCTGTTTATATATTTTCTTTAGTTTCTCAAATGTATTATGTGTATATATCTGTGTTGCCGACAGATTCGCGTGACCAAGGAATTCCTTAATGGTATTCAATCCGGCACCCCTGTTAAGCATATGTGTTGCAAAGGTATGCCTGAGAATATGAGGGCTTTTCTTTTCAATTGTCGTTACCAGTGAAAGGTATGCTTTTACAGTATTATAAACATATTTATCATACAACTTGTTTCCCTTATCAGTAATAAAAAACCAGCCTCCGTTTTTTGTACCGGAAAAATCATTTTTTATACTTACATATTCCTCAAGCCTTTTAGTAAAAGGTTTTGTCAGAGGTATGATACGTTGTTTATTTCTTTTGCCGGTGACCTTAACGGTTGCTTCCTTCAGATCCACTTCGCTGTCACGCAGTCCTGTCAACTCTGATCTTCTCATTCCTGTCAGGTAAAGCATTTCTATAATTGTCCGGTTTCTGATACCGGCAAAATCATTTCCGAAATTGTAGTCATCAAGCAGTGTGTCAAGGGCCTCCTCCGCGACAAATACTGGCAGGCTCTTCTTTCTTTTTGGCAGAACCACTTTTTCAAGCGGATCATGATTTACTATTCCCTCCTTCCTGAGGTACCTGAAAAAAACCCTGAGACATGATATTTTTCTGTGTACACTAACAGATGCAATACCATTTTCCATAAGGTTCACTACCCATGCTCTTACCTGGTGTGATGTAATGTCCCCGGGAGCAGGTGATATATCATTTTCCGAAAGCCATGAAAAAAACTGGTCCAGGTCATTCTGATATGACCGGATAGTATGCAGTGAATACCGCTTTTCGATTTTCAAATGTTCCAGGAATGATTCCTTATGACCCATGAAGGAACCCTGTCTGTTATGATTAAAAAACACCGATACAGCCGGCGGACTACTCTTCGCTCTCCTGCATCTTCTGCACGTACTTAGCCTTCTTGATTTCTTCCCTCCGGCGAACTGAAGGCTTAACAAATGCCTGACGTGAGCGTAATTCACGGATTACTCCCGTCTTTTCAAATTTCCTCTTGAACTTCTTCAGAGCTCTTTCTATGTTCTCGCCTTCTTTTATTGGTACTATTATCATATTTAAAAATTCTGTTTTAAACGAGGCGCAAAGTTAAAAATAGAAATATTCTTTTCAAAACTTTTAAGGAGATAATTTATTCATACTGCTTATTTTTTTGATTTATAGTAGTTTACAAAGGTTCTCTTTAAAAACAAGTATTTATTAAAGATACGAAATATTTTGAGGAAATCAAAGTTTAAGATGTTAAAAATTACTTAAAATACTGACAGCCTGCAAACGAAAATGTCTGTTGCTTTTTCTTCGTGTGCCTTTGCCTTTGTGATTATGCTTTGATTCATTTAGTATTCTCGAATACACCATTTTCTTTTTATTAACTCCTTCTCCCTTGGGGGAAGGTTTGGAAGGGGGTAAATCTCGATTCATATAGTCGGGAAGCGGGGAGGCTTTTCATTTTTTCTCAAACTCCAGATATGGCCGTAATTTTCCTGCTTTTTCTTTTGCAATCAATTTATTATCAATCATTTGATCTATGTTTTCTATTTTCCCCTTCAGCTCTCGGTATTTTAGAATAGCTGTTACTTCATATTTCTCAAAATAGGGAAGTCGTATGAGCTCCTTGTAGTCAGCATTATTTACACTTATCTTTCTGACAGCTGTTGTATCTGCGTAGACTCTTGATGAAATAAGGCCAAAAACCTCTTCTGAAAGTCCATATACCTCCCGTAGCTGGTCCACAGAAGCAAATCCGCCCAGCAGTTTTCTGAATTTTATTATCCTTGCCGACAGAACGGGACCTATTCCGGGAAGGGCTTCCAGTGATGCTGAATCACTGGTATTTATTTCCAGAAGTGGTCTTTGCAGGTTTGTCCGGTGGTTCTTAATATACGATCCTGAACCACTTTCTTTTTCTTGACTAAAAGAGATATCGGATATATCACCAGTTTCAACCGGGATCTCTTCCACGGTGATATTGCGTTCGGGAATGATGAACCGGAATCCGGCAACTAAAAGTATCAGAATCAGGAGTAAAAAGGTGGATCTGCGTTCCCGCCTGGTAAAACCGAACCAGTGTAAAACCGGTTTATATGAAAATTTCCTCATAAAATATGCAGTGAGACATCTGCAATTTACAAATTATCTGAAAATCCTGATAATGTTCCGATAAATTTTTTCTTATTCCCGGTGATCAGAAGGGATATCCAATGGCCACCACTACTGTAAAATCATTTCTGAAATTGTATGCTCTGTTCATTATTATCCATTTTGATCCCCCGGTAAGCCACGGATCACGGAGCTTCATCCCCATATCTGCTCTCAGGAGTACAAAACTCAGGTCGAACCTGAAACCGGCACCTGTACCAACAGCTAAATCGTTTAAAAGACTGTTAAGAGTAAACTGGGCTCCGGGGCGGGAAGGATCATTGTTGTATGACCAGATATTTCCTGCATCCAGGAAAAGAGCACCGTTAAGTATCCAGAACAGCTTGAAACGATATTCAAGATTGGCCTCCAGCTTTATATCTGCGGTTTGATTGAGAAATTTAGTATAATCGGGAACATAGGAACCTGGTCCAAGAGTACGCACCTGCCAGGCTCTAATTCCGTTTGCACCACCTCCATAATATTGTTTTTCAAAAGGAATTGCTTTTGAATTTCCGTAAGGAATTCCTGCTCCTATAAAGCTCCGGCATACCATGGAGCTGACATCATTCAGTATCATATTATACCTGATATCCATGTCGGCGCGTATGTACTGTGCAAATTGCTGACCAAGAATATTATAGCTTCCGTCAGTTTTCTCTAATCCGGCAAGATTCGCTATAAGTCCCAGCATGTTTCCCGATGCTTCCGCATTGATTCTTATGAACCAGTAATCTCTTGATTTCTTTATCTTTTGATTGTTGAAGATATAGGAATAGCTACCACCCAGGATCATAACATCTCTATAGCTGTATGCAAGGTATGATGAAGAATCAATTCGCGCATAATAATCCGGATCTATACTCAACAGGTTAACAAGGTTAAGTTGTACCGGGTTAACAATATGTGTTGTATAATTCTTGCCATCCCAGTTATACCCGAATGTGACATTGGCTATGGTCCTGGTATAGAATGGCATATTTTGATAATTATATGCGGCAAGCAGTGTGGTTGTCGGGTTAAAAGTTTTAATAAAGGTTTCTTTCTGAAGGAACGGGAAGAGGAATTTAGGGAACCTGAGGCTTGTCTCAACACCGTATTCCTGCAGACTGCGCAATGTATCCTTTTGAGAAAGAGCCTCATATGCTCCTTTAAGCTTCAGGTTGAACTGTTCTGCCCCGCGAAAGAGATTTTTATGTTGATAGATCAGGTTCAATGCGCCACCGAGGTTACCGGCTGAATTGGTGCCTTCAAGCTCTATTTTACCCGATTGCTGGCTGAGAAGGGTAAGCTGTATCGTACAATCGAGCTGAAGTTCCTTATCTGTCTGAACTACAGGTTCAAGTATCTCATTATAGAAAATATTGACCAGGCGAAATGTCTTTAAAGAGAGCAGGTGTGACTGAGAAAGTTCTGTGTTTGTCACATTATACAGTGATCCGGGTTTTAAATAGAGTGATTGCAGGATAAGATCATGCTTTATTCTTGGTTTTCTATTTGTTGTAATAAAATAATATCCCTTGTAATATGTAGTATCAAGGCTTTTGATATAAGCTTCACCTCCTTCAAGCGCTTCTTTTGGAACAAATTCGGGATAGATAAAAATGTTTCTTATCCTGTACATTGAATGAGGAGCTACTGTAATCTTGTTATTATCATCGATTATCTGATAATTCCTGACTACATAAAATATGTCGACCCTCCTGTTTCCGACTGTACTGTCGACCCTGAAATAAATATGATCGCCTGAAAAGCCATAGAAACCATGATCCTTAATAAATCGTTCAAAGCGGGATCGTTCAGCCTGGAGAACATCCACATCATAAGGTTTACCTCTTTCGATCATACAGTCAACCGAGTCTAGATAGAAAAGAATCTCTATTGCCGTATCCGCAATATCATAGTACAGGTTACGGATAGTGTATGGCGACTTGAGGTCAACATTATAAAAAACCTCCGATTTCCTGTTTGCAGTCTGTATTGTCTCCATCACATTACTGTCGAAATAACCCTTTGATGATAAATATGATTTTATGTTCTCAGTGGATTTAGATGCAGCATATGAATCAAAGATGACCGGCTCCTCCCCTATCTCTCTCAACCAGCCATGTGGCCATTTATCCTTTTTGATATTTGACATGTTATATAACCCGAGATGAAACTTTGCGCCGAAGATCCGTTTGTTGGGTTTCTGCTTCATATAGGGTGTCAGTTCCGATTTTTTTATGCCTTCCTTATTAATAATAACATGGTTTTTATCGAGAAGAGTATCTTCACGAGGCACATATTTTGTTGGATTACATGATGTTATTATAATAACTGCAAGAAAATAAATGAGAGGACATCCCTGATAATGAACATTTTTATTTGAGATATTTTTTTCCAAATTTGTAACAAAAATTTACACAAATATATCAATAATAATAATTAATATTCAGGATAAAACATCCTTATTATGGTAAGCAGAAGCAAGATGAACTTCATCGTTTCCCTTCAGAAAAAAAAGACAAGGGAAAAGGAAAATCTCTACGTTATCGAGGGCGATAAGCTTATAACGGAATTCCTCGATGCAAAGATGCCGGTAAGAATACTTGTTGTCAAGCCTGAATTCCTGAATTCACTTTCGTTGATTCACAGGCAGAATATAGTAGAAATTATTCCTGCAAGCTATGATGAGCTAAAGAGAATCAGTACCCTTAAGACACCTCATAATGCCTTGGCTGTAATAGAGATGCCCGAAACCAGAATGGACTCCTCCACTCTCAGTAATGAGCTTACAGTTGCACTTGATTGTATTCAGGATCCCGGCAACCTGGGAACAATAATAAGGGCTGCTGCATGGTTTGGCTTAAGGAATATCTTCTGTTCGCAAAACTGTGTCGATGTGTATAACCCCAAAGTTATACAGTCAAGTATGGGGGCCATCCTTCACGTTAATGTGTTTTATACTGATATCCGCAAGCTCCTGGAATCAGCCCGGAATAATGGTATTAAGATCTACGGAGCCGTTGTGAAGGGGAAATCAATTTATTCCTGTAAACTTACCCGTACAGGAATTATCCTCCTTGGCAATGAATCAAAAGGCATCAGTGATGATCTTCTTCCATACATCACCGACAGAATTATGATACCAAAAATCAATACGGAAACGCCAGGGATTGATTCACTTAATGTCAGCATGGCCGCTTCGGTGATTTTTTCCGAATTCATCCGAAGGAAAAAAAGACAATTATAGTTACCCTTATCGCAATGGTGCAACCTTCATGTGCATTTTCGTATGCAATTTCCCCTCCGCTGTAATTTGGATTTATGTTCTTATTCTGCCATGTCATTCAAAATGAAACGCAAGTATCCATATCTGCGATCTCATCTTTTCTATTGCATTGCGGAACTGGAGGTGACCGGGCGCCGCATCATCAACAAGGATATTCCGGAGTCCGTTCGACATTTTTACCTCTACTGAAAACTTAAAATAGGGAAGGTAAAAGTCGATTCCCGCACCTGTTTCAAAATAGAGGTCTGACCTTTTAAGCCTGATATAAACCGGACGTTCCTCATCAAACTCCTTCTTGCCTGCAAGGTCATACCTGTAATTCAGTCCGCCCACAACATAAGGACGAACATTATTAAGTCTTTCGCCTTTATACTTGATCAGTAAAGGAAACTCCATAAAGGATGATTCTACCCTTTGCTGCTGATTATTAATAACCTGGTCCTTATAATACCTTACATTTCTCTGGCCGAATGATACTCCGGGAAGAAATCTTATATCAAAATATCTTGAAGGATGATAGTCCGTAACAATCTGGATATTAATGCCCGGATTAAGATGTGTGACTTCAGGATAAAGAGAGTCGGCCTCAAAGTATTCCAGGGATGGGGTGATATTAAAATCCATTGTATTAAAACCGATACTGAAACCGAAGTGTATCTTCTTTTCATCATACCATGACCTGTTCATGGGCTTCGCTTTCTGTCCCGAAAGTATGCAAGGGACAAGAAGGAAAATGAATGACATTAATATAATAAGTGTCCTCTTATTCAAGCTTCCAGATATATTGTTCCGGTATTGCAAGATAATAAACTGCTTTTAATAATAATTATTGCGTTTCTGTTTTGATGCCGGTATAAATAGAGGCAACACCTCCTGTCAGCTTCCTCTGACTGACCCTGTAAAATCCCGCGCTTCTCAATAAATCTTTAAACTGCTTATTATCAGGGAATTGCATTACTGAATCCGGCAGATAACTATATGCGGTCCTGTTCCTGGAAATCAGTCTTCCTATAACCGGCAGCATGATCCTGAAATAGAAATGGTATAGCTGCCTGAAAGGGAAGTGTTCAGGTCTGGAGAATTCCAGGACCATAATCATACCTTTTTCATTCAGAACCCGGTTCATTTCGGAAAGCCCCGTCAGCCTGTCGGAAAAATTCCTGACACCAAATGCCACCATAGCAACATCAAAGGTTCCATCGCCAAAGGGTAAATTTTCGGAGTCTCCCTCTATAATATCTATCTTGTCGGAAAATCCTTTCTTTTTTATTTTCTCTTTTCCTGATTCAATCATCTTCGGCGAGATATCAATACCGGTTATATGCAATGGATCCAGTTTCATTGCAGCGATTGCCAGGTCGGCTGTTCCGGTTGCAATGTCGAGTATCCTGGGATTTCTGTGAGTTTCTGATATTACAGCAATTGCCTTTCTCCTCCATATGCGATCTATGCCAAATGACAGAAGGTGGTTAAGGAAGTCATAACGGAATGCAATATCATCGAACATTGATCCGATTGCGGATTTATCTGCCGGTTCAGGTATTCCAGGATTTTTGCCCATAAGAAAAGAAAATGCAAAGATTTAAAATATTTATATTTTTACAGGTATATTTTAAACAAAAACTCATGAGCAGAATCATAATGGTCACCGGTGCAACGGCTGGCTTCGGCCGGGCAACAGCAAAAAAATTCGCTGCTGGCGGATATAATATAATTATTACAGGAAGAAGAAAAGAACGTCTTGATAAGCTTGAGAAGGAGCTTCTAGCAACCGGTAAGATAAAGGTATTGTCGTTGAATTTCGATGTAAGGAAAAACGATGAGGTTGAAGAAGCCATAAAGAACCTTCCGCAGGAATGGCGGAATATCGATATACTTGTAAACAATGCAGGACTGGCTGTTGGAATGGAACACATTGATGCCGGGATCATTGACGACTGGGACAGGATGGTTGATACCAACATCAAAGGATTGCTTTATGTTACCAGAGCAATTGCACCTTTAATGGTTACACGCAAGAAAGGATATATCTTCAATATAGGATCAATAGCAGGGAAAGCCGCTTATGAAGGAGGCAATGTTTATTGCGCAACAAAATCGGCGGTGGATTCCCTTACGAAGTCAATGAGGATTGATCTTCTGAAGCATAATATAAGGGTAACGCAGATAGCACCGGGGATGGCTGAAACCGAGTTTTCAATAGTCAGGTTCAAGGGAGACGAAGATAAAGCCAAAGCAGTTTATAAAGGTATCAAAGCACTTACTGCAGAAGATATTGCACAAGTGATCTGGTTTTGTGCCACATTACCGGATCATATATGTATAAACGACCTGGTAATCACACCTACCCGGCAGGCGGATGCATTTTTCAATTACAGAAAATAACAATTGGGACATTGCATTAAATAATCCTAGTGGTTCATAAAACCCTGTTCTTCCAATACTCCCAGCAGTAATTTGGAGAAATGAACATTATCTTCTTTCTTATACCTGACATCGGTAAATACCTGTGCCAGAGTTTCTTTTTTATTCTCCTTTACAAACTGTTGTGAGTCGGTTCTTTGTTCCTTTTCAAAATAAAATCTGTCAATAGCTTCGGAAGAGTATAGTTTATAAGTTTCTTCATGTATTACAGCCTCAAGCGGCAGCCTGTCGACCTGTTCAGGTTTTTCCGCAGGCCATCCCAGAGTAACAGTAGTCACGGGGACCACACCTATGGGGAGTTTCAGGACTTTGATAATTTCATGAGCCATATAAGTTGTTGTACCGAGATAGCAAATACCGAGACCTTTCGCTTCAGCCGCAATGCAGAATGTCTGAGCCACCAGAAGTGCATCAATTGCCGCAGTAAAAAATGAAAGAAAATTATCGTACCCCGGATCTGCTTTACGTTCACGGCACCATTTATTAAACCTGTTGAAATCAGCACAGAAAGTCAGTACAACAGGTGCTTCAGTCACCATACTCTGATTGAAATGAAATGGAGCCAGTTCTCTTTTCTTCCCGGGATCACTTGTGATAATAATGCTGTAAACCTGCATATTCCCTGTTGTGGATGCACGGCATGCCTTTGTGAGAAGATCATTCAGAAGCTTTCTGTCGACAGGCTCAGGCGTATATTTCCTTATTGTCCTGCGGTTTAAGAGAGTATTGGAAATTTGATTCATTGTAATATTTCTTTAATCTTTCACAAAGGAAACAATTTCTTCTGTAACCTGAAGAGAGGTTTAAAAGGATTTTCTATCTTAGTAAAAACTTTAAAAATTATGAGCAGACAGGTAACATTATTTACTGGTCAGTGGGCTGACCTGCCCCTTGAAAAAGTATGCCAGAAAGCAAAATCGTTCGGATACGACGGATTGGAACTGGCATGCTGGGGCGATCATTTTGAAGTCAACAAGGCTAATGATGTCTATTGCAGGGCGAAAAGGAAGCTTCTTGAGAAATACGGGCTCAAGGTTTTTGCAATATCAAATCACCTTGCAGGACAGGCAGTTGCGGACAGGATTGATGAACGTCACAAGGGCATCCTTCCTGCGTATGTATGGGGAGATGGTGATGCTGAAGGAGTACGAAAAAGGGCTGCGGAAGAAATGATTAAAACCGGCGAAGCAGCAAAACGCCTGGGGGTATCCGTAGTTAACGGATTCACAGGGAGTCCTATCTGGCACCTAATCTATTCATTCCCCACAGTGCCTGCTAAAATGATTGAAGACGGATACAGGGAATTCGCAAAAAGATGGAAACCTATCCTCGATGCATATAAAAAGCTGGGAATACGGTTTGCCCTTGAGGCTCATCCTACCGAGATCGCATTTGATATAATATCGGCAAGGAGAGCATTGAAAGCCTTGAACAATCACCCGGCATTCGGATTCAATTATGATCCTTCACATCTGGGATACCAGGGTGTTGATTATGTAGGATTCATCCATACTTTCGCAGACAGGATTTTCCATGTTCATATGAAGGATGCAGGATGGTCGGACATCCCGACTGAAGCAGGCGTTTTCGGCGGTCATACTGAATTCGGAATGAAGGGACGTTACTGGGACTTCAGAAGCCCGGGACGGGGAAATATTAATTTCGAAGAGATAATAAGGGCACTTAACCGGATCGGATATAAAGGCCCTCTTTCTGTTGAATGGGAAGACAGCGGTATGGACCGTGAACATGGTGCAAGAGAGGCATGCGATTTTGTAAAGTCTGTCGATTTTGCTCCTTCGAATATTGCATTCGATTCGGCTTTTGAAAAATAGATCAGATCATAACATACTTCTTCTTATAAATCTAACAAATCATATTATGGATACTACAATCAGGAAAACACTATTATTCAATGCAAGCTGTGTTGCATTGGTGGTAACAGCACTGGCTTTTGCGACAAGAGGATCTTTTGTTGAAGCATGGGCTATTGAATTTGATCTTACTCACACCCAGATCGGATGGATTGTCGGAACGGCTTTCTGGGGCTTCACACTGGCAATGGTATTCGGAGGACCCCTGGTAGATATAATTGGTCTGGGCCGTATCATTGCAATTGCTTTCTTCTGCCATGTTATTGGTATTGTTCTTACAATAGTTGCTACAGGATTCTGGACCCTGTTCATATCCACCCTTTTTATAGGGATAGCAAACGGAAGCGTGGAAGCAGCCTGTAATCCATTAATTACCAGCATGTATACTGACGAAAAAACCCGCAGGCTAAACCGTTTCCATGCCTGGTTCCCCACTGGAATTGTTATCGGCGGACTTGTGGTTTATCTGTTTAACAAAATAGGTCTTACCGACTGGAGATGGGCGATGGCAGTGATGCTTCTCCCTACTTTAGTTTACGGATTCATGTTCCTGAACAAGAAATTCCCCCAAACGGAACGTGTTACTGCAGGATTTTCGTACAAAGACATGTTGAAAGCATGCTACAGCCCGTTATTCCTCTTCATAGCATTCTGTATGATACTGACGGCATCAACTGAATTAGGTACAAACCAGTGGATAGCAGCTTTACTTGCTAATGTATCCGATAACCCTATTCTTCTGCTCGTATGGATTTCAGGTATTATGGCTCTGGCCAGGCTGTTTGGCGGCACTTTTGTTCACGTTACAAAATCAACCGTGATACTATTATTATCTGCAATCCTTGCATTTATAGGGGCATTAATGATGGGATATACACATGGAGCGATCATGGTATTCACTTCAGCCGGGATTTTTGCACTGGGAATTGCTTTCTTCTGGCCGACCATGCTGGGATTTGTATCTGAAAACATACCACAAAGCGGAGCACTGGGACTGGCAATCATGGGTGGTATTGGTTTTCTTGGCGGTGCCATCGCCCAGCCGGTTCTGGGTGCTATTTTCGATGCACAGACTGCTGCTGCCATCCCGGCAGGACAGGTTCTGGAAGTGCTTAAAAACGCTGCAGCGGGGACACAGGAAGCTGCAACCTATGTACAGGCACAACTTACTGGTGGAGAAAACACACTGAAGTTTGTTTCAATCGTCCCGGCATTATTGATAATCTTCTTTATATTCTTGCATTTCAGAAAAAATAAACGTTAAAATATTTTATCATGAAAAAAATCAAATTAGGCATGATCGGCGGTGGCATAGGAGCATTCATTGGTGATGCTCACCGCCGTGCCTCAAGAATATGCAATGACTATGAACTTGTAGGCGGTGTTTTCGACAAGAATTATGCAAAAAGCAAAGAGTTTGCAATTAAAGAAGGCATAGATCTTAAACGGTGCTATAATAGCGTCGACGCCCTGATAAAGGGAGAACTTGCTTTTCCGAAAAATGAGAGAATGGAGGTGATAGCAATAGTTACACCAAATGCGCTGCATTATCCTTTTGCGAAGAAATTCCTTAATAAAGGTTTTCACCTGGTCTGTGAAAAACCTATGACTCTTACTGTAAAGGAAGCCCTTGATCTGGAGAGACTGGTCGCTAAGAACAAACTGACCTTCGCACTTACTCACACATATACAGGGTATCCGATGGTCCGTCAGATGAGGGATCTAATCGCAAAGGGAGTTCTGGGCACTATACAACGCATTGATGCTCAGTATTATCAGGGATGGATCAACTCAATAATCTATGGTACAGGCAGCAGGATCACAGGGATCTGGAGACTGGATCCGAAACACGCTGGCATAAGCAGCTGCATGGGTGATATCGGAGTTCATGCATTTAACCTGATCGAATATACCACAGGCCTTGAAGTGAAAGAAGTGCTTTCCGACCTTAACAATGTGAAAGATGGAGTTAAGCTCGACCTTGATGGTACCGTTCTCCTCCGCTTCAGTAAAAAACTCAAAGGAGTAATCCGGGCCAGCCAGGTGTGCGGAGGACTGGAAAACGATATTATCGTTGCAGTATACGGATCTAAGGGAAGCCTGAGATGGCATCAGGAAGAACCTAATTTCCTCTACCTGTTCAGCGATTCAGAACCCACCAGGATCTACAAACCCGCTCACGGATATAATGATAAGGCAGCAGAAGAAGGACATACTATGCCGGCAGGACATCCTGAAGGAATTTACGAGGCTCTGGCCAATATATATAAAGGTGCGGCTAAGTCAATCCGGAAGGGAAAATTGCGTCCCGGTGAGTTCCCGACTGTTCATGATGGCGTACGCGGAATGAAATTCATCCACGCCGTTGTGAACTCTAATGCAAAAGGGAACATCTGGGTAAAGGTCTGACAAACTCAACCCTGAAGGGCTTTAGAAAAAGTATTTTGTCTGCATCCACTGATGGGATGGGCTATTTATTCTTTTTCTTCAGGAGGAAGAACAATACTCCGCCGACAATAACAACGGCACCAGCGATTATTGCTATCAGACCTGCGGTGCCTTTTTCTTTCTTAGCCAGTGACTCCTCATCTTCAACAGCATAATAGAAAATCGGCTTCGCATCAGTATCTATATTAACTGTATCCTTCTGAGGCTGCGGTTGTTCCTGCGCAAGAGCCTTCGTAAGTCCGGTCAATAACAATACTACTGATAATGAAAGAATTAAAAGTATTTTTTTCATCTTATTGAAGTTTTATGGTTATTTAATAGTATCAGCCAGCTTGTCATATTTTTCAGCTATATCCGGATCACTATTCCTGTAAGTATCAGCCAGTGTTATAATAGCCGGTTTGTATCCCGGATTGATCGTCAGACAGGTCCTCAATAATTCCCGCGCCTTTTGTATATCCTTTTTACAAAGGATTTCGGCCATTTCAATATATGCCGCAAAATACTTACTGTTTATTTCAATAATCTTTCTATAATACTCAACTGCCTTGTCCTCTTCACCCTGGTCCCTTGCTATATTACCCATGTACATTAACACAGGTTCAAATTCAGGATTTATTTCAAGGGCTTTATTCAAAACAAAATCGCCTTTTGCTGTCTCTCCTTCATTGAACAAAGCCCGGGCAAAATTATAAAAAATCATTTCATCCTCATCATTATATTTCAAAGCTTCTTCAAAGTACGTGATTGCATCTTTGTTCCTTCCCTCCTCGAGAGCCATATATCCTTCATAATCTGCTTTGGTTTTTCTCTCAAGGACAGCACAGACCGGAATACTGTCAGCATACACTATATGTATGGCATCGCTTGTTGGCCATGTTTTATTCTTAAGCATGAATGGAGTGATATACCTGTTTGTAATAATTGCATAATCCCAGTCATTCATGCTTCGTTCCTCATTTCTCATATACGATGTCCGTATTCCGGGAAGATTCCTGAATTGCCATGCAACTGAATAAGTTGCTTTTACAATTGTCGGGGCGTTTTTATTTTTAGCCAGATAACCGATAAGCCAATATGATGCCTCAGTCTGCCCAATATAATAATAATCTGTTTCATAATTCCCGTAAGCACCCTTCAATCCACCTGTCAGCTGGTTATAATAAAGATATAAGTACGGCCTGTTATGAGTCATAAATTTCACCGGGTGAACCGATAACAAAAAAAGAAGTGCAAACAGAACCAATCTGAACAATCTGTTTTTAAAAATATCAAAGACCAGGCTGAAACCGGTAGCCGAGATAATCACGATCATTGGATAGAGAAACAAAAACTGGCGCCATGAACTATAAAGGTTCGATTTTTCAACCATAACAAAGATCATGGGGAAAATGATTGTAAATATTAAAAGAGTGTATAATATAGCTTTTCCTGAAAGAAGAACTTTTTTCGAAGATATCACGAATAAAAGTATCCCCGACATCACAATCAGAGGTATTGTTACAGTCATTGATTTGGGAATATAATACCATGGCATGAAATCGGACCACATCATCTTCCCTTCAAATATCTGTCTGAAAGTGGAGGGGAAATGTGCCATTACCCGATATGATTCATAAACATTTCTGAAAGGATCCTGAAGTGCAAACGGCCAGAGCAATATACTCAGAAAAAAAGCAGCTGCGGATATCAGTGTTAGTATTACCAGCATTTTCCAGATACCGGTTTCGCCTGATCTTGTTCTGAGAAAGATGTTATAGGAAATCCATACCAGGAAGAAAATGAAAAGGTAGCATATCAGCAGCAATCCACCTGCCCTGATGCTAAGAGCTATTGCTATACTCAAGGTAAGAAACAAAGCATCGGAGAATGAGCTTCTCTTTTCCGGAAAGATAAGCCTCAGGCTGAAAAATACCGAAGCAACATATCCCAGGGCAAAAGGGATATCTTTAAGGTTATTCATGGCATGTCCCATGAAAGTAGGTGACACTGCAAACAAAAACAAAACCAATATGCCTGTCCTGTAACCTGAAAGCCATACAGCAAAAAATGCTGTTAATAAAATAACAGTACATCCTGCCAGGGCACTCATTAAGTGCCTGAATCTGTAGACATCATCAATCCCGAATAAATGAATAAGGATAGTTACCAGATTATCATATGATTGTCCATAATACTTCAGGTGAGTATCAGGAGTATCCAGGGCGGCCTGGTCTCCGCCTTTAGTTGCAAAAAAATTATATACTGCTTCAGATTGACCGTAATGAAGTACTTCATCACAGGAAATACCTGCATTTTTGCTTAAAATTATCATTATCAAAAGCATAAATGCTGTACTGAAGAAAAAGATATATTTCTGACGATTCTGTGACATTATTCTCACGGAGTGTCATCGTAGAATTTCCTGACGAAATAGACCGGGCGGTTTTGAGATTCCTTGTAATTCCTGAATATGTATTCTCCCAGTACTCCCAGAAATACGAGCTGAACACAACCCAAAAAATAAATGCTTAATAATATTGATGACCATCCCGGGACAGCATTTCCCGTTGCTTTTGCGATCAGAACATAAATGCCGGCTCCGAAAAAGATTATTGTTCCGATTGTACCGAGTATCAGGCAAAACCTTATCGGGAACTTCGAAAATGAAAAAATCGCATCTGAGGCAAGCATAAACAGTTTTCTCAGTGTCATCTTAGGTTTACCCTTGAATCTTTCGTCCCTTATATACCCAACATCTCCGTGGCTGAAACCAATATAAGTCCTCAGTCCAGGCAGATAGCGCACTTTTTCCTTCATCGAGAGCAGAGCATTAACGGCGGCACGCTTCATCATTGAGTAGTTGCCATAATTACCCGTTGATCTTATATCATCGATATTCTTAAAAATCGCGTGAAACAATCTGGCATACAGGTCCCGGCTTTTTGTCCATCTCCTGCCGGTTCTTTTCGCACTTACGATATCATTCTCTTCCTCTGCTATTTTCCGGTACATCGCGGAAAGTAGTTCCGGAGGATCCTGCAGGTCTCCGTCCATCATAGCTACAATATCTCCCTTTGAATGTTCAAGCCCGGCTGTATATGCTGCCTGGTGTCCGAAATTCTTTGACAGTGATAATAATTTGATTTTATTGTTCTTCTCCCTGCTGGCAAGGATATGGGATACACTCTGGTCGGTGCTGCCGTCATCGACAATTATCACTTCATAATCTTTTGTAAATGAATCAATTGCCTGAACAACCCGATCAAGAAGTTCATCGATCAGCTTCTCTTCGTTGTATATGGGGATTACAAGTGAAAACATAATTAGGATTGTAAATTTAAGAATTCCTATTATATTAAGTATTTTTCACCACTCTCTTATATTACTTAATATCATAACTTTCCCCTCTTTTTTAAAGGAGGGGTGTCCCGACCGGAGTGTCGGGACGGGGTGGTTATCAACTATTTACAAATATACTACTTTTGTAATCTCTCCAGTGCAAATTCCACATCATCCGTTAATTCCTGATTTGAAGCAAGCTTTTTTACTGAAGGGATACAATAATCTGTACCCATCCAGCTCAGTTCCCTAAGTATAAGCTTTTTAGCTTCATTAGTGGCTTGGTCATCCTTCAGAACCCCAACCATCTTCTTCTCGAGTTCCAGAAGTTTCTTCTCATCTCCTCCGGCTTTGCGTATCTGGCTTTGCAGATAAGTAAAATACTTCGTACTCCTGGTAATATCATAATTACCGATATTTTCAAACAGATCGTCGCCGGTAAAGGTTTTAAAGTCAGGCCTCAGCACTGTTCCTGCTGCAGTAGGGAAATCGAAAGGCACTTCCTGCGTTACTTCTCCGGTTGCAGCCCATTCAGCTCCTCGTTGCATAGTAACGATAAAACCTGTGCAATGCAAAGCCATGTTTTCATTATCATCAGGTGTTCCTATCAGGGTTATGAATATTCTCCCTTCCCCTAAATTCCTGGCCAACAGTACCGGTTCTATCTTACGGGGCCCCCTGAACTCATTACCTATGAAGGCAGCGGCCAGAACCTGTGAATCTTCCCCTGCCGGCTTTAATCCCTGAACTATTATATCAGCAGGATGAAGCCATCGCACCGGTAAACCACTTGTTACCGGATGATCTGAAATTTCATTTCTGATCTCAAAATCCTGTCTTTCTAATATTATAACTGAATCAGGGACGACAATACCTCCGAGTTCGCTCTTTGAATTGTACATCAAAAGTCCTCCTCCCTGATTTATAAAATCGGCCAGTGCAACATTGGTTGCTTCAGGCCACATATCACCTTCATAATCAAGAACTACAAGATTATATTTTGAAAAGTCGGGATTGAATCCCGACATATCTTCCCCTTTCTGGGGAGTGGTCAGAATTGTTGATGAGAACATACCTGTTTCATCAAGTATTTGTTTTATTGCTTCAGAGCTTACCTTCCAGTCATGGTTACTCTGTCCGGTTATAATAAGTACTTTATAATCGGGTGTTTTACTGCACGAAGGCATGATTGCAATTAAAACAGCGGCAAGCAGATATAAAAAATATTGTTTCCTCATTTTCTTAAAATTAAACGGTTAGTAAACTCCATGGTTTGCGGTATGGCCTGCTCAGGAGCCGGCTTGCTCTTTCATTCCCGGTTATTGTTTCACTTACAGGGTCCCAGTGTATTGTCTCTCCTGTTGTCATAGCGATCTCTCCGAGAAGTGCGACAGAAACAGCCCGGTATGCCGGCTCAATAGGAGCTATTGCCGGTGATCCTGACCGGACACTGTCAATAAAATTCTGCCAGTGATTTTCACTTTTATAAAGATGTATTTCATTTTCTCCTATCACTTCGTCAAGAATCTTAGAATCAGATGCAGTCAGTACACTACCCCTGTCAGTATGCACCCATCCCAGCTCTCCGTACCAGGTGGTTCCCATACCATTTTTCAATCGGGATGCGTTTGCCACTCTCATTTCAATACCGTTAGCATATTTGCAGAGAAAATCATATTCAACAGGTACATTGAAGATTCCTTCCATGGGCCACACTCCGGTACCTGCGATTTCCACAGGACCTGTATATTCCAGTCCCGCTCCCCAGTTAGCTATATCGATATGATGACCTGCCCAGTCGGTAAGCTGACCTCCTGAGTAATCAAGTATCCATCTCCAGTCCCAGTGTGTTACTCCCCTGTAAGGCACCTTCGGAGCCGGGCCAAGCCACATTTCCCAGTTCAATTCAGGCGGGACTTCCTGCACAGGTGGTGTCCCAATACCTCTTCCGCCATCCGGTAAACCCGCTTCAATATAAGAGATCTTTCCGATCCTGCCGTTAATAACAAGTTCAGCTCCTCTCCGGAAGTGAGCCTGTGAACGCTGCCAGCTGCCTGTCTGCCAGATGATGTTGTTCTTCTTAACTGCCGCTACAATAGTTTGTCCATCTTTTATGGTCCGGCAGATAGGTTTTTCACCATAAACATGAAGCTTTTTGTTTATTGCTTCAGTATAAATAATTCCATGCCAGTGGTCGGGCAGTGCGATAGATACAGCATCAAGTGTTTCCTTTTCGAGGAACTCGCGGAAATCGCCGTAGGTACGGCAGTCACTGTTATTGTTTGCATTATCTACTGTCTGCTTTGCCTGCGCGAGATGTTTTGAATCCACGTCGCAGACCGCAACAAATTGCATAGCATTCTTTAGATTCAGGAAATCTCTCATATTGGACATGCCCTGTGATCCTGTTCCTATTGCGCCCATAACTATACGGTCGCTCGGAGGTTTTTTCCCTCCCATTCCAAGTGCTGTTGAAGGAATTATATTCGGAATAATAAATACTCCTGCTGCTGCCGCAGCTGACCGTCTGACAAAGACTCGTCTGGTTGTTTTTTGTTTCATATGTTTCAGATTATTTGTCCTTTATATAATGGTTTAACTGTACTTATCACTGGTGTACCCGGTATCGGAGTTTCAAAAACCATATCAACAGGCCCGAATTCAAGTTTTGAAGGACCAAGGTTCATATCCGACTTGAAGATCTCATCCCATGAAATGGCTTGTCCGGTATAGGCAGCAGTCCTTCCCATGATAGCTGTCAGGGTTGACAGGGCAGTCTGCTCAGCCTCATTTACGTAATTACCTGTTCTGATTGCATATACGAGATGCATATGTTCCTGGACATAGGGAGGAATAACTGACTGATTCATCTGGTTTCCGTTTTCATCGGGTGGATATTCAAACTTCCATTTAACATTTGCCTTAAGATCCCAGATAGTATTCTGGCAGTTTGTGTATCCTTCAGTTCCCATTATGATCTCTCCTGTGGCATTTGCACAGCTGTCAATCTGGCGGCACATACTATGTGAGCTTACTCCGTTGCCATAATTAAAGTCGATGCTGAAAAAATCATACTGGTCGCCCGTTACTCGTTGGTGTCGTCCTCCGTAACCTATTGCCCTTTCAGGATATTTCCCTATAAACCAGTTTATTACATCGATATTGTGAACATGTGTGTCAAGAATATGATCGCCGCACAGCCAGCAGAAATTATTCCAGTTACGTATCATATATTCCATATCATTCCAACCCGGTTCACGTTCCCTGAACCAGACATGATCCTGGTTCCAGAAGGCTTTTGCCGAGGTTATTTTCCCTATTGCACCATTTTTAACCTGTTTATATGTAGCAATATAATCTTCCTGGTGCCTGCGCTGTGTACCTGTAACAACATTAAGCCCTATTGCCTCTGCTTTCTTTGCTGAAGTGATTATGGAACGTATCCCGACCGGATCTACTGCAAGAGGTTTTTCCATGAATACATGTTTGTTTGTTGTCACAGCTTCAAGGAAATGATCAGGCCTGAATTGAGGTGGAGTAACAAGCAAAACCACGTCGATATCGGGCAGTGCCATAAGTTTCTTATAGCCATCAAACCCGGCAAAGCAATTCTCTTCAGGGATGGGCAGGTTAAATGATGCAAACCGTTCTCTGCAGGCATCTATTTTATCCTGGAACACATCGGCAAGAGCAATTATTTCAAGATCGGGACCGGCACTGATGAAATTGATTGCCGCTCCTGTGCCTCTTGCACCGGCACCAATTAAGCCGGCTCTCAGTTTTTTCCCTTTTGGAGCTCCCCTCAGAATAGGTGGCAAACCCAGTTCCTTATTTTCCGGCATTTTTTTACATGCGGAGATCACCGCCGCTGCACTGGCAATACTGATCCCTGCCAGCGCTGTTCTTTCAATGAATTTTCTTCTGTTAATATTCTTCATTTGTTCCTTAATGTTACCTTTTCAACTTTTCAACTCCTATCAACCTATTTTAGCAATGAGCTATCCACTTCACATACGATCCTGAATCCTACATCAATGCAATCGGAATACCACCAGATACTCTTGGGCATCTGAGGGTCGGTCACCAGCCATTCTTTTGTCCTTGTATAATCACGGGCAGCACTCCTGACATCCCTGGCATCGCTCTTAAATGATCCTCCGCGGATCACATGTTCCAGTCCCCTTGCAGGACCTTTCGGATTGGTTCGTAATGAATCAGTTTTATAATATTCTTCCGAATATAAGTCAGAACAAAATTCTGCCACATTGCCGCTTGTATTTTTAAGACCAAAAGGGTTGACTTTAACCATAAAGGGTTCAGCGGTCATGGCACCACTGTTTTTATTATATATAATATATGATGCAATAGTGGTGGTGTCAGGTCCCAATAGCTTTCTCAGGAAGCTCTCCGATGTGAATTTCCGGGGATCACCGGCAAAAAAGTAAGGGGTTTTCGTTTCTGCACGGCAGGCATATTCCCACTCAGCTTCTGTCGGGAGGCGGTATTTTTTTCCAGTCACTTTGGAGAGCCACTGGCAATAGATATTTGCAGCGTGCCACGACATTGTTATTGCAGGACGGGATCCTTTACCCCATCCCTGGTCGGGAGCTCCCCATGGGGGTGTTGCTCCGCTTATAGCATCAGCATTCTTACTTATAACTACCTGATCTTCAGTCCTGCCCTGTGAGCTTGTTGCCCTGAAAAATGCCATATATTCATCCCAGGTTACCTCGGTTTTCCCGATCCAGAACTGTGACAGTTTCACCTCCCTTACCGGGCCCTCGTCATCATCGCGTAGAGGTTCATCTTTCGGGCTTCCCATATAAAAGGTTCCTCCAGGCAGTGCAGCCATCTCAAATGAAACCGTCGTACCTGGAATAGTTTCTGTAAAATCCCTAAATTCTGTAACTTCTGCGGATTCAATAAAGGGTGGTTTATCGGAGGTAATTATCACCCCGAAGCTGGAATCGTGCTCATGTAAAACGGCATTTTTATCATAATGGCCAACATTAAGGTGGCAGTTAATGCAGCTAAGGGGCTCCTTGCTGGTGACATAAAAGAGATGAGCATTACCGCCATTTACCGAGAGTGTGACAGGGAAAAGGTTCTGGTGGCAATCAATACATGAATTCTCGTAAACCAGGGTTATTGCATTTTCAAGGAGTTTCTTCTTCTGCCAGTCGATCTTTGCACTGTCCTTGATATAGTAACCATACGCATCCTTGAGTCCGTGTTTTGCCTTTGCAAACAGGTACCCGTGACCTTCAGGAGGCAGGTGGCATTCAACACAGTGAACAATGGTTCCCGATGAATTATTGTAATGGGTTGAAAACTTCCAGCTATTGTCTGCATGCGGATGAATATGACACGACATGCAGTATTTATCAGTTGATGTCGTTTTTATAATTTTCCGGCCCGGAATATAAAGCAATATGCAGGCGATGATCCCAAATATAAAAAACCGGAGTTTTGTTTTACGGTTGACAGAAGATCTTCTGTGATATTTATAATTCATTCTTTTCCGGGCAAATCAAAAACACGATAAAGTTAATCGATTGCCGGACTTATTAATACTAATCGGAAAAAAATTTAATATTTTTTAAGATCTGTTTAGAATCTTTTAACGTATCCGTGACAATAGGGAAATTTATTATTGTTAAAATAATAATCCTGGTGATAATCTTCAGCATTAAAGAATTCTGATGCTTTCGTAACAGCAGTGGCTATTTTATAACCTTTATCTGTCAATATTTTAAGATTCCTTTCTGCAATTTCTTTCTGCTGATCATTCATATAGAAGATCTCCGAACGGTATTGGTCGCCCATATCCGGTCCCTGTCCTCCGACCTGTGTAGGATCATGTATCTCAAGAAAGGTCCTGAGAAGCTTTTCATAGGTAATTTTTTCAGGATCATATATAATTTTAACTGCTTCAGCATGACCAGTTCTGCCCGTACATACTTCCTTATAAGATGGATTTATTACATGTCCACCTGTATAACCTGAGGTTACTGAGATCACCCCCGGTTCCTTCTGAAGGAAATATTCAACACCCCAGAAGCATCCTCCCGCAAATATTGCAATACCATATCTTCCTCCCTCAACTATTGCAGGAACAAAATCGAGTGAAAGTGAGTTGACACAGTGACGGGTGTTTTTAGACGTCATTCTCTCGCCGATGAACACATGTCCCAGGTGTGCTCCGCATGAAGCACAGGTTATCTCAGTCCTCATGCCGTCAGCATCGGGTGTTCTGTTAACAGCGCCTTTGATTTCATCGTCAAAACTTGGCCACCCGCAATCTGACTCAAACTTATCTGATGAATAATAAAGAGCTGCTCCGCATTTTTTGCAGACATACGTACCCTTTTCCTTGTGGTTGGTATATTTACCGGTAAAAGGTACTTCAGTACCCTTATCATTTATTACATATGATTCAGCTTTGCCGAGACTATTGAAAGGCAGCTTTTCCTGTGAAAATGATTCAGTGGACATGATTGCTAATAAAAATAGTATTAATATCTGCTTCATTGAAATAAATCATATCATGAAGGGATAACAAAATTACAATAA
>Ga0307420_1000058_pt1 | contig 48062 bp, 39 predicted proteins | sample SalMarWE160240MG_2_FD_202167 | JGI IMG/M metagenome (GOLD analysis project Ga0307420, IMG submission 202167) | Salt marsh sediment microbial communities from the Plum Island Ecosystem LTER, Massachusetts, United States - WE1602-40 | ecosystem: Environmental > Aquatic > Marine > Intertidal zone >... | reverse complement strand
GGGTAATGCGGTTGATCAGGCCATCGGTTAGGCTTGAAATGGATGGAATACGTTCAAGTGGAAGCGGCACAGTATTCGCCCAGTTCTTGGGTCTGACGTTAATTAATCCCCTCACGATTGTATATTTTTCAGCCTTGATCCTCGGCGGTGGAGCCAAGAGTGTAGCTTCGGTTCTGGAGCACGCGACGTTTGTGGTTGGGGCAGGCTTAGCATCCCTCTCCTGGCAGACGCTGCTAGCCGGGTTGGGATCCCTCGGGCATGAAAGATTATCGCCCCGGTTTAAAATAGCGGCGAGTATTCTAGGGTTCTTGGTGGTGATCGGGTTCGGCTTGCGCATTCTCTTGCCGTTAGTTTAAGATGCCCTCGACAGTGACCCGAAGGGGTTGCGCTTTACGTCCGCTGATATTTATTAATAGATCCAGCTTGATTAAAAATACCTGAGGATTGTTTTTAACTTACTAGAAGCTGATCCAGGATCTCAAGGATTATTTGGTTGGCGAGGAGGGAGCCGGATGATGAGATTGGCCAGAAGCTGCCGCCCGTCGTCCTGGATGAAGTCGCCGTACACTGCGAGGATGTCGTAACGCCTAAGATCACGTAACTGGAGCGTTTCCCCACTCCAATTCCACACGCGTGTTTCTTCTTCAACCACGATGAATTTATTCCCCTGTTCTGTGGTGAGCTGGATTCCGTCCTTCCCAACGAACTTAAGACGACCGACCAGGTCCGGGTTATTGACCTGGATATCCTCCCCGACTTTCTCTTGGAGTGGATTCTGAGGAGGGATGGACGGAGGCGCTACTGCATTATCCCTTGGAGCTTCTTGATTCGTTCCCAGGCGGCCAAGATATATCCCTATGGAAAATGAACCCAACATAAGCATTACGATTAATAATATGCCGCCGATTATGATTCCCCAGCGATTTTTAGCCATCGTTCCATATCCTTTTCTTCATCGAGGACGAGAATCTCAGCGATCGGGTAGGTCTCTCCACCGACCAACAGACGAATATTCAGATCATGTGTTCCGGCTGGTGTTGTCGATGGTAAAACCAACCAGTAATCCTCGATGATCACGCTGTCCAGGGAAAAGCCAACCTCTTTATGATAACGAGCTAGATTTCCAAAACCGAGCTCATGTGCCTCGAGGATGGAATCGCCGATTGAGAGTTCGACACCGTATCTGTCAAGTCTCATGATGTTCCAGTACAGCGTGAGGTGAATTCTTCCTCCGCTCTCAACCGATCTGGGCTCGAGATTGATGCCCAGTAGCGTCACGTCACCAAGTTTGAGATTGAGTTGGGTAGTGGGGGAAGCTGTATCGAGGATCATTTCAGGCGGGTCTTCGGTCAGATGGTAGAGCACAAGCCGACCTCGCTGGCTTAATAGCCCAGGCTGGTTTTGATGTGCGCCGATAAGGACGGGAACCTGCCAGAGATTTTTGGGAAGAAGGTTGGGTGGCAATGCGCCGGGTCCCCTCGCATTCTGGCTTTCGTTAACCGGGGTTGCGCTGTATAGATCGAGGTCATTGAGACTTGTCGAGACAGGGAGTGGCGTGGGCAGCGTCGGTAGGAACACGTCTGAGCGGGTGTTATAAATCAAGGGCCAGTAGAAAGCATCATAGCCCATGACCCCACCTCGAGTGATCAGAGCGGAATTCTCGGGAAGGATCTCCCAAACATTGGCGTAGAAATCGTTGACCGCTACGTCATCAGATCGATCCGATTTGAACCAATTTCGTGCGAGGGGGAAAAGACCGATAAAGAGCGTTAACGATACAAGCGTGAAGGTGAGAACTTGTTCAGCCAAGCTGCTTCTCAAACGCATAACCAAGCGCTCAAGAGTGCCCAAGAGTTCAACAATCCCGAAGGCGATGAAGATTGCCCACAGGAAATGTGCGGCGAGAAAAAAGACCTCCAGATCGAACACGCGATACTGGATGAAAAACCACACATGAACCAGGTACATCAGCACCAGGAGGAAGTAATACTTCGTGCGTCGGAATAGCAGCGAAAACAACCCCGAGAGCCCGAAGAGAATCCCTGCAAGACCAAATTCATTGCGGACAAGATCAATATAAAGGACGAGCCGTAAAGGCAATTCCTCAATTGGGAAGGCGAACTTTATTTGTGAGAACGCTCCCAATGTATACCTGTACATACCCATGATCGTCACCGGTGCCCGTTCAAGCATCATGCGATCATTCAACGTATCCGCTCTGAGCGGCAGCCAAAGGAACTGGAGAATGCCGATCCCGAAACCAGCGATTGCCGAGAACCACCATCGCGGGCGTTTGAGTGTGGAGGGGTCAGTCAAGAGAATAAAGACGACGAAGGCAGGGGCAAATCCGAGATTCGATATGTGGGTTCCAAGCGACAACCCGAAAACCAGCGCGAACAAGAAGAAATCGCGGTCTCGCCGGGTCCTCTCCCAATGCAGAAGGGCGAGCAGTGTCAGAGCGATAAAGGCGATGTTTGGTGCGTAGACCTCTGCGATCACGGATTGTGACCAAAAGGTGAGTGAAAAAGCGAAGAGCATCGCCGAGGTGAGCGCCGCCGCCCGCCGCAGCAGGGGACTGGAAACACGAGGATTCAGGGAAATTGTGATTAATTGGTACAAGCCTCCGATGCTGAGAGCCCCCATAACGGCGCTCATCAGGTTAACCCGGTGGGCGATATCCCCGAAGGGAAGCATGGTAAAGACTTTCCCCAACCAGGTATAGACTGGGTATCCGGGGGAGTGAGCCAGGCTGAGCAGGTAGGGGACAGTGGCCAACTCGTTGCCGTCCGGGCTCAAGTACGAAAGACTCGGCGTCAATGTCTGTACGTAAACGAACAGCGCCAGCGCAGTGAGCGCGAGTGTAAGCCAATAATCTATGCGTTCAAGGTGACGTTTTTTCTCTTCCATCGTTCTCAATAGTATGCGAACAAGGTTACCTAAAAGCCAAACGGATGCAATGGCGATGTAAAACTGGAATATAAAACCGGGCTGCGCAGCTAAAGCGGCGCGGATGAGCAACCTGTCTTGCTATGATAAAATCTCCTGTTACACAAGCTATCAAGGAGGTGTGCGGGAAGGATTCGGGCGAAGAGAATCCATCAGGCTGTAAACCGACCCTAGACGATTCCAAGCTTAAAAGTAAATGGATCCAAACGAGGACAATGATGGTTGCAATTGTTGACCGCACTGTGCTCCAACCTGAGGTCAACCGCCGATAGTGGACTTATTCGTCAGCAAACAACCATGGATAATAAACTTCTACTCGAAAGTTATTCGAACGTTTTCTTCGATCTAGATGGTACGCTACGCCATAGCGACCCACCGGTAAGGGACGTGTTTTACCAATTCGCGGCTGATCTTGGCCTTGAGGTCGAGCCAGAGCAGCGCATCGAGGCGGAGCGTTGGGTGAACATGTATTGGGCGGATTCAAAGGAGCTGTTAGAAGATTTAGAACGTTTTGGACCCTGGAGGGATAACCGCGACTTCTGGGTAAACCACGCCCGCCGACAATTTATTCAGTTAGGCACAGAGGAAGCACTTGCCGAGGAGCTTGCGCTTGCCGTGACGTTGAAAATATGGGAGACCTATGAATCTGAGGACTGTGTCCCTGATGATGTCATCCCCACGCTTACAGGTTTGCGAGATGCAGGATTTAAGCTCGGACTGGTCTCGAATCGCAACGACCCCTTGGATGAAATCGTTGAGAGTCTGGGCTTGACAAATATGTTCGATTTGATGCTGGCTGCTGGTGAGGTGGGATGGTATAAGCCCGATCCGCGTCTGCTCCTGTTTGCTGCGGAAAGACTCGGCGTCGAGCCAGGCGATACGCTCTACTTGGGTGACAACTACCATGCTGATGTTCTCGGGGCTTCAGCGGCGGGGATGACACCTGTTTTGCTCGATCCGCGCGGGCTGTATCCTGAAGCCGAATGTTGGGTTGTCCCCAGCGTAGGCGCTTTCGGGCAGGAACTGCTGCGTTCGGATGGCTCGGAAGCGCGCGGCTTGCGGAGGCGAGACCCCGACGCATCTTCGTAGATCACCAGATGGTTTGCCGTAGGGAGGTCGCAGATTGACTCTGCCCTGCGGATTGACTATACTGGATGCGCGTAAATATATACCAGGGAGGGACTGCCGCCATGAGCGGAGTCGCAGGACAATTAAATAATCACCGGCATTAGGCACTTGGGCGCGCCCGTGTGCCTTTTTTGTTTAACTTTGAGATTCAAGAGGAGGCAAAATGGACTATGGCATGATCGGGAAGATTGAGAAGGCAAAGCACTACGCGGAAGAACGCGAACGTATTGTTTTCGAGAATTTTCATGTGACTTTCGATGGGGAAAATAACTCGCATACAGTGGAGTTTATCGACGGCGTATGGCGTTGTGATTGCGATTTCTTCATCACGCGCGGTCTGTGCAGTCATACGATGGCATTGGAGCGCATTCTAGACGGGATGTTGTCCATCACCATGGAAGCGGTCTGAAGGTTCTGGTATATCTGCGGGCGAGCGCAAGCGTTTGCTATGCTTGCGCTCGTTTTTATTTCGGGTAGGATATTGAGCGAGGAGGTGTCGCGGGGTAAATTTGACCCCGCGATTCTCATGAATGGCAGCTGTGAAAAGCCGCTTATTATGGATGAGAAGCAGCGGCTTCGATCAGATGTGTACGTTGACACCTTTGCGAATCACTTGAGACAATCGTCGGTGCGTTGAGGAGGCCTTTTGAAACGCTGGCAATTCTGGTTGGGTGTAGCAATAAGCTTCGTGTTTGTATGGCTTGCACTGCGTGGACTGAATCTACCTGCCTTCTGGGAAGCTCTGCGTGATGCGAACTACTGGTGGCTGCTTCCCGGGGTGGGTGTGTATTTCCTCGGTGTTTGGGCGCGCGCCTGGCGCTGGCATTACCTGCTGCGACCTTTGAAGTCCATTCCGACCAGGACGATGTTTCCCATTGTGGCGATCGGGTATATGGGGAACAACATCTACCCTGCGCGCGCTGGCGAGCTATTGCGTGCATACGTTCTGCGCCGTAAGGAGCAGGTGCCGATCTCGGCCTCACTGGCGACGATCATCGTCGAACGTGCGTTTGACGGGATCGTGATGCTCTCTTTTGTATTCATCAATCTGCCGGAACTCACCAACCTGACTGCCGATTCTGGGTTCGCCGGGAGCATCCGGGCACTCGCGCTCGTCGGCGCGGCTGTCTTTTTGGGCGCAGTGCTCGTTTTCCTGCTCATGGCGGCTTTCACGGAGCAGTCGAAGCGCGTGATCTCATGGTTCACCGATCGATTAGTGCCTGAGCGCTTTCGTGATAATGTTGACGCCGTTAGCGCTCGATTTCTGGAAGGTCTAGCATCCCTTCGCTCACCAGGTGATGTGGTGATGGTGTTCTTGACATCGGTTGTGATCTGGCTCTTCGAGACCGGGAAATATTGGTTTGTGATGCACGCTTTCCCCTTTGAGGTCAACTTCTTCGCCCTCATGCTTATGAATGGCATCGTAAATCTGGCGACGACGATCCCCTCTGCGCCGGGCTACATAGGGACATTCGACGCGCCTGGTATTGCCGTGCTGGAAGCCTATCGCGTCCCGAACGCTTTAGCGGCGGGTTATACGCTTGTCCTTCACGCCGCGTTATGGCTGCCGATCACCCTGCTCGGCGCCTATTACATGGCGCGCGAAAGCCTCTCTTGGTCGCAGGTTCAGGCTGAGATAGCGGAGGATTCGTCATGAAAGCAGCAATCGTTGGAGCAGGTATAGGCGGCTTGGTTGCAGCGTACGACCTGGCCCGAGACGGGGCAGAGGTCGTCATTCTGGAGGAGGCAGACTACGTCGGCGGGCTTTCATCCGGATTTAAGGACCCACACTGGGAATGGACTGTCGAGCGGTTCTACCATCATTGGTTCGCTTCCGATACGCATATGCTTGGGTTGATCGAGGAATTGGGTTGGAGTGATAAAGTGCTCTTTCCCCGGCCGTTCACCGCAGTTTATTTCGATGAGTCGTTCTACCCGTTAGACTCGGCAACGGCGGTGCTCCGTTTTCGAGGGCTCCCGGTCATCGACCGTCTGCGCCTTGGTATGGGTATCGCATATTTGCGTTATGTTGCCCGCTGGGAGTCGTTGGAGAAGTACACTGCGCACGATTGGCTTCAACGCTGGGTGGGCAAGCGCGCTTACCAGATCCTGTGGGAGCCGCTTCTGATTGGCAAGTTCGGCAAATACTACAAAGAAGTCAACATGGCCTGGTTCTGGGCTAGAGTGAAGGCTCGCACGCCGAGCTTGGGGACGTTTGAGGGTGGGTTCCAGGCATTCATGGACGCATTCGCGGATCGATTGCGTGAGATGGGGGTTGAAATCCGTTTTCAGACGCCGGTCGAGCGTATTGAACCTTCGCCGGCGGGCGGTCTAATTGTACGAACTAAGGAAGAGACGCTGGAAGTTGATCGTTGTTTGGTGACTACGTCCCCGGCCCAGTTGGCCGAGATGGCACCAGCCTTACCCAAAGATTATCTAGGGCAGCTTCTGGAGCTGAAATCGATGGGCGCCGTGGTGATGATCCTGGCTCTAAAGCATCGGCTTTCCGAGGCGGGGATCTACTGGCACAATATGTCGAAGGAGGCGGGGTTTCCCTTCCTCTCTCTCGTCGAGCACACGAATTTCCTCAGCCCCGAATTCTTCGGCGGTGAACATATTGTGTATGTTGGCGATTATCTCGATGTAGACCATGAGTATTTCCGACTCACGAAGGATCAACTGCTTGAACGTTTCGTGCCTTCCCTCGCCCGCATGAACCCCAACTTCACCACAGACTGGATACGCGAGACATGGCTCTTCCGCTCCAGATATGCTCAGCCGGTCCCGCCATTAAATCACTCCTCAGCCATACCCGATATCCACACACCGCTCCCGGGACTATGGTTCGCCAGCATGAGTCAGGTTTATCCCTGGGATCGGGGTACAAACTTCGCGGTTGAGATCGCTCGGCGGGCTGTGCGGGGGATGATTTCGGAAGATATCTAGCGGGCTTGTTCAATATCTCCCCTTTAATTGCTTAACTCCTCGCGGCATCCTCATTCTGATGAGCAAAGCGACGAGTACTATCCCCCAAGGACAGTGTTCTTCTAGCGTTGCCGAGATTCCTCACTCTCTTCGGTCGCCCAGGATGGCATACATGAGAGATGCTTGCCATAGCATTCTACAAACTTATGAAATTTATGATCCAGCGTGCAACCGCCATGGCATCGGGCGTTCCTTTATTGAGAGAATCGAGCGCATCGCTATATATTTTTGAACCAACCTGCTTTTTGAGTCGTTCGATAATCTGGATCATTAGACCGCTCGAGATCTCGGGGTGCCCTTGAATGCCGAGCACCTGATCCCCTATGCAGTAGATAGCATTCGGACAGAACTCACTGCCACCAAGGAGCTCTGCTCCAGCAGGCAGCGCTGTCACCTGATCTTGGTGCGAAAAATAGAGAGCACATCGATTGAGAGCAGGATCCATCCATGACTTCTGTGTCGTGATAGCGAACTCTCGAAAGCCCAACCCCCAACCTTTCTCAGATTTGGAGGCAGATCCGCCAAGGGCGTGGGCGATGAGTTGATGACCGAAACAAATTCCCACAAGTTTTCTGCGACCGAGTTTACAGTTCCTGATAAACTCTGATAGGTCAGCAATCCAGGGATCGGGGTCGTACACACCTTTTTTGCTCCCGGGAACGATGAAGGCATCGAAAGCCCCGGGGGATTCTGGATATTTCCCCTTGGTAATTTCGAATACCTGGCACTCGAACGGGGCGTTCACAGCCCTGAAAAAGGAGCTAAAGAGGTCTGGCTCCGTTTCCTTTGCGTGCAGGATTCCTACCTTCATGAAGTGCTCCGTGTCTTCTTTTGTGAGTTTTATCATGGCCCCGAATAGCTATGATACCTGGGAAAGGTGGTTAACGCCTGGGCTCCCCTCGCTGAGCGAATACGGGGAGAGCATCTGCACCATCGAACTCACAACAATTCGAGTGGGCCCGCTGATTTTCAGTGCAACAGTTCAATCGGGTGTATGCCCTTGTTAATCGGTCTTTTTGCTTTCGTCCAACAATTCTATTGCTGATCCGCTAACACCCTCATCACTTGAGATTCGAATGGCGGTCCCTTAGCTCCCTTTGAGTCGATTCGCATATCTCCCATGAAATTTAGCGACCTTCGGGTTGATAACAGCCTGACAGTAGCCCTGGTTTGGGTTGTTGCGGAAGTAATTCTGGTGGTATGCCTCCGCCGGGAAATACATCGAGATTGGGGTGATTTCGGTCACGATAGGTGCATCCCAGACAGCATCGGCTTCCATTTGTCGAATTAAGTCTTCTGCGGTTTGTCTTTGCTCTTCATTGTGATAGAAAATCGCGGATCGATACTGTGGTCCGACATCTGCACCCTGTCGATTTGGCGTAGTCGGGTCATGGACGCTGAAGAACACCTCCAAGATCGTACTGAAGGAGATAAGCTCAGAATCAAATGAAATCTGAACGACTTCGGCGTGACCGGTTATCCCGGAGCAGACATCCTGGTAGGAGGGGTTGGGGACGGTTCCGCCAGCGTATCCCGCTTCGACTGAATTAACGCCGACCAGTTCATCGAAGATGGGATCAAGGCACCAAAAGCATCCACCTCCGAGGGTAGTGACGGATAGCGCTTTCGGTAGAAGCTGGTTGTTACCTTGTTTTTTGGTCATGTAAACCTTCACTTATCCTTTGTTCTTCCTGGTGACGATGAATAAAGCGCAGGGAATGATTATACCTACTGGTTATTAAGGGTCTGTTAATGCCATTTACGAATTTTTTTGAGCGAGTTGCTGGAGTGGGTGACTGATATGCCGAGCTCGATTTGTTCGAAGGGAATCTCGCCAGCAACGATATTTCACTTGATCTCTCAAGCGTTATTTCAGAGGCAGGGTATTCGTGAAATTAATCCCCCGTTTAACCCAAGTATGAAGGTCACTCTCTAGGATGAGCCATGGAGGATCGATGACGACCCAGCCTCTCATCGGACGACCTGTCATGTCGAAGACCCGGGTGTTTGGCTCATTGAGTGAAGATTCGTGCTTGTCGGGTCCGACATGCACGATTAAATTATCGTTGATCACGCCGCAAGCCATATTGCCATGCAGCATGAAACCGATACCGCCGAACATCTCTTTTGCGACCCAACCGGTTTGCCCCGCGATCGTTTTCTGCACTCGTTCTGCTAGGGCTTGATCGTATGCCATCGTTTCCTCCTCAGGGGAAGAAGGCTTTCAAGAAAGGGATTAAAGATCACAACCTGGCTGTGAGGCCCTCGTAAACTGTGCAGTTTTTCTGAGAAGCCTAAGCGTCACATTTCCCTGTGGAGGTCGCGAACATCGAATTTTTACATCGAAGGCCGTGGATTATGAAGGCAGTACCTTTTCCGGAGATCGCCGAAAGTCATTGGATCTGCGATGCGGGCCTATGTGACAAATATCACAATAAAAAAGGACAACATACTCTGCAAATACGCCACCGTTCGCGGTTTAATGTTAGGCATATACTCTTATGCGCATATCCGAATATAAGAATATGACCGAGCAAACACCTTCCTTGAGCGAGGAACTCTCACAGCTGCACGCAGATTTCTGCCATGCATTGGCGGATCAAAGGCGGTTATTGTTGATTTATGCCCTTGCGAAAAAATCGAGGACTGTGAAAGAGTTGACGGAGGAACTGGGCGTCAGCCAACCTTCGATTTCCCGCCACTTGAAGATTTTGCGTGAACGAGGGTTAGTACGAGGTAAAAGAGATGGTGCGTCGATGGTATATCGATTGGCCGATCATCGGTTGATTGAAGCCCTGGACATCCTGCGTCAGGTTATGCGCGATCAATTGCAGCACCGCGCAAACGTCAGCCATTCCGGTGCTGTTGAAGATTAATCCTGGTCGAGGATAGCCCGCTATTCGCCATGGAAGAAGAATCGGAAACGAGATAGAACACCAGTCTTAAGGACAGATCATGAAGGATTTCAAGTATATCTGGGTTGTCGGGCTTTTTTTCACCTTGGCGCTGATTATTGTGCCTATTGTTATCTTCATCCCAGGGGATGAAGTGTCTGCTGAGGACCCTTGGGATAGTGTGCCCGTGCACGCACCGCATACTGATCACTCTGATCTGATGCAAGGTGTTTACGAGACTGGCTCCGACGTCACCCGTGCTTGTCTTGAGTGCCATGAAGACGCGGCCTGGCAAATCATGCAGACTGTTCATTGGACTTGGGAGAGCGAGCCGTACGAGATTGAAGGGCGCGATGAACCGGTGACGATCGGGAAAAAGACGTCACTGAATAACTTTTGCATCGGGATCCAGTCCAACTGGCCTGGATGTACTTCATGTCATGCGGGTTATGGTTGGGAGGATGCGGATTTTGATTTCTCAAACGCGGAGAATGTGGACTGCCTGGTATGCCACGACAATAGTGGTCTCTATGTAAAGGGAAATGCTGGCTACCCGGTTGAAGGCGTTGATCTGGAAGCAGTCGCTCAAGGGGTAGGCGCGCCAAACCGCGACAACTGCGGCAGCTGTCATTTTGTTGGCGGCGGAGGGAACGGCGTGAAGCATGGCGATCTCGACGCACATCTTTCGCACCCCCCCGAAAGCGTGGACGTGCATATGGGGCGTCATGACTTCCTTTGCATCGATTGCCATCAAGCCACAGATCATGTGATCCGCGGTCGATCGATTTCAGTGAGCCTGGACTTCGAGAACCAAGCCTACTGTACGGATTGTCACGCAGAAGATTTGCATGAAGATGAGCGGCTTAATGCGCACGTCTCGGCGGTTGCATGCCAGACCTGTCATATTCCAGAGGGAGCTGTGAAGGATCCTACAAAGATGCTCTGGGATTGGTCAGCGGCAGGGCAGGATATTGAAGAGGATGAGCACACGTATCTAAAGATAAAGGGAGCCTTCGTATACGAAAGCGATTTCACGCCAGAGTATTACTGGTATGCCGGCATCCGTGATCGCTATCTCCTTGGTGATACCATTGACCCGAGCATCTCGACCAATATGAATCCCCCGGACGGAGACATCGGCAACCCAGACGCATTGATCTTCCCCTTCAAAGTCCATCGCGCCAAACAACCGTACGACACGGTCTATAACTACCTCCTGCAGCCGAAAACGGTTGGCGAGGGCGGTTACTGGACTGAATTCGACTGGGAGCAAGCCTTACAGCTTGGGTCTGAAGTCGTCGGCATGGAATTCAGTGGGGAGTATGACTTTGCCGATACGGAGATGTATTGGCCGATATCACATATGGTCGCGCCTGCTGGTCGTGCACTTAATTGCGCAGATTGCCACGCTGAAGGTGGACGTTTGGATTGGCTCGCTTTGGGTTATGACGGTGACCCGATCGAGTGGGGCAACCGCTTCCAGGAGGGGCTTGTATCCGAGTGAGGGATGTCGACACGATGCAACGGATTACAAATTACCTAAAGTCGAAACCATGGATCAACATAGCCAGTATTTCCCTACTGGTGATTCTTGTGATGGGAGGAGTCGTTGTGGGACGAGCTGCGGCGGCACGAGCAGCAGGTCCAGCACCAGTGCAAGCGTCCCCCATCCACCCCACTTTCCCGCTCTTGGATGACCAGGGTGAGAATGTGCTCGATTCTGGGGGTGCCGTGTCGACGATGAATACGTGCGGCGCTTGTCACGATACTGACTTCATCGAGGGGCACAGCTTCCACGCCAAAGCGGGCTTAGATGACTTCAACGCACCTGGCGAAGCCCCTAATTCACGCCCTTGGGATCTGAGCCCCGGAATTTTCGGTAAGTGGACACCGTTTTTTTATCGCTATCTCTCTCCGGAAAGCGATGAACGTTTGGACCTTGGAACCGCATCATGGATTATGTCTCTAGGAGAGCGTCACGTTGGTGGCGGTCCAGCAGTTTATAGCCGCGATGGTGAACGTCTGGACCAGATCGAGGTAAGACCGGGTGATCCGGAGACACAGGTATTAGATATGGAGACGGGGGAAGTTGTCCCCTGGGATTGGCAAGAATCCGGTGTTGTTGAGATGAACTGCTTCCTGTGCCATACATCGGAACCGAATAACGAGGCGCGTGTTGAGGCGTTAAAGCAGGGAAGCTTCAAGTGGGCGAACACGGCAACGCTCTTGGATAGTGGCATAGTCCAGAGTATCAGCGACCGCTATGTTTGGTCTCCAGGGGCATTCGACGATGATGGCAACCTCCGCTCCGAGTATGTGAAGATTCAGGATCCGCAAAATGAAAACTGCGGCTTATGTCATGGTCTGGTTCACGACGATCTCTCAGGACCACTCACCGTTGTTGGTTGTTCCCCGCAGCGATTCCGGACTGTTACGACTGGTCAGATCATCTCCTCTCAGCGTCTTTCAGATACGGGGATGAACCTGGCCAATAAGGATGAACTATCGCGAACCTGGGACATCCACGCCGAACGGTTGCTGGATTGTACAGACTGCCACTTCTCACTCAATGACCCCGTTTACTTTCGTGAAGACGAATCGACTCAACCCGAACATTTATCCTTCGACCCTCGGCGTCTTGAACTTGGCGAGTACCTCTACCAACCGCTGCATCAGTTCGCCCGGGGGGAAAGCGCGCAGAGCACGGTGGCTCCGGGTTTAAAAGACACCATGAGGCGTTGTGAGTCATGCCATACGATCGAATCCTCTCATGAGTGGCTACCGTATCAAGAACGACATATTAAAGCGTTGAGCTGTGAGACCTGCCATATCCCTCAAATGTATTCCAATGCTTTGAAGCAACAGGATTGGACTGTATTGACGCTAGATAGCGAACCAAGTGGACAATGCCGAGGGGTGCTGGGAGATGTGCAATCTACTGCCGCGCTGGTCGTCGGTTTTGAGCCAGTATGGCTTCCGCGCATGAATGTCGATGGTCAAGAGGAAATTGCACCCTTCAATATGGTCTCTTCCTGGTTCTGGGTGTCCGAGAATCCCGAGCGACCTGTTCGATTGATCGACTTGGAAGCCGCATGGTTCGATGAGAACGACTATCACGCGGACATCCTTAGACTCTTTGATCAAGATGGAGATGGCGAGCTCGGCAGGGAGGAGCTAGTCATCGATTCCGCTGAGAAGGAAACTTTGATTGCAGGACGACTGGAAGATCTTGGTTTAGAGAATCCACATATAAAGGGCGAAATCCAGCCGTACAGCATCAACCACACGGTAACCACAGGCGAGTGGGTCATAAAAGACTGTCAGGTGTGTCATAGCGACACCTCGCGCGTCACACAACCTTTCCTGCTTGCTGCATATATGCCGGGCGGCGTAATGCCGGAATTTGTGGCAGACAGCAATACTGTCTTTAACGGCGACCTCTATACCGAGGAAAGTGGAGAACTCTTCTACCAACCGAGCACAGAGGAACAGGGGCTATATGTATTGGGTCTCGACAACTCTATCTGGGCGGACAGACTTGGTGGATTCGCCTTCCTCGGCGTGCTCCTTGGCATCGCAATTCATGGTGGTGTGCGGGTTATCGATTCAATGCGCAAACCGAGACCGAAACCTGAGGTCAAAAGCGTCTATATGTACGGTGTTTACGAGAGGCTTTGGCACTGGTTGCAGACGGTCGTTATCGTAGCATTACTTGCCACGGGCTTGATTATCCATAAGCCGGATATCTTTGGGATATTTAGTTTTCGATACGTCGTACTCGTGCATAACGTATTGGCGGCTATCCTGCTGGTAAATGCTGTGCTCGCTCTCTTCTACCACGTTACGAGTGGAGAGATTCGCCAATTTATTCCCCGGCCGAGAGGATTTTTCGACCAGGCTATAACACAGGCTACCTACTATTTACGAGGGGTCTTCCGCAGAGAGAGGCACCCATTCGAAAAAAAACCTCAGAAGAAGCTAAACCCACTGCAGCAAATAACGTACTTTGGGATTCTCAATGTCCTTTTACCCCTCCAGGGTCTTACGGGGATCTTGATATGGGGGGCGCAGCGATGGCCGAGGATCGTTTCAGGCCTGGGTGGTCTGCCCTTCCTGGGAACGATTCATAGCCTCTCAGCTTGGCTCTTTGCGGCCTTTATTGTTTTGCACGTCTATCTGACGACGACCGGCTCCACCCCTCTCGCAGACATCAAGGCGATGATCATGGGCTGGGAGGAGATTGAAGTACATGAGCCAGAAGAGGAGGAAGCCAGCTTATGACGGAATCGACAGGGACACAGGGAAAACGCAGTTTCACACTGCGCACACTCTTTCGTCGGCGCGAGTCCAAACCGTATGTTGATCCCTATCTCGCAGGAGCTTTACTGGGGCTCGTAATGTTTAGTTCGTTCTTCTTAACGGGAAACGGGCTTGGCGCCTCAGGGGGCTTGAACCGTGTACTTGTTTTCTTCGAAAACCTGGTTGCACCTGGGCATGTCGATCGAACCAGGTACCTGCTGACGATGGCCGGTGGAGACAGGAACCCGCTTGATAGCTGGATCGTTTTCGTCGCCGTGGGAGTGGTCTTGGGTGGTTTTATCTCCGGCTGGATTAATGGCAGGGTTCGGGTTGAGACCGGGAAAGGTCCGCGCATCTCCAAGCGGACGCGCTGGCTGACGGCATTTATCGGTGGTGCAGTTATGGGCTATGGGGCGCGATTTGCCCGAGGCTGCACTTCCGGCCAGGCGCTATCAGGTGGCGCAACGCTGGCTGCAGGCAGCTGGGCGTTGATGTTTGCGATTTTTGGGGGCGGGTATGCGCTGGCGTATTTCGTCCGTAAATTATGGACGTAGGCAGAGGAGATATTCTATGGCACCTTTCCCGCTTGTAATAACAGAGGTCCTCGGCAAGTACGGCGCGTATCTTCTCTTTTTACTGATAGGTTTTGCATTTGGCTATGTGCTTGAAGTTGCCGGTTTCGGTAACTCACGCAAACTAGCGGCGCAGTTCTACCTGTCCGAGATGACGGTACTCAAAGTGATGTTCACCGCCATCGTCGTAGCGATGGTATTGATCTTCGCTGCTTCGGCGCTGGGTTTGCTGGATATTAACCTGCTCTGGATCAACCCAACTTACTTGTGGCCTGGAATCATTGGCGGGTTGATCATGGGCTTCGGTTTCATCATCGGGGGCTTCTGCCCAGGCACTTCGCTCGTTGCCATGGCGACCATGAAAATCGATGGGTTGTTCTTTGTCTTGGGCGCCGCCTTTGGCATTTTCCTATTCGGCGAAACGGTTGATTGGTTCTACATATTCTGGAATTCCTCCTATTATGGACGGCTTATGCTGCCCGAGTGGCTGGGCCTGGACACAGGTGTGGTTGTCCTTGGGGTCGTGCTCATGGCGCTGTTTATGTTCTGGGGCGGAGAACAGTTGGAACGGATTTTTGGTAAGCGTGACCTCTCGAAGGCACCAAAAGCTCGATATGCTGGTGCAGCGCTACTCGTCGCTGGTGCGGTCGCAGTACTTCTTATCGGCCAACCGACGACACTTGACCGATGGTTGAAGATTGCTCCTGAGAAAGAGACGCTCTTGATAGACCGCTCAGTGCAGATTGAGCCAGGGGAGCTTCTCCACATCATGCACGATCATGATCTCAACCTGGTAATGTTGGATATACGCGAGGAGCCGGACTACAACCTTTTCCATATGGCGGATGCACGACGTGCATCTGTTGATGAACTTAACTTGCTTGTGTCAGAACTTCATCTGGAGCCGCCAGAGACTGTCTTTGTGTTGATGAGCAACGATGAAATCGAAGCGACAGAGGCGTGGAAGGTTTTGGTTGCCGAGAGTGTCCCGAATGTATACATACTGGAGGGGGGAATAAACGGCTGGTTGGATATTTTCGCGAAAGAGGAAATTGGAATCCGACCACTTCAAGGCGCTCGTGAGGGAGAATTGCGTTACGAGTTTGCCTCGGCTTTGGGCGCAGCATATCAAGTCGCCGATCCGGAATTCCACGAGTTCGAGCTGGAATTTACGCCGAAGATCCAGTTGGAGTTGAAACGCGCTCCGAGCGGAGGAGGGTGTGGTTAGATAACAACGGCGTCACTGTCTCGAATTTCCATAGGCAATCATCTTCCCGGTCTTGTCATCAGCATGGCCGGGAAGCGTTCGTTCAGGCCACATCTGGCAAATGAACGGCGATCCTGCAAACCTCACCACCGCTTAAGACGGATTCAAGTACTTCCACCTCGACGGGGCGCTGCAGGATTTTCTCCCAGATGCCCTGATAAAATCCGGCGCCACAATAACAATAGGTGGACGAGATCATCAAGTTGTCTTTGACGGCCTCGCGCACTCGTGGGCAATGGCAATAATATTGCCGTCGTATCTCCGGGTTGGTTTCGTTCATGTATTCGATAAGGTGACCGCTTTTTGGGATCTTCGTTGCGACGATTGTATTCCCCCGCTTTACCCCGGCAGAGCCCCAACCCCGGCCTACGATCTCGGCGATCATATCTTCGCTCACTTGCATCGTGTTCTTTAAGAATGATTCAAACTGCTCCTGAAGCATGCCATGGACCTGATCGAGGTCCTTGGTTGTCGCATAGACAGCTTTGATTTCCTGCAAGTTCGCTTTTGGATAATGGCAGGCGCAAGCGGAAAGAATGGAGCGACATGCACTTTCATCTACCAGCGAATTCAACCGTTCCATCGCTTGCTGGGTCCATTCGATGACTTCCAGACGGATTGATTCAGATGATAAGGCTTCGCCGTCTTGGATTACGCTATCACGAATCTCCTCCCCGACCGCCTCGTCCAAATTGGTCCGGAATTTTTCCATCCATGCTCGATCGAAGTCAGATGCTTCTGTCATATAGTGCTCCTATGAATTCTAGTTATGTGCCTTCGTTCTTGTCTGCCCGAGGTCGACGATGCGACCGCTGAAAACCCTGACCTCATGCGTTCGGTGGTCTCTCGATTCAAATCCTATTGTTCAAAACCCCCAGTCCAATTCTCTCTGTCTACGTTGGTGCGTGCAAATCCCCCTGGAGGTTTAAATGCGGGTCAACGTACTCAAGTAGTGCTGCCGCCATCGGGGATTTAACCTGAAGCAGTCTGTGCATGAACCCATTGTCGCCCTCGCGTGGGCGGGCGAGACTCTTCCTATGTGAACCAAGGGTTCTTCCGAGAGGTAAATCAATGAGATGCAACTGGGGAATTGGTGAGCTTCTCCAAGTGAAGATTGGCCGAGCAGGGCGCATTGAGTTTGTTGCTGCGTTGGCGGAGGGCGAATGAGACGAACTTACCAGCCGACCTTATGGACGAAGTGCTGCTCGAGCGTCTGGGCGCGACGGGAAGAACCGTCATTCTTCTTACGATGTCGTTGGCGCGCTAAGACGACAGGGATTTGAAATTCGGAATCGGTTGCGTAGACTGGATGGGAATGGGAGGATCAGGCGCGCAGTTCAACCACATCGCCGTCGTGTAGGACGTAATCACGCCCAACCATTTGTCCGTCAAAGTCTGCGCTTCCCCAGACACGGGAAGTCTTGAGATCACTGGCGATTTCCTGGTGGACTTGAGCGGCGAATTCCTCGATGGTGGCTCCTCGCCGCATGACAAAAGGTGAGTTGAGATCAGGTTCCCTCCCCGGGGCTTGAGAGTAGACGCGGATGATCTCCAATAAATCGAACACCGCCCATTTGAATTGTTCGACATTGTGACCGGTCGTCGCTGAGATCGATACGGTGTGCCAGGCGTCGTCGAGAAGTTCTGTGAAGACCCTGTAATCCTCATCCAGGTTTTCATCATCTACTTTATTCACAAGGATCAGGAAAGGAAGGAATGTGTGGCGTCGATCTTGGGGGAAATCATCCTTGTGGTGTAGAGGGATGATCCTATGGCTTTCCAGAAAGGCGACTGTCTCTTCGAGTTGATCGAAGGGGGATGCCTGGATATCAATGGTGAGGAGCAAGAGATCGGCGCGGCGGATCATATCAACGAGGTCAGGCTCAACGAAATCGCGGTTGAGCGGAGGCGAATCGATTAACTGGACCTGGACATTCTCGATCAGCATCATGCCCGGGGTGGGATTCCAAGTCGAGAATGGATATTCGGCCACCTCGGGCTGAGCGTTCGTCAGCGCTGCAACCAGAGATGATTTGCCAGTGTTGGCGGGGCCAACAATGACGGCTTGTCCCGCGCCCTCTTTTTTGATATTGAAGGCAGAAACCTGACGGCTCCCGGCTTTCCCCTTTTGCTGTGAATCTTTAAATTTGGAGAGTTTCCTGCGCAGGTCCGCGCGGAGATGATCCGTCCCTTTGTGTTTTGGGATAGTACCGATCAGCTCTTCGAGCGTTTCGATCTTCTCTTCGGTTGTGGTCGCGGCGCGATAGCGTTTTTCGACCGCGAAGTATTCTGGAGGGAGATTCGTTGGCATTGCTTTCTATCACTTGGAAGGAATTATACGATCTCGGTTGCGTTTCTACTACGATTTATATCATGCAACAGGCAATAAAGAAGCAGCAATTTGTAGTCAAATCTGACTTTGTTGGTTCCCAGTAGTATGTGGATTGGTTTATTTGGAGGGCAGCTATGGCTCCGGGAGAAACTCTATGGTCTCGACCATGTGCTGTGCGAACGAGAGGTAAGCTCCCCCGGTGCTTGCCGGAGACTGGGCGAATATCCGCACGACGGTTTCCTCGTGGACAACTGCCGCCAAATACCAGATAAACTCGTCAGTTCCTGAACCATCGGTTAACTGTGTGCGAACGGCGGTGTCTGAGCCAGGGTAGCCATGCATGTTCACATTAGTAACGGTCCGGATCATCGTTACATCCGTGTAAGTCCTATCGAACTCGCGTAAGATGCCATCCATTATGCTGCGTGGATCGGATGGATTAATGCCATCCGGCAAATAACCCGAATTAGCATTGTCCACCTGGAATTCGACGAACAGCTGGACCCCCTCATCGTTAAAGTTCGGATCACCGATGCGAATCAAACGTCCGTAATCGCGTGTCACCATGTTGATGGGTGTATCGAAGGCGATCCCTGCGTAGTTTGTCTCGTAGCGCTCCCAACCACCAAAGTTAAAATCTAAAGAGGGCATGGATGTTGATGGAACACTCTCGGGTGTGGGGGTCTCAACAATGACGACAGTGAACGGCGAAGGGGTTGGAGGTGGGGTCTGCGTCGACGTTGGAGTGAGTGTTGGTGTATTAACCGGCGGCAGTGTTGGAGCGGTGTAGGCCGTAGCCTCGGCGACTTGAGGGCGAGCGGTCTCTGGTTCGGAATCCAGTGTTGTGCTGCCCTCAAAGACCGCGCAACCGCTACATGTGAGAATCAGAATACTTACTAGACTATGAATACCCCTGCGCATGGGCAGAGTATCGCCGAAAGAAGGAGATGGGTCAAATCAAAACACCCGATTAGAGGAATATTGGGATAGAGTCAGAATAATGGACGAACTTATTTCAAGCTCGAAATGGATGGACATCGTCTGAAAGTTGTCGTGTTCTCCATGCGGGAGCGAGCATAGATGCGGTAGGTCGGGGGGAGGGGTATAATCGCAGGCTCAATGATGCAAATCTGAATACGGAGAGAACACTGTGGATCCAAGAGTAGAACGTCTGGCAAGAGTACTGGTCGAATATTCTAACGAGATCCGACCAGGCGACCGGGTACTAATCGAGGCGGAACCGACTGCCGAACCGCTGGTGCGGGCTTGTTTCCGGGAGATTCTGGAAGCAGGTGGACATCCGCATTTGTTCATTTCGCTCGCGGGTCAAGTGACGCTCACGGGTATTGACGATATATTCCTACAGTACGCGAGCGACGATCAACTCGACTATCCGGCAACATTCTACAGTCTAGTGTATGAGGACTTCGAATCGCGCATTCGCATTCACTCCACGAGCAACACCAGACTACTGACGGGCATCGACAAAGCGCACCTGGCACGTCGTAGGAAAGCTATGCAAAGCATTCTCGAAAACCAGTTTGAACGCGGGAGAACCCGCGAGTTTCGTTGGATGACAACGTTATTCCCCACGCAGGCTTATGCCCAGGATGCCGATATGAGCCTGAAGGAGTTCGAAGACTTCGTCTATCGTGCCTGTCATGTCGATGACCCAGCGAGTGATCCGATCGCATACTGGCAGGGGATTAAGGAAGAGCAAAGCAGGATTGCCGAAGCGCTTAATGGGCATGAGCAGGTCGAGGTGCGGGGACCTAATTGCGATTTAAAACTCTCGATCAAAGGTCGAAAATTCCTCAACGCCTGCGGTGAAAACAATATGCCCGACGGGGAGGTCTTCACCGGTCCGGTTGAGGATTCCGTCGAGGGTCGTGTGCGTTTTTCCTATCCATCGGTATTGGGTGGGAACGAGGTCGAGGGCGTCGAATTAGTCTTCAAAGAGGGAAAGGTCGTCGAGGCGCACGCTGAAAAGAATCAACAATTCCTCGACAGCATGCTTCAGACCGACGAAGGTGCCAGGTACCTGGGCGAATTTGCCGTCGGATTGAATTACGGCGTGGACCGGATCACGAAGAACATCCTTTTCGATGAGAAGATTGGTGGATCGATCCATATGGCGCTCGGTGCTGGCTATCCAGAGACAGGCAGCGTTAATAAGTCAGCCATCCACTGGGATATGATCACGGACATGCAAGAAGGGGGCGAGATTCTTATCGATGGCGAGTTGCTCTATAAGGATGGTCGTTTTGTTTTCTAGTTCCCCACTGAATGACTGGGTTTAACATAGAGAGTGAGTCGGAAGATGAAGAGGGCATGGATTCTGGTGGTAATAGCTTTGACCCTCGCTGGGTGTGGCGTGGGAGCGACGGAGACAGAGCTGGCTCCCCCGCCAACGAAGCTGCCCCAACCGACAAGAACACCCCCCCCAACTGCCACATCGGTTGTGACGCCGACGCTGGTCTCAGATGTCAATGGCGCACGAAGCGGTGATCCGCTAGCGATAGAAGTCGGAGAGCTCTTCTCAACATCTGGCTCTTGCGCTATCTGCCATACGAATCTAGCCGATGACACCGGCGCTGATGTTTCGATCGATGGATTTTGGCGGGCGACTATGATGGCGAACGCGGCGCGCGATCCGTACTGGCAAGCCTCTGTGCGTTCGGAGGTGATGGATCTTCCCGAACTATCCGAGGCTATACAGGATAAATGCTCAACCTGCCACATGCCGATGGCACGCACGACTGCTGTGGGAATCGGGGAGACGGGTGTCGTGTTCGATGAGGACGGCCTCCTCAACACAGAAAACGACTTGTATTCCTTTGCGATGGATGGGGTCTCCTGCAGTGTTTGCCATCAGATTCGAGAGGAAGGACTGGGGACCGAGGCGACGTTCAGCGGCGAATTCAACATCGACACTGGACTCAGATCCCCAGACAGGGTGATATTCGGCCCCTTCAAGACTGAGGATGGTCTGGCGAGTATCATGCAATCCTCCTCCGGCTATCGGCCAATCCAGGGCTTGCATCTATCTCGGTCAGCCCTCTGTGCTAGCTGTCACACACTCTATACCCCCTATGTCGACGCTTCAGGGCAGATAGCCGGCGAGTTCCCCGAACAAGTCCCCTTCTTTGAGTGGTACTACAGCAGCTATCGCAACACCCAGACCTGTCAGGACTGCCATATGCCCGAGGCGGATGGCGGGGCCAAGATCTCGTCGATGAGCAGGACCTTACGAAGCCCCTTCGCGGTACACAGTTTTGTCGGGGGTAATGCGTATATGTTGGGAGTTCTGGACGAATTCGGTGACGAATTGGGTGTGACCGCCTCGAGCGAAAACTTTGAAGCTGCGATCGAGCGAACATTGAACCAACTTCAGAATAATTCCGCGACGGTAGAATTCGAGGATGTGCATCTCTCTGGAACACGAATTATCGCCGATGTCGTTGTCCGCAATCTGGCTGGGCATAAGTTCCCCACTGGCTTCCCTTCCCGACGTGCATGGCTCCATTTCACCGTTCTCGATGGCAGCGGACAGACGGTGTTTGAATCGGGTGGCTTTAACGATGATGGTTCGATTGTCGGCAACGACAACGACGCCGACCCCATACTGTCGGAGCAGCATTATTCGGCGATTGTTGAACCGAATCAGGTGCAGATCTACGAAGCGATTCTGCGGGACACAGAGGGGGATATCACGACAGCTTTGCTGCATGCCGCGGGTTACCGCAAGGACAACCGCCTTCTACCCGAAGGTTTTGAGAAGAAGTCGCCCTATGAGGACATCGCCGTGCGCGGTAGTGCCATGGAAGACGATGATTTCCAAGGGGGCGGGGACAGCATTCATTACGCGGTGGACGTTGGATCGGCAGCGGGACCCCTCACAGTAAGAATCGAGTTGCTCTATCAAACGATCAGTTTCCGCTGGGCAAATAATCTGCGCGATAAGGAAGCGGATGAAATTCAGCGTTTCCTGCGCTATATAGACACCGCGCCCAACCTGCCGGTGGTTATCGCCTCCACCAGCGTCGAGGTCGGGAATTAAGCGATAGTACAGAGGAATTTGCGTCGTTGATATGGGGGTATCCCAAGAGATTAGGCGCAGTTTAGTGTACTAAACTTCAGGTTATACGCTTGCCAGAATATATCTGTTGCCTCCTGCTGTATAATGAGAGTCAAGAGCAATTGGTATGGAGGTTGAAATGGCCGAGAAAGAAAAGTCGCAGAAGCGGAGTAAGAGGAATTACAAGCCGTCCGAAGAAGTTCGCCAGCATATGAGGAGCGCTCGGGCGGAAATGCGTGAGAGCATGCGGGCGCTATTTCCACCGGAGTTCATAGAGCACCGCAAGGTTGCACGGCGCGAGATCCTTCTGGGCATTCGCGGTCTGATCGATGACGCGTTGGGGCGTATGTAATCCGAAGCACCCCCTAACTAGAGCCATATGAGTGTGCATTTCTGTCTGAAAGCCTCGTCGTTCTTATCGATGAGGCTTTTTAATTGGACAATGGATCAGTTTTTTATTGAACGCAGCAACCGCCGTTTTGTTCCCCAGTTGAAATTTCCTAACATGGCACCTACTTCGACGGTTTAAGCAGCGCCCAGGTTAGAGATACGAGTGCCATGCTGAAAAAGATAATCCCCGGTCCGAATTGCCCATCAATATACAGGATGCTCCCAACCACCAGGAAGGCGGCGAATATTCCGACTCCCACCAACCGGTTTATCGCCGAAGTCAGGCGGGACAGTTGTTTTTGAAGCTCAGGGGATGCCTTCGCTGTCACGATGAGGTCGCCGCGTTCGATCGCGGTGAGCGTCTCATCGACCCTTTTCGGGAGGGTGGTGAGGACTCGAATCTGCTCCCCAAGCACCTTCAGCAATTCGCCAAGCCAGTCAGCGCCATCATCGGCAAGTAACTGTTCGGCGAAAGGACGCAGCCCTTCAAACAGATTGAAGTCGGGGTCGAGCCCTGTGCACATTCCCGAAAGGATGGCGACGCAACGACCGAGGTAGATCATATCAGACGGCACCTGGAAGGGCATTTCGTAAAGGACATCGCGGAACTCCGAGGCGAATTTCCGCATTTCCTGAGGGTGTGTTTTCGTGAGGTCGCGCATGCTCTTCCCCCACATTTGATCAAACAGCGCGGCTTCAGCCTGGCGGATTCGATTCAGGTCCGCGCCAGGCAGGATTACACCCATCGTCTTGAATGCCTGCATCAATCGGTCCAGGTTTCGCGTGCCTACGGCGATTACCAGGTCTCGCAGCCCGCCTTTCATATCGGGCGTGAGATGTCCGACCATGCCGAAGTCGACGAAGACAAGCCGCCAGTCACCCTCTTCCAGCGGTTCAACGAAAAGGTTTCCCGGGTGGGGGTCGGCGTGAAAAAACCCCTCGAGGAAAATCTGGCGCAGGTAATTGCGGAACAGCCGGTCCGCTACCTGCGCTCGGTCAACGCCGACGGCCTCGATCGCGTCGAAATCCGTGATCTTGATGAAATAGACATCCTCGAGGGTGAGAACGCGCTCGGTTGAGAAGTCGGGATATATTTTGGGGATGCGGATCTGCGGATCTTCGGCGAACATCCTCGCGAAGCGCCGTGCGTTGTCGGCCTCTGCCAAATAATCGACCTCCTCCCACAGCGTGCGGCTGAATTCATCCAGCAGCGCATCAAGATCAGCGCGGCGAGTGATCGGGCGATAGCGCTTGAGCCAACGAATAACCCATCCCAGCGCACCTAAATCTATAAGAATCACATCGTGGATATTTGGGCGCTGAATCTTCACCACCACACGATCGCCATTGGGCAAGCTTGCGCGGTGGACCTGCCCGAGGGACGCAGAGGCTAGTGGTTGCTCGTCGATCGAAGCGAAGAGAGTGTTTATCGCTCCATCGAGCTCGCTCTCCATTACGCCTAGCATTGTTTCGAATGTCTCAGGGGAGACTTCGTCTTGCAGGTTTGCAAGTTCATCCGTGATGGCGTCTGGCAGGACATCAAGCCGGGAGGAGAGGAACTGGCCTACTTTAATCCACACTCCACCCAGGCGTGTGGCGAGGGCCCTGAAGCGTTGCGCGATTCGACGGTAGCGCCTGTTGGCCGTTCTTTTGGATAGGCGGCGCAGTCCCACCCGCCGGAGGATGATGTCCCACAACAGGACGCTGAGCAGGACACCGGCGAAGAAAGCCAAGACGCGGATGTAGCGTGACCGCAATTCCCGGGGAAGGTGGCGCCAACCGGATGATGGATCGGGCTGAGGGGGTTCGTTGAGCGATGGTAAGGGTTCGTTCTGCATGCCACCATCATACCCCATGACAGGCTTGACAGAGCGTATGCGTTTATCTATGCAGTAATCGAATCGCCAAGACGAAAGCTGACTTTCTCAATACTTGCCACTGCACCGCAGAAGCATAGGACCGCGTACGTGAAGACGTGGCTCCTATTGGGTGAGAGAGAAAGACCTCATTTGTAGAATATGAATGTTCAAACCGATTGTTTGCCGTAAGCGTATATAGTGTGTACCAAGTGGAGCGTGGATTTCGGAACAGGAGGGACGAGGACATGAGTAGACGGGTAAATCTAACGTTCTTGAGGTGTTTTGCGCTATTGGCTTTGGTCATACTTTCGCTCACGGCTTGCAAGACCGCGGTGCCGACGAGTACAAGTGAGCCGTCCCAGGATGTCCCGGATATCCCGGATGTCTTTAATGCAGCATGGGGCGAGCGCGAGTTATTCCGTGCAAATTTGGTGCCCTCGGAGCAGGGGATCCTAGACGAACTGCCCGGGGCAACGGAATACCGCATTGAATTCACAATAGCGGAAGGCTTTGAGCTGATACGTGGGCATGAAGCGGTCTTCTTCACGAATAATGAAGACACACCGCTGGATGCTGTTTATTTTCGCCTATACCCCAACGTTACAGGCGGTCGCTTGATCACTTCAAATGTGACCGTAGATGGAAAGGAAATTGGGACGCGGCTTGAGGAGGTGGATAGTTCACTGCGCGTTCAGCTTCCAGAGCTGTTGGAGCCAAACTCAAGTGTGGTGCTTGAGCTCGATTTTAATGTAGAGATACCAAGGGAAATGGGGGAATATTATGGCCTCTTCGGTTTTTTTGAAGATATCTTGGTGCTTGATACATTTTATCCGATGATCCCTGTCTATGATGATGAAGGGTGGAATGCCGCTGTCCCACAGATAAATGGCGACTTGACGTACAACGACGCTGCTTTCTATCTTGTGCAGGTACATGCCCCTGCAGATCTGGTTGTGGTCGCGAGCGGCGTTCGTCTTCAGCGCACGGTCGCTGGAGACACACAGACGATTACTTTCGCCAATGGACCGGCGCGCGATTTTTATCTGGCTGCGAGTGAGAAGTTCACAGTCATCAGCGAGAAGGTGGGCGAGACAACGATCAACAGCTATGCCTTCCCCGAATGGCAGGAAAACTCAAAAGTAGTCTTGCAGAGTTCGGTGGATTCTTTACGCAGCTTCAATTCTCGGTTTGGCACTTATCCTTATCGAGAGATGGATTTGATGAGCACCCCGATGCTGGCATTGGGGATTGAGTACCCAGGGGCGATGGGCATCTCGCTCAGATTGTACGACCCGGATGAAATTTTAGGTGGTCTTCCATCTCAGGTATACGTTCAATCAACGGTTGCACACGAAGTGTCCCATCAGTGGTTCTATAACATAGTTGGCAACGACCAGGCCGATGAACCCTGGCTTGATGAAGCACTGGCTCAATATGCGACGGGCTTGTATTACCAGGATACCTACGGCTCATCGGCCGCAGAAAGTTATCGCTCTTCTTGGTTCGACCGTTGGGATCGTGTCGATGGAGCGGATATCCCCATCGGCTTGCCGGTAGGCGAATACGAAGGGAGCGAGTACGGTGCAATTGTCTACGGTCGCGGCCCGATCTTCATCGCAGAGCTGGCAAATATGATGGGAATTGACGTGTTTGATGATTTCATCAAGACATATGTACAAGAATACAAGTGGGATATCGGAACCGGGGATACGTTCAAGCGCCTCGCTGAGGAGAAGTGTGATTGCGACCTGAGTTCGCTGTTTGAGGCCTGGGTTTACCCATAGGAGCCCGCCTACAAGTTCAACCTGCCACCATCTGCATTACATCTTCATCCTCTCAAGACCGCACGCTCTGATACAAACAGGCGTGCGGTTGGGATTCCATTGGTACAATATTCTCTGATGGATCGTTCCAGTTTTCCGCGGGTAAAACCCCTAATCTGGAGTGAATTCGTAGATATTAGGTGACATATTCCACTTTGGCGGTTAAGAGGGCGCGGATATGCTAGGAACCCGGAGGTCTAATGCATGAACTTACGATCACGGAGAGCATCCTTGAGATCGCTCTGCGTCATGCTGCAGAAGCCGAGGCGAAGAAGATTACAGATATACACCTCGTTATCGGCAAACTCTCCTCCATCGTCGATGATTCGGTGCAGTTCTATTGGGATATCATCAGCGACGGCACAGCCGCCCAGGGGGCGGCGCTGCACTTTCGTCGTATCAGGATCGAGATCGCCTGCCAGGTGTGCGGCGAGAGCTATCATCCTGAGGATCTCGATCTGAGCTGCCCTGCGTGCGGCAGCCGGGATGTGCGGATTGTGGCGGGAGAGGAATTCCGCCTGGAAGCAATTGAAGTGGAGTAGGCGCCATGAGTGTTGATGAGTCAAGCGGGAGGGCTGGCATGAAAGAACGCATCCCTATTGTGGAGAAGATACTAAGCGCAAACGATCATATTGCCGAGCAGAATCGATCCACCCTCGATGCAGCCGGGATAATGGGTTTGAACTTCATGGCTTCGCCGGGAGCGGGGAAGACATCACTCATCGAGCACACGATAAAAATGCTTATGGGCAAGCTGAGGCTCGGTGTAGTTGACGGCGATGTGGCGACAAGCATCGACGCCGACCGCGCGGCTGCGGCAGGCGCAAGGTCAGTGCAGATTAATACGGGCGGTGAATGTCACCTCGATGCAGTCATGCTCCAGGGAGCCCTATCAGAACTGGCTCTTGAAGAGATAGACCTGCTTATCGTTGAAAACGTTGGAAACCTCATCTGTCCGGCGAGCTTCCAACTCGGGACTCATAAGAGCGTGCTTATTGCCTCTGTGCCCGAAGGGGACGATAAACCCTATAAATATCCAGGGATGTATCGCGGCGTTGATGCATTGGTGATCAACAAAATTGATCTCCTTCCCTACCTTGAGTTTAACATGGAGTATTTTCAAGAGGGCGTGGAGATTCTCAACCCCGGTCTTGTAACCTTCCCACTTTCCTGCCGTACGGAAGAGGGTCTGGATGCTTATCTGGCATGGGTGGAAGTCGAAATGGAGGCTCATCGTCGAGTTGTTCAATGAGTGAAGTGAGCGGCGTTCGGATCCACATACAGGGTGTGGTTCAGGGGGTTGGCTTCCGCCCGTTTGTCTTCTCTTTGGCTGAAGCACAATCGCTGACCGGCTGGGTGCGCAACACATCAGCTGGAGTCGAGATCGAGGTCGACGGGTCGCCGAACGCGCTGGATGTATTTATAGCGTCTTTGAAGACTGACGCTCCCCCGTTGGCAAGAATCGATTCCATTGAGGTTGAGACATGTGAACCCATTCTACACACGGATTTCACCATCCTGCCCTCTAAATCGATCGCGGATGCATTCCAACCGATCTCGCCCGATGTGAGTTTATGCGCCGATTGTCGCCGGGAACTATACGATCCAACAGACCGACGTTTCCGCTACCCATTTATTAACTGTACAAACTGCGGACCGCGCTTCACAATTATAGAGGATATCCCCTACGATCGCCCGAATACAACGATGGCACCTTTCGAGATGTGCTCGGAATGCGCCGCGGAATATCACGATCCGCGCGATCGACGTTTCCACGCTCAGCCGGTAGCCTGTCCTGACTGCGGACCGCAGATTTGGTTGGAAGAAAACGGCGTTATGCGGGCCGCTCAGGAGGATGCACTTCAAGCAGCACGACAGTTGATAAGAGAGGGAAAAATCTTAGCCGTTAAAGGGCTGGGAGGGTTCCACCTCGCATGTGATGCAACGAACGACGCAGCAGTAACCGAATTGAGGCGCCGCAAGCTGCGGGTCAACAAACCTTTTGCAATCATGGTTCATGACATCGAAATTGCCGGGGATCATTGTGAACTTGGTGAGACGGAAAGGGACCTGCTGCTCTCGTTCGAGCGCCCGGTCGTGATCGCCGATCGCAAGAGTGGATCAACAATCAGCGAAGCAGTTGCGCCTGGGCAAAACACGATCGGGTTAATGCTGCCCTATACCCCGCTGCATGAACTTCTCCTTGAGCAAGTCGATGACTATCCAGAGGCGTTGGTCATGACTAGCGGCAACCTGAGTGAGGAGCCGATTGCCACGGATAATGAAGAAGCGCGCGGCCGGTTGGCCGCCCTGGCTGACGCATTCTTGATGAATGATCGTGATATCCGTACGCGCTGTGATGATTCTGTCGTGCGCGCCTTCGATGGTGGAAACTATCTGTTGCGCCGCTCGCGCGGCTACGCACCTTTCCCGCTTAACCTCTCCTGGGAAAGCCCATCCATTTTGGCCACAGGACCAGAATTGAAGAACACCTTCTGTCTGACGAAGGGGACCTATGCTTTCCTGAGCCACCATATCGGTGATATGGAAAACTATGAGACCCTGCAGTCTTTCGAAGATGGAATCATCCATTACGAACGCCTATTCCGGATTAGCCCACAGGCCATCGCCTACGATCTGCACCCGGATTACCTGGCGACCCGCTACGCGATCGAACGGGCAGATAGCGATGATTTACCAGCTATTGGGATTCAGCATCACCATGCGCATATCGCTGCCTGTATGGCCGAGCACCACTTACCAGCGGACGAGCGCGTTATCGGCGTCGCCTTCGACGGTACGGGTTATGGGGAGGATGGAGCAATCTGGGGCGGTGAGGTGCTAATCTCTACCTATCGGCAATATGAGCGTTTTGCCCATCTAGATTACATACGCATGCCCGGAGGTGATGCCGCCGTGCGCAAGCCATGGCGATTGGCGCTGGCATGGCTCCATAAGGCTGGGCTTCCCTGGAGTGATGATCTTCCTCCTGTCAAAGCAGCGATCAAAGAGGAGCGGCGGGTGATCGCACGGCAGCTCGAGACCGGGTTGAACAGCCCGCAGACGTCCAGTATGGGACGTCTATTCGACGCTGTCTCTGCATTGATCGGATTGCGGCAGGAGGTCAGTTACGAGGCGCAAGCGGCCATTGAACTCGAATCCCAAGCGGACTTGGACGAAACAGGAGCCTTTCAATTTGGCTTCAGAGATGGATTACTGGAACCTTCCCCGGTAATCTGTTCCATCGTCAACGATCTGCGTGATGGCGTTTCGGTGCCGGTTATAGCGGCGCGTTTTCACAATGGGGTCGCGCAGGCGGTCCTTGAAGTCTGTAACAGCGCGCGTGAGAACTTCGGATTGGATCGGGTCGTCCTCAGCGGCGGAGTGTGGCAAAATATATTTCTAATGCGAAGGACAGTTGCTCTGTTGCGGGGGGACGATTTCGAAATACTGATCCATCGTAAGGTTCCCGCCAACGATGGCGGATTGGCTCTCGGTCAGGCCGCCATCGCAGCCCATAAGATAATGTTAAATTCTGTAGGGGATTGTTGAGCCTACAGTCGACGAAGCGGAGGTAACGCGAATGTGTCTTGGTGTGCCCGGTAAAGTGAATGAGACCTATGAAGCAAATGGTTTAAAAATGGGGAAAGTTGACTTCGGCGGTGTAACACGCGAGGTCTGTTTAGAATATGTCCCGGATGTTGAGATCGGTCAGTATGTCATTGTGCATGTCGGTTTCGCCATTAATCAGATGAGCGAGGAAGAGGCGAAGGAGACACTTGACTTGTTGCGCCAGATTATCGACATAGAAGAAGAAATTGGTCCAGGAGGCGGAGCAGCGTGAAATATGTAACCGAATACCGTGACGCCGATCTTGTGAACGGCGTTTTGGATGAGATTCGCCGCACTGTCACTCAACCCTGGGTGGTGATGGAGATATGCGGGGGTCAAACGCATTCCATCGTGCGCTACGGTATCGACCAACTTCTACCCCCTGAAATCGAATTGGTTCATGGACCAGGTTGCCCTGTCTGCGTGACGCCTTTGGAACTGATCGATAAAGCGATCGCCATCGCCTCCCGTCCGGAGGTGATTTTCACATCATACGGCGATATGCTCCGTGTACCGGGTTCAGAGCGGGATCTTTTCTCCGTCCGTGCGGCGGGTGGGGATGTCCGCGTGGTGTACTCGCCGTTGGATGCTGTGAAACTTGCTCAGCAGAACCCGGATCGGGAGGTGGTCTTTTTCGCCATTGGCTTCGAGACAACTGCGCCGCCTAATGCGATGAGCGTCTCCCAGGCTCAAGTGTTGGGGTTGGACAACTTCAGCGTGCTCGTCTCGCACGTTCGCGTCCCCCCGGCAATCCATGCCATTCTCGGCTCACCTCACAACCGGGTGCAGGGATTTCTCGCCGCCGGACATGTCTGCGCCGTGATGGGGTATTGGGAATATCCCCCCATAGCGGAGACCTATAAGGTGCCGATTGTTGTTACGGGCTTTGAGCCACTGGATATCGTGCGCGGAATCCTGCATGTGGTGCGCCTATTGGAGAGCGGGGAAATGGCTGCGGAGAACGCCTATTCGCGCGCGGTGACTTTTGAGGGAAATAAACCGGCGCAGGCGTTGATAGAGCGCGTTTTCGAAACATGTGACCGTAAATGGCGCGGTATCGGGATGATCCCACAAAGCGGATGGAAGCTGCGGCCGGAGTTTGCTGCTTTCGATGCCGAGGGGCGCTTTCATGTCGCGGATATTCAAGCGGAAGAATCGCCGCTTTGCATTGCCGGCTTGATCTTGCAGGGCTTAAAGAAGCCGCATGATTGTGAGGCCTTTGGTTCGCAATGTACACCGGAACATCCATTAGGGGCGACTATGGTCTCATCGGAGGGCGCTTGCGCCGCTTATTATCGATACGGACGTGTGGAAATCTAGCAATTTGGAGTGCGCAAGCTTCGCTTGCGACCGGCAGTAGAGTCCCTTAAACCAGAGAAGGTATCTGATGCGTGAAGAAAAAGACCAAGTTACGATCCACGGGTTGATTTGCCCACGACCATTGGCCCATGATGATATCGTGGTTCTTGGACACGGGAGCGGCGGGAAAATGACCCAGGACTTAATCACAAGGACTTTCTACCCCTCGCTTGAGAACCCCACTTTGTTGCGTGGTGATGATGCCGCGATTGTGGAACTCCCCAAATCGGGGCGGCTGGCGATTAGTACAGACGCACATATCGTCGCCCCATTATTTTACCCGGGCGGGGACATCGGTCGCCTGGCGGTGGCAGGGACCGTAAATGACCTAGCAGTGATGGGAGCAAAACCACTCTGGTTGACCGCAAGCTTTATCCTTGAAGAAGGATTGCCCATATTCATCCTTGAGAAAGTGCTCGAGTCCATGAAAGCTGCTACACATGAAGCAGGTGTAATTATCATCGCGGGGGATACAAAAGTCGCTGAGCGGGGCAAGGCAGACGGCATTTTCATCACCACGAGCGGCGTAGGTGTCATTCCCGCAGGACGAGATGTTGGAGGTGCGAAGGCGGAACCCGGTGATTCAGTCTTGCTTTCTGGTCCCGTAGGTGAACACGGTATTGCAGTCCTCGCCGCACGGGGCGAACTCGAATTTGAAGCTGATGTTGCATCAGACGTCGCCCCATTGAATGGGCTCATTGAAATTATGTTTAAAGCTTGTCCTTCGATCCACGTTCTGCGAGATCCTACGCGCGGCGGCGTGGCGACGACCTTAAATGAGATCGCGCGACAAAGCAATGTCTCGATTCAGGTCAACGAAATCAACATTCCGGTCACACCTCCGGTGATGGCTGCGTGTGAAATGTTGGGGTTCGATCCGTTCTATGTGGCGAATGAAGGGAAGGTTGTCGCCATCGTCCCGGCTGAGTACACGGAAGCAGTGCTTGAATCCATGCGTGCTCACCCTCTTGGCGAACATGCAGTGAGAATCGGGAGTGTAACAGATGAACCTGCGGGCCGAGTCTTAATGAAAACGACGATCGGGGGCACTCGAGTCGTCGATGTGCTTGCCGGTGAGATGCTGCCTCGAATCTGTTAAGCGGGCCACGTGTAAATCAACTTCTCACAGCGCAAAAACCGTTGGCGCTATCTCCAATAAACGGGAACAACTCCAAAGTTACTTAAAAGAGGAATTGTATTTGCAAGCTGGGGGAGAATCGGACCTAGTCAGCCCACACAATAGCGGGAAGCGAATAAGGGAGGCATCCCTCCCGGAATTATTTGATTAGACAGACTGAAGACTATTTACGATATTCTGGGTTTCCTCAGCTAACTCCGGCGAGAGGTTGTAAACCGCGACGCCTTTACGGTCAGCCTCGATAACTCGTTCATCATTAAAAAGATAACCCAAGACAGGAAGGCCGGGAGAGCGAGACATGATAAAAGCTCGATCATCCTCATCGCGCAGCTTGCTCCCTACTAAGAAGAGTTTGGCGAGTTTTAAATCCTCTGCCAGGGATTTAATCTGGGTTGCAGTCGCGATGCTACGCGCTGTAGGCTCGACAACGATGATCATAGCATCGACGGCGTCGGCTGTCGCTCGGCCGAGATGTTCGACACCCGCATACATGTCCAGGAGCACGACCTCATCCCGGCGCAGGAGAACGTGCGTGATCAGGGATCGCAGTATCGTGCTTTCGGGGCAGATGCAACCAGATCCTCCCATCTCGACTGCCCCTAATTCCAACAGGCGGATGTTACCCTGAACGGCAGAGAAGCGATCGGGCAGGTCATCGACGCGCGGATTCAGTTTGAAGAAACCACCAGTTGTCCCCGGCTGAGCGCCGGTCCGTTCATAAATCAGCTCATCCATACGTGCGATCGGCGTCAACCCTGCAAGCAGGTCGTCAGGGAATCCCAACGCCGCACCGAGGCATGGCGAGGGATCGGCATCGACGGCCAGCACCTGGTATTCCAGCCCAGCGAACGTATACGCGAGCAGGCTGGTTAACGTTGTTTTTCCTACTCCACCCTTGCCGGTTATGGCGATCTTCATCTGAGTTACCTCTCTCCTGTCTCAAGATTAGTTGTCTATCTAGAGTCCATGAAATCCGATGGCGTTAGTCAAAAATTACCGCGCGCTTTAGGCGCGATCTTCAACAGGGACTCCTTTGTGGTCGAACGTGCTATTTGATGGGGCTCTGCGTTTTTTAACGCTTGATGTCGAGAAGCCCTTTCTCCCTCAACAATGGACGGGCGTCAATCATATTTCGTTCAAGAGCGGCATCCCGCGGCATGTCGAAAGCTATGGCCATGAGCTGCGTAAAGAAAAGCGCCGGCATAGTTTCATCGACATCCATCTGTGTTTGACGACCGTCGAGATTGATATGGCATAGTGGGCAAGCGAGAGCGATGACATCGGCACCCCGCGCCCGTGCATTGGTCAGTATTTTGCCGCTCATCTCGAGCACGATATCAGTGTTTGTCAGTGACAACGAAGCCCCGCAGCAAGAGACTTTACTGTCCCAATCCACAACCGTCGCACCGAGCGCTTTAAGCAGATGGTCCATCGCCATCGGGTACTCATGATCCTTCGACCCGGTCACGTCCGGAGGGCGGGTGATCAGACAGCCGTAGTAGCAGGCGACGTTAAGCCCTTCGAGTGGGCGTTTGACTTGTGCGGCAACACCCTCGCTGCCTATACGTTCATAGATGAGGTCGAGGACCGAGTGGATTGCGACGCTATCTTGGTAAACGTAGCCGAGTTCGTTGTCGAGCTCGCTTTTTAGATCCGGTTCGAGTCTTAGATCACGCGCAGCTGCTTTAAACCTGTTGAAGCATGCAGCGCATGGCAGGGTTACATCTTTCAACCCATCCTGTTCGATTAAGACCAGACTCTCGAGCGGAAGGCGAGTAGCCAATTTATGATCGACTCGATGGGCAGGAGTCGATCCGCAGCACACCCACCCCTCGGGCTCGATAGGCTTGATTCCTAACTTTCCCAGCACCGCGCGGGTGGAATCATCGAATTCCTTGGCCATCGCGTGGAGTGAGCAGCCCGGGTAATAGCCGACTTCGTTTGAAGGTCTGGAAGCCGGAGCGAGAGGGGCCTTCCGCCTTCGTTTCCTCACAATCTTCGGTAGGAAGTTGATCTTGCGATGTTTGATCATATTCAAGCCGAAGCCGACGTCCTTGAATGGCTGCTTTGTTCTTAAATTCATCTCGAGTGTCAGCCCCAGTTCATAGGCGCGACCGAGAATATCCACGTCTCGCAAGAAGACTTTGTGAAACAGCGCAATTTTTGGAACCTTGGGTTTAACGCCAGTTGCCAGGGCTTCACTGACGATGAAGTCCATTACCTTAGCAATATCGATTCCCTGCGGGCAGCGTGTCGTGCACGTCTGGCAGGAAGCACAGAGCCAAGGTGTTTTGCTATCGAAGATGATGTCTTCCATACCCAGCTGGGCAGCGCGCATCACCTGATTGGGCGCGAGATCGAAATGCTCGACAAGTGGGCAGCCGGAAGTACACTTCACACAGTGATAGCAGAGAAAGACGTTCTCCCCAGTGGCTTTTTGAATTCGCCGGGCAAGATCCGTGCTGAGTCGTGTCTCCATAAGTGCCTCGTTACTCCCCAGTCTCGGTGTTGGCGGCAGGCAGTGCTGCAACTTCCGGTCTGGGCAATAATCCCGCGCCCTCAACAATGGGCTTGACCGCTTCCTCCCACTCGATAGCCATGATGTGAACACCGCTCACGCCCTCGATATCGCGCAACTTCTGGATTAACTCAATCGTAATCTGTATGCCTTCCCCTCTCCAGGCATCTCGGCGAGCCTTCTTGTCTTCCTTGTCGATGCCCTCTGTCGCCGAGGTCATGCGATCCACGATTTCATCCGGCACATCGAGACCGGGAACCTGATCGCGCATGTACTTCGCCATCCCCGGTGATTTAAGCGGTCCAACGCCTGCCAGAATGTAAGTTTTTTCATGAAGATCCAGCTCGCGGACTTTCTCCATATAATCCTTGAAGCGGGGCACGTTATAGATGAGTTGGGTTTGAATGAAATCCGCTCCGGCTTCAACTTTTTTAGCCAAGCGGTAAGGGCGGTACTCGAATGGATCTCCAAAGGGATTTGCGGCTGCACCAAGGAAAAAGCGCGGTTCAAGACCCTTGATCTCATCTCCACATTGGAAGAGTTTCTCGTCTCGCAATTTGACCATCATTTGAAGAAGCTGCAGGGAATCGAGGTCGTGGACGTTCTTGGCCGTCGGGTGGTTGCCAAAGGATTGATGGTCGCCGGTAAGGCATAGGACGTTGCGCATACCGAGCGCATAAGCGCCCATAAGATCGGATTGCATCGCAAGGCGATTGCGGTCGCGGCATGTCATTTGAATGATGGGTTCTAAGCCTTCCTGAACCACGATCGTCCCTGCGCCGATGCTCGACATGCGCACGATGGCTGTCTGGTTGTCGGTGATATTCGCCGCATCGCAAACACCAAGTAGAATCTGGGCCTTCTCGCGAATGACGTCGCCGTTGGAACTCTGTGGGGGGCCGAGTTCTCCAGTCACGGCAAAATGACCGTCGCGTAAAATGCGCTCCAGTCTAGAACCGGATTTATAGCCGTTGCTTTGAGCCTCTGTCATGTTCATTGCTCCTTCCGGTCTACTCTGCCACTTCGGCTTCGAGGCGCAGATCTTCACGGGTGATTCGGCGAGGCCCACCATCTCTGCTCGAGGACCAATTCTTCGGTGGCTGGATTTCTTGGAGGAGATGCAGCCGGCCCTGAGCCTTAAGGCGGTCATAGATCAATTGCCACGCGCAAGGAGTATCGGGGTCGATTTCACAAACCCCATCCTGGGATCCACCGCAGGGTCCATTCAGAAGCTGCTTTGCGCAGCGCGCGATTGGGCATATACCACCCGTTAATCCTAGAATACATTCGCCGCATGCTGCACAGCGCTCCTCCCATATTCCCTGCTCAGTTGGCATCCCGAGGAATGTGGTGTTTAAGCCGGGGACGACGATGGCGTCCGGGAAACGCTCGGCGATCGCCTGTACACCGATACCGCAGCCGATGGACACGACAACATCCGCAGAGCGGATATCATCCGCGAGGGGGTCGATGTATTCCCATTCGCATTGCCGTTGTACGGTCGTATGCGTGACTTCTTTAGGAGCATCGTCCAGCTTGGAGGCCATGCGCAGGCTCGTAGCCAGGATTCCGGCTTCCTTCTCGCCGCCCGCAAAGCAAACTGTGACACACGTGCCACATCCGACGACGAGCACATTCTCCGCGTCTGCGATTAGACCTTTGATTTCATCGAGTGGTTTTTGTTCTGCAGTGATCATAAACTTTTCTCCTCAGGGCTTTGCTGAAACCTTGTCAGGTTAGTTGCGATTGCCCTTGGGTCCCATCTACCTGTAAATTCCTGATACTTTAGGCAAGTTTACCCCGTTCTACACGCCTTACCGTAGTGGATTTTGTCCTAATTCCATTATCTGTTCGGTCATCTTGGATGCGGCTTCGGCGAATTGCTTCCCCATCGCTGCGGACATGTTAAACATCTCGATCCGCTCCGGCTCGAGACCGATGGCGGTGATGATGTCCTTGATGTGGTTGACCCGCCGCCGTGCGTTGAGATTTCCCTCTTGAAAATGACAGTCGCCCTCCAGGCAGCCGGCTACCATTATCCCATCGGCGCCGTGCTCCAGGGCATGGAGAACTTCCAGCGGATCCAGACGGCCGGAACATGGGATTTCCACGATCCTCGTTTCGGCCGGATAGCTTAGTCGCAGGACACCAGCCAGATCCGCTGCCGCATAGGCGCAGTAATGGCAACAATAGGCCACGACTTGCAGAGTTGTATCTTCCCGGTCGTTCATGGTGCAACCTTAATTACGCTTGCTCATCGCTCCTACATTAAAAAGCGAAAGGACTTGGGCTTCCACCTGTTGGTGGGTGTAATGCAATAATTCAATAGCGTTTGCAGGGCACTCTCCAACGCAGGTTCCACACCCCTGGCATATCGTTGGTTCGATGTACGCTGTTCCGACGATCCCGGCGACGCCTGTGAAGTCGTCCTTAATCTCCGGTACGTTGAATGGACAGATACGAACACATGTCAAACAACCGACACATGCCTGGGGGTCTACATGAGCGATTGCCCCCCCTGTACTTAGCGTTTCCTGAGTCAGTATCACAGCCGCGCGAGAAGCCGCGGCTCGCGCCTGCGCGATCGTTTCATCGAGCAACTTCGGATAGTGTGCAGCGCCGGCGAGGAAGATTCCGCTGCTTGCAAATTCCACCGGTCGCAGTTTGACATGCGCTTCAAGGAACCACCCGTCTGAGTCGACAGGGACTTTAAGCGTTCTTGCCAACTCACTATACCCTTCTGAGGGCACCATTGGCATGGAGAGGACAAGCAGGTCGGGATTAAGCAGGAGGGGAATGTTCAAAGTGGTGTCCAGCACCCGGATATGGAGCGGATGACCACTCCCTGCTGTTTCGATTTCCGGCTTAAGGTCACTATTGTAACGCACGAACATTACACCAAGATCTCTCGCCTCGCGATAAATGCGCTCCTTGAATCCGTAGGTGCGGATGTCTTTGTGGAGGATGACTACCTCGATCTCCGGATACAATTTCTTGAGGTGAACAGCGTTCTTCAATGCGATCGTGCAGCAGGTTCGTGCACAATACTTCTCCGCCGGGCCGACACATTGGATGAATACGATTTGATCAACGGACTGCATGTCGAATCGACGGGTTTTAGAATAATCGTCCGTATAAACCCCGGTCACGAGAAGCGATTCAAACTGTTGCAGGGTTAAGATGTTTGAATGGGCGCCGTAGCCATACTCTGGTCCCCGGTATTCCTGCCCACCAGAGGCGACAATCGTGACGCCATGTTCAATCTCGGTTGTGTTACCTTCTGAATCCCCCACCTGGGTCGTGAATTTGCCAACGAAACCGGATGTCGTGACTACTTCGGAGTTCAATCTGAGTGTTATGTTCGGATGACTCTCTACACTGGAAATTACATCTGCAAGGTAGGTCTGTGGATTGGTAGTCTCGTCTGTGTTGAATTCCGGGAGACCAAGATGGATGTACCGCAGATTCCCGCCAAGCACATCGTCACGCTCGATAATGTGGACCGGAAAGCCCTGATCGGCGAGCGTCAATGCAGAAATTAGACCGGCAATTCCTCCGCCAATTACCAGAGCTGCATGCTGGATCGTGACAGGCGTCTTGGTCAATGGCTCCAAACCCACCACTCGCGCTACCGACATTTGGACCAGTGCTTTTGCCTTCGCAGTCGCGATTTCCGGATTGTCAGAATGGACCCATGAACACTGATTGCGGATATTAGCCATGCTGAATAAGTGCTCATTAAGGCCGGCCTGGCGGATAATATCCTTGAAGAGCGGTCCGTGGGTCGTCGGTGTACACGAAGCGACAACCACGCGATTCAACTCGTGCTCTCCGATACGCTTTTGAATAAGGCTTGTGCTATCTTGTGAGCAGGCGTAAAGCAGGCTTTCGGCATGCACGACATGGGGAAGTTGTGCTGCTGTCGAGGTTACATCCCCGACGTCGAGGAATCCGGCAATATTGGAGCCGCAATGACATACGAAGACACCCACTCGAGGTGATTCTTGCTCAACTGCCAGCTCCTCTGGATAGACCGCCACACGAGCAAGCGTACCGCGTGCGGATGCAAGCAACACTCCGGTCATCCCAGCTGCGCTGCTGGCGTCCACGATCGACTCGGGGATGTCTTTAGGCTCAACAAACGGGCCGACAGCAAAGACGCCAGGCCGGTTGGTCTCGGTCGGGTGGAAGGTGGGAGTGCGACAGAACCCAAAATCGTCGAGGTCAACCTCAAGTCTACGCCCTAACTCCCGGACCGAATCGGCCACCTCCATCCCGACAGAAAGGACTACCAGATCAAATTCTTCGGCGGCGATTTGAAACATATCGCCGGAAGGAGCGTCGGATACTTCGTCTTTGGAATAGCGGAGGATCAGATTGTGACTCTCAGGGTTTTCTTCAAGTGCCGAGATCCTGCAGCGTGTGTACTTGATGCCGTATTGATCCTGAGCTCGCTGGAAGTAGGCTTCATATCCTTTGCTGAAAGCACGCATATCCATGAGGAACACTTGTACGTCCGTTTCCGGATGGTGTTCTTTGAGGAGCATGGCCTCTTTGGTTGCATACATGCAGCAGACGGCTGAGCAGTAATCGTGGCTCTGATCGCGTGAGCCGACGCATTGCAGGAAAGCGACTTTACGCGGGAGTTTCATATCAGAAGGTCGCAGGACTTCTCCCATGGTTGGTCCGCTTGCATTAAGAAGTCGCTCGAGTTGAAGAGATGTGATGACATTGGGATAGCGTCCAAGACCATATTCAGCTGCGTGCTCTGCGTGATAGATCTGATATCCAGGCGCGAGGATGACCGCGCCTACGTCAATTTCATCCGCGACTTCGACAACATCATGATCGATGGCGTCTGTGCCGCAGGCATATACACAGGCAAGGCATTCAGAGCATAAACCACACTGCAAACAGCGACTTGCTTCGGCTCGCGCCTGACGTTCGGTGAACCCGAGTACGACTTCACGGAAACCTATCACGCGCTCTTCCATCGAGAGCAGGGCAGGCTCCTCACGTGCTTGTGCTTGGAATTCACCAGCCTCTACACGCTGAGCAATCTGTTCTCGCGTGAATTTTATTATTGGTGGCCTCGCTGCATCAGGCTGCTTGAGCGGCTCGCCCAGTAAGTAGCGATCGATCGAAACTGCGACACGGTGCCCCAAGGCAACGGCGTCGATAATGAAGCTAGCGCCGGTTTTTCGACCACCCACAACAAAGACGCCGCCGTATTCACTAGCAAGCGTCTCGGGGTCACCAATCAGGTCATCATAGTGAGAATCAAGGAAGCATAGATCGGATTGCTGCCCGGCGGTGATGATGACGGTGTCCACATCGAGGGTCATTTCCGTTCCGGTTTTAATCTTGGGGCGGCGGCGACCATGCTCGTCAACGACCATACCCTTTCTTGTTTGCGCGAGCTCAATTCCAATAACCTTTCCATCGTCTACGTGAATGCGTTTTGGTGTGGTGTGCTCGAGAAGCCTAATGCCCTCCGCCTCGACGGCGGCCATTTCCCAGTGATATGCGGGTAGCTCGCCCCGCGGCCTGTCGAGTGCCAGGATGACTTCCTGCGCACCCAGACGACGCGCAACCGCAGCTGCGTCAAGGGCTGTGATCCCTCCGCCAACGACGGCGACGTGATTGCCGATCTCAAACGGCTCTCCAAGATTGATCTTACGCAGGAAAGCCGCGGCGGAAATTACGCCCTCCGCCTCCTCGCCATCCAGACTCATAGAGTGATCGCGCGTTGAGATTCCGGTGGCAACACAGACGGCATCGTATCCTTCGCTTAGGAGTTTGACCGGATCGCGGACCGGAGTGTCGGTTTTTAGGACCACGCCGAGGGCGAGAATGTCATCGATATCCTGCTGGAGTATGCCCTTCGGTAAACGGTGGGCTGGTATGCCGACGCGCATCATGCCGCCAGCAACCGGCAGCGCTTCGTAAATCGTAACGCCGTATCCCATCTTTGCCAGATCGTGCGCGGCAGTCAGACCGGCTGGCCCGGCGCCGATCACAGCTACCCAATGAGGTTTGGTGCGGGGAGCGGGTTCGACCCTCTCGCGCCCATAGGCGAGGGCATAATCCACCACGAAGCGCTTGAGGGACATGATCGCCACAGGCTCGTCCACGAGAGACCGGGCGCAATAGCTCTCACAAGGGTGGTGGCAGGTTCGGCCACAGACACTGGGGAAGGGGTTATCCTCCTTGATCACCCGCAGGGCTTCGCGGTACCGACCTTCTGCGATAAGTGCGATATAGCCTTGCGCTCGCTGCCCAGCCGGACAAGCGCCGCGGCAGGGAGCGACTCCAAGTTTCTCGATTGCATATGCGTCGGGGACAGCTTGAGGGTAGAGCTTAAAAGCTGCACGACGCTCAGATAGTCCCTCATTGAATGTGTCGGGGAGGACGACCGGACATACATCGGCGCAGTCGCCACAACCGACGCACTTGGTGATATCCACATATCGAGGCTTGCGGCGTAGTGAGACGTTAAAATTGCCTGGCTCGCCTTCGACACCCAGGACTTCAGTGTCGACTAACAATTCAATATTCAAGTGCCGCCCAACCTCTACCAGCTTAGGGCTTATCGTGCACATGGCGCAATCATTGGTCGGGAAAGTCTTATCCAGCCTCGCCATGTGCCCGCCGATGGCCGATTTACTCTCCACCAGGTACACGCGGAAGCCCTGATCGGCCAGATCAAGGCTAGCCTGAATACCGGCGATTCCGCCGCCAACGACCATCACGGCACCCGAAGGCATCTCTGACATGCGGGCTGAACTCACGACTCAATCTTCTCCAATGTCTTCCCTACTTCACCCAATAATTGCTCTGGTGCGATCGGCTTTTGAAGATAAGCTCGAACGGGCATATCGCGGCCCGTTTCAAGCTCATAGCGCCTGCGACTGGCATCCTCCACGACTGTAGTGAGCACGAGGATGGGGATCTTGGCGGTTGCAGGGTCGCTTTGCAGTTCACGAATTACGGCGAACCCGTCCATCCTGGGCATAAGTAAGTCAAGCAGGAGCAGGTCCGGGCTGCGTTTGCGGATCATATCAAGGCATTGTTCGCCGTCACGAGCCGCGGCGACGTTGTATGGGCGACTATCTAAAACGGTGCTGATGGCTTCGATGATATCCGGGTCATCGTCCGCTACGATAATGTAAGGTTGATCGACAATCGCGCTGACCCTACGGAGCAACTCATCAGGCGGTGCTGGTTTCTCGATGTAATTGGATACATCCATCGCCACACCGGTCTCGAGTTCATAGCGTCGATAGGCGGCATCTTCGATGACGGTCGTTAATACGATGATCGGTATTCCAGCGAGGTCGGGGTCACTGCGAAGCTCGCGGATCACGGCGAAGCCGTCCATTCGCGGCATGAGCATATCGAGAATGAGCAGATCGGGGATCTCGTCCCGGATATGCTCCATGCATTCGATCCCATTGCTCCCAGTAGCCAAGCGATAGTCATTGGTTTCCAGGACGGCGACGATTCCTTCGCGAATATCCGGGTCATCGTCTACGATCAGGACATATGGCTTTTCACTCACAATACTTGCCTTTCACGATGCGCACCCGACAATCTTATTATCAATCAGAGTTGGTAACTTTTCCATCCGTGGGCATTTCCCTGCGGTCTTTAGGTAGTGGAAGTTTCTGGGGGATTCGAATGGTTACTTTTGTGCCGCTCTTTCCCGACTCATAAGGGCTTTGGACTTCGATCTGTCCTTCGTGGGCATTCACAATTTTCTTAGCAATCGAGAGTCCTAGTCCCGCGCCGCTGACTTCCTCGACATTGCTAGCGCGATAGAAATCGTCGAAGATGTGTGGCTGATCCTTGGCGGGGATGCCTATGCCCTCATCGAAAATTTCTACAACAAGCATACCGGATTCTTCATGCGCTGCCAGGGTGACGGTGCTATCTTCGGGGGAGAATTTGATGGCGTTTGCGAGCAGGTTGGATATAACCTGTCGCAGGCGGCGTTTTGCGGCAACGATTGGCGTATATTTGTTGGGACCGGTGGCTTTTAATCGGATGTTCTTTTGGCTGGCAGCGAGACGGACTTCCTCAAAGGCCTCAGTGCCGATCGCAAGTGGATCCACAATCTCAAAGTCGGCGCATATCTGTTCGGGTTGCATTCTGGCGAAATCGAGGATATCGCTGATCAGCGACCGCAGGTCGCTAAGGCGAAGTGCGCTGCGTTCAAGCAATCGCCGCTGTTTATCGCTGATATCGCCGGCATACCCACCCAGTGTAATTTGGAGATAGTTTTCAACTGCAGCGATCGGTCTTTTTAATTCGTGGGAGACGATGGACAGGAAATACGTCAGTGTCGATGTTGCGCTGAACAATCGAGCTCTTGTGATTGAAGCCACGCGTTCCATGAGATCACAGCCGGCTTCAGGGTAATGCGAGATAAGAAAGCGTAGAGCGTCTTTTGGGATGGCGAGAACCTTGGTGTCCTGGAGACAGACCCCCGAGGAAGTGTACTCGTAAGGGTAGACCAGACTTGACCAACCCAAGGCTTGCCAGGGTCCGATCACCCCAATGGTAGCTCGACGCACAGTACCAGTTTTACCAAGTTGGACTTTCATCTCGAGAGAAACCTTACCGCTCAAGATGAGGTAAAGGTGGTCCGCACTGGCACCTTCGGAGAATATTAACTCTTCTTCTTTATAGTTCTTATCAAGGGCTCTTTGCGCGATAAAATCCAGCACTTCTGCAGGAAGCCCTGAGAGTAATTCAAATCGTTCAAGCGTTTTAGTCGCCGGCGTCATCTTCTATTTGAACAGGTTTCACGGTTTTGGACGGTTTACCCTTAATGTGGCCATTCCCACCAGGGATACGGAATGGGCTTGGCCCTAGGCGTTCAATTTCTGAGGTGAGTTCCGCCGCTGCGAAAGCGAATTGGCCTCCCATCGCCGCTGAGACGTTGATCATTTGTAAGCGTTGCCCCTCGAGACCGATCTCCTCTAAAAGGAGGCGGGTGTATTCCACTCTGCGGCGGGCGTTAGCATTACCTTCCAGGTAATGGCAGTCACCGGGCAGTCAACCAGCTACCAACACACCATCGGCGCCGTCCTCGAAAGCTCGTAAGATATGTAGAATATCAACCCTTCCGCTGCAGAGGACCTGAATAATCTTGATCGCCGATGGGTATTGAAGTCGTAAGCTTCCGGCTAAATCGGCGGCGTTGTAAGCGCAATGGGTGCAGCAGAAGGCTACAATCTGGGGCTCGAAGTCTGCCATCAATCTCCTCAGTTCTCTAGTAATAATGCATCAAGTTTGACCATAATCTGGTCATCTTGGTAGTACGCCAGGCGAATGGCTTTCGCCGGGCATTCGGCGACGCAGCTTCCGCATCCCTGACATACCGTCGGTTCGATATAGGCAGTGCCGGTGATCCCCCCAACGCCGGTATATTCATCCTTAATCTGCGGGACTTCAAAGGGGCATATGCGTACACAAGTCAGACAGCCAACACAGAGTTCGGGATCAACCTCAGCGACGATCCCACCTGCCGTGAGGTGGTCGCGAGAGAGCACCAATGCGGCGCGCGCCGCCGCGGCTTGCGCTTGAACGATGGTTTCGTCCAGCAGTTTGGGGTAATGTGCCATGCCGGCCATGTAGATGCCATCGGAGGCGAAATCCACCGGGCGGAGTTTTACGTGAGCTTCGAGAAAAAACCCGTCAGCGTCGGCGGACACTTTAAACATCGTCGCCACCTCACGGGAATCCTGAGGGGGCACGACCGGGCTACTCAGCATCACTAGATCTGGCGTGAGCAGGATTTCATGACCGAGATTGGGATCGCGCACGCTAATCTCCACACCTTCGTTCGTCGCTGACACATCTAAAGGATTCTCATCATCGTAGCGGATGAAGATGACACCTTCATTCCGGGCTTGTGTGTAGAGTCGTTCCTTGAAGCCGTATGTGCGAATATCTTTGTATAGCACTGTAATGTGCGCCTCCGGCTTGAGGCGTTTGAGCTCCAGCGCGTTCTTCAGGGCCGTTATACAGCAGGTACGGGCGCAGAAATCCTTCGCTGGACCGACGCAAAGGATCATGGCGACCTCATCGGGTAAATGTTCACCGAGTGTCTGCCAAGCTTCGCTTGCTCGACCCTGAAGAGCTATCTTTGGGTTCTCTGCATGAGCGAGCATTTGCTCGAATTCCAGCCCCGTCGCCAGGCGCGTACTTTCCTGGTAGCCATATTCCGGACCATGATATTCGACGCCGCCAGTAGTTAGTATGGTTGCACCATGGGGGATCTCGACCTCGTCGCCGTCGCTGGTGCGCAATCTAGAAGTGAAGTGCCCCATAAATCCGCTGGTGTGCGCAACCTCTGTGCTGAGGTGAATCTGAATACGGGGCTCGTTTTCAACTCGTTGAATTAATTGCTCTAAATACTGTTGCGGGTCTTCGTCGTTCAGGCCGAAGTGAATCTCGCGCAGGTTTCCGCCTAACTTGTCTTTCCGCTCGACTAAATGCACGTTGAAGCCGCCATCGGCAAGCGCGAGCGCAGCGTTCATCCCGGCCACACCACCCCCGACGACAAGACCGTCATTTTCAATCGGAACCTCAGTCGTGTGGATCGGCTGCAGTGTTTTTGCCTTGGCGGCTGCCATCCGCACCAGATCTTTTGCTTTATGTGTAGCAGCCTGGCGATCGTGCGAATGCACCCAGGAGCACTGATTGCGTATGTTCGCCATCTCGAACATGGCCGGGTTCAAACCGGCAGAGCGAATGCTGTCCTGAAAGAGAGGCCCGTGGGTAATGGGCGTGCAGGAGGCGACAACTACGCGGTTGAGCCCTAATTCCTTCACCTGCTCGGTAATGTGGGCGATACTGTCTTGAGAGCAGGTGTACAGGTTGTCTTCGGCGTGGACCACGCCTGGAAGTGAGCTGGCGTATTCTGCTACGTCGGGGACGTCCAGGAAGCCGCCGATGTTTGAACCGCAATGGCATACAAACACGCCTGTGCGTGGCTCCTCCCCGGCGATTTCACGCTCCGGTGGATATTCAACCGCCTGAGTCAGGGAAAAGCGCGCCGGGGCGAGCAGACCGGCTGCTTTTGCGGCAGCACCGGTGGCGTCAACAATCGACTCTGGTATATCTTTCGGTTCGCGGAACGGTCCGGCTGCGTAAATGCCTGGTCTGCTGGTGGCAAGTGGATCAAAAAGAGTCGTATGGCAGAAGCCATACTCATCAAGTTCGATTCCCATCGTGCGGCCGAGTTCTTTCACCGAATCCGAGATTTCCATCCCCACCGAAAGAACGACTAGATCGAATGTCTCATCGGTGATGATGGGCTGAAGACTATCCTGGCCATTGCTCGGGGAGCCCTGGTTCTCCGCGTAGCGGACGATCAGATCCCCGGTTTCTGCATCCTCCTGCAAGGATGATATCCGGCAGCGGGTGTATTCAATGCCGTACTGGTTTTTCGCGCGCTGATAGTAGCTCTCGTAGCCCTTGCTGTAGGCTCGCATATCCATCATGAAGACATGGACTTCGGCCTGCGGGTCGTGTTCCTTGATCATCACTGCTTCTTTTGAAGCGTACATACAGCAAACCGCTGAGCAGTAATCATGGTTCTGGTCACGCGAGCCAATGCATTGCAGAAATGCGACCTTGCGCGCCGGTGCGTCGTCGGAGGGTCGGTTGACATGGCCTCCTGTAGGGCCGGAAGCCGATAATAAGCGCTCCAGTTGCAGTGCCGTGATCACATTAGGGTAGCGGCCAAAACCATACTCCTGGGAGAGCTCTGCGTTATAGATTTGATAACCCGGCGCAAGAATTACGGCTCCGATCTTGACCTGGTCTATTGTTTCGACCATATCGTGGTTAATGGCCTCCCGACCGCATGCGTACAGGCAGGAGAGACACTCAGAGCAGTGCGCACAGGCAAGACAACGAGCGGCTTCTTCTTGGGCGAGTTCGTCCGTATACCCTTGTTCGATTTCATCGAAGCCGGATTTACGCGCTTCGAGCCCAAGCTCAGGGATTGGCACCCTGCTCTTGATCTCGAACTCGCCCTTAGCTACCCGTTCCAAGAGTTCGGCGCGCGTGAATTTGACGACTGGCAACTCGGGCTTGGGGGGGGCTTCAAGATCCTCGCCTAACAGATAACGCTGGATGCTCTCCGCTGACTGGTGGCCTGAGGCGACCGCCTCGATCACAAATGATGTCCCGGAGACACTGTCACCGGCGGCAAATACGCCCGGTCGGGTTGCAGCCATGGTGTTAGGGTTGATGGCGATTGTGCGCTGCTGGGTAACTCCCACACCGGCGTCGTCGGGGATGAAAGCCAGACCGGCGCGCTGCCCAACGGAGAAGATCACCGTATCCGCATCAAGGATGTGCTCCGAATCCGGTTCGGTTTCGATGCTGAGCCGACCTTCGTGGTCGAACTCAAAGTGAGTGACTCGGGCGCATTCCACACCTGCAGCGTGGCCATCGTCATCGGCGATGACGCGCAGAAAGGTGCGGTCGGGGTGAATCGTCACACCCTCTTCTTCCGCAGCGTCGGCTTCCCATGCGTGACAGGGCATCCCATCACGAGGCTCGAGGCAGGCAAGATGGACCTCCGCACCGAGACGCACAGCCGTCCGGGCGCAGTCGATGGCTACGTTCCCGCCACCCAGGATGAGTACCTTCTTCCCAAGTTCCAGATCGTTACCCAGTCTGACATCACGCAGAAAGAGGGTGTTGATCAAGACGCCGTCGAGATCGGCGCCCGGGATTGGCAGACGTATTCCCTCGTGGGCGCCGACCGCGATCAGGACGGCATCGAACCCTTCTTCAAAAAGGTAGTCGAGATCTTCGATAACTGTGTTGAGATGCAAAT